>Ga0315270_10000705_pt1 | contig 17944 bp, 15 predicted proteins | sample C1_bottom_MG_FD_204932 | JGI IMG/M metagenome (GOLD analysis project Ga0315270, IMG submission 204932) | Sediment microbial communities from Yellowstone Lake, YNP, Wyoming, USA - C1_bottom | ecosystem: Environmental > Aquatic > Freshwater > Lake > Sediment | place: USA: Wyoming | collected...
CCTCCGACCGCCTCCTGTTCGGGCCGGTTCTCCTGCTCGTCGGGATGGGCCTCCTCATGATCTACAGCGCGTCGTCGCTGCAGGCCACACTGGCGTCGTCGTCCGCCCCGGCGGGCCCGTATTTCTTCGTCCTCAAGCAGACGATCGCCGTCGCGGCCGGAGCGCTCCTCGCGTTCGCGGCGATGTCCATCGACTACCGGCGCCTCAACGACCCGCGCCTCATCGGCGTCCTCCTCGCGGTCCTCGCGGTGGCCCTCGTGGCGGTGCTCTTTCGCGCGCCGGTGAACGGCGCGCGCCGGTGGCTCGCGCTCGGGTTCATGTCCGTGCAGCCGTCGGAGTTCGCGAAGGTCGGCCTCGTGATCGCGCTCGCGGCCCTCCTCTCGCGCCGTGAGGGCGAAATGGATGTTCCGACGCGGACCCTGCTGCCCGTGCTCGGCCTCGTCACAGTGCCCGCGGGCCTCGTCCTCCTCGAGCCGGACTTCGGCACCGCCTTCACGTACTTCGTCGTCGCGGGCGCGATGCTGTTCTTCGCGGGCCTCCCGTTCCGGTGGTTCTTCGGCTCGGCGCTCCTCCTCGTCCCGACGCTCTCGGCGTGGGTCCTGTCCGCGCAGTACCGCCGCGACCGCCTCACCGCGTTCCTGCACCCGGAGCTGGACCCGCTCGGCAAGGGCTTTCACGCGATCCAGTCCCTCATCGCGGTCGGGACGGGTGGCGTCACGGGTCTCGGGCTCGGCGAGGGCAAGCAGAAGCTGTTCTTCCTGCCATACCCGTACACGGACTTCATCTTCGCGATCGTCGGCGAGGAGCTCGGCCTGATCGGGTGCGTGGCCGTGCTCGCGCTCTTCGGCCTCGTCTTCGCGCGCGGGGTGCGCGCCGCGGTGAACGCGCCCGACTCGTTCGGACGCCTTCTCGGCATCGGCCTGTCCGTGATGATCGTCGCGCAGGCGCTCATCAACATCTCCGTCGTCCTCGCCCTCCTGCCCACCAAGGGGATCCCGCTGCCGTTCCTGTCGTACGGCGGGTCGGCGCTCTGGGCCGACCTCCTCGCGGTCGGGATCCTCCTCAACCTCTCGCAGCACGCGTCATGACGAACGCCGCGCACTTCCCGGCCACGGGCGGCTTCCTGATCGCGGGCGGCGGGACTGGCGGGCACGTGTTCCCCGCGCTCGCCCTCGCCGGCGAGATCCGGCGGCGGCGGCCCGACGCGCCGATCGTCTTCGTCGGCACGCGCCGCGGCCTCGAGACGGACCTCGTCCCGCGCGCGGGCTGGCCGCTCGAGTTCGTCCGCGCGAAGGGCCTCGTCGCCAAGGGCGTCCGGGCGCTGCTCGAGGGCCTCCTCGCGCTCCCGCTGGCGCTCGCCGACTCGATCGGCATTCTCGGGCGCCACGCGCCGCGGACCGTCGTCGGCGTCGGCGGCTACGCTTCGGGCCCTCTCGTCGCCATCGCGTGGGCGCGGCGCATCCCGACCGTCATCCACGAGCAGAACGCGGTTCCCGGCCTGACGAACCGCCTCCTCTCGCGAATCGCGACACGCGTCGCCGCGGGGACAGAAGCCGGCGCGGAGCGCCTCGGCGGCGTTTGCGTCGGGAATCCGGTGAGATCGGATTTCTTCGAGGTTCCCCCGCTGGGTGCGCGCGAGACGCCGCGCCGGATGCGGCTCCTCGTGGTCGGAGGCAGCCAGGGGGCCGCGATCCTCAACCGGGTCCTTCCCGGCGCTCTGGCCCGGCTGGCGGCGAGCGGGATTGCGTTCACCGTTCTTCACCAGGCGGGCGCTAGGCGCGCACAGGACGTCGAGGCCCTCTACGAAAAGCACGGACTTGCGGGGGATCGAGTTCAAGTTCGCGAGTTCGTGGCGGACATGGCGCAGGCGTACGCCGATGCGGACCTCCTCGTCGCACGCGCGGGAGCGATGACGGTCGCGGAGGTCGCGGCGGCGGGGAGGCCCGCGCTCTTCGTCCCGTTCGCGGGCGCGACGCACGGCCACCAGGAGGCGAACGCGCGCGCTCTCGAGACGGAAGGTGCAGCCGTCGTCCTTACGGAAGCCGAGGCCTCCGAGGAGAGCCTCGGGGACGCGATCGCCGTGCTTCTCTCGGATCCCGCCCGGCTCGCGGAGATGGGCGACGCCGCGCGCCGCTCGGCGAAGCCGGACGCCGCGGCGCGGCTCTGCGAAATCGTGTTCGAGGCGGAAGCGAGTCGGAAATGAATTTTCTACGTGTGAAGCGCCTGCATTTCGTCGGGATCGGCGGCATCGGCATGTCGGGCCTCGCCGAGCTTCTCAAGAGCGTGGGCCTCGAAGTGACGGGCTCGGACCTTTCCGAGGGCGAGCAGGTGCTCCGGCTGCGCACCCTCGGCATCCCGGTCTTCCTCGGGCACCACGCGGAGAACGTTCAGGGCGCGGACGTCGTCGTCTACTCGAGCGCCGTCCACGAGTCGAACGCCGAGGTCGCGACCGCGCGCAGCATGGGCATCCCCGTCATCAAGCGCGCCGAGATGCTCGCGGAGGTCATGCGCGTCAAGCGCGGGATCGCGATCGCGGGGACGCACGGCAAGACGACGACGACCTCGATGACGGGCGCGATCCTCATGCAGGCCGGGCTCGACCCGACGATCATCGTCGGCGGGCGGATGCGAGAGGTCGGGACGGCGCGGCTCGGGCGCGGCGAGTACCTCGTCGCCGAAGCGGACGAATTCGACCGCTCGTTCCTCGCGCTCTCGCCGATGCTCGCCCTCATCAACAACATCGACCTCGAGCACCTCGACACGTACAAGGACATGCAGGACCTGCAGGAGACGTTCGCGCGCTTCGCGCGCAGCGTCCCGTTCTTCGGGGCCGCGATCCTCGGCCTCGACGACCCTCACGTGCAGGAGATCCGCCCGCTCGTCTCGCGCCGCGTCGTGACGTACGGGTTGACGCCCCAGGCGGACCTCACGGCGCGCGACGTCGTCCTCGAGCGAACGGGCTCGCGCTTCGTCGCGTTCGCGGACCGCGAGTTCACGGGGAAGGTGTCGCTCCAGATCGCCGGCCTCCACAACATCAAGAACGCCCTCGGCGCGCTCGCCGTCGCGCGGGAGCTCTCGATCCCGTTCGCGACGGCCGCGCGCGCGCTCGCGGAGTTCAAGGGCGTCATCCGGCGCTTCGAGAAGAAGGGTGAGCGCGGCGGCGTGATCGTGATCGACGACTACGCCCACCACCCGACGGAAGTGGCGGCGACGCTCGCCGCCGCGCGCCAGTCCTATCCCGACCGGCGGATCGTCGCCCTCTTCCAGCCGCACCTTTACTCGCGGACGAAGGACATGGCGCACCAGTTTGGCGCGGCGTTCCTGAACGCGGACGTCCTCCTCGTGACGCCGGTCTACGGCTCGCGGGAAGCCCCGCGCGAGGGCGTCACGGGCGCGCTCGTCGCCGACGCCGCGACGGCCCGCGGCCATCGCGCGGCACGCTTCATCGCGGACCGCAAGGACATCGCGAAGGCGCTGGAAGAAGAGGCGAGGGACGGAGATCTGCTCATCACGATGGGAGCTGGAGACGTCCTTCATTTCGGAGAAGATTTTCTGCGAGTGAAAGAGGGCCAGAGCTGAGTTCGTTCTACCGGCCGCCTTCGTCCCGCACCGTGCGCCCCATGCGGCGCCGGGCGGGGAGGCGTCTGATCGTCCCGGCCCTCACGGTCCTCTTCCTCGCCGCTCTCGGGCTCTCGGGCTTCGTGGTGCTGCGGACGCATCCGCGCTTCGCGGTGACGCGCGTCGTCCTCGAGGGCGTGCCGGAGGCGCGGCGCGCCGAGGCCGAGGAGCTCACGGACGGCTGGATCGGCCGCCCGGCGCTCTTCGTCGACCTCCAGGGCCCCGTGGCGGAGCTCTCGAAGCGCTCGTGGGTGGCGTCCGCCTCCGCGAGGCGTGTCGTGCCGGGCACGATCGCGGTCGTCGTCGTCGCGCGGCCGCCCGTCGCCATCGCCGTCCGGGTAGACAAGGGCGGCGAGCTCTGGACGGTGGACCGCACGGGCAGCTTCATCGGGCCCTACGGCGGGCGCGCCCTCGGCCGGGAGGACGACTTCGTCGTGCTATCGGGCGCGGGCGACGAGATCGCCCGCACGCGGGGCGCCGCGTTTCTCGACCTCCTTCGGACGGAGGACCCCGACCTCCTCTCCCGCGCGTCCGAGGTCGCCGTCGTCAAGGAGGGCTTCGCCGTCACGGACCGCGTCGCGTCATGCCGGCTCCTCTTCGGGCCCGACGCCTCGACGCCGGGGCGCGCGGCGTCCATCTGGCGGGCGTACCTCGCGCTCCTCCCGGAGCTCGAGCGCAACGCATTTCCGACTTCCGACGCGGACCTGCGCTTTGCGGGCCGCATCGTCCTGAAGGCGCCCGGCGACACCGGACGCGGAAAGACCTAAGGGTTAACGGATGCCAAAAACCACGCCGTACCTCGTCAGTCTCGACATCGGATCGACGAAGGTGTGCGCTCTCATCGCGGAGTCGGACGCGGCCGGAAAGATCGACATCATCGGGAAGGGCACCGCCGCCCACAAGGGGGCGCGCAAGGGCGCGATCATCGACGTGCCGGCCACCGTGGACGCGATCAAGCGCGCGACGGAGGAGGCCGAGATCATGGCGGGCGCGCAGATCGAGCGCGCCGTCGTGGGCGTCGCGGGCCCCGCGGTCAAGTCGTTCAACAGCCGGCAGGTCGTCGCGGTCGCCGCCAAGAACCGCGAGATCTCGCGCGAAGACATCCAGCGCTCGCTCGACGCGGCCCGGTCCGTGCCCATCCCGTCCGAGTTCGAGATCCTCCACGTCCTGCCGCGCGAGTTCGTCGTCGACGGCCAGGACGGCGTGGCCGACCCGCTCGGCATGGTCGGGAGCCGCCTCGAGGCCGACGTTCACGTCGTGACGGTCCCCGTCGCCACGACGCAGAATCTCCTGAACTGCGTCAATCGGGCCGGCGTCGAGGTCATCGAGATGGTCCTCGAGCCTCTGGCCGCGAGCGAGGCCGTCCTCACGGCCGACGAGCGCGAGCTGGGCGTCGTGCTCGCGGACATCGGCGGAGGCACGACGGAGATCGCCGTCTGGCGCCACGGGACGCTCGCACACACGTCCGTCCTGCCCGTCGGGGGCGACCACTTCACGAACGACCTCGCGGTCGTACTCAAGACGCCCGTGCCCGACGCCGAGCGCCTCAAGAGGAAGCACGGCGCCGCGCTCGCGGCGCTCGTGAACGAATCCGACTCGATCGACGTGCCGCTCACGGGAGGCCGGGGCGTCCACCCGGTCAAGCGCCGCGAGATCGCCGAGATCCTGCAGCCGCGCGCCGAGGAGCTCCTCACGCTCCTGTGGGAGGAGTCCGTCCGCGAGGTGCCCGCCGGCGAGCTGCGCGCCGGGCTTGTCCTGACCGGCGGCGGCTCGGAGCTCGACGGCCTCCTCGAGGTTGCCGAGCAGGTCCTCGGGATCGCCGTCCGCCGGGGCGTTCCGCGCGGGCTCGGCGGCCTGACGGACATCGTCGCGTCGCCCGAGTGGGCCTGCGCGGCGGGCCTCCTGCTTTACGGGCGCGGCGCCGCGGCGACGGCCCGCCGGCGCAACCGGGGCGCGTCTCCCGGATTCCTCGACAAGATCAAAGGCAGCTTTCGAAACCTGTTCCCCTCGTCCACCGCTCTGTGATATCGATGGAGGAAAGAAGATGATCCTATTCGACGACGACGACGCCGGCTCCAAGCGCACGTCGCGGACGATCACGTTCAGCGAGGACAACGCTCCTCCCGCCCGCATCAAGGTCGTCGGCGTGGGCGGCGGCGGCGGCAACGCCGTCAACCGGATGATCCAGGCGGGGATCAAGGGGATCGAGTTCGTCGCGGCAAACACCGACCTGCAGGTCCTGAAGGTGAACCGGGCGGCGACGAAGCTGCAGCTCGGGATCACGACGTCCCGCGGCATGGGCGCAGGCTCGAACCCGGACGTCGGCCGCAACGCGGCCCTCGAGGACGCCGAGAGGATCACGGAGGTCCTCGCGGGTTCGGACATGGTCTTCGTGACCGCCGGCATGGGCGGCGGGACGGGGACGGGCGCCGCGCCCGTCGTCGCGCGGCTCGCCTCCGAGGCCGGGGCGCTCGTCGTCGCCATCGTCAGCAAGCCGTTTGCGTTCGAGGGGCGGAGGAAGCTCCGGTACGCCGAGGACGGCATCGCCGAGCTGCGCGAGTACGTGGACACGCTCATCACGATCCCGAACGAGCGCCTCTACTCGTTCGTCGACCGCAACGTCACGACGTGGGAGGCGTTCCGCATCGCGGACGACGTCCTCAGGCAGGCCGTGCAGGGGATCAGCGACCTCATCACGGTGCCCGGCATCGTGAACCTCGACTTCGCGGACGTGAAGACCGTCATGGAGAACATGGGCATGGCGCTCATGGGCACGGGCACGGCCTCGGGCGAGCACCGCGCCGTAGAGGCCGCGCAGCGCGCGATCTCGAACCCGCTCCTCGAGGAGCAGTCCATCCAGGGCGCCCGCGCGATCCTCATCAACGTGACCGGCGGCGAGGACCTGACTCTCGCCGAGGTCAACGAGGCCTGCGCGATCATCCAGCAGGCCGCCGACGAGGAGGCGAACGTCATCTTCGGCCTCGTGCTGGACAAGGACATGAAGGACGAGGTCAAGATCAGCGTGATCGCGACGGGCTTCGACGCACCCGCCGCGCTCGCCTCGCGCCGCGAGGTCTCTCTCCCGGTGAATCCGTCCGGAGCCCGCGTCGCCGCGCCGGAGCGGCCGCGCCCGGGCGCCGAGCCCGCGATGCCCCCGACTCCCGAGGACCAGGGCTACGGGGTGAACCTCATCAACATGCGGGACCCGCGCGAGGACATCTTCGACATCCCGACATTCCTGCGGCGCCAGATGGACTGACGGAGGTCATGCCGCCCGGGGGCGCCGGTTCCTAGGGCGAACGCCGCACGTACGTGTAGTCGTACGCGGGGCTCCACGTCGCGCCTTCGTCGTACGACGACTCCGATGTCTGGCGCACGCGGCCGTCGGCGAGCGGCGCGAGCGTCATCCGCCGGAGGACGCGTGCGCACGCGGCCGTGTGCGACTCGCCCTCGAGGCGCATCGCCCCGTCGCGGAACACGCCCGTGAGCTCCGTGACACCGCCCGTTGCATCCGCCCACGTCTGCCGCCAGCGTCCGACGGTTGCGTCGAAGAAATTGAGGCTCCGGCCCGAGAAGCCGTCCGGCTGAGCGTAGACCTCGACGAGAACGCATCCCCCCTCCACCTTCTCTTCGTGGCTCGTCCCCACGAGCGCGCCGGCGTTCGGGCGGCCCTCCGAGACGCGGACCTCCCACTCGCCGAGCCAGAAGTCGAGCTGGCGCGACTCCGGCAACGTCGTGCACGGAGTCCTGTTGAGCCGAACGCGCCGGAGCGCGGCGTCGAAACGCGGGTCGCCCTTCAGGGGGGCGAGGCGGGTGCTCTGCTCGAGCGCGCCGGGCTGGTTGAAGCCGGCGTCGGCCGCGCGCGCCAGGGCGTCGAGGGCGGCGTCCGTCCGGCCGGCGGCGGCGCGCGCCTCGGCGAGTTTGACCTGGATGGTGCCGCGGGCCGCGGGCGAGCCCACCGCGAGGGCCTTCTCGAACATCGGAATGGCCTCGGCGCCCCGGCCGGATTCGAGGAGACCGAAGCCGAGGCGGAAGAGCGAACGTCCATCCAGCGGCGCGCCGCGCGAGGCCTCCTCGAACGCGGGAACGGCCTCGGCCCAGCGGCCGCCGTCGAAGAGAGCGTTCGCAAGCGCGAGCGCCGGGGGCGCGGGACGCGTGCCCTTGCGCACGTAATGGATGAGCCAGCGAAGCGCCCAGGTCCGGCCGCCGTCCGGCGAGAATTCCCAGCGCCAGTCCATGTCGTCCTGCCGGACGTTCGTCCAGGACATGCGCATGAGGGCGGGGCTGCCGTCCTTCTCGCCCCGGCGGACGAGTGAAAGCTCCTTCTCGAGCGCGCTCTCGAAGTCGAGGTACGACCCGCTGTTGTCGACCCACGTCTGGCGCCAGACCTTGCGGACGGCGTCGTACGTGGACAGGCTCCGTCCCACGAGCGGCGAGGGGCCGGCCGCCGCGAAACTCTCCTCGACGACGCACCCGTCGAGCGTCTTCACGATGCGGTTCGTCCCGCGTCCCGCGGGCTGATCCCCGCTCGCGGGCCACGTGAGCTCCCATTCGCCGAGCCAGAAGTCGAGCCGGTGAAAGGCGGGCGCCGCGCACGGGGCTTCGGGCGGGGCGGCGGCGAGCGGCGCGGCCGTGAGGACGACGAGAACGACGGCGACGATCGTGGCGAAAGCGCGGGAGGAAAGGCGCACGGCGGTCTCCTTTCCGCCTTGGTCTACGCGCCTTTCCGGCGGGCCGCTATCAGGATCCTGCGCGCGGGGGCGTCCGGCGGCGCCGCCGCTCGCGCAGCCACGCCCGGGCCTTGAGCCACGTGCGCTCGAACTTCGGGTTCCGCTGGCGGAAGCGGCGGACCTTCCTCTGCACCCAGCGGCTCTCGATGTAGAGAATCGCCATTCCCGCGACGCCGAACGGCCAGCCCTGGATGACGGGCAGGAGGCCGCCGAGGACGCCGAGGGCGAGGAGCACCCACCCGAGCGTGAGAAGCGCGAGACGCGCGGGCCGGCTCCGGCGCCGCACGAGGCCGCGGGAGGGGATGGGCTCGCTCAATCCCGGCGCGGGATGACGCCGCGCTGCGCGTCGCGCGCGATGCGCTTGGCCTCGTCGGGGAAGTTTCCGTCCACGATCCAGTCGAGGTACGACGGGTTCTTCTCAGCGACGTCCGCGAGCCGCGTCCCGCGGTGCTGTCCGAACGCGAACACGACCTCGCCGTCGCGCCAGAGGAAGCGCTTGTCGGGGTCGACGTAGCGGCCCTCGGGCGGCCGCGAGAGCTCGTGGAGGGCCGCGACGTCGCGCGGAAGGTCCGCGTAGCGCCGGAGCTGCCCGGCGAGGACCTCGGCCGAAGCGACCGCGTCCGCGAGCGCCGCGTGGGCCGCTACGTGCTCGCGCCCGGCGAAGAAGCGCACGGCCGCGCCGAGGTCGCGCGGCTCGCGCCGGAAGTAGATCGTCTGCATGTCGACGACGCGCCGCCCGTCCATCGAGAATGGAACCTTCGCGAGCTCGAACTCGCGGAGGAGCACCGGGACGTCGAACTGGCGGACGTTGTAGCCCGCGAGGTCGCAGCCGTCGAGGAAGAGCGCGAGCTCCGGCGCGAGCGCGGCGAACGCCGGGCTGTCCGCGACGTCCGCGTCCGAGATGCCATGCACGCGCGTGGACTCGCGCGGGATTTTCACGCCGGGGTTCACGCGGCGGTCCAGCGTCGCGACCTCGTCTCCCTTGCCGAAGCGCAGGACCGCGACCTCGACGATGCGGTCAAAGAGGCGGTCCGTGCCCGTCGTCTCGAGGTCGAACACCGCGAGCGGGCGCTCGGCGCAGAGCTCGAAGACGGGGCCGAGGGCGTCGAGGGGGAGAGAGGAGTCGGTCACGCCGGGATCATGGCCCAACTCGCGTGGCCGCGGGGGGCGGCGCCTCCCATGCCCAGACGGCGCCGGGCGCGCCCGGCGGATCGGCCCAGACGAGGCGCGCGGCGTGGAGGACCGGCGCCGGCGTGTCGGGCGTCCGTGCCAGGTCGTAGAGCGGGTCGCCGAGGAGCGGCGTCCCGAGGTGGGCGAGGTGGACGCGCAGCTGGTGCATCCGGCCGGTCTCGGGCGTCAGCTCGACGAGCGCCGTCGCGCCACGATCCTCGAGGACGCGGTACGCCGTTCGCGCCTCGCGGCCGGCGGGATGCACGGTCGTCCGGCCGGGCGGCGGGATTGCCGGAATCGCGAGGACGCGCCGGCCTGAGAGGAGGTGTCCCGCGCGCGAGGGCCCGTAGGCCGCCTTGAGCGCGCGCTTCAGGAGCTCGGGCTTGCCCGTGCGGTGCTCGAGGAGCTTCTCCGCGACGACGCCTTCGGGCGGCGACGGCACGCCGCGCGTCACGGCGCGGTACGTCTTCGTGACGGAGGTCGGCCAGGCCTCCAGCGCGGCGCGCAGCGCCTCGGGCGTCCGCGCGAGGAGGAGGACGCCGGACGTTTCCTTGTCGAGGCGGTGGACGAGGGCGAGGTTGTCGCCGAACTCCTTGCGCAGCGGTCCGATGAGGCCGTGCGGCCCGTGGACCGCGACGCCGGCCGGCTTGTCGATCGCGAGGTACGCCTCGGCGCCGCGCGGCGACGGAAGGGGTCTCACTTCCTGAACTTCAGGGCCGACCCGATGACGGCGAGGCTCCCCGCGATGTTCGCGGCCATGCCGATGGCGATCGGCGTCTGGTGGAAGCGGATCCCGTAGAGAAGGTAGACGAGCTGGCCGCCGAGGAAGAGGAGGTACGTCGTGATCGAGACGTCCTCGGAGCTCTTCCTGTTCCAGATGCGCAGGGCCTGCGGCACGTAGGCTGCGCCGGTGGCGATGCCCACCACCGACACGGCCCACGCGAGGAAGGCGTCGAAGCCCGCGGGAGAGTCGATGGGCTTACCGCCTGTTCCCGAAGAGGCGGAGCAGCATGAGGAAGAGGTTGATGAAGTCGAGGTAGAGGGCGAGGGCGCCCGAGATCGCGCCGCGCTTGCCTTCCTCGGAGCGGCCGTCGACGGCCATCGCCATCTGGCGGAGCTTCTTCGTGTCGTACGCCGTGAGCGCCGTGAAGACGATGACGCCGACGCAGCTCACGACGAACCCGAGCATGTCGTTCCGCAGGAAGATGTTCACGACGGACGCGAGGACGACGCCGATGAGGCCCATGAACGCGAACGACCCGAGGCCGTCCAGCGAGCGCTTCGTGACGAGGCCGTAAACGCTCATCGCGCCGAACATTCCGGCCGTCACCACGAACGTCGAGACGATGGACGCGGACGTGTAGGCGAGGAACACGGCGGAGAGCGTCAGGCCGTTGAGAGCCGAGTAGAAGAGGAACACGGCGCCGGCCGTGCCCGACGAGAGGCGGCCGACGAGGCCGGAGAGCCACGCGACGAGCGCGAGCTCGCCGATCATGAGGCCGAAGAACACCATGCGGTTCCCGAAGACGAACTTCAGGAGGCTCTCGTTCGACAGCGTCGCGAATGCGGCGCCCGCGGTGACGAGGAGCCCCGCGGCCATCCAGACGTAGACGCGGGCCAGGAACGAGGGAATCGCGACCGACGCCGAGGGGCTGATCGGGCTCGGCGAGTCGAACGGGCGCGGCGGGAGCTCGGTGGGCATCTTGAGATCTCCTCTCGAACGACTATCCTAACGCGCCTCCGTTAAGATTCATTCCCTATGAAACGCATCACAACCGCCCTCCTCGCCGTCCTCTTTCTCCTTCCCCTCTCCCTCTTCGCCGACGCCGGCAAGTTCGGCGCGCCGCTCGGGGACTCGCCGAAGGTCGCGCTCGCCGACCTCGTGAAGGATCCCGCGGCGTTTTCCGGCAAGACCGTGAAGACCGAAGGAACCGTCTCCTCCGTCTGCCAGGAGAAGGGCTGCTGGATGGTCCTCAAGGCCGGCGACCAGTCCGTCCGCGTGAGGTTCAAGGACTACGCCTTCTTCGTCCCGAAGGACTCCGCGGGAATGGCGGCCGTCCTCGAGGGCGTCTTCACCGTGAAGACGGTCCCCGAGGCGACCGCGAAGCACTACGCGGAGGAAACCCCGGGCGGAAAGCCCGCCGACATCAAGGGCGACCAGAAGGAGCTCTCCTTCCTCGCCTCGGGCGTCGAGCTCGCGAAGCCGGCGAAGTAGCCCCCGCTCAGAACCTCAGCGTCATCTCCCCGACGTAGCGCCTCTTCGGCGCCAGGTAGAACTGCGCGTCGCCGAGCTCGCTCTCGGTCACGACGTGGCGGTCGTCGCCGAGGTTGCGCCCCGTGAAGGAGAACCGCACCCATTCGTTCTCCCACGAGACGCCCGCGTCCCATTCGTAGAACGCCGGCGCGTACGCCGTGTTGCGGCGCGTGTACGGGCGGATGCCCTGGTGGCGTACGGCGCCCCAGAGGCCGAGGCCCGACTTCGGCGACCACGCGAGGCGGACGTTCCAGAGGTCGCGCGGCACGAGCTCGACGCGCTTGCCGTCCACGACGCGCAGCTCGCCGTCGGGCGTCACGAACGAGAAGCTCACGTACGTCGCGTCGTGGTGCGCGTAGCCGGCGCCGAGCGAGAAACCCCTCCACGAAGGAGGCGCCCACGTGACCTGGCCCTCGAAGCCCTGGAAGCGCTCCTCGCCCGCGTTCGTGAGGGCGGGCCGGCCGTCGGGCCCGAGCGTCGAGACGACGACGTTCTCGAGCGACATGTGGAAGAGAGACATGTCGAGCGAGACGTTGCCGCCGAAGAGGCGGGACTTGAGGCCGGCCTCGCCCGAGCGCGAGCGCTCCGGCTCGAGGATTTCCGTGGCCGTGGCCTCGAGCATGTTCGGCGCGGCGGGCTTGAAGTTGCTCTTCGCGCCGACGTACAGGTGGAGCGTGTTCAGAAAGCCCCTGGGCTTCCCGTCGACGATCCGGATGAGCGCCGAGACGCCGCCCGACCAGTTGCCGTCGGTGCGCTCGCTCGAGCCCGCCGCGGATCCGGCTCCGCTGGCGCTCGTGACAGCGGCCGAGAGCGACTCGGTCGTCCTGTCGTAGCGCGCGCCGAACGTGAGGGCGAGCCACTTCCACGGCGTCCACGTGTCGTTCGCGTAGAAGCCCCAGAACGTCCGCTGGTCCTCCGCGGAGCGATAGTCGCCGATGGGGAGCGAGTCCACGTTCGGGACGACCGGGTTCGCGCCGGTCGTGAGCGTGAGGTCGAAGCCCGTGCCGTCGGCCGTCGTCTTGCCGGACGTGAGCGCGATCCCCGTCACGAGGCGGTGCCTTCCGGCCGTCGTCACGATGCGCGCGTCCTCGAAGAAGGTCGTCTGGAGGGGGCGCAGCGAGGAACCGTGCGCCGTGGCCGTGCTCCCGTCGACGCCGTCGATGAAGGAGCGCACGGCGATCTGCTCGTCGCGCGTGAGGCCGAGCGTGTTCTCCATCTGCACCTGCGCGGAGAGTCTGCGCACCACCGTGGACGTCAGGGAGTAGACGCGGTGGTCCATGCGCGCGCCGCCGACCGCGTAGTTCCGGTCCACCTCGAAGCCGGTCACGAACTCGCCGCCCGCGATCGGCAGAGGCGAGCCCCAGTAGGCCGTGTCCCTGAGGACGCCGAGCGTGAGATCCCACGAGCCCTCGCGCACCTTCTGCCCAAAGCCGACGGACAGCCGATCCACGGACGAGCCGGTGTTGTCCTGGAAGCCGTTGTCGCGGAACATGGAGCTGGCGACGTGCGTGATCGAGTTCCCGTCGTGCTTCTCCCAGGCGAGGGAGGCGTGCTTGTCGTTCCAGGAGCCTAGCCCGAGGGTCACGCTCGTGTTCTTCCCGCGCCGCGTGAAGACCTGCACCATCCCGGCGAACGCGGAGACGCCGTAGAGCGTGCCTTGCGGCCCCTTGGCGATCTCGATGTGGTCGATGTCCTCGATGGGGATCTGCGCGAGGTTCGGGTTGAAGGGCCCGCCCGCGGGGACGCCGTCTACCGTCACGAGGAGCGCGTCGAGCTCCTTCAGGCCCCACACCCCCACGTTCGGGAAGCGCGGGCCGCCGTCCGAGCCGCCGCCGGCCTCCACGCCCACGACGTTCTGCAGAGCGTCCTGCAGCGTCCGGGCGCCGGTCCGGCGCAGCTCGTCGCCCGTGACGACCTCGACGGAACCCGGCACGTCCAGCTTGTCCTCGGGCGTCTTCGTGCCCGACACGACCATCTGCGCGGAGGCCGACGGCGTGGGGACGCGAGGAGCCTGCGCGGCAGCGAATGGAGCGGAGGAGGCGGCGAGGGCGAGGGCGAGAGCGAAAGAGGATCTCACCGGACGATGTTAACTAAACTCCGCCCATGAGGATCGGGATCGACTTTGGAACGACGCATACGGTCGTCGCTCTCGTGGACCGCGGGAACTATCCCGTGGTCTCCTTCGAGGGAGGCGACTTCGTGCCGTCGCTCGTCGCGGCGCACGAAACATCCGGCACGCTGCGCTGGGGCTGGGACGCGGCCGCCGTACGGCACGAGCCGGGCTGGACGGTCCTCCCTTCGGTCAAGAGGCTTCTGAGCGACGCGGGGCCGTCGACGGAGGTCTCGGTGGGCCGGAGACGCCTCCCGATCGCGGCCCTCCTCGAGGGCTTCTTCTCGGCGCTCCACCGCGAGCTCATCGAGCGCTCGAACGCGGGGATCGCCGCGAACGACTCCATCACGGCGGCCGTGTCGGTCCCGGCGAACGCCTCGACGGCGCAGCGCTTCCTGACGCTCGAGGCGTTCAAGGGCGGCGGCTTCGCCGTGGAGGCGCTCCTCAACGAGCCGTCCGCGGCGGGCTTCGAGTACGCGCACCGCAACCGGCGCGACGGGCGGCGCGAGCACCTCGTGGTGTACGACCTCGGCGGCGGCACGTTCGACGCGTCGCTGCTCCGGATGACGGGGAAGACGAACGAGGTCGTCGCGACGCACGGCGTTCAGCGCCTCGGCGGGGACGACTTCGACGAGGCGATCCTCGCGCTCGTCCTCGAGAAGGCCCACGCGCACGACGTCTCCGATGTCGAGCGGGCGCTCGTCGTCGAGGAATGCGTGCGGGCCAAGGAATCCCTCTCTCCGAACTCGCGCCGGTTCCTCGTGGACCTCTCCGCGCTGGAGAAAGAGCCCCTCGTCATCCCCGTCGACGAGGTCTGGGAGGTCTGCGTGCCGCTCGTCGCGCGCACGCTCGAGGCCGTCGGCGCGCTCGTGGAGGAGGGCGGCGGCGTCACGTGGGCGGACGTCGCGTCGCTCTACGTCGTGGGCGGGGCGGGCCTCCTGCCGCTCGTGCCGCGCCTCCTGAAGGAGCGCTTCGGCGACAAGCGCGTCAAGCGCTCGCCGCACCCGTTCGCCGCGACGGCGATGGGTCTCGCGGTGTGGCTGGACCGCGAGGGCGGGTACGCGCTCGAGGACCGGCTCTCGCGGCACTTCGGCGTCTTCCGCGAGGGCGGCGGGGGCGAGGACGTGGTCTTCGACACGATCTTCGAGAAGGGGACGCCGCTGCCGGCGCCCGGCGAGCCGCCCGTCGTCGTGACGCGGCGTTACCGCGCCGCGCACGACGTCGGCCACTTCCGGTTCCTCGAGTGCTCGCGCCTCACGGACGGGCGGCCGGACGGCGACGTCACGCCGTGGGACGAGGCGTATTTCCCGTTCGACGCGGCTCTCCGCTCGGCGAACCTCGCGGTCGCGCCGATCCGCCGGCGCGAAGACGGCCCCGAGATCGCAGAGACCTACGCGCTCGGGAGCGAGGGCGCCGTGACCGTCACCGTCACGGACGCGGCGGACGGCTTTGCGCGGACGTTCCGTCTGACGCGCTGACTACCTCTTCGATCCTGAGGACGAGCAGCGTGCGGTCGTCGTCCATCTCGTCGCGCCCGGTATGCGCGCGCTGCGACGCGAGGATGCGGTCGCGTAGGGCGGCGGCAGATCCGCCCGCGCCCTCCTTCAGGCACTGCTCGAGGCGTCCGAAGCCCCACGGTTCGCCGCCCTCTTCCGTCGCGGCCTCGACGAGGCCGTCCGAGTAGACGACCCAGAGGTCGCCGGGAAGAAGCGGCGCCGCCACGGTCTGCCAGCCGGGCGGCAGCGCGACGCCGAGCGGGCGGGCCGCGTTCACGAGCGCCTCGACGGTCCCGTCGGGCCGCACGCGGTACGGGTACGGATGGCCGGCGTTCGTGAACGACACCGTCGCCGTGCCGAAGTCGAAGGCGAGGTAGGCCAGCGTCACGAACGTCCGCGGGTCCGTCGAGCGGACCACCTCGACGTCGAGAAGCTCCATGAGCCGCGTCCCCGACGCGCCGGTTTTCGCGAGCGCCGAGAGCGCCGCTTTCGAAGCCGCCATCACGATGCCCGTCGGAAGCCCGTGGCCCGAGACGTCCGCCACGACGACCGTCAGCGTCTTCGCGTCGCCCGACAGGTCGTAGAAGTCGCCGCCGATCGCGGCCGCCGGCCGGAAGTCGACCGCGATCGAGACGCCGGGGAACGTGAATCCCGCGGGCGGCAGCAGCCGCCGCTGCAGGTCGCGCGCGACCTCGAGCTCGTGCTCGAGCGCTTCCTTCTCGGCCCGCGCCGCGACGCTCGCCGCGAGGCGCTCGGCCATGTGGTTGAAGCTCCCGACGAGGGCCGCGAGCTGGTCGTGCCCCTTCAGGACGGCGCGGTGGGCGAAGTTGCCCTTCTCGATCTCGCCGAATCCCGTGGACAGCCGCCGCGTCGCGCGCGCAATTCGGTAGACGAGAAGGCCGGCCACGAGAGACGCGAGGAAGAACACGCCGAGCGTCGCGATTCCGAGGCCGCCGAGGACGGCGAGGACCACGCGGCTCATCGGGACGTGCTCCGACCCCGCGACCGTCACGTCGCGGAACAGCTCCGACGCTTCCCGTGCGAGGGACGTGCGGACGAGAAATAGGACCGGCTGCTTTTCGAGGGGCGCTCCGGTCTCCGCGTCGTGGACGCTCTCGCGCAGGAACAGGGGGAACGCGCTCCAGCGGCCGTTCCACGGTCCCGAACCCGCCGGGGGCGCGGCCGTATCCCCGCCGGTCTCGCCCTCGCCCCCAGAGTCGGCCTCCTGTGAAAGGCTGACGCCCTTCTTCTTGCCGCCCGCGTCGACCGAGAACCGCACAGTTCCCTTCTGCTGGTCGACCACCTCCTCGCGGACCTTCACGGCCCCGAGGATGCGGATCACGGTGCCGGTCTCCTTCTCGAGGTCGCGGCGGAGGCCGGAGTCGAGCGGCTCCGCCAGGAGGAACGGTCCGTCCGGCCGGGGCACGACGGCGATCGCATAGATCGCGGATCCCTGCTTGACGAGATACGAGCCTCGCTCTTTCATCCAGGGGCGAGGGGCGACAGGTGCGACATCGGCCGGCGCGCCCGGGCCGCGGAGCGCGAGGTCCCGCGCGCGGCTGAGGAGGCTCGCGTGCCGCTTCGAGAGCGCGGCCTCGACGCGGCGCGTCCCGAGCTGGCCCGCGACGACGAGGAGGCCCGCGTAGACGAAGAACGCCGCGAAGACGACGGCGGACATCAAGAGCAGGTACGAGACGACGAGCCGGCTCCCGACGCGCCAGAGGAGACCGCGAAGGAGCGCACGCGTCGCGCTCACGCAGAAGACGGCGCCGCCGAAGACGAGGAAGATGATGCCGATCGCCGTCCACCCGGTCTTGTCCGGGGCAAGGGTCACGATGAGAACGCCGGCGGCCGCGAGGAGGCCGCTGACCTTGAACGTGCGCGAGAGGCTCATCGGGGGGCGCGCGGGACCGCTTGCGGCGCGCCCGGCTCGAGGGCCCGGGCCTCCGACGCGAGGTACGTCGTCTGCGTCGGGAACGCGAAGCCGCTGCCCGCTCCCTCGACGGCGTGCATGAGCGAGAGGAGGAGCTCCTCCTGTGCGCCGAGGTAGGTCGCCCAGTCGGGCGCGAGGACGTAGGCGAAGACCTCGACGTCGAGCGTGTAGGCGTTCAGCTTCAGGAAACGCACGCGCGCCGTCGCGGGCTCGACGCGCGGGTCGGCGGCGAGCCGCGCGCGGCAGGCGTCGAGGACGGCCTGCATCTGGGCCGCGGTGGTCTCGAAGGTGAGGCCGAGCGTGTGCCGGAACAGGAACTTGTCGCGGCGGGAGAGGTTCTCGATCTGCGAGGTCATCATCATCCCGTTCGGGATCGAGACGACGGTCCGCTCGAACGTGCGGATCCTCGTCGCGTAGAGCGTCACGTCCTCGACCTCGCCCTGCACGGTCCCGACCTTCACGACGTCGCCCACGCGCAGGATCTTGTCCGTGAGGACGACGACGCCTCCGAACAGGTTCTCGAGACTCTTCTGGGCCGCGAAGGCGACCGCGATGCCGCCGATCCCGAGGCCCGCGAGCGTCGCGGTCAGGTTCACGCCGAGGACGCCGAGAGCCGCGATGGCGGTGCCGAGG
>Ga0315270_10000708_pt1 | contig 17929 bp, 14 predicted proteins | sample C1_bottom_MG_FD_204932 | JGI IMG/M metagenome (GOLD analysis project Ga0315270, IMG submission 204932) | Sediment microbial communities from Yellowstone Lake, YNP, Wyoming, USA - C1_bottom | ecosystem: Environmental > Aquatic > Freshwater > Lake > Sediment | place: USA: Wyoming | collected...
CGACGATATCCTCAATTTTTTTCCGTATTACAATCTTTTGAAATATGGCGAAAATGACCCAAATCTGCCACTTTACATTCAAAGTCTCGAACGCACATGGAAAGCAGTTCGCGCCGACAGGATGCCGGTTTGGAACGTGATGGCCAGCGCCCTACTTGAAAAGGATTGTGGTTTGCAGGCAGCACAGGAAGAATTGGAACAATACCCGTTTGATTTAATCAACTGGACCATGGAAAACAGCCACCGCTGGGATTTGCAACACGATATGCTGGCCGGTAGGGGAAATGCAAATCAGGCTGTAAAACCCATTCCCACACCCGAAAGCAACGTCTCGCGCTGGAACACAAATCCCCGCCAGCTTGACGCAGGTTTGGGAGGTGTGCAGGAAGAGGATGGCTCCTACTTTTTATTTGCCTACTGGATGGGGCGGTATTATGGGTTTTTTAAAGAATAATTATCATTTTATAGTCAGTTTTGAAAAAGGAATTTTGTTTTTTTGTCAAATAACTTTTCTATGATGAGAAAATTTTTCTGGTTCCTTTTTCTGGTTTTTACAGGCTTTTATGCCAACGGACAAACCATTAGTTCCGATACGATTCTGATTAATGAAGTTGTGGTTACTACCCAGTGCATTCCGCAGGAGCAGTTTTTGATTCCATACAGTATCAGTTTGTTGGATAAAAAGGAAATGGACCATTTCACCAAACGTTCAACTCCCGAAATGCTGTTGAATACTGATGGGGTTTTTATTCAGAAAACCAATCATGGCGGAGGTTGACCCGGAAACACCAATTGTCGTTACTACACATCTTCCCCTGGTATCGGCAATCCGACAGATATATCCCACCCGGAATCAAACGGAAAGTTCCAATGATCAATGGATAGTTAACCGGCAGGAGATACTAGATCTATTCACGAACCATAACCTGAAACTTGTCCTGCAAGGTCATATCCATGTCATGGAAGATATTTATATCCATCAATCGGGCATCCATTATATTACCGGAGGTTCCATAGCAGGCCGCCCTTCGTGGCAGGGTTTCAAAAATGATGAATCTTCCGGATTCCTTTTGATAAAAATTAAAGACAAAGATATTTCCTGGGATTTCATCGACTTCGGTTGGCGTAATTATATATTGAATTATGGATCAGACTCCATAATCAATACTGGAAATGAAAAAGATTGATTTATAGTGAGCTCCTCCCATTAATGGAAGTTAGAAGAGTAAATGTGTAAAATGAGATTGCCATTTCGTTTAAAAATAAACGAATTCCCCTGCAGATATTTTCAGCACAAAACCTCAATTTTACTCAAAATCCTGGCGTCTTCCTGGCGTGAAAAACAAAACACCTACAAGTCGACCTTGTAAGTGTTTGATTATTAGGGTGGGCCCAGTAGGGCATGATCCTACGACCCCCTGATTATGAGTGGGAGGTCTAACCCTCTCTGAGATTCCACTGGTTGATACAGGTTAACACTGGTTGTCATTCACCTTTTTTATTTTCCACTGGTTGATACTGGTTGTCGGAAAACCTGGCGGATTTCCGAGGGCACTGAAAAAGTATCCCTCATTAAAATAGTCCCCTGAAAATTAGCTGGCAGTTGGAGACCTATCTTTCATCTGCCAGTTTTTTCCAATCAGTACGAATTACAAATTTTTATATCAAAAGTGCTTTGGGGGGCTTAATACGGGGTGTTTACCAGATGTTTTTGTGGTATTTTAAGGTATTTGGGTTCGGCACCACTATTAGTTTATTAATTTGAGAATTCTTTTCAGGTTTACAGTAAAAATTGCCATTGCACCCTGCATTTGCATACTGGCTTTTCCATACGAACTGGCTCTTCCGTATCCATGTACATTTTTCAATTCGCTATTTTTTGCTTCAATCTTATACCTGTGTTTTGCTTTTTCTTTGAAGTAATCAGTCTGTTGGAACTTCATTTGTTCCTTATGTTCATCAGATTTAATAGCAACAGAATAGGATTTTGTTCTTGCCCCAGGTTTATAACATCCGTTTTTTAATGCACATGTTTTACATTTTTCAACATCGAAGAAATAGGTATCTGTTTGACTTTTGCCGTTTACTTTCTTTACCTGAAGCAGTTTGCGGATAGCCATGTGCCCAGCGGTGCATACAAACATTCCTGCATCCTTGTTGTAATCAAAGGTATTTTCTTGTTGACGGAAACCTTGCTCAATGGAGGGGATCAACTTTGAAACAATTTTTATCTCCTGCCCACCGGCCAACTTAAGGTTCTCCTTTCCTGAGTAGGCTGCGTCACCAATAATTGTATCTACCTCAATCCCATTCTCTTGGCTTGCCTTAAGCAATGCTGGCAGTTCAGGACCGTCACCCTTTTCTCCGGATGTTACTACAGCCGCTGTAATAATACGTTCTTCGGTCATGGCTATATGGGTTTTGAACCCAAAAAATGAGGAATCCGCTGTCTTATGGCCTATTCTGGCATCAGGATCCTTTGAGAGGGTATAATGATCCTTAGTATCTTCAATAGTTTCCTTCAACAGGTTTAGCTTCTCTTTTACCTTTGGCATTGACCGCAGCACTTCATCTGATTCTACCTCCTTTTCAAGCTTGTCGCAATAGGATAACTCTTGCTCCAGATCATTGCCTTCGTTCTTTTTAGGCATTCTCCCTTTCCAGTTCTCATCAGTGTAATAAACCACCTTGCGAAGTTGCCGTGCACGTTCCTTCAACACTTCGATGGGTGACAATGGGTTCGACCTGGAGAATGAATGGGTGGCGTCAACAATAATGGACTTCGATCTGATGATGCCCTTTTCTATGGCAATGGAAACGGTCTTACTTATCAGAAGGTTCAACAAATCCATATTCTTCAACCGCAGCTTCCTGAATTTGGTAAGCGAACTCGGATTTATCACATCTTCTTCAGGTGTCATTTCCAAAAAGTACTTGAAAGACATGTCAAAACGGGAACGTTCTACTACATCCACATCTGAAACATCATATATTGTCTTGAGCAAAAGGTACTTGAACATGCGAATGGGGCTTTCAGCATTGCGCCCATTGTTTGAGCAGTATTTGTTTACCAGCTCATTATAGATGAACGAAAAATCGATGAGCTCGTTAATTTTTCGCAGAAGATTATCCTTGGGTACGATAAGATCATATAAATCTGAGTATGTACTAAGCTGGAGTTTTTGTTGTTGTGCTAACATTTATGTGCCTTTAATTCAGACTTTAAGATACAAAAAAAGTGATAAAGTACAAGGTTTTCAACCTATATTTTATTGCTTTTAATTTAATAATCATGTCAGAGGGACTTTTTCAGTGCCCTCGGATTTCCTGGCGGGTTTTTTGCATAAGAAAACTGTATGGAAAATATGCCCAAAAACCTTCTATAACAAGAAAACTAGTTCCTCTGTATTTATCAATCCTATTTTATAATTGATACTGGTAGAGTTAGTTTCAAAAACAGGTTGTTGGACTTTGGAGCTCCTTCAGAATTATTGGATTGATATTGTGAATAAATCAGGTACAAAGCGCCGAATGGCGGTTTAAACCTCCAGCCAAATAAACCATAGAGGTAAAAGTCATTGTAGTCAGAACTGTTTTGGACAAAAAATTTCAGCCACAAATCATTGGTAAAATTGTAATTGGCTGTCAGGACATTCAGTACTGTGGAATTGTTGCCCGGGTCCGGATCAAAGCGGAGCATGTTAAGTGAATAGCTTAACGAGAGTTTTTTGAATAATTTTATCCTTCCTCCACCGCTAAGCAAGTTGAAATCCCTGTCGAAATTTTTTCCAGTGGTAAATCCCAATAATATGTGGTTCCATTCATCCGTGTTATATCCGGCGTTAAATGTATGCGCATGATTGTAAAACTCCTTTTCATATAGTTTATATTCATTGTTATAGGAATATTGAATATTAATCCTGTTGTTAAAATAAAAATTCACAAGATCGGTAATGTACCAGCTGCGAAGTGTCCCTGCAACGCTCCAGAAAATATTATTCATGCTCTGCATGTCTAAATACTTGAGGGCATTGTCTTTTTGCCACCACTTGTAGGTAATATCGCTGTCAATTTCTTTTCGGTTATCATCAGGGACAAAACCCGTTTGATTAACTGTTTCACGGAATTTTTCCCCGATTTGGGTATACCGTACATGGTAATGATAAACACTGTTTTCTCTGGCAATCCTGAGATATCCTGCGCTGTGATTCCAAAAATCACCGGGTGAACTGCCAACAAACTGTCCTGTTGCCTGCCATGTTTTTGCAAAGTTCATAATGTAATCCATGCTAAACGACCGGGTAAATCCGTTGCTCCAGCTCTTGTCAACCACTGTTGCACCCACTGATGATGATTTCAGAAAATCGTATTTTACCCGGGCAGCTGTCAGATAGTAGGAAGGCTTATCCGCTGACATTTCAGGTGATTTAACATTCAACAGGTTAAACTGTGCTTTTCCAACCTTCCCGATTAACCTTGCGCCGTAATCAATATCCTGTATTCTCCTGGAATAGAATGTTTTGATCCTGGTATTGAACATTTCGTTTCCCTCCTGAAAAAAGATGCGCTTTTCGGGATAGCTGGGTTCGTAGCGTGTCAGGTTGATTACTTGCTGATCGGCTTCTACCGTAGCAAAATCCGGATTAATGGTTGCATTCAGAGACGTATTTGAACCCAACTGCATTTGAATATCTCCACCAACCTGGGCATCCGGGTTCTCATGATTTGTCTTGAAAACTGAGAGATATGGGAATACTGAGAGTTTGACTTTTGAACCTGGTGCCTTCAGGTTGTTCACTTTGCCACCTTGTGAGATGCGGAAATCTTCAGTCAGTACGCCCGACCAGTAAGATGTTTCAGAATTTGACCTGATTATTCTTCCAAAATTAATTCCCCATTTATCTATGCTTTTTTTATACTTCAGACTTTTGAAGGGAATTTGCATTTCTGTACACCAACCCCAGTCGAAAATTCTGGAAGCACATTTCCATTCTGTATCCCAGTTGAGGTCAATATTACGGCCATCATCATTGATTTTCATATCAATCTGAGTACCAAGCGGGCTTACAAAAAATGCATATCCGCTCCTGTTGTCATTGTATGTATCCAGGATGATTGCCACAAGATCATCGTTTTTGCTCAAGGCATCACGGCTTTGGTTTTTTGCGATGACAGGAGTCTTCTGATAACAAAGGAATGTTACGTAGATATTGGTATGGTCATAACCGATGTAACATACCGTATTTTCTGAAGCGGCCTCACCGGCCCGCGGTTCCATTTGCATAAACTGGGATGCGGAGTCAGCTTTAATCCATTTTTCCGGCTCAAAAGTTCCGTCTATTTCCGGAGGAATTTTGACAGGATAAGCAGTAATTGATTTTTGGGCATAGCTATATCGAGAGATGAAAATGGTAGAGATTATCAAAGAAATAATAATTAGTATTTTCATTTTCTTGTTCTAATCAATTCAATTTCAGGACAACTAATTTAATCAATAAGCCTATTATAATAACGTATTGCAAAAGTTAGTGCAATTCTTATTATTCATGTTCATGCCTGTGATGCAAATCCGGGTCATGCGGATGATCATGAGAAAGTGGTTCGTGCTTGTGTATATGTGAATGCCATTGGTGGCCGGAATCTTTTTCATCATGTGAGTGGTCGTGATGTCCATCTTTATGTTGATGAAAATGAAGGTGTTCCATTGTTGCATGTTCATGGTAATGATGGTGCGACAAAAGATTCGTAATGACAACGGCAAGCATCAGTAGAACAATTGAAATTAAGTGATTCCACTGGAAAGCTTCACCTAAAACAAGATAGGAAAAGACAACTCCCCAAATGGGAGCAGTTGAAAATAGAATCTGACTCCTGGTAGCACCAATATTTTGCGCAGAGATGACATACAACACAATGCTAATTCCATAAGAGAACATCCCCACTATAATTGCTGGGGCAATATCACTTATCATCACGAAATGATTTAGCCAAAGTGTTCCAATAGCCAAATTGACTACCCCGGCAATCACACCCTTAACAAATGTGACAATTTGAGGTGAAACCCCGTCAACAAGAGCAGTCAGATGATTGTCAACTCCCCAGCAAATACAAGCAGCCGTTATGAATGAGGCTGATAACAACCCACTGGAACCCTCGCCAAAAGAGGTGATAATACCAGCCATAATTGTCAGACCAACTCCAATCCAACCACTTTTATCGAGAGAATCTTTAAAAATGATAACTCCTAATACTGCTGTAGCGACAAGTTCCATGTTCAGCCAAATTGATACTGAAGCAGCATTGGCTAATTTTAATCCTGCCAAAAGGAACAATGGACCTGCAAAACCTCCGAAGACTATTATACCTGCCGTTCTGTACCTGCTGCCTGACTTAAAAAGTTCCTTGATGTGACTATCTCTTCGTATAGCAAAAGGAGTCATTGCCAGAGCAGCACCTAAATAAAGCAAGCCTGCCAGCTGGAAAGAGTTCAACCCTGATAATAAAATTTTACTAAATGGGGTTGCTAAACCAAAAAGAAAGCCAGCCAAAATACCAGCAATAATTGCAAATATTTTCATGATTACTCGTTGATTGTTAACTTTTTGAGTACATTAGTTCACTTTATTTTAAATGAAAGGTCTTATTATATTAAGCTTTTAAGTTTTCATCACTGATTAGGTAATATGCCTTTCTGTTGTTTGAGTCTTGTTGCCTGTTACTATTTTCAATTTTATAATTTATGAAAATTGTATCTCACGATCATATTAGATTTTAACAACAATCTTGTTTTTTGCCATGTACCTGGCGACAATATAACACAGAGAATATATCACGATAAAACCACTCAGAGCTTGCCACAATTCTGATTTTTTTGAAAGAAAACCACCATAAAAGTTCATCAAAATGGCCTGAACGATATAAATAATAAGAGGATTCATACCCAACATTGTTAAATGAGGTAACTCTATTTTCCGAAGGTCATTTAACCAATAAAAGAATACAAAGACAATAAAACTCAATCCGGATGCAAGTATAGGATAAGCCATCGTCATACTCCGTTGTGAAAATTGCCATAATGATTCAGGTTGCAAATAAGACAATCCCAATCCCAGGAGTGTGAGTATGAAGCCCATTATAAGCGAGCGCTTCATAAAAGTCGATGGAGTAGTTTTCATTAGATCGTCCATCAATACCGTTCCAAAAAATAGAATAGAGGCCCAACTTATCGGACCAAGAGGCCCGCCGTCAATACTGTGCTGCATGGTCCATTCTCCATAGCCTGTATAGGCAAACAGGAGCTGAAAAATGATCAGAAAAACAAAAGCCAGGCTAATCCTGACCCAGCGACTGGTTAAAATAAAGGGCAAAGTTAGTAATCCTGCAAATCCGATATCAACCAAAGCATCCCACATATCACAAACCGGATCCGGACCATAGAGAACAATACCTATGATTATCAAAATCAGGTACCTTTTTACTGCCAGCAAATAACTTTTCTTTGGACCAATCTGCTGAATTTTTTTCATCAGTGAAAAGCTGAATCCCATGCCAACAGCAAATAGGAAGAAAGGTGCTATTGCATTTGCAAAAGTCATTCCAAACCTCGGGTGCTTAAAAGTTTCATGAATAACTTCAAAACGACCTAAATAATTGACGAGTATCATTCCAAAGATGGCAAAACCCCTAAACTGATCCAAAGATAAAATCCTTGGTTTCCCAACGTTAATCGATTCATTTGATTCCATGATAATTTATTAGTAGTGTTAATAGAAATTTTGATTCTTACCTTAAGTGTTGATCCTTCTAAATCTTTAACGACAAAATAGGTTCAAGAAAATGTTCAGAGAGTATAGCCAGGATCACTGCAAAATACTTCATTTTTTCAAAAGAAATTTGTCGGGTTTGTCTTTTCTGTCCATGTTACGACCTATTAAACAAACCCGACATTTTCTACAACAATTCAAATTGCATCAGGTACACCATTTCAGTATAGTAATCCCTTTGCCAGACCAAATATCTGTCGTAAGTCTCATACCACCCTGAAAGCTCTCTGTAGTACTCCAGGATTGAAATATTTCCGGTCTGAAGCGATTTCTTCAGTAATTCCTGGCTATTCATAGATTCAACTACTTTGCCGTATTCGTCCACAGTGGATTTTAAGGAAGAAACGACCTGGTACCTGGCTTCAATGGCTGATTTCAATTGTTGAAGGTAAGCAGTGAAACTGCTTTCAATGGATAGTTGTTGCAACCTGGCATACTTTACATTGTTTTTATTCTGCCAGATCGGAATACTTATTCCAGCCTGAATTCCGCGATAGGTACCATCGATGATGGTTTCCTGACCATAACCCGCCTTGAACTGGGGTATCCAAAGAGCGTTTTGCAATTTCACATTGTTGGCGGTGATTTTTTTATCGAATCCCAAGGCTTTTAAAAAAGGGTCTTTCCGAAAGGCCATTGAATATATTGAATCAACAGGAAGAAGTTGCCACAAGGGATATTCAGGATTTGAAAAGGACATTGCTTTGCCACCATTCATCGAAGCGAGGATCTTCCATTTTTCTTCAATTCGGGTGTTTGTGGTCCTAAGCTCGTTCGACCACCGTAATGCTTCCATCCTTGCTTTATTTAACTCAAGCTGGTTGGCATCACCTGTTTGAAGTCTTTTCTCAGCAAGAGTTTTGGCGTTTTCAGCATCTGAAGTCCGCTTCTTTAATTCATCCGCATATTTGTTCAGGTACGCCAGCTCTATATAATTTGAAGAAGCTTGAAATAGTATCTGACGAAGCCTGACAAGATGAATCTCTCCGGATTTTTCGGCAGACAAATTAGCCCCGGTTTTCTTTCTGGTATATACTGTCGGGAAGTAAAAGGATTGGGTAACGTTAAAAATAGACTTTGTGCCTATCACAGAGTTATCACCAGGGAAATAACCATAATCTACTTGTGGATCATTTGGGGTTAGCCCCGTATTTGCCAATACAACTTCCGCATCCCGATTCTGTAAAGAGGCTTTGATTTGAAGATTATTGACAGTGATACTATCCAAAACGGCTTTCAGCGATGTTTGAGCAATCGTGGATTGTACCGAAACAGCTAACAAGATTATAAGTACTGTTCGTATCATATTTCTTTTGATTTAAGATGGATTGTATGGCGGTTAACCATAAAGTACACGATAGGGACGATGAAAATATTCAGTAAGGTGGATGTCAAAAGACCCCCAAGAATAACTTTTGCCATCGGACTTTGAATCTCATTACCTGCAACTTCGCCGGACAAAGCAAGTGGAATAAGAGCAAGTGCAGCGGTTAGGGCTGTCATCAATATCGGACTTAACCGTTCGCGTGAGCCTATGATAATTGTATCTAAAAGGTTATATCCCTGCCGCTTAAGAGTCTGATAGTTCGATATCAGCAAAATCCCGTTTCGCGTGGCAATACCAAACAATGTTATAAAGCCAATGATTGCCGGAATACTGACAATTCGGGATGTCAGCCACAAACTGAAAACTCCTCCGATCAATGCAAGTGGAAGGTTCAGTAAAATGATTGCCGCCAGTTTTGTCTCTTTAAATTCCTGAAAGAGTAGCAGGAATATAATCAATATGGCAATTACCGATGTTATCAGCAACAATTGCGAAGCCTTTTCAGCACTCTCAAATTGTCCGCCATATTCAATCCTGTATCCTTCAGGCAACTGAATATTCTGTCCAACATTTGATTTAATGTCATTGACAACACTATTCAAGTCACGTCCGGCTACGTTCGCAGAAACAACAATTTTGCGCTGAACGTTTTCCCTGTTGATGGTATTTGGACCACTGGCAGAGACTATATCAGCCACATAATATAACGGGACCTTGTCTCTATTTTTTGTGTCTATCAATGCGTTCCGGATGTTATCCATAGAACCGCGGTTTGCTGAATCAAATCGAATAACCAAATCAAAACTCCTGTTACCCTCAAATACTTCGGAAACCTTCTCTCCTGCGAAAGCAACATCAACAAATTCTGAAAACTGCTTTATTGTGATGCCGTATTTTGCAAGCATATCCCGCTTGGGCTTGATCTGCACCTGTGGAATATCGATTTGCTGTTCAACACTTAGATCAACCAGTCCTTCCACCCCTTCAATGTTCTTTTTTATGTCATTGGCGATAGCGAACAGCTTGCTTAAATCCGAACCAAAAAGTTTAATGGCTATATTAGCCCTGGTACCTGACAGCATGTGATCTATCCGGTGACTTAGCGGCTGACCAACTGTAATATTCACCCCGGATATTCCTGCCATCTTTTTTCGCAGATCAATCATAAATTCACTTCTTGGTCTTTTATCCAGCTTGAAAGTCGCTTCAATTTCTGCCCCATTAACCCCGAGTGCATGTTCATCGAGTTCTGCCCGGCCCTGCCTGCGTGTCACAGTTTTGATTTCCGGGATTGACAGTAGCGTTTTATCAACCTGGGAGCCTATCTTATTGGCTTCATCAAGCGAGATGCCTGGTAAACTAACAGTTCCGATATTCAGGGACCCTTCATTGAATTCTGGTAAAAAGCTTCTTCCCATGTTGAAAAACAATATTCCTGCCAATACTACAAACAAACCGGCTCCCCAAAGAATTGTCTTTTTCGCATTCATAGCCTGATGCAGCAATATCTCATATTTTTCACCCAGCCATAGAACCACGCTACTCCCCTTTTCGTTGCGGGCTAGCATACCAGTGCTTGTCAACAGATAAGAAGTAAGGACAGGTGTTAATGAAATTGCCACCATCAGCGAGGCGAACAAGGATACAATGAATGCGATTCCCAATGGCTGAAGCATACGGCCTTCCATGCCTGAAAGAAAAAACAATGGGATGAATGCCACGATAATAATCAAAGTCGCATTCAGGATTGAAGCCATAATCTCCTTTGTAGCCTTAAAAATTACCTCCGAATTTCCCAGTTTAAGGTGATTTTCAAGTTTCGAGTTTAATCTTAGTCGTTTGTATGCATTGTCGACAACAATGATGGCATCATCGACAAGGACCCCAATGGCTATGGCCATTCCTCCCAGGCTCATGGTGTTGATATTGTATCCAAACAACCTTAAAACGATAATACTGATTAAGAGCGATATGGGAATCGCTACAAGTGATATGACCGTAGTTCTGAAATTCATCAGAAACACCAGCAGTACAATAATTACAAAAACAGATCCTTCCAGAAGGGCCTTCTGAACGTTGTTGATGGATGACTCAATAAAATCGGCCTGACGGAATATCTTGGTATTGATATTGATGTGAGACGGCAGACTTTTTTGAAGGGTTGCAATGCTTTCATCAATTTTCTGTGTCAGTAAAAGTGTGTTCGTATTTGGCTGTTTCAGGACGGTTAGTATTACCGCTGGCTTGCCATTTAATGAGCTATACCCAATTTTTGGCGCAGATCCAATCGTAATTTCTGAAACATCTTCCAGTTTAACCGGATAATCATTGATTACTTTTACCACGGATTTTCCGATATCAGCCAGGCTGCTGGTACGAGCCATTCCACGAATGATATATTCGTTTCCATACTCATTCATGACACCTCCGGTGGCATTGCTGTTCATCCCCGCGCAGGTCTCCATCAGGTCGGACAGAGATACATTGTAATATTTCATTTTAGCCGGATTGGCCAGAATCTGATATTGCTTGTATTCCCCGCCACTAATTGTAACCTGGGATACTCCTCCGGTAGCAAGTAAATTGGGACGGATAGTCCATTCAGCTATCGTCCGTAAATCCATTTGACTAGTAGAATCTGAAGTAAGGCCTATCAGAAGTATTTCACCCATAATGGATGATTGTGGGGCAAGGGTGGGAGAACCGATTCCCAAAGGCAACCCTCCACCGATTGTGATAAGTTTCTCACTCACAATTTGTCTTGCCTTGAAGATATCTGTTCCCCATTCAAATTCAACCCACACGATAGAAAATCCTGCTGAAGATGAGGAGCGCACCCTGCGCACATTGGTCGCACCGTTTACTGCTGTTTCAATTTGAAATGAAACCAGACGTTCAACCTCTTCGGGTGCCATACCATGAGCCTCTGTCATGACGACAACAGTCGGGGCTGTGAGATCCGGGAAAACATCTACTTCCATATCGGTAGCGATAAAAACGCCACCTACAGTCAGCAATGTTGCGCAAAGCAAGACCAACAGCCTGTTCTTGAGAGAAAAGTTGATAATATTGTTTAGCATATAATAATTTTTAGCTGATTAATGAGCATGGCCGTGAGCAGGAATTGCACCCGATGCAGTAGCAAGTTTAATCTGGTAAGCACCTTTGGTTACTACACGTTCGCCTTCATTCAAGCCGGCTAGAACCTGAATATTAATGCCATCTGAGCCACCCAATTTAAGTTCACGTTTGACGACGCTTTCCCCGGCAGTTTGTATGTATACGAAAAAAACACCTTGTTCTTCAATCAATGCGGTAACCGGGATGACTATGGCCCCATCAAAGGGTTGTAATTTAAGGTATACATCAACCAATGATCCCGGTACAATTTCCCCTTTGTTGTCGAAACTGAATGTAACAGGAATAAAAAGTGTTTGGGCATCATTACTCTTGCCAAAGGACATCAAGCGGCCATTCAGTGATTCAATGCTGTAAGTTTTATTGTCATAGGCAGTCTTAAAATTGGCTGATGCAATGAGTGGAAGCTTTGAAAAATACTTCTGAGAAACTTCCGCTTTCAGAACCAATCTTTTATTTTGAGAGACACTTGCTATGGGTTGACCAACAGTAACATATTGACCTTCGGATACCAAAATATTTTTCACAAACCCAGATAATGGGGATACCACTTTTTGCCCACCCGCCTGGTAATTTCGGGAAAGATTGTTGAAGTTAGATTGTTCTGTTTCATACCTGGCCTTTATTTCAAGAAAATCCTTTTGGGAAATGATATTATCCTTGGTCAATAGTTGTGCACGATCAAAGTCCGCTTTGGCCTTTTCAAAGGCAACTTTTGTCTGGGTAAAACGAGTTTCAGGATTCCCGTCAGTTAGGTTTTTTCCTGTAATGGCAAAGAGGATATCACCTGAACGAACAGGTGTTCCAATAACTGCCTTATTACCGGTAAAAGTTACAATTCCATTGGCATTTGCAGTAACCACCATTTCATCCCCTTGAGCCGACAATATTTCGCCCGTTGTTTTGATGATCTCATAGAACGTTTGGCGCACCACCGCCTTATTGGCAAATTCAACCTTCCAGGCCTGTTCCTTCAGATAAGATATCTGGTTGCTTTTAGGTTCTTCTTTTTGTGAGGCAATGGCGGATTTCGCATCTGCATAAACTGTCACATTATCAATGACAATCTGGTCTGTAAATTCTTTGTTTTTGATATCAAAAACCATTCTGCCTGTACCAGATTTTTCAGGAACGAAGGTATATCTGAATATGCCGGGAGAGGAAGAAACCGTTGATGTTTGTGAAACGGTTTTTTCGCCAACAGTCAGCGTGAGTGTGATAGTTCCATCAGTAATCGCTGTGAAACTTTCTCCCAGGTGGGTAAAGTGACCACCTAACTTGGCAGTATCGCTGACAACAAGGGTACGAAATTCGGCAAACAATTCACTCTGATTTGTGTAGATAGTGTAGGACAAGGAAGGCAATTCAGAAGCTGTTGCTCCATCTTTTGAATTGCCTGAATTGTTCTGTTTGGATTGGCACGCCACAAAAAGGAGTAATGCAATCACATAAAAAAGTAGATGCTTCATAGACAATTGATTTATATGAAAACTTGAAAGTTAAATTTAAAAGTTGTTACAAATGAGTGTCAATGACCAGGCCATTCGAATACTTTTATTGGCCTGGTCGTTGACATGGGTTAATGTTTGGTGTTAGCTTCCAGTTGGTACTGCCCTTTTAGCCTGATGCTTATTGTGATGTCACTTCCGGTCATATTCTTAAAATACCAGCCGTGTCTGCCTTCATAGGGTGTTAACAAATTACCGATCATGTTATTGGAATAGGCGATGGCATAGCTTTCATAGTAGATATCTTTCGGCGGATTAGCCTGTTTTACATCACCGTGAAAATCTGCATAAACGATACCGTTACTCGTTAGCCACTCATATTTTAACCTTCCATATTTTAGCATTTTCACTTTATACTCCAATCCCTTACCCGCTTTAAGACTAACCTGAACAGAATCCGATCTCTCTTCATATTGTTTTGCGGGAGCTGGATAACTTGCTTCGTCAGGTGCTATAACTTCGGGTTCAGAGCCTCCCCCTTCAAGTTTAAGCACTTTGATGGCAGATTGCGTTACAGTTCCTGGCAGGCTTGTTACTGTATTCTTTTCATTTGGCTGGTATAATTTGTCGAATCCAATTTGTTTTCCTAATCCCGTAGGATCAATCCCATATTCAGCCGGCATTACTGCACATACAACGATAATACTTCCAAGAAGTAATGCTGCAAAAGTGGCGATAACGATTTTTTTTGTTTCCAATATTGGTTGATTAATTTTTGACATGATAATTGATTTTTAAGAAGAAAAATAACCTGTAAGTTGATAACCCATTAAAACGAATCCTGCTGCAATAAGCAGGGTATTTGTAAATGTTGAAAAACGCATAAAACTATTGCTGTGACGCCAAAAGCTGAAAACAATGAGTACGAACGCCAATGCAATAAACTGGCCGATTTCAACTCCAATGTTAAAGCCAATCAAATTTGAAAACAGACCTTCTCTACCAAAATTAAACTCCTGCAATTTCGTTGCAAGGCCAAAGCCATGGAATAATCCGAAAATCAATACGGCAGCTTTTGTATTGGGCTGGTAACCGAAAATTTGTTTAAATCCGCCTAGATTATCAAACCCTTTGTAAACAATAGACAGGGCAATAATGGCGTCAATTAAGTATGCGTTCAGACCAATATTCCACCAAACGCCTAATAATAGGGTGGTGCTGTGGCCTATCGTAAAAAAGCTCACATAAATCAATACTTCCTTGGGACGATAAAGGAAAAATATGACCCCAACCAAAAATAGCAGGTGGTCATAGCCGGTAATCATGTGTTTTGCCCCGATATATAAGAAGGGGATAAAAGCAACCCCGTCATTTCCAAGCAGAAAGTTTTTTGTAGCTCCATCAACCCCGTGGGCGAAGAGACTGTTACCTGTAGCGGTAATTAATAAAAGAAAACAAAGTAGTAGTAGTTGTTTGTACTTCATAAACAGATTATTGTAGACAAATTAATAAATCACATCTCAAAAATGAGACATGTATGTTTTGTGCATTGACAAAAAATTTAGATGATTATGGCTCACAACACTTAGTACAAGAGGAAAAAAATTCTTGTAGATAAGCATCAATCAAAAGATTGTTTCGATTGTTTGGCTGTCAGCCTGTAAAGAATTACACTGAGGGAGGAGGTCCCCGGTTCCAAGAATTACAGCAAAAAGGTTGTGCAGATAATTCTGATTGACTATGAACAAATGTCCAAAATAAGTCTGGTGGTGTTAAAACTTGCTTGTCAGGTAGTAGACAGTAGGCAGCACCATTTGATAAGCTTTTTGATGTAGCTTTTGTTTGAATAGATGAAAATGCAATCTGTTTCTCAATTGTCACATGCAAGGAAATACTATGAGAAAACAGGAAATGATGATCATGGTTGCTTTGATCATTGTGATCATGCGCATCACTTTCATGTTCAGAGCTGAATAACTCATCAAAATGCCCGTGCGGAATAGCATTGTGAGCTAACACAATGCTATAGAAAAATAGTAACAGGCATAATATGAGATTCTTCTTCAACATTCTACAAATATAGAAGAAATTCCATTTGAGAATATCAGTCAGAAGTGGTTGAAAAAACATCCTTAAAATGTAGAAGTTTAGACTTCGTCTTACAGCCAAGGTAAATTATTTCGTTTAAATTTAAACGAAATCATGTGCATATTTTTTCAGCAACTAACCACCCAAATCCTGGCGTTTCCCTGGTGTAAAACAAAAAAACACCTACAAGTCGACCTTGTAAGTGTTTGAAATAATGAGTGGTATATTTTGAGGAAACCACCAATCACATCAACGACTGATTAATCTTAAACGTCCTTTCTGTATCAATGCTAGAGAGGTAATGTTCCGTTACAACAGAATTGCTGTGTCCCATCATTTGGCCGATATCATCACGGGACTGACCGTTTCTCATTAGGGTGGAGGCATAACAATCTCTGGCCTTACCCAATTGTAAAGGGGTAGGAAGTTTCAATTTGGTTCGAATCTTGGCCAGATCCCGGTTGATTATCTGTTTGATTTTGTGGTTCTTGTTTTCGAAGAATCTGTCGGAATATCCTTCGTGTAGAAGTCCCAGAATATAAGGACTGGACTTATCACCAATCTTTTCAATCAGTTCTTTGAGCTTATCTGTCAGCGGAACGATGATGTCCTTCTTGTTGTTTTTACGAGTGTTTTCAGTCTTCTTTCTGGTAAAGACGATATAATCCCCCTCAATCTGATCCCATTTCATTCGGAGGAGGTCAGCAAAGTTGGCTCCGTTGCACCGGTAAAGAAGCAACCAAATATCACGGGCATATTCAATGTCCTTCGTTACAAATTCCTTCATTTCAATGACAGACCTTATTTCAGTCTCTTTGAGGACTTGCTTGTTTGGGAAGAAAGAAGAAATTGAAAACCGTCCCTTACCAAATGGGTATTCATACTGTGCTGGTATGATCTTTTCAACGTCCCGGAAATAATTGATTACCAACCGGAGGTTTCTCATATGGTGATCGATGGTGGCTTGAGAAATCCCATTACCCATATTCTTTTTTTCAAACCGTTTCAGGAAATTGATGGTAACGTCACCTACTGAGATTCCGGGTTTGAAATCTTCCAATCTGTTTTTCGTGTATTTTATTGCATCCTTGGTTTTGGGCTTTAAGTCCCCTTCCTTTTCAATGTATGCGTCAAACAGAGCTGTCAGGAGCAAAGAATGGTGGGCATCTTTATCCTTCTCCTTGAACATTTCCCTGAACCTGGTCTTATTGAATGGTTTTAACTCCTCGAAAATCCTTTCACATTTGGTAATGTAACCGTTGCACGTTTCCCTAAAGGCAATACTTTCCTTGTCCTTGGCCTTTTGGACAAAGACCAGGTCATACTGCTTCTGGGTCATCTTTGAGACGTTGATGTACATTACATCATTTACATTGACCATCCGAATGGCCAGGTTGTATTTGTTGTTCTTTAATTCAGTCCGTTTGTCCAGAACTATGTTGAATGTAGCCATCAGATACCTATTATTAATATTGTGGAAGGTTTGGAAGTGAATCCCCAACTTTGCCACCGTTTATCACCCAATTGTCGATCTGATTCCGTTCGAAAAGGGTTCTGGTTCCCAACTTAATGTATGGGATTGATTCTGTGCGCACCATCCTGTAAATAATACTCTTTGATAGATGGATGTACTTTGCCAAATTCTGTACATCGAAAAAACGGTCCTCCATTTATTCATAAATTATTTTCCTTTTATACCCTCTGAGGGTAATTAAAATATAAGGAAAATAATCGGGAAAAAGAAGGGTTCAATGCTAAATTAATGCTAATAAATATCTGGTTTAGTGCAAGATAGAGAAATATTTTGATGTCATTTAGGACTGGCTTGTTGATTACCCCTGTCCCTCTTACCCCCCCGCTCTCCGGCCTCCCGTATCCCCTATTGATATAGCCATATACATCTTTTCTGGGAGGGTCTTAGACAATCCAAAAAAATATTTCCAGGAAAAAGTCGGTGTATGACAATTTTTGGTAAATGCTGGAAAATATTTCTGGCCATTTTTTCAAATAATTGCTGCATTTGAATCTGGTGAGTTCTGGTGGGTTTATTATGATTCCCGATTGATGATGTGGCTTACAATGGAAGATGTCCCAGATCGTCCCAG
>Ga0315270_10000709_pt1 | contig 17928 bp, 17 predicted proteins | sample C1_bottom_MG_FD_204932 | JGI IMG/M metagenome (GOLD analysis project Ga0315270, IMG submission 204932) | Sediment microbial communities from Yellowstone Lake, YNP, Wyoming, USA - C1_bottom | ecosystem: Environmental > Aquatic > Freshwater > Lake > Sediment | place: USA: Wyoming | collected...
AAGTTCATCTCACTTCGCTGCCTGTAGGCGGGCTGAATTTGTGGATTCAATTGAATGACTCGATTGATACCACTGCGCTTTCGCGCCGATGTGAGATGCGCGGGTTGCTTATTGCTCCTGGCGATGAATGGTTTCCTGCCGAAGCACCTGGAGCATTTCTGCGGCTGAACTATTCAGGACCACGTCCAAATTCATTCGTCGATGGGGTAAAGATCCTGAGCGAGGAGTTGTCCTAGAGTTCCCAGTCCAAGCGATCCGTGACCACTTTGATCTGCGATTGTTGTCTTTCAGATAAGTGATCTCCACCGTGGAGTTTTATGATTCGCAGCAATTCTTTGGCAGCAGATTCAATATCCATTTGTTGGATGGCGATCAGCGCACTGCCAATTTCGGGATACTGAAATTCGACGCGACGAAAACGATTGAGATCATCCTCAGCTGACTCTCTTCCGGCAATCGGCGCCAGCCAGGACCGAATCAAACCTAAAGCGTGATTCATGGCGAATGAGTTGATGAATTGGCCTGCGCTGAGCAATTCGCCCCTTCTTGCCCGTCCAACTCCGATCAATATCTGCGACAAAAAGAGTTGAAATTCAATGTCCGCGTTGAATTGATGGGGTCTTGGCGTCGAGGCTATGACGGCCATTCGCTCTGTGATATTCGTTTTGTCGAAGGCGATCGAATAACTGTTGACGGTGACAATTTCAAGTTCCTGGTCATCGAATATCGCAAACTCGAGGACCTGGCCATCTTGATAGATGATTTTTAGCCCGTGTGCTGTTTCGCGCGGAGAGATTGCGATTTCTTTATGGCGAGGAAGCCAGCTCAGATCTTGGCGAAGTTTCTCGGCAGAACCACTTTGGGTTACCACAAAGAAATCATGGTCTGACCATTCGTCTACTCGACTGATCTCGGCGGTCGAACCAACGAATACTAAACCGATCACCTCGTCTCGTTTCAGCAACTTCGAACTCAACTCAGCGCTGTATTCCAGGAATCTCGTTACCTGAAGGTTTTTGTCAGTTGATGGCATTGATTTCCCAACTTCAAAAATAGGGTTTGTTATAGGCCCAATTCACTCAGGCTTGGGTGATCGTCTGGACGGCGACCTAGCGGCCAGAAGAATTTTCTATCATCCTCTTTGATGGGCAAGTCATTGATACTGGCGTATCTGCGCTCCATATAACCGTGCTCGTCGAATTCCCAATTCTCGTTGCCATAACTCCGATACCAATTCCCAGCGGCATCGTGCCATTCGTAAGCAAAGCGCACGGCGATGCGATTATCGGTAAAAGCCCACAGTTCTTTGATCAATCTGTAGTCGAGCTCTTTAGTCCACTTGCGTTGCAGGAATTCCTTTACTTGCTCTCTGCCAACTGGAAATTCCGTCCGATTCCGCCAAGCAGTGTCTTCGGTATAAACCAGAGGGACCCGCTCTGGATCACGGCTATTCCAAGCGTCCTCGGCCATCCGAACCTTTTGAGTAGCAGTCTCGAAAGTAAATGGAGGTAGTGGTGGTTTATTTTCCATAAGAATCTCCCAGCTAGGCTTTCGTTAATCTTTCTTCAGATCACGGTAGAAGTTTTCATGCGGGCCGACAACCAGCAACTTAACCGACTTTTTCGAAATAACCCGGTAGGCAAGCAGCCAGACCTGGTCATGCATGCGGAACTTATGGATTGCAATCCCCTCGAGATCTCCAACTTTCGAAATTCCTATCTTCGGGTTCTCGGAAATGGCAAGCACCGCTTTATCAATAAACTTTTTCTGATTTGCATGGAGCTTCTTGATGGCTTTGGCAAAAGTGGGCGTTACCAGAATTTGCATTAGTTGAACTTGTATTCCTCGTTCGCTTCTTCAGCATCCGCTTTCAAGATTTCGCGAATGAGGGAGAAAGACAAATCGGGATTTTCCTCAGCGATCAGAGCCATGCGAAAGTAGAATTCAATTTGCTTTGGCACGGACCGGTGTTCAATGGCCGCGATTCTCCTAGCATCCTCTACTAAGTCATCAGCGAGTTTCACGTTGATTGCCATCGTTGCCTCCACCGGGTTGTGAAAGAAGGCTAGCACAGAAGGTTCCTAAAGGTTACCTCTGGGAACTGGTTGAGTTCACGATGTTCTTGGCCATCGTAAGGAAGATGAGAGTGTGAAATGGGGCGACGGCCCACCAATAGAGATGACCAGAGACTCCTTTTGGGAAAAACGTGGCTTCTTGCGTCAAAGTCGTTATTCCGTCGCTTTCTGAAAGTCGAAATTCCAAAAATGCGACACCGGGCAATTTCATTTCAGCCAACAGCCGCAATTTAACCTTTTCTTCAAGTGCCTCTACTCGCCAAAAATCCAAACTGTCTCCAACTCGCAAGTGTTCTGGATCTCGTCGACCGCGTCTAAGGCCCACCCCACCAATGATTCGATCAATAAAGCCGCGCAGTGACCAAGCCCAGTCCGATCCATACCACCCGTTAACTCCGCCGATCCGTTCGATTGCTGCCCAAATTTCGTCAATTGGATTAGTACTCGTCATGACCCGGATATCTCGGAATGCGCTGGCTCCTGACCAACTTGGATCACTTTGGGTTTTTTGTGAAGGAGACAAATTTCCGGTGGCATCAGACCATCGGGTGACCACTTGAGAGTCCCGACTTCGTTCGAGTGCGAGTTCCACTGCTCGTTCAAATGAGGTCAACCCGTCAGTTGGCTCGGAGATAAAAGCGGAAACGCTCTTAGCCGGATCTGCCACCACTTGGTTGATCAAGGAGAAAATTAGAGGGCGAGAGATGCTTACTGGAACTGGGGTAACCAGGTTGACCCATACTCCACAGAGCCGGGGTGAGTGAATCGGAATTGGGATGATGGTTCGCCCACGGAGTCCAGCGACTTTTGCATATCGATGCATCATTTCGGCGTAGGTGAAGACATCAGGTCCGCCAATATCGAAGATCCCTGAGACTGGCGTCGGTAACTGCGCTGCTTGGCTCAAGTACCAAAGGACATCTCGAATCGCGATGGGGTGAGTGCGGTTCTTTACCCACTTTGGAGCAGGCATGATCGGAAGACGCTCGGTTAGGTGGCGGAGCATTTCAAAAGATGCTGAACCAGATCCGATAATGATGCCTGCGCGTAATTCCATTGTTGCCACACCTGCTTTAGCAAGCGATGCTCCAGCATTGGCGCGGGATGCCAAGTGCTCACTTTGCTTCTTATCATTTGCGATGCCACCGAGGTAAACAATTTGCTGGACATTGGCGAATGCGGCTTGAGTTCCAAAGAGTGCGGCCATATTTTCTTCGGTTTTAGCAAAACCTTTACCAGTATCCAATGAATGGAGAAGATAGAAAGCTGTGTGTATTCCGTTCAAGGCCTGCTTTAAGGCCTTGGAATCCGTGGCGTCACCTTCGATGATTTCAACATCATTTTTCCAGGGGACCCCAGCTAGTTTGCTTTCATCACGTACTAGAACTCTAACCTGGAAGCCGTCGGCGACCAGATTTCTGACAAGTCGCCCGCCGACATACCCGGTGGCGCCGGTGACCAGGATTCTTCGATCCATAGTAAAGAGTATCGAGCCTGCTACCCACTTTGTCATTGAGAAGATAACCTCTCTCACATCCACCTGGACCGATACCTTTATGACCGGAGAAAACATGCGCTTGCTGCGTGCTGAACCATTGGAATCTCCGGCGAGAAAGTCAGCATCGACTCGGAAACCGGTGACGCTGGCTTTAGTCCAAGAAAAGTGGCATGGCTCGCAGGACGCGCAGATGGAAGTACTTGCCTCGGCTGCCAAAACCGCAGTTGCCGAAGGTGCGGAGTTGATTGCGTTTTCAGAGCTCACTCTCTATCCGTACGTCTGCGATGACCCGCAAGGACCAAGCAATTCGCCATGGAAGCCGGAATCCCTGGCTGATGGCGTAAGTCTTGGCTGGGCGCGATCATTGGCCAGCGAATTGCAGACACCCATTATGTTTTCTCTATATGAAGAAATACCTGGTGAGGATCTTGGCTATAACACAGCCGTCACGTTAAATGCTGCTGGTGAAATTGTCCTAAAAACCAGAAAGACACATATTCCGATAACTGCTGGATATTACGAGGACAAATGGTTTCTGCCTTCGCCAGGAGATGCTGCCAAAACTGCCGATGTAGCCGGAGCGAAATTGGGTACCGCGACATGTTGGGATCAATGGTTTCCTGAACTGGCTCGCGTATATGGACTCCTTGAAACGGAACTTCTTTTATACCCAACCGCGATCGGTTCAGAGCCGGAATTTCCCACTTGGGATACCTCACAGGCTTGGCAATCCACGATGGTTGGCCACGCAATCAGTAACGGATTTTTTGTGGGCGCCATAAATCGTTATGGCCAAGAAGGTCTCAATAATTTTTATGGCTCGTCATTTATCGCCGATCCTTATGGTCGAATCCTGGTGAAGGCGCCACGCGATGAAAGCACACTTTTGATAGCCGAGCTTGACCTCGATATGCGACGCGACTGGCTAGAGGCCTTCCCATTTTTTGCCACCCGGCAGCCAGATGCCTATAAGTCATTGATCGAAGGGAAAAAGTGATGTCGAGTATTCGTTTTTTCAATGGACGCATCTGGGATGGACAAGGTGACTCGCCTTTGGCTTCATCGTTGACCATTAACGATGGCCAAGTTGTTAGTTTGAATGAGGAGACAAAGGCTGATCTTGAGATAGATCTTGCAGGCAAATTTGTGATGCCTTCATTCGCTGACGGCCATGCCCACCCACTCTTTGGTGGCCGAGAAGCTCAAGGGCCCACGGTCAGTAACTTGACCAGCATTGAGGCAACGGTTGAAGCGGTTGGTCGTTATGCAAAGGATCACCCCGAGGAGAAATGGATTGTGGGAGGTGCCTATAACGCGACTCTTGAACCAAATGGCATGTTTGATGCGAAGTGGTTAGATGCCGTTGTACCAGATCGTCCAGTGCTTCTTCATGCCATGGATCACCACACCATCTGGGTCAACACGAAAGCGTTACAGATCGCTGGAATCGCAGAGTTCACCGAAGATTTGAAGGTAGGAACCATAGATCGAAGGGAAGATGGCTCGCCGTCGGGAACTCTTCGTGAGTGGGATGCCGTTGCGTTGGTCACTAAATTTCTTCCTGATCGAGGAATGGATCAAGAGGTCTCGGCACTTGAATACGCATCAGCTCGGTATGCCTCCTCTGGCGTCACTTGGGTGCAAGATGCGTGGGTTGATCGTGGAATGTGCGAGGCATACGTAGAAGCTGAACGCGCAGGCAAGCTGTCGATCGGTTTCAACTTAGGGTTTCGGGTCGATCCGTCCACGTGGCAAGTGGACCTTCCCTACTTCCAAAGCCAGCGCGCCATCGTTGAGGCGCTCCCTAGCCCGTCGAATCTCACGGCTTACACTGCCAAATTTTTTGCTGACGGCGTCATTGAAAGTGGCACCGCAGCCATGTTGGAGGAGTACTGCGATCATCCTGGCTCATACGGGATGCCAGTGTGGGAGCCGGCTGCGCTAGCAGAGGCGGTCATTGCATTGGATGCAGCGGGTTTCCAAATTTTCATCCACGCGATTGGGGATGCCGGTATTAGAAATTCTCTGGATGCTATTGAGAAGGCAATCACGCGGAACCCACCAAGGGATAGGCGACCAGTAATCACTCATATTCAGTTATTAGATTCTCAAGATTTACCCCGGTTCAAAAAACTTGGTGTGATCGCAAACTTTGAACCATTGTGGACCTGCTTAGATCCCATGCAAGTTGTACTCAGTGTTCCGCGTATCGGAACAGAACGCACTGCCAGGCAGTATCAAATGCGCTCCCTTATCGATGATGGCGTCGCATTTAGTTTTGGAAGTGACTGGCCAGTAACTTCGGAAGTTCCGCTAGAAGGGTTGGCGGTTGCTGTTCATCGACAGACGCCTGATCGTCAGCCTCCTGGCGGTTGGATTCCGGAGGAGCGAATCTCCATGGAGGAAGCCTTGATGGCTTACACCTCAGGCGTGGCTTACCAAAGTTTTTCAGAAGACTCTCGTGGCAGATTGCTTCCTGGCTTTGATGCCGATCTGATTGTTCTGGATGAAGATCCACGTGAAATTGATCCTCATGTTGCTGCCGGGCTCAAAGTTCGCGAGACCTACAGGCGGGGTACGAGGATTTTTGCTCACGAATAAAAGAATAAAAAGAGTTTCCTAATTCACTTCAGCATCCCCGAACCGGGCACCTTCACGCCGTACTATTTGCCTTCAAGCCGGATCCGGTCCGGGTACTTTTAGGGAGAGCTAATGAGTTCGTCGGACAAGGCAATGCCACCTTCCCAAGTAGAAACACGGAGCGTTGATTGGGTTCCTCATGGCGAACGCTTCGGAAACTCTCGCGATCTGGTGAACGTTTGGTTTGTTGGAAACGTGAATCTCACTGCAATGGCAACTGGAGTTGTGGCGCTTTCTCTTGGCGCTAACCTCATTTGGACAATCATCGCGGTCGTGCTGGGTTCGCTTTTCGGAACTTTTTTCATGGCCTTCCACTCAGCGCAAGGTCCGCAGCTTGGACTTCCGCAACTGGTGCAATCTCGGGCTCAGTTCGGGTATATCGGTGCCGCCCTTACCGTCTGGATTTTCGCATTAGCCAACTACATTGCCTACAACACATCTGATGCGATTCTGTCTGGAGCGGCAATGCATGCCGTCTTTAAGATTCCAGCTGAAGCAGGTTTCTTCATTGCCGCCGCGATCGCAACGGTTATTGCAATCTATGGGTATAGCCAAATTCACTTTGTGAACAAACTTTTGTTCTGGCCTTCAGTCGTCGCACTTGGAGCCATGACAATCGGTGTATTCGTGCGCGGATCATTCCCAGCTGGAGCGTTTGATATAACTGATTTCAAGTTGGCGCCAACGATGACAGCTTTCGTGATTATCGCGGGATTCCAACTTGGCTGGGCACCATACGTATCTGACTATTCACGCTATTTGCCAGCCAATGAGGGTGTTCGCTCGACTTTCATGTCTACCTATTTTGCCAGTGCACTTTCTGGCGTATGGGTGTTCGGTCTTGGCGCACTTGCTTCAGGTCCTGATGGGAAGCTAACACCTGTTGAAGCGTTCAAATCTGTTGGCGATTCAATTTTCCCTGGATTTGGAACAATCCTTTTGATTGTTTTGCTAGCCGGACTTTTAACCGTCATGGCAATCAATGCATACGGCGGATCACTAACCTTGATCTCGATGATGGATTCATTCAAGACGGTCAATCCAACCAAAAAGATTCGTCTCATCTCACTTCTTGTCATGGGTATTTCTGTTTGGGGTATTGCTCAATTCGTGGGTGAAGCCCGATTCAACAGTTTCTATGGAAATGCACTTGTCTTTTTGGCTTACCTCTTCACTCCTTGGACAGCCGTGAACTTGGTGGATTATTTCTTCGTTCGTAAGGGTGTTTACGTAATTGGTGAAATCTTCAAAAAGGACGGCATCTATGGACGCTGGGGATGGCGCGGAAACGCGGCCTACATAATCGGTTTCGTTGTGATGATTCCATTTTTTGTAACGACACCATATGTTGGACCGATCGCAAAAAGCCTTGGAAGCGTGGATTACTCACTCTTCGTTGGCCTACCTGTGAGTGCAATTGCTTATTTGATTCTTGCCAAAGGCATTGATCTCAAGGCAGAGGCAGCGCTGGCGATGGAAGAAGGAAACCTCACTAAGTAGCAAAGACCAATTGAAAAGGCCACCTACTCAACCGAGCGGGTGGCCTTTTCAATTGGTCTAACTATTAAGGACCTTTCCATAAAGTTCGGGCCTTCGATCCGTCCTCAGATCATTTCTCGGGCCTATCTTGCGATCAGTGGGCACTTCCACGTCGGCAAGAAGGATTTGTACTTCACTTAGCTTGGTTCGATCTGAGATTGCGCGGATTACACCGTCCGCATCGGCAATGATGCTGGCACTAGACCAGTCAACACCGCGTTCTTGACCAACTCGATCTGCTGCCGCTACCACCATCCTGTTCTGACTTGCCGCGGCCTGAACCCGAACTGATTCCATTGGAGTTGGCTCGGTGGGCAGTCCGCCGTATGGCCAATTGGTGGGCAAAGCCAGAATCACCGCATCAGCCAGGAAGGGCAATCTAACCCATTCGGTGAATTCCAAGTCGTAACAGACCATGGTTGCAAGTCGACCAAACTTTGTGTCTATCACCAATGGTTCATCAGAGCCCGGTATGAAGAAGTCCGGCTCATCGTTCCAGAAGTGAACTTTCTTGTACCAACCTCGAAGGCCACTTTCGTCGATGATCACTGAAGTATTGAAGAAGGTCTCATCGTGGTTTATCGCTAGTCCGCCAACAATCGTGATTCCGAACTCTCGCGCGAGTTCGCTCCACTTAGCAATGACTGGTCCATCAAGAGTCGTTGCCCGCTCTTTGACTTCCTCTAGGCTTCTGAACACGTATCCAGAATTTGTGAGCTCCGGAAGTACTACCAATTCAGCACCGCTTGCAGCGGCCTGGCGGATCGCCGACTCGGCAAGTCGCAAATTTTCGTCGGGTGTTTCGATATTGAGTGGCAATTGGCAGACGGCAATTTTAAGCACGCTAGATTGTATTCATTCTCAAGGTGCCGCTGCATACTTACAATTGCGGTAACTGCGAAATCTAAGTGGGGGCCATGGAGTACGAAGTTTTTGATGAGCGTAGATGCGTGTTGGGGGAAGGGCCCAGTGCCTCTGGAGTCGATCGACAGCTCATAACCTGGGTTGATGTTCTTGGAAAACGTGTTCTGACCAAGAATATTGAAACGGGAGAGCAGTCAGAGTTTCAGACTTCTCAACATGTCAGTTTTGCGATTCCCCGTACTGGCGGCGGTTATGTGCTTGGACTGGTGGATGGCCCAACTCTGCTGAGCCCTGATGGTCAACTATCAAATCTTCCTGGTCGAAGTGCGGCCGATGGCGTTCCTGACTCAGACCCCATTCGATGGAATGACGCGAAGGTATCTCCCACTGGAGAGCTTTGGCTTGGCACCATGACTTACGACTTATTGCCGGGCAAGAGTGCCCTTTATCGGATGAGTCAAGATGGCAAGAGCATCACTCGAGTCTTAAGCAATTTAACAATTAGTAATGGCATTGGCTGGTCTCCTGACGGAACTCGAATGTTTTTCATTGATTCTCCAACCCGTTTGGTGAGCGTCTTTGATGTCGTCGGTTCAACGATTCAAAACCAGCAGGTGTTGGTGGATCTTAAGAATTTCCAAGGGGTACCTGACGGTTTAGCCATTGATGCTGAAGGGGGAGTGTGGGTGGCTTTTTGGGAAGGATCTGCAATCCGACGTTTTGATGGCGTTGATGGTTCTTTGACGAAAGAAATTCGCTTCGCAGCATCACGAATCACTTCATGCGCATTTGGCGGGGCAGCGCTCAACCAACTATTTGTAACTAGCGCTAGAGATGATGACCCCAATAACGAGAACCCGGAAGCTGGGATGACTTTTATGGTCGACCCTGGCGTCTCTGGCCTTCCTGTTCCGGCATTCGCTAGCTGATCTTTAGCAATACCTTTGCGCGCATCCCTACGTCGTTCCTCATTGCCTCAAGACCATCTCGCCATTGTTCGAGTGGGAAGCGGTGGGTAACTACGAAGGAGAGGTCGATATCACCGGAGTTGAGGAGCTCGACGGTTTTCACCCACGTGTTATGCGTATAACCGAATGAACCCACGATGTTGTTGTCGCCATTGATTAAGTCGTCCACGTTGAGTGGGACGGTCACTTCTCGTCCTGGGAAGCCGAGTAAGAGCAGGGTTCCGCCGCGCGCCAATAACTTCAGACTAAGGCTTATCGCACTTGGTGATCCAGAAGCTTCGATGATCAGATCGTAGGAGGCCTCGGGTGCGCTGGGAGCGGTGGCGAAGCTATCTACGCCGGCAAGGTGAGCTAATCCAGCCTGGCTCTCCCGAAGCCCCACTAGATCGACGATCGCTGGGTCCCACTGTCTGATCCATTTGGCGGCTAACAACCCGATGGTTCCATCTCCGACAACTAAGACGCGCGCGCCAGCGGCAGGTGATACTTTTTGGAGACCCTGGAAAACCACGGCTGAAGGTTCGATGAGGCAGGCAGTTTCGATCGTGACCTTAGGGCTAAGAATGTGTAGTTGTTTTACTGGCACTGCAACTAGGTCAGCGGTTGCGCCTGGTCTAGTAAATCCGATTTCACTATAGGTATGGCAGCGATTGGTTGTTCCTTTAAGACATTCAGCGCATCCGCCACAGGGGATTATCCCCTCGATCGAAACCCGAGTGCCTACGGCAGGTTCGGTCACTCCATCGCCATGCCCGACAACCACACCACACCATTCATGTCCGATGGTTACCGGATATGTAACGAAACTCCGATCAATTTGGCCATCGATGATGTCAATGTCAGTCCCACATATTCCAGTGGCTAGCGGTCGCACTAGGACTTCATTTTCAGTTGCGCTGGGATTGGCTACGTTACGAAGCACTGCCTCTGCATCACCGGTGGTTTGCAGGGATCTCATGAATTTCTCCTTGTCGGTGCTCCGAGCACGCTCGATAATTCAAGAGCATGTTTCCTTACTAGTTTTCCCAAATCGTCAAGCTTCTTAGGCGTGAGATCACCTTTAATTCCAGTAGCACTTAGCGCACCTGCGCATTTACCAGTGTGATCGTAAAAGGCGGCTCCGACGCAAAACACACCCTCTGCATCTTCTTCGTTGTCTACTGCGTATCCTCGTTTGCGAATTTCGTCGAGGTCGACAGATAGTGACTTTAACGAGGTGTGTGTCTTCTTTGTGCGGGCGATGAATCCAGATTCTTGGGTTACCCGAGCCACTTCATCTGGTGTCATTTCAGCCAGGATGGCCTTTCCTGCTGAAGATACGTGGGCTAATTCGCGCACACCTAGTGGGGTGTTGAAGCGAACTGTGCCTGGAGAGTCCACTCGTTCGATAAAGACCGGGTGTCCGTCGTCATTGATAGCAACCCGAATGGTCAGTTGAGTGAGTTGACTCAAGGTGTGAAGAATTGGTCGGGCAAGTTGGCCAATTGGTTGGTGGGCGGTTGATAAATCACCAAGTCGCACAAGAGCCATCCCTGGTAAATATCGTGGTCCTGGTTCGACGGTTCTCACGTAGTTGAATTCAGCAAGAGTGTGTAGCAAGGCGAAGATCGTGCTCTTTGAACCCTCGACCATGTTGGTGATCTGGCTCAAGGTAAGTCCTTGGGTGGGTGCATCTGCGACGAGTTCAATTAATTCAATTGCCCGCGCGACGCTGCCTACTCGGTACTGGGCAGCCCGGTCTTGACCAGTTTTTTTTGCCATGAACTCTCTTCCGTAAGTGCTTGACATGAGGACCCGCTACGCCAAGACTATACAAACCGAATGCAGTTCGGCAATACCGAACGGAGATAATTGTGCTTTCAGATCAACTTCTCACCGGATTACCAAGTGAGAGTTTGCCGTTGCCCAGCCAATTGCGCTTTCCAGATGGGGCGCATTTTCGAGTTGAGATTCCCTCGGTGGAGGGTCCGCGTGTTTTGGCCGCGACCATCAAAGAGGCGAGCAAGCGTGGCGTTACGGTCAACCGAGTTTCTCAGGGCAGCGGGGCCATGCTGCTTAGTGAGGCAGAGCTCCGCGAGATGTCAAAAATTGGGGCAGACGCAGGATTAGAAGTGTCGCTCTTTATTGGCCCCAGAGAAGAGTGGGGGATCAATGCAATGTCTCGAGGAGTGGAGGGCGCCGCATTAGCCGGCTCCGTACGTGGCATGCGCCAATTACGTTACGCGGTGGAAGATGTTCTGCGCGCAGTCGAATGCGGAATCCGAGGCATCCTTGTTGCGGACTTAGGTTTATTGCAGGTTCTTTCCAATGCCCAAAAGGCTGGGCAAATACCCGCAGATGTGGTTTGGAAAGCCTCGGTTATGAAGGCGCCGTCAAATCCAGCCACACTCGCACTGCTGGCACAGATAGGTGCACACACTGTGAACCTGCCTACCGATTTATCGTTGGCTGAGCTTGCCGAAATGCGTGCTGTCAGCGTGATTCCGATTGACCTATATGTGGAAGCTCCTGATGCTCTCGGCGGTGTGGTAAGAGGTGAGCAAGTAGCTGACCTTGTGACGGTTGCAGCTCCGCTCTACACCAAATTCGGACTTCGGAACTCACGTGCGCTTTACCCCTCGGGTGGGCATATTGAGGCTGATGCGATTGCTATTGCAATCGAAAAGGTTCGTCGAGCCGAAATATCACTCGAGTGGCTTAAGCGAAGTGGTGCACCACTAATTCAGTCAGGCGCTGGTGCTCAAGGCTTGGGCGTTCCTAAACCGTGACCGACCAAATGCCGCGAGTTAAATTGCGGAGTAGCGAATGGTTCTCAGGTGACGACGAAACAGCGTTGGCGCATCGGGTCGTCATGAAATCGGTTGGGCTTGAAACGGGCTCGAATAATGACAAGCCGATTATCGGAATTGCTGATTCATCTAGTGATCTGAACCCATGCAATCTGCCACTTCGGCATCTGGTGGATGAAGTAAAGAAAGGGGTCATTGCCGCGGGGGGATTACCGGTGGCATTCCCCGTCATGTCATTGGGTGAAGATCTGATGAAACCCAGCGCAATGCTCTACCGAAACCTTCTTTCGATGGAAGTTGAGGAATACCTAAGGTCATACCCAATTGATGGTGTTGTTCTTCTTGCCAATTGCGACAAGAGCGTGCCGGGATCATTGATGGGAGCAGCAAGTTCAAATTTGCCGACGGTGATGCTAACCGCTGGAGCAAGACCGGTTCCAGTGTTTCGCGGAAAGCGGATTGGTACCGGTACCGAACTTTGGCGCAAATGGGCAGATCTTCGCGCCGGAAAGATTGATGAAGCTGAATGGAAAGAGTTCGAAGCTTGTCTTGATTGTGGACTAGGTGCTTGCAACACAATGGGAACTGCTAGTTCCGTGGCGATCATGGTGGAGGCTCTTGGGCTCACGATCCCAGGCACCTCAACGATTCCAGCTGGCACTAAAGAAAGAGATATAGCCGCATACGATTCTGGAGTAGCGGCGGTCAATATGGTGCGAGCAGGAATCACTCCGACTGATGTTTTGACTCCCAAGGCGTTTAGAAATGCAGCCCGAGTTCTTCATGCATGCGGTGGGTCAACGAATGCGATCATTCACTTGTTGGCAATTTCTGGTCGTGTCGGTGGCGAATTGACACTTGAGGAATTCGCTCGACTTGGAAAGAACATTCCGGTGCTAGCTGATGTCGAGCCATCGGGTGAACTCATGATTCAAGACTTTCACCTTGCCGGTGGTCTTCCGGCACTAATGGCAAAACTAAGTGAACATCTAGAACTCGATGCGATCACTCTGAGCGGACACGCTTGGAGTGAACAGATTCCCACGAAGTTCTCAGAGCATCCGGCAATTCGACCCGTCAGCAATGCACTCAAAGAAGATGGTGCATTCGCCGTCGTCAAAGGTTCCCTGGCCCCTGACGGTTCGATTATCAAAACCTCTGCAGCTTCGCCAACCTTACTCAGTCATCGTGGGCCTGCCGTTGTCTTTCATGGATATGAAGACATGCGAACGCGAATTGATGATGAAAGTTTGAATATCACCGCAGACTCAATTTTGGTGCTTGCTGGTTGCGGTGCAGTCGGCGTTCCAGGAATGCCTGAGTGGGGAATGATTCCAATTCCTAGACGTCTGGCTGAACAAGGCGTGACGGACATGGTGCGAATAACTGACGCGCGTATGAGCGGTACTTCTTTTGGCACCTGTTTCTTACATGTTTCGCCAGAAGCAGCCGTAGGCGGGCCACTTGCGTTAGTCCGTGATGGAGACCTGATCTCAGTGGACACCGTGATTGGATCTATCGAACTAGAAGTTGACGACCTTGAATTATCAAGACGTAAAGCGGACTGGTTGCCAACGCCATCTCCTCATTTGAGAGGTTGGCCGATGCTTTACCAAGCTCATGTTTTGCAGCCTGATCAGGGCTGCGATTTTGATTTCCTACAAGGTTCTACTCCAGAACTACGTAGGTTCGTGCCGCCAGTGGTTGGTAGATCTTGAAGATCACTTCGGCACGGCTGTCCGATCCCGGCATAAAAACCAATACAGGAGGAGAAATGCGCAAGAAATTACTGATGGCAGTAGCGGCTCTGGCCGCTATTACCTTGGCAGCATGTAGTAGTTCGTCGACGTCAAGCACTTCTGCAGCGTCATCTGATGCCCCAGTGGTCGTAACCATTTGGCACAACCTTGGTACCACTCAGAACGCTGAAGCGGCCAAGGCGCTTACCGATGCATACACAAAATTGCATCCAAACGTGACCTTCAAACTAGTTTCTCAACCTGGCGATAACTACTTCTCACTCTTACAAGCTGCAGCAGTTTCAAAAACAGGTCCAGATCTAGCTTTGATGTGGACAGGTCTATTTGCGCTGCAATACAAGAGTTACCTTTCGAACCTAAAGGGCAAAGTTCCTGACGCTGCGCTAGCTCGTGAGGGTTCACTCGAGTGGTCAGCAGATAATTTTGACGCGGCCAACGGCCCTTACGTAATGCCACTTGACCGTCAGTTCTACATTGGCTTCTACAACAAAGACGCTTTCACCAAAGCTGGCGTGAGTGCAGTTCCAACCAATTGGAACGAGCTCTACTCAGCTTGCTCGAAGTTAAAAGCTGCAGGGTACACGCCGATGGTTTACGGAAACGGTGGTCAAAGCCTGGGCGCCCTTTACTACCCATGGTATGACGCCAGTTACATTGCAATCGGGCAATCAAGTGTCGGCGGTCTTCGCGATCTATACAGCGGTAAGAACGCTTGGAATTCAAAAGCCAACGTTGACTCTTACAGCAAGTACGCCGCGCTTAAGAGCAAGGGCTGTGTTAACTCGGATGTCTTGACCAAGACAAACAATCTCGATGATTTCACTGGTGGGAAAGCTGCCATGATCATTGATGGAACGTGGGACACCAAGAAGTTCACTGATGCAATGGGCGACAAAGTCGCCGCATTTGTGCCTCCTTTCTCGGATGCTCCGATTAAGGGTGTTGTTGAATTTGCCGGTCAAGGCTTTGCGCTAACTAACTACGCAAAGAACGAGGCGGCAGCAGCGGACTTCCTAGCATTCATGACTACGGATGAAGCGGCCAAAGTCATCGACGGCGCTGGATTGATTCCAAATATCGTTGGCTCGACTACTTCAAATCCAGTCAACCAACAGATGTTGGACTTCGCTGCTAAGTCGGGATACACCCGTTACCCAATGTTGGACAATGTTTTGCAGGGCGACGTTGTTGACGCAGGGAACAAAATTATCCCGTCCATTCTGGCGGGGAACACTTCACCAACTGCTGGTCTAAAGCAGATGGCACAGGTTTGGGGACAATTGGCTCCAGAGAAGCGCACTGAAGTCTATAAATAATTGAATAAGTAATTGGTTATTGCCGGGAGTGGGGCGAGGGATAAAACCCTCGCCCCACGAAGGCAGGGATTTATGAAATTAATGAAGTGTTGAGAGGGAAAAACGTTGCTAAGAAATGCGAATACGCTGGGTCGCGAACGAAGACGAACTGGTTTTCTCTTCGCCTTGCCCGCCTTTGTACTCGTTGCCGCAGTGCTTGGCATTCCGATCTTTCAGGCGATGTACTACTCAATGACCACCTGGGATGGCATAACGGCAACTTGGGTAGGACCATCGGCAATTGTTCACGAACTCAAGAGTCCAATATTTTGGCGAGTAATCGAAAATAACGCCTATCTTTTGCTGGCCGTTCCGGTAGCGATCATGATCCCAATGGGTATCGCTTTTCTTCTAAATGAACGCGTGACCGGTTGGAAGATATTTCGAACGATTTATTTTCTTCCGACAGCGATCTCATGGGTCGTCATTGGAATGGTCTCAGTTCGATTCTTCTCCCAGGAAGGCATACTCAATAGTTTGCTTGCATCGATTGGCCTGGGAGCGACAAAAACCGACCTACTTTCTTCGGAAAAAGGTGCCCTCCTGGCTGTAGGGATTACTTTTGTCTGGTCGATGATTGGAACAAATACCATCATCTTCTTAACAGGCATGGCCACACTGGACCCATCGCTTCATGAAGCGGCAAAGATGGATGGTGCAAGTTCTTTTCGGATCTTCCGCAGCATCACCATCCCGCAACTTCGTAGATTCATTCAATTCTCATTTGTTATCACCATCATCAGCGCGTTTACCGCCCTGTTTAGTTTGATCTTTGTTATGACCGGTGGGGGGCCAGGCTTTGGCACCACCACCCTTGAGTTCTTTGTTTATCAGAGTGCATTCGCTAAGGGTGAATTTGGTACTGGTGCTTTGCTGGGCGTCATCCTCTTCGTGATCATGGCCGGTTTAGGTGCCGCACAATTGGTCTTGACCAGAGTGAAGGAGTAGTCAATGAAATTCAAAAAATGGCTGACTCTGTTGGTGATGTCCACGTTTGCCTTGGTGATGCTCTATCCCTTCATTTTCATGATTGGAACTTCATTCAAATCAAATGCCCAGTATCTCGGCGCAGCAGGTCACTCGTTGGCTTCCTGGCAAAAATTAGCTGGCGCACTTCCAATAGGGAGACAACTGTTCAACTCGACCCTTGTTTGCGCGGGATCCATCTTCATCATTCTGACGGTTAGTTCGATGGCGGGCTTTGCTTTAGCCAAACTTCGCTTCCGTACCTCATCGTTTGTCTTTCTGGCCATCGTCGGAGCGATGTTAATTCCTCTTCAATCGATAATAATTCCCGCTTATATAAATATTAGTAAGTTGCATCTTCTGACGAACTACTGGGGTGCGATTATCGTGTACGCAGCCCTTGGGACACCTTTTGCAACCTTCTTGATGACGTCATATTTTCGCGGCATACCTGAGGAATTGATCGAGGCGGCGGTAGTTGATGGTCTTCACTATCGGGGTGTGTTCTTTCGGATTGCTCTGCCGTTGGCGGTTCCTGCTTTGGTAACAGTGCTGGTCCTGCAGTTCATCCAAATCTGGGATGATCTATTGGTCGGATTGCTCTTTTTGCAAAACCCAGATGATCGGACTATCACGGTCGGGCTGGGTGCGCTCAGTGCTGGGCGCACAACGGATATTCCAGTGTTGATGGCGGGCTCTTTGGTGAGTGCGATCCCCGCGATAATTGTTTACCTAATTTTCCAACGTCAACTCGTCAATGGCTTGACAGCGGGAATTGGAAAATAAAGTTGGTATAGTTGCGACCACAACTTCATACTTCAAGCCAAAGGGGAAGCCCGGTGAGAATCCGGCACTGACCCGCAACCGTGAGCTGCTAGTCAGCAAGTCGGAGTACCTGAGGCGAGAAGAGTTTGGCTATCTCCCGTCGAGGTAAACGGGGCAGAGCCCGAGCCAGTTGGTTCGAGCGTAGTGCGCCTTCGTTATCGTGTTTTGAAAGGCGTCACGTGAAGGTTCAGTTGCTTGGCACATCGGCCGCAGATGGTTGGCCAAATCCTTTTTGCACTTGTATTTCGTGTGAAGACTTGCGTCGAAATAAGTTGATTCGAGCTCAGAGTTCAGCATTGATTGATGGTCGAATACTGCTCGATTGCGGACCTGACGTGCCCCGAAGCGCAGAGCGTCATGGGGTGTTGTTGCATGAAATTGAACACTTGATTGTCACGCATGGCCATTGGGACCACTGCTCGGGAATTGCATTGCTCATCCGACAGTGGGCGAGAGTCAATGCACCACTGAATGTCATCGCACCACCTCTAGCGTTACGTTCGTTGCAGCAATGGGTTTCACCGGATAGCCAAATCGAATGGATTGAAGCTGTACCTTTTCGACCGATCGCACTCGGCGACTACGTTGTTGTTCCCCTTCTAGCAAATCACGAGGCTTTCGGCGAATCCGGGATTCTGCCGTTGGTTAC
>Ga0315270_10000710_pt1 | contig 17916 bp, 16 predicted proteins | sample C1_bottom_MG_FD_204932 | JGI IMG/M metagenome (GOLD analysis project Ga0315270, IMG submission 204932) | Sediment microbial communities from Yellowstone Lake, YNP, Wyoming, USA - C1_bottom | ecosystem: Environmental > Aquatic > Freshwater > Lake > Sediment | place: USA: Wyoming | collected...
CGTCGAGGAGGAGCAGCGTGTGTCCCGTCGGGGCGGTGTCGAGAACGACGAAGCCGCGTTTCGCCGCGGCAACGGTCCGCGAGAAAGCCTGAAAGACGGCGATCTCCTGCGTGCACGGCGAACGGAGGTCCTCCTCGAGGAGGGCACGCGCCCCGGCGTCGAGGCCCGCTCCGGCCGTCTCGAGGGACCCGCCCTCTTCAGCTCCCTGAGATGCTCGGAGACCGTCGACGGGGCGGAGCCGAGAACGGCGGTCATCTGGCAGACGCAGAGAGGCCCGCCCGAGAGCATCGCGAGAACCCGGAGCCGCGCCGGGCGCGAGGGCCTTGGCGGCGGCCGTCGTGGCGGAGAGGCCTGATTTCGTCATTTCGGCACAAACCGAAATGTACCGGGCACCCTGCTCCTCCGACATGAGGCGCCTGCATCAGGCGGGCGCCGCGGTCGTGGGTGAGGTGGCTGATCGAGATGGCCGTGGGGTGATCACTTCCTCTTCGGCGCCCAGCGCAGGACGTCGACCTTTTCCATCGTGATGAGGACGCCGCAGCCCGCCTCCTCGAGGATGGGCTCGATGCGCTCGAGGTAGCCGCGGACCTTCTCCTCGGTGTCCACGATCTCGACGACGATCGGGAGGTCCTCCGAGAGCTCGACGAGGCGCGCTCGGTGGACGACGCTCGAGGCGCCAAACGACTCAATCCCCCGCAGCACGGTCGCGCCTGAAAGGCCGCCCTCCCGGGCCTCGGTGACGAGCAGCTCGAAGAGAGGCTTGTGCCGTGCGCGGTCCAGTTCGCCGATATGGATCCGGAGCAGCTTTGCGGTCGTTACGTCTCTCATGCGCCGATCCTCCCGATGGCACGGCCGAGGAAGACCCCCAGAAGTCCGAGAAAAACGGAGCCCCCCACGTACAGCGAAGCGCGCAGCAGGTCCTTCACCGTGAGCAGGCCGAGCGATTCCCACGCGAACGAGGAAAACGTCGTGAAGCCCCCGAGGATTCCGACCATGAGGAACGTGCGCGTCTCGGGGGAGATCGCCGCGCGCTCGAGCCCGAGCGCCCCGACGAGGCCGATGGCGAAGCACCCGGCAAGGTTCACCCAGAACGTGCCGACGGGAAACGGACCGGGGAAGCTCCTTTGGAGCATGGTCGCCATCGCGTACCGGCACATGGAGCCGATCCCCCCGCCGACAAAGACGAGCAGGAAGAAGAACGGCCTCATCCCCGCGAACGTTAGCAGACCCCGACTTCCGCCCGGCGCTATAGTCGGGCCAACGACGGCGATGGAGTCCGCCGCAAGCGCCTTCGGGCTGATGACTCCTACCTGAAGCGGGAGCGCAGGTGGGGCTTTGAAGGCGGAGCGGAAGACGTGTTCGTAGGCCGCCACGGCGAGATCGCCGTCGTGCGCCGCGAAATCGAGGCGGGCCGCAACGTCGTCCTCGTCGGGATGTACGGGATCGGGCGCTCGAGCCTCGTGAGGCAGGTGGCTGCCCTCTTGGGCGCGGGGCGACGCTTCGTGTTCGTGGACTTCGCGAGCACGCCCGCCGCGATGTGCCGGGTGTTCCACGAGGCGCTCTTCCCGGTGCGGGGCCGGCGGCGAACGGTTCCGCGATCGTTCCGCGCGCTGCGTTCCCTTCTCGTCCGGGAGGCACCGACCGGAAGCCGGCCTCCCGTCCTCGTGCTCGACGGAATCGCCCGGCTCACCGCTCCGAAAATCGATCTGATTCAGGGCCTTGCCGGGACCGGTCGTTTCCGCTTCGTCGCGGTCGCCGAGGCGTTTCTTCCCGCGCGGGATCTCCTGCGGGTGCGCACGGCGCTCTTCCCGAACGTGCTCCTCAGGCTCGGACCCCTGGGCCGCCGTGAGTCGGAGGAGTTTTTCGTCGAGGCCTCGCGGCGGCACGGACTGGGCTGGACGGCGCAGCACGTGCGCCTCCTCGCGAGCACGCGGCACGGATACCCGCTCGCCATGGCGGAGACCGTTGCCCGGGACCTCCGGCGTGCCGGGAGGCGGTCGTGAGCGCCTCCGCGTCGGGCCGAATCCGGCCCTGCGGAATCTGCACGAGGATCGCGGGAACCCTGGTCCGGGAGAGCAACCTCTTCGGGACGAGAATCATGAGAGGAGAATCTCTGGGGGCGGGGATGCAGATCTGCCCCGATCACCTCATCCTCGTGGTCGCCGTCACGGCGCCCCGCCAGCTGGCGGCATGGCTGCTCGCCGGCGCGGAGCCGGTGGCTTCATCGATCGGATCCTGCTACCTGTGCGAGGCGGCGGCCCGGGCGGAGTCGGATGCCCTTCGCGACGGCGGCGCCGGCGGGGTGTCCTGCCCGAGGCACGGCGAGCCCGATGTCGCGGAGTCGGCGCGTATGAGGGACCTTCTCGCCCAAATTGCCGCGGGAGAGCGGGTGACGTATCGGGACGAGGTGGCGGCTCTCCGCGCCGCGCTTATCAGCCGGTTCTCCGTCCGCGGCAGCAACGCCCACGTGCTGAAGCTCGAATGAGCGTGATATATTGAATTTCGGGCGATGGAGTCCGCCTGAACCGCCTTGCGAGGGCTGATGACTCCTACCGAAACGGGGTAGGAGTCCAGGTGCTCAAGACGTCCGACACGGGCCCGGCGAAGAGCGACCTGCAGGCGCCCGGTGCCGAACTCGGCGACCTCGCGCGGCTCGCCCTCGAGATCGGCGCCGCCGACGTTTCCTCCGAAGCCGACGCCGTGGCCCGGCGGGTGGCGGAGGGGCGCTTCTACGTCGCATGCGTCGGACAGTTCAAGCGCGGCAAGTCCACTCTCCTGAACGCCCTTGTCGGCCGGGCGATCCTCCCGGTCGGCGTCCTGCCCGTCACGTCGGTGCCGACCGTGCTGCGCTTCGGCGACCGGATGCACGCCCGCGTCCGCTTCCGCGGGGGCGCCTGGCGCGACATCGAGGTCGGCCTCCTCGCCGCCTACGTGGCGGAGGACAACAACTCGGAGAACAAGATCGGCGTCGAGGCCGTCGAAGTGTTCGTGCCGAGCCCGCTACTGTCATCGGGCCTCTGTCTCGTCGACACCCCCGGGATCGGGTCGATTCTGGCCGGAAACACGGAAGCGACGCGTGCGTTCGTGCCCCACGTCGACGCGGCGATCGTCGTCCTCGGCGCCGACCCGCCGATCTCCGGCGAGGAGATGGCGCTCGTCGAGGAGATCGCCTCGCACGTCGAGACTCTCGTGTTCGTTCTCAACAAGGCCGACCGGCTGCCTCCCGAGGAGTGCGCGCAGGCCGCCCGATTCGCCGAGGCCGCCCTGAAGAGGCGGCTCGGGACGCGCGCCTCCCCGCTTCTCCTCGTGAGCGCGACCGAAACGCTGGACGCGGGTCCGACGCGGGACTGGGAGAAGCTCGAGCGGTCGCTCTCTCTCATGGCGAGGGAGTCCGGCGCGGATCTCCTGAGGGCCGCCGAAGTGCGCGCGGCGTCGCGATTGGGGGCGCGTCTCGTCGCGCTCCTCGACGAACGTCGCGACGCGCTCATGCATCCGATCGCGGAGACGGAGAAGCGAATCGAGATCCTCGCGGCCGCCACGGCCGACGCCGGCCGGTCGATGGCGGACCTCGGATACCTCCTCGCGGCGGAGGTGGACAGGCTCACGGCACGGTTCACGGCGGACCGCGAGGCGTTTCTCGTGACCGCTCGGGGCGAGGTCACACGCGACCTCACGAAGGCGCTCGACGCTCCTGGCGCCGCCGGTGCTCGGGAGATGCGTGCGCGCGCCGTCGAGTCGGCCGTCGCGATCGCGCGCGCCCACCTCGATCGGTGGCTCGCGACCGAGCAGCCGGCAGCCGAGCGCCTCTACCGGGTGGCGGCCGAGAGATTCCTGACGCTCGGCAACGAGTTCCTGCGGCGCTTCATCGCGTCCGGCGAGATCGGGCCCGAAAGCCTGCCGTCCGGGCTGGGCCACGAGGCCGGGTTCCGGGCGAAGTCGGGGCTCTTCTACACGGATCTCCTCACGGTGGCTCGACAGCCCGCATGGTCGTGGCTCGCGGACCGGGTCCGATCACGTGGCGCGCTCCGGCGCGCCGTGAAGCGCGCCGCGGCGGCTTATCTCGAGGAGCTCCTGGCGACGAACAGCGCGCGGGTCCAGAACGACCTCATCGAGAGGGTGCGCGAGAGCCGGCGCCGGCTCGAGGCCGAGATCCGCGCACGCCTCTCGGAAGCGGTCCGGTCGGCGACGAGCGCGCTCGAGCAGGCCAGAGCGCGGCGCGCCGAAGGCGACGCGAGCGTGGCCGCCGAGCTGCACCGGCTTCAGGAGTGGCGGCTGCGCGTGGCGCAGATCGGAGGTGACGTTTGACGGGAGTCTGGAGCCTCGCCGCGCTCTGGCTCGGCCTCGCGCTCGTCGCGACGCTGCTCGCGATCTGGCTGCGCATCTCGACCGCGCTGTCGGAGATCGTGGTCGGCACGGTCGCGCAGCTCGTCATCGGGGCCTTCATCGGGATCGAGGCGCTCGGCGCCAAAGCGCCGTGGATCACGTTCCTCTCGGGAACGGGCGCGATCGTCCTGACGTTTCTCGCGGGCGCCGAGCTCGACCCCACGGTCTTTCGCACGAAGTGGAAGGAAGCCACCGGGCTCGGGCTCATGGCGTTCTTCGCCCCCTTCCTGGGCTGCACCGCGCTGGCCTACTACATCCTGCACTGGAGCGCCCGCGCCTCGTGGCTCGTCGGGATCGCGCTCTCGACCACTTCGGTCGCGGTCGTCTACGCCGTCATGCTGGAGTTCGGGTTGAATAGGACCGAGTACGGCAAGACGCTCCTCGCCGCGTGCTTCATCAACGACCTCGGCACGGTGATCGCGCTCGGCCTCATCTTCGCGCCGTTTTCGTACCGCACGCTCGTCTTCATCGGGACTTCGATCGTCGTCTTCACGATCCTGCCCTGGGTGACGCCGCGCTTCTTCCAGAAATACGGCGGGCGGGTCTCGGAGCTGGAGGCGAAGTACCTTCTCTTTCTGCTCTTTGCGCTCGGGGGTCTCGCGACGTGGGCCGACAGCGAGGCCGTGCTGCCCGCATATCTCGTCGGAATGGTCCTCGCGGGCACGGTCGGCAAGGACCACGTCCTCATCCGGCGCCTGAGGACCATGACCTTCGGGCTCCTGACCCCGTTCTACTTCATCCGCGCGGGGTCGTTCGTGTCCATTGCGGCGCTCGTCGCCGCGCCGCTCGTGGGCCTGGCTCTTCTCCTCGGCAAGATGGGCACGAAGATCGCTGCCGTGCTGCCGACTGCCCGATGGCTGCGCTACCCGAAGAAGGAGAGCCTCTACACGACCATGATGATGTCCACGGGGCTCACGTTCGGGACGATCTCGGCACTCTTCGGCCTCGGCCACGGCATCATCGACCAGGCGCAGTATTCGTACCTCGTCGCCACGGTAATTCTGAGTGCCGTGGTGCCGACCGTCATCGGCAACGCGTGGTTCCTGCCGCGGCATCTGATTCCGGCCAGGGCGGCCGACGAGGACGAAGCGCCCGGCGGCGCCCCGGCGCCGCAGCCGTCCACGTGAAAGCGGGGAGAACATGATCAAGAAGATTCTCGTGGCCTTCGACGACTCCGAGGGGTCATCCCGAGCCTTCGACTTCGCCTCGGAGCTGGCCGAGAAATTCAAGGCGAAGCTCCTCCTGCTCGCGGTCGTGCGCCTGCCCGAGCCGACGACCAGCCTGGAGGTGGGCGCGATCCTCGACGATGCGAAGGAGCATTACGAGAAGGCGTTTCAGGAGCTGCGCGACCGGACGAATCCGAGGGGGATCGACTTCGTCGCAACCGTGGAGGTCGGGCATCCCGCCGAGCACCTCGTGGCGCTCGCCGAGAAGGAGCATGTGGACCTGATCGTGATGGGCCGGCGCGGCCGGACTCAGGTGGGTCGCTTCTTTCTCGGCTCGACGTCCGAGCGCGTCCTGCGCTATGCGCATTGCGCCGTCACGGTCGTGAAGTGACGAGGGGATCAGGCACGTGCCGTCGAACGGGGAGTCCGGCGCGCCGGACCTGAACGAAAATCACCGGCGGAGCCTCTCCGTCCTCGTTCGGCACGTCGCGAAGCTCCTCGACGAGATCGACCGGCTCCTCTTCGCCGCGCGGCGGCCGTCCCCGTTCAACCATCTCGTGAGCGACGTCTCGCCCGCGCAGGCAGGCGTCATCCGGGACTACGTCGACAAGGCGCGCCGGGCCCTCCTCGCCGCCGCGGAACGCCACCGACTCGACGTCCTGGGCTCGCCCCTCGACGTCCGCCACGCGATCGACGTCCAGGCCGTGATGGCGTCGATCGCGGTCGAGGATTCGCGTCCGAGGCGATTGCGTGGGTACGGGGCCCTCGATCCCTCGGTCGCCGAAGAGGTGGACCGGACGTGCGACGAGATCGACCGGGCCCTGCGCGAGCTGCAGGCGTTCGTGCGCGGCGGTCCCGAGGAGGACTTCGCGGGGCGCCTCGCACGGCTCGGCCGGACGGCGGTCGAACCGGAGTTGCTCGCCGTGATCGAGCGCGTCCTCCGGGAGCACGGCCTCGTGGAGTTCCGCCGGAGCTTCGCGGCGCTCCTCGCACGGGTCGAGGAGAAGACGTTCCACGTCGCCGTGTTCGGGAGGGTCAGCTCGGGCAAGTCGTCGCTCCTCAACGCGCTTCTCGGGGCCCCGATCCTGCCGGTCGGCGTGACGCCCGTGACCGCCGTGCCGGCTCGCGTGCGTCTCGGCAGGCCGCCAAGCGCGCGCATTCGCGACGCCGAGGGGCGGACGGTCGAGATCCCTCTCGAGCGGCTGCCGGAATTCGCCTCGGAGGAAGGGAACCCCGGGAACGTGAAGCGCGTGGCGCGCCTCGAGGTCGTCTATCCCGTGCCCGGGTTGCCGGAGGGAATCGAGCTGGTGGACACGCCGGGCATCGGCTCCCTCGCGACGTCCGGCTCGGAGGAAGCGTTCGCCTACCTGCCGAGGACGGACCTCGCGCTCCTCCTCGTCGACGCGGGATCCTCGCTCGGCCCCGAAGAGCTCGGGCTCCTCGGGATCTTCAAGGACGCCGCGATTCCGGTCGAAATCCTGCTGAGCAAGGCGGACCTCGTAGACGAAGCCTCCCGGCGGAAGCTCGCGGACTACGTGAGGAAGAGCGTCGCGCGAGAGGTCGGCCTGGACGTGCCGGTCACGCCCGTCAGCGCCGTCGACCCGGACCGGGCGCTCGTGCGGGAGTGGTTCGACCGGAGGCTTCGCCCGCTGTTCGCCCGCCGGACGGAGCTGGCGACGGAGTCGGCCCGCAGGATGGCCGGGCGGCTCCTTGAAGGCGTGATCGCAGCCCTCAGCGTGCGCGCTGGAGGCGGAAAGTCAGGCGACGCGGCGGCCGCCGCCGACGAGCGCCGCCGCGCGGACGCGCGCATCGCGGCGGTGCGGCAGAAGGTCGTCTCGGACGCCGAGGGGCTGGAAGGCCGTTGGGCCGACGTCCTGATCGCCGCGGTCACGGAGGCCTCCGCCCGCTGGCGTGCGGCCGAAAAGGACACACCGGACGCCCGGACGCTGATCGCGGCGGCGTCGGAAACGGCGAGCGGCGAGACCCGCCGCGCGATCGTCGATTCGCTGCGCGAGCTGCACGAGGCGCTCGCGACCTCAGCGGCGGCGGTCGGCCCCGCCGCCGCTGACCTTTTCCGCGGCGCCGCCGCGGCGCCGGACCTCTCGCGGCTGCCCGTGGCGGACGTGAGCGGATCGCTCCGCAGCGGGCCCCTGAAGCGGCCCCTGCTGTTCGCGCTTTTCCCCCGGTGGTCGGCGCAGGCTGCGCTGAACGGCCTTCGGGCGGAGTACGAAAGGCCTCTTCGCGACGTCTTGCGCGTCTGGGGTTTCCGCCTCAGGGACTGGTCGGACCGCTCCGTGGAATCGCTCGCCCACGCGTACCACGGAGCCGTCGAGCCGTTCGCGCGCGAGGCGCAGCCCGAATCCGCCCCGACGGGCGCGGCGGCCGTCGCGAAGGCGCGTGCGGATCTCGCCGCTCTCGAGCGTTCTCGGGATCAACCGGTCGTCGCAGTCGGGGTCTCGGCCGGAAAGGAACGAGCGTGAACGACGTCGCAGCGCCCGCCGCGTCGCGTGCCGCGTGGCTCAACCGCTCCACGCTGGGCGTCGCCCTCGCGAGTCTTTTCTCCGACGTTTCGCACGAGCTCGGCACGGCCGTGCTGCCAGCCGTCCTCCTCGCGCTCGGTGCGGGTCCCGCGGCGCTCGGTTGGATCGAGGGCAGCGCCGACGGCCTGTCCGCACTCGCGAAGCTCTGGGGCGGCGTCATGACGGACCGGGTGGCCCGGAGAAAGCCGCTTGCGTCGATTGGCTATCTCGTAACGGCCGTCGGCGTCGCGGCGATCGGCCTGTGCACGAGCTGGGTGCAGGTCATCGGCTGTCGCCTTGCCGCCTGGATCGGGCGCGGCAGCCGCTCGGCGCCGCGAGATGTGCTGATGGCGGAGGCCACGACGCCCGCGACCACGGGCAAGGCGTTCGGGATGGAGCGCGCGGGGGATGCGCTCGGCGCCGTGATCGGGCCTCTGGTGGCCGTCGCGCTCCTCGCGCGGGGCGTCGAGGCGCGGCACGTCATGTTCGCTTCGCTCTTCCCGGGCCTCCTGGCGTTTCTCTCGATCGCGCTGCTCGTCCGCGAAACGCCGGCCGCCGTCCGCTCGACGCGCGCGCGATCGATTCTCGGCAGCTTTCGCGGAACGGTCAAGCCGTTCCGCCGGTATCTCGGTGCGATCCTTCTCTTCGGATCGGGAGACTTCTCGCGGACGCTGCTCATCCTCTACGCGACGCAACACCTGACCGGCAGCCTCTTCTCCTGGAAGGCGGGCACGCTCGCGATCGCCCTTTACGTGCTCCACAACGCGGTCAGCTCGCTGGCGGCATTTCCGATCGGCGCGCTGACGGATCGCGTGGGCCGCCGGCCGGTGCTCGTCGCGGGTTACTTCTTCGCCGCCGCGACGACCGCGGGGTTCGCGCTGCTGCCCCCGACGCCTGCCGCGCTTGCATTCCTCTTCGTCTGCTCCGGGATTTACATCGCGAGCGAAGAGGTCGCCGAGAAGGCTTACGCGGTGGAGCTGCTCCCCCGGGAGGTGCGCGGCACGGGACTCGGCCTGCTGGCCGCCGTCAATGGCGCCGGCGATTTCGTCTCCAGCGCCCTCGTGGGGATGCTCTGGGCCGCATTTCCCTCGACGGAAGCACCGGGGTTCTTCGTCGCCGCTGCGTTTCAGCTCGCTGGCGCGACCGCGCTGGCAGTCCGGTGGGCGCGGCCGTCAACCACCGCCGTACCCTCATGAAGGAGAACGTCATGTCGAACATCCGCCGCATCCACGCACGCGAGGTCCTCGATTCGCGCGGGAATCCCACCGTCGAGGTCGAGGTCGAGCTGAGGGACGGCTCCTGCGGCTCGGCGATCGTGCCCTCGGGGGCCTCCACCGGCGAGCGCGAGGCCGTCGAGCTCCGCGACACGAAGTCGAAACGGTACGGCGGCAAGGGAGTCCGCCAGGCCGTCGCGAACGTCAACGACGCCATCGCGCCAAAGCTCCGGGGCCGGAGCGCGCTCGAGCAGGCCGAGATCGACCGAAGGATGATCGATCTCGACGGCACGCCCAACAAGGCGCGCCTCGGCGCCAACGCGATCCTCGGCGTCTCCATCGCGGTCGCGAGAGCCGCGGCGGCCTCGAAGAAGCAGCCGCTGTTCCGGTACCTCGGTGGGCGCGAAGCCTGCGTCCTGCCCGTCCCGTGCATGAACGTCCTCAACGGCGGCCGCCACGCGGACAACAACGTCGATTTCCAGGAGTTCATGATCGCCCCGCACGGGGCGAAGACGTTCGCCGACAGCCTGCGCATGGGCGTCGAGACGTTCCACGCGCTGAAGGGCGTCCTGACGAAGCGCGGGTATGCGACGGCGGTCGGAGACGAAGGCGGCTTCGCGCCCCGACTCCGCTCGAACGAGGAGGCCGTCGAGGTCATCCTCGAGGCGATCACGGCGGCCGGGTACACGCCGGGCCGCCATGTCTCCCTCGCCCTCGACCCGGCCGCGAGCGAGTTCCACGAGGACCGGCGCTACCGGTTCACGAAGTCGGGCGCCGGCTCGAAGACGTCCGACGAGATGATCGATCTCTGGGAGGAGTGGGTCGAAAAGTACCCCATTCTGCTTCTCGAGGACGGGCTCGCGGAGAACGACTGGGACGGCTGGCAAAGCCTCACGAACCGGCTCGGGAAGAAGATCGAGCTCGTCGGCGACGACATCTTCTGCACGAACCCCTCGATCATCGCTCGCGGCATCAGGGAGAACGTCGCGAACTCCGTCCTCATCAAGCTCAACCAGATCGGCACGATCACGGAAACACTCAAGGCGATCACGGTCGCGAGAGAGGCGGGCTACGGAATCTTCGTCTCCCACCGCTCCGGTGAGACCGAGGACACGACGATCGCCGATCTGACGGTCGCGGTCGGCGCCGGCCACCTCAAGACGGGCTCGGGATGCCGGAGCGAGCGGATCGCGAAGTACAACCGCCTTCTCCGGATCGAGGAAGCGCTCGGCGCCCGAGCGCGGTTCGCCGGAAAGGCGGCATTCGTGAACGGGCGGCGGCGGGACGCGTCGTGAGCCGGGCATGAGCGAGACCGTCGGCGCCGCCGTTCCCAGGCCCGCCTTCGCGAGCCTCACGGACGTCGGAAGGGTGCGCCCGCACAACGAAGACTTTCTGGGAAACCCGGTGTCGATGGCCGCGTTCGTCGGCGACCGCGGTCGCCTGTCACGGCTGGGGTGGCTCTTCGCGGTCGCGGACGGGATGGGCGGACATGCCGGCGGCGAAGTCGCGAGCCGCGTGGCCATGGAAGCCCTGTTCTCGTCGTACTACGCGAGCGGCGAGAGTCCACGGCCCGCCCTCGAGGGGGCCGTCGCGGCGGCGAACGCCGCCGTGTGCCGCGCAGCCGACGCGAGCGCCGAGACAGGCATGCCTCTTACCCGGATGGGGACGACCCTCGTGGCGGCGGTCGTCGTGGGGTCGGACCTCTACGTCGCCAACGTGGGCGACAGCCGGGCGTACCTCCTCGTCGAGGGCGTCCTCCGGCAGATCACGCAGGATCATTCGTTCGTCGCGGAGGAGGTCCGGCTGGGGATCATCAGGGCCGACGAGGCCCGGCATGCACCGCTGCGCAACGTCGTCACGCGCGCATTGGGCGCGCGCGAAAGTTCCGCGCCGGACATCTTCGAGGCGTCATGGGACGGGAACCGGGTGCTCCTCGTCTGCACGGACGGGCTGCATGGCGTCGTCGAGGACCGGGCGATCGGGAGCGTACTCTCCGAGGAGCCGCCCGAGCGCGCGGTGCGGCGGCTGATCGACGCGGCGAACGCGGCAGGCGGCCCCGACAACATCTCGGCGATCGTCGTGCGCGCCCCGGGAGCCTGAACCCGTGGCGGAACGAGGCGTCGCTCGCAGCATCCTCTTTCCGGACGCCGGGGATCCGCTCCGGGTTGGGATCCGCGAAGCGCCGGACTTCTTTCACGACCTGAACCTCGACCACGTGGTCGAGGAGATCACGGCCCGTCGTCAGGAATACGACCTGGCGCCGTTTTTCCAGACGCCCCTGAGTGATCTCGACGCAATCGCCTATCGCCAGGAGGTCATGCGCGACATGGGGGAGCCGTCCCTCGGGGCGGCCGTCGAGTCCTCCGCCAAGGGTATGCGGACGATGCGCCAGCGACTGGCGACGGCGAGCGAGTCCCGGTACGACCTCGAAAAGCAGCGACGGCACCTTGCCGCCGCCGAGGCTTACGTGGAGGCCGTCGATCGACTCGCCCGCGATCTGGAGGAGATCGAACTCTCCTCGCGCGCGCTGTGCGGGTTCCGCGACGATCTCTCGGCCTACACGCACGCAGAGGCATTTCGGACGCTTTCGGACGAGACGAGGACGCTGGTCGCGGCGCTGGAGGCGATTCGCTACAGCATTCTCATTCGCGGCGATCGAATCACCGTTCTGCCTTACGACGACGAGAGCGACTACTCCGCTGCCGTCGAGGAGACCTTCCGCAAGTTCCGGCAGGGCGCGGTCAAGGACTATCGCCGGGAGTTCAAGGACGCATCGGGCATGAACCACATTGAAGCCGAGGTGGTGTACCGCGTGGCCCTGCTGAACCCGGACACGTTTGGCGCGCTCGCCCGATTCTGTGGGGAGCACGCCGCTTTCGTCGATCCGACGATCGAACGCTTCGACCGGGAGATCCAGTTCTATGCCGCGGCACTCGAATTCGTCGATCGCTTGCGGCACACAGGCCTGTCCTTCTGCAGCCCGGAGGTCTCGGACCAGCGCAAGGACGTCGTCGCCCGCGGCGCCTTCGACGTAGCTCTCGCCGACAAACGCGTGCGCGCAGGCGCAGCGGTCGTCACGAACGATTTCTTCCTGCAGGGCGACGAGCGCATCCTCGTCGTCACCGGTCCGAATCAGGGCGGCAAGACGACGTTCGCGCGCACGTTCGGCCAGATGCACTATCTCGCGAGCCTCGGCTGCCCGGTCCCCGGCACCGAGGCACGGTTGTTCCTCTTCGACCGGCTGTTCACGCATTTCGAGCGCGAAGAAGACATCACCAGCCTGCGCGGCAAGCTGGAAGACGACCTGGTGCGCGTCCGGACCATCCTCGATCGTGCGACGCCGAACAGCGTCGTGATCATCAACGAGATCTTCTCGTCGACCACGCTGGAGGACGCGCTGTTCCTCGGCCGCGAGGTGCTGGCGCGGCTCGTGCAGCTCGACCTGCTCTGCGTGTACGTCACCTTCCTCGACGAGCTGAGCGCGGGCGAGAAGACGGTCAGCATGGTCGCCGCCGTCGACCCGCAGGACCGGGCGCTCCGCACGTTCAAGGTCGAGCGCCAGCCGGCCGACGGGCTGGCCTATGCGCTGGCCATCGCCGAGAAGCACCGCGTGACCGGTCGCTGGCTCAAGGAGCGGATCCGGACGTGAGGGCGCTGCTCATGCACCCGGATCGTGACCTCGACATCCAGGCACGGCTGCCGTGGAACGAGCGCGCGCTGGTGCAGGATCTGGAGCTGGAAACGCTGCTCCGGGCGATGGCGGGCGACGACACGTTGATCCGCGAGGTGGCGCTCAAGGCGCTTCTCACCGCGTGGAGCAACGACCCGGAGACGATCCTCTACCGGCAGGCGATCCTGCGCGACGGTGTGAACAACCCGGCGGCGCTGCGGGAGCTGTACGGCCTCTCGGTGGAGACGATCGAGGCCCGGCGCAAGCACTACGTCGGCATGTGGGGACCGTCGTCGGTGCTGTACGGCGCGCGCGACCTGATGCAGATGTTCGTCGACATGCTGAGGCGGCTGCGCGCCGCCGTGGAGGCGCACCGGGCCGGGTTCGCGTCCGAGGGCTTCAGGAATCTGTTCGCGATGCTCGAACGCGAGCTCAGCGACGAGTTCTTCGCCCGGATCGAAGCGCACCTCGTCGAGCTGAAGTTCCGGGGTGGCGTCCTGATCAGCGCCGGACTGGGGCCGGGCAACGTGGGGCGCGACTACGTTCTGCGCCAGCCGCATGAAGACAGGCGTTCCTGGCTGCGACGGCTCCTCGTCAAGGGAGGTCCGTCCTACACATTCCGGCTGGCCGACCGGGATGAGGCCGGTGGGCGGATCCTGTCGGAAATGCGGGATCGCGGCATTCATCTGGTCGCCAACGCTCTTGCGCAGGCCGTCGACCACATCGACGGGTTCTTCCAGATGCTGCGCAAGGAGCTTGCGTTCCACGTCGGCTGCCTGAACCTGCACGAGCGGCTGGCCGCCCTGGGGCAGCCGGGCTGCTTCCCCCGCCCGCTGCCCGCCGGGCAACGCCGGCTGCGGTGCCGCGGGCTCTACGACCCGTGCCTCGCGTTGCAGATGCGCAGCGGCGTCGTGGGCAACGCGCTCGATGCCGACGGCAGGAGCCTCGTGGTCGTCACGGGCGCCAACCAGGGCGGCAAGTCGAGCTTCCTGCGCGCCGTCGGGGTGGCGCAGCTGATGATGCAGTCGGGGATGTTCGTCGCGGCCGAGTCGTTCGAGGGCGGGCTGTGCCCGGCGCTGATCACGCACTTCAAGCGAGAGGAGGACGCGACGCTCAAGAGCGGCAAGTTCGACGAGGAGCTGGCTCGCATGAGCGAGATCGTCGATCACCTCGTGCCGGGCGCGGTGGTGCTGTTCAACGAATCGTTCTCAGCCACGAACGAGCGAGAGGGCTCGGAGATCGCGCGGCAGGTGGTCTCGGCATTGTTGGAAAAGAACATCAAGGTTCTCTTCGTGACCCACCTGCACGCGTTCGCGCACGACCTGTTCGAGCGCGGGGTCGATCAGGCCCTCTTCCTGCGTGCCGAGCGTCTGCCCGACGGCACCCGGACCTTCCGGCTGGCGCCGGGCGAGCCGCTGGCAACCAGCCACGGTAGGGACCTGTACACGCGCATCTTCGCCGCAAGCCCATGACGCCCGACGATCTCGTGCGCCGTCTCGACGACCTTCACGAAACCGACCGCGTCGCGATCCGGCTGATCGCGGAGGGGCAGCGGGTGGTGCCCGCCCTCGTGCGCTTTCTTCTCGACGGCCCCAGGCTTCTTCCCCAGCCGCGGATCGTGGCGGCGGAGACGCTCGCCGCGATCGGGGGCGACGAGGCTCGCGACGGCCTGATCCAGGCACTCGATCTCCTGGACCGGCCGATCGACTCGCCCTCGCTCCGGCTCTCGGAGGAGGCGGTTGCGAACGTCGCCGCGGCCAGTCTCGTGAGATTCGCCTCCGCGGAGGTCGTACCCGCTTTGCGCGCCGCGTTCCGGCGGCACCGGCTGATCGGCGCGGCCGAGGCGCTGGCACGGATCGGAGACGAAGATTGCGTGCCCGACTTCGTCGAGGCGCTCGAGGACGATTTCCGCCGAACGCGACTGTTCGACGTCCTCGAGAGGTACGGGACGCTCGGAGTCGCATCGGTGGCGGCGGCCCTCGCGAGGCCGGTGTCCGACTCGGAGGGGAAGCTCGGGCAGAAGAGACGGGACGCCTGCAGGCAATTCCTCGCAGGGCACGAAGATCGATAGCGCGGGTTGACTCGGCAGCCGGGCGGCTGGAGAATCTGGTCACGAGCGATGGAGTTCGCTCCAACCGTCCGCGAGGACTGATGACTCCTACTTCCGACGAAGGAGGCAGGAGTGTCCAACAACAGGGCCGTACTACAAGAGCTTCTGGCGCCCGCTGGGATTCGCCTCGGTGGAGATGCGCCCTGGGATCCACGAATCCACGACGTCCGGTTCTACGACCGGGTGCTCGCCCACGGGTCGCTCGGCCTCGGCGAGAGCTACATGGACGGCTGGTGGGACTGCGAGGAGCTGGAGACGTTCTTCTTCCGCGTCCTCTCGTCCGGCCTCCCCGACAGGGCTCGGTCGTGGCGTGACCTTCCACGCATTCTCCGCGCGCGGCTGACGAACCGGGGGCGCCGCTCGAAGGCGTTTCTGATCGGCGAGCACCACTACGACCTCGGCAACGACCTCTACGAAACCATGCTCGACCGGCGGATGGTCTACAGCTGCGGCTACTGGAAGAACGCGCGCCTGCTGGGAGAGGCGCAGGAGGCGAAGCTCGACCTCGTCTGCCGCAAGATCGGGCTGAAGGCCGGAATGCGCGTTCTCGACATCGGATGCGGCTGGGGAAGCCTCGCGGCCTTCGCGGCCGAGCATTACGGAGCCCACGTCGTCGGGGTCACGGTCTCGAAGGAGCAGGTCGAGCTCGCGCGGCGGCGAACGGCCGGGCTGCCGGTGGAGTTCGCCCTCCAGGACTACCGCGACGTCAAGGGCACCTTCGACGCGATCGTCTCGATCGGGATGTTCGAGCACGTCGGCCGGCGTCACTACCGGACGTTCTTCGACGTGGCGCGCCGCTGCCTGGCCCCGGGGGGGCTGTTCCTCCTCCATACGATCGGGAGTCGCCGGTCCTCGGATTCGGGCGACCCGTGGATCGAGAAGTACATTTTTCCAAACAGCCTGATTCCCTCGATGGCCCAGATCACGCCCGGGCTCGAGGACCGCTTCGTGATCGAAGACTGGCAGAACATCGGGCCGCACTACGAGCCCACGCTGATGGCGTGGTTCGCGAACTTCCAGGCCGGCTGGAGCCGGCTCGAGGAGCGTTACGGGACGAGATTCTTCCGGATGTGGTCCTACTATCTGCGCTCTTGTGCGGGTTCTTTCCGCGCCCGTTACAACGACGTCTGGCAGATCGTCCTGTCACGTGAGGGTCTCGCGGGCGGCTACGAGCCCGTGCGGTAGGGGCGGAGGCCATGCGAATCCTCGTCGTCTCCGACATCCATGCCAACCATGCGGCGCTCCGGGAAATGCCGGAGAACGTCGACCGTGTGCTCTGTCTCGGCGATCTCGTCGACTACGGGCCGGATCCGAGGCCGTGCATCGACTGGATTCGGGACCGGCAGGCCATCTCCGTGCGTGGAAACCACGACAACGCCGTCGCATTCCGCGTGGACTGTGGTTGCGCTCCTGCGATGCGCGAAGCGTCGGAGGAGACTCGCGGTCTGATGTACGACCTTCTCGATCCCGCGGACCTGAACTTCCTCGGTTCGCGCCCGCTCACGGCCGACGTGACGCTCGGCGGTGTCCGCTTTCATCTCGTGCACGCGACGCCCTCCGACCCGCTGTTCACCTACCTTCGGCCGAACCAGGAGACACGATGGGCCGAGGAGATCGAGCGCGTGGACGCGGACGTCGTTCTCGTCGGACACACGCACCTGCCCATGGTGATGCGCGTCGGACGGAAGCTCGTGGTCAATCCCGGCAGCGTCGGCCAGCCGCGCGACGGCGATCCGCGCGCCGCGTACGCGATCGTCGAGGATGGAGAGCCGCGCCTCGAGCGTGCGGCGTATGACGTGGAAGCGACGGTCAACGCGCTCGGCATGAGGGCCCTCACGAACCGGACCGTCGAATCCCTGACCCGTGTGTTGCGGTCCGGCGGCGCGACGCCCGACGGAGCGAGAGCGTAGGCGCGTTCGAAAAGGAAGACGGGGCCTCAACCATGACGGGCCCGTGAGCGGGCCGGCGTCGCGAGCAGACCTAGCTTCCCGCCCAGCCCAGCTCGAGGCGCGTCCAGCCTTCCTCCAGCGCCCAGAGGTCCATCGCGAGCGAGACGAGGTCGTCCACCTCGGGCAGCGGGCGCGCGTCGAGCGTGAGGCCGAGCGACTTCACGTAGTGCTTGTACGTCTCGCAGGCCTCGATGCGGACCGCGGGATGAGCGTCGGTCTGGAAGGAGGGGAGCTTGGCCGGGTCCTCCTCGTGGCACGCGGCGCAGCGGATGCGCGCGAACGGCCACTCGGTGCCGCAGAGCGCGCAGACGAGCAAGCGCGCCGCGCCCATCGACTCGGGCACTTCGCGGCGCAGGCTCACGACCGCGCCGCTCCCGCAGGCGGGGCAGTGGCCCTCGTGGCGCGGACGCTCGAGCGTCACGCCGCGCGCGCGGCGAGGACCTCGGCGTACGGCCTCAGGAACGCGCGCGAGAGGTAATCCTCGCGGGCTTCTCGCTCGCCGCTCCAGTAGACCGCGAGGCGCGCGAGGGCCGTGTCGTCGGCGTCGGCGTGCCGCGCCTTCGCGGCCTCGGCCAGCTCGGGCGGCCCCTTTTCGGCCGCGTAGGTCAGGAGCGGGGCGAAGAGATCGAGAACGCGGTCAAAGCCGGCGCTGGTTCCCGTGAAGGGAGCGTCCTCATGGCGCGCGTGGACGGCCGCGGCGAGCCGCCCCTGCAGCCGGAAAAGCCCGGCGGCGAACGCGAGCGGCTCGGTGGGGTGGAGGCTTCGCCTCCGTGGCTTCCCTCAGAGGAGCGCGTTGAAGAGGTACCCGACGACGAGGATTCCCGTTCCCACGACGCTTACGAAGACGGCAATCAGGCGCGGGGTGAGGACCTTTCGCAGGATCACCATCTCCGGGAACGACAGGG
>Ga0315270_10000711_pt1 | contig 17881 bp, 11 predicted proteins | sample C1_bottom_MG_FD_204932 | JGI IMG/M metagenome (GOLD analysis project Ga0315270, IMG submission 204932) | Sediment microbial communities from Yellowstone Lake, YNP, Wyoming, USA - C1_bottom | ecosystem: Environmental > Aquatic > Freshwater > Lake > Sediment | place: USA: Wyoming | collected...
GTGTCGGCCGACGCGGTGAATGACGACAAGTGTGGCGCGTCAATCTGGACCAGAGGCGCGCGACAATCCGGATGAGAAGCGTGTCGCGGCGCGACGATCATGCCCGAACACAGTGGCGCCAGGGCGGCGGCGTGCCACGCCTTCACATGCGACCCCGGTGCCCGGGCAGGTGGCTTGGGGCACGGGCGCGGGCTCGATTCGCGGTGGCCGTGACCCGCGCACCAACAGACGCTGTTGATGGCGCGACGCCTGCGCACCGAAACCGGTGCCCCGCGAGCGTGGGCCGGAGCAATGCCCCAGGCCACCTGCCCTGCTCCACGCTTGCACGCGGCCCGCTGCGAACGCCAGCCATCGACCGTCCCCGCTTGTCGTCGCAGGCAGTTCTCCACACGCTCAACTTGGGGGTCGGCTTTCCGGCGGCGAGCTTTGTGAAGCGAACGGCGTCTGGCGACGCCAACCCGACTTGCAAGACGCCAAGCTGTCGTCCAAAGAGCAGTCACCTGCGACGCTTGATGCCGAACTTCAACACCCCGGGCGGAGCGAACAATTGGGTCAGAATGCACGGCATGCAGACGCCTGTTCAATGCAGCCGTGACGACCAGATCGACACCCATGTGCGAATTGACGACTTTGGGGCCAAGGGGTGCCGCTCGCGTCCGGCGATTCCACTTCGGGCTACAGCATTCACGTGCAGGTCGGCCGCCCGTTGTACGAGATGAACGTCGGCGGTGAGCGCCATCTGCTGCGCCTGGAGCGTCCTGTGGCGCCGGGCAAGCACCGGCTCGGATTGCGGTCGCGGCTCGGCCCCAGGGTGGGGTTGCAGCATTTGCCGATGGCATGAGGTGTGAAGACCTTGCTGGGCCGCATCGGCAAACCGCTCAATTGGATGGCCCAGCTCGCGCCGGGCGTCATGCCGCAACCAGCAGCTGACGGCGCGGCACCGGGCGCGACGCCGCACGCGAGCTCGCCCGTCGGCCCTCAGGGTGCCAAACCCGCCACCGAGGTCACCCGCCGCTGCAACCACGCTGTTCGGCGCTGGCTGCCGATGACGGACCTGCAATCGTTCGACGACGCACGGCGCGGCTTCATCGCCGACATCCCTGCGCTGGCCGTCAAGCGTGCGAGTGGCGCGCCGGTGTGGAACCTGGCCGCTTACGGCTTCCTCGAGAACGAGGAAGCACCGGCCAGCGTTCACCCCGGGCTGTGGCGCCAGGCCCGCGTGAACATGATCACCGGGCTGTTCAAAGTGACCGAGCGCGTCTACCAGGTGCGCGGCATGGACATCTCGAACATGACGCTGATCGAGGGCGATACCGGCCTGATCCTGATCGACCCGCTGCTTTCGACCGAGGTCGCGCACGCCGCGCTTGAGCTGTACTTCGCGCACCGGCCGCGCCAGCCGGTGCGCGCGGTGATCTATTCGCACAGCCATGCCGACCATTTCGGCGGCGTGCGCGGGGTGATCGACGAAGCCGATGTCCAGGCCGGCCGGGTGCAGGTGATCGCACCCAAGGGTTTCATGGAAGAGGCGGTCTCCGAGAACGTGATGGCCGGCAACGCGATGACGCGGCGCGCGCTGTTCCAGTTCGGCCCGGTGCTTCCCAAGGGCGTGCTCGGCCAGGTCGACGCCGGGCTGGGCAAGACCACCTCGACCGGGACGCTGACGCTGATCCCGCCGACGCTGGTGATCGCGCAGACGGTGGAGCGCCATGTCATCGACGGCATCGAATGCGTCTTCGAACTGACGCCAGGTGCCGAGGCACCGTCGGAAATGGTGATCCACCATCCGCAACTACGCGTCCTCAACATGACCGAGATCACGAGCCACAACTTCCACAACCTGTTGCCGCTGCGCGGCGCGTTGGTGCGCGACGCGCTGGCCTGGTCTCGCTACCTGGGCGGGGCGCTGCGGCGCTACGCCGAGGCGAGCGACGTGCTGATCGCGCAGCACCACTGGCCGGTCTGGGGAACGCTTGCGCTGCAAGGCTTTCTCAAGCGCCAGCGCGACCTCTACAAATATGCGCACGACCAGACCGTGCGGCTCATGAACCACGGCTATCTCGCCTCCGAGATCGCCGAGGTGCTGATGCTGCCGCAAAGCCTGCAACAGGACTGGTCGGCGCATGGTTTCTACGGCAGCCTGAAGCACAACGTGAAGGCGATCTATCAGCGCTACCTCGGCTGGTACGACGCCAACCCGGCCCACCTGGACCTGCTGCCGCCGGTGCCTGCGGCACTGAAGGCGGTGCAGTACATGGGCGGCGCCGACGCCGTGCTGGCCCGCGCGCGGCAGGACTTCGAGCGCGGCGAGTACCGCTGGGTGGCGCAGGTCTGTTCGCAGCTCGTGCATGCCGAGCCTGCCAACCTGCCGGCGCGTGCGCTTGCCGCCGACGCGATGGAGCAGCTGGGCTACCAGGCCGAGTCGGCCACCTGGCGCAATGCCTACCTGCAAGGCGCGATGGAGCTGCGCCACGGTGCCCCCAAGCTGCAGACAATGAACCCTGCCAACGCCGACATGGTGCGCGCGCTGCCGCTGGACATGTTCTTCGACTACCTGGCGATGCGCCTCGATGGCGCCAAGGCGGAAGGCAAGCGCCTCGTGTTGAACTGGCAGTTCAGCGACACCGGCGAGCGCTACGTGATCAATCTCGAGAACAGCGCCTTGACCCATGTCGCCGACGCGCAGGCCGACGATGCCGATGCGACGCTGGTGCTCAGTCGCGCGACGCTCGACGAGATCTCGCTGCAGCAGCTCAGTTTCCCCGCTGCGGTGCAGGCCGGCCGGATCCAGGTCAGCGGGCGATCGCAGGCCTTGTTTGAACTGCTGGCCATGATCGATCGCTTCGAACGATTGTTCAACGTGGTCGAGCCGCGGCCGCCACTGGCCCCATTTCACGGCTGAGGGAGCACGCATGGCCTGGGCTCGACCTCTGTCCCGCGCACGAATTCGGAACTGATGCCGCGTCGGCCGGCCGGTTCGCACTCGGCGCATGGTGCATAAGCTCTCGGCCTTGGGGTTGTCCCGCGCACGTCGTTGATAGATTGTTTTCTACTCTATGTCCCTTGCAATCCCTCTGAGGAGCTGAACCATGACCCAACCATCTTCTGCCGGCGTTGGCTTCGGCCTGAACCCCACCGACGAACTCAACGACCTGCGCATGTCGGAGAAAGCCTTACCGCTGCTCGAGCACGTGAAGCGCTTCTGTGCCGAGACCGTGGCGCCGATGGCTGAGAAGTTCCAGCGCATGGGCGAAGGCCGCGCCGACCGCTGGAGCTACGTGCCCGGCCAGCTCGAGCTGCTGGAAGTGGCGAAGAACAAGGCCAAGCGAGAAGGGCTGTGGAACTTCTTCCTGCCCGACGCGCACACCGGCGAGGGCCTGAAGAACCTCGACTACGCCTACATCGCGGCCGTGCTCGGCCGCTATCCGATGGCCTCCGAAACCATGAACTGCTCGGCACCCGACACCGGCAACATGGAGGTCATCGAGCGCGTGGGCACGCCCGAGCAGAAGGAGCGCTGGCTGAAGCCGCTGCTGGCCGGAGAGATCCGCTCGGCCTATGCCATGACCGAACCCGACATGGCCTCGTCGGACGCGAAGAACATCAGCATGCGCGCGGTCCTCAAAGGCAACGAATGGGTGCTCAATGGCGAGAAGTACTACATCTCCGGCGCCGGTGACCCACGCTGCAAGATCATGATCACGATGGTCAAGACCAGCCCCGACGCACCCGCGAGCCAGCAGCATTCGCAGATCCTGGTGCCCACCGACACGCCCGGGGTCGAGATCCTGGGGCCGATGTGCGTGTTCGGCGAGGACGACGCGCCGCACGGCCACATGCACATCCGCTTCACCGACGTGCGCGTGCCCGAGTCCAACATGCTGCTGGGCGAAGGGCGCGGCTTCGAGATCTCGCAACTGCGCCTGGGCCCGGGCCGCATCCACCACTGCATGCGCTCGATCGGCCAGGCCGAGAAGGCGCTCGACCTGATGGTCACGCGCGGCCTGTCGCGCGAAGCGTTCGGCAAGAAGCTGGTCTGGCTCGGCGGCAACATCGAGATCATTTCGCGCGCGCGCATCGAGATCGAATCGATGCGGTTGATGGTGCTCAAGGCCGCCAAGGCGATGGATGTGCTGGGCAACCGCGAGGCGCGCGTGTGGGTGCACATGGTCAAGGCGCTGGTGCCGGAACGCGTGTGCCACATCATCGACCAGGCGATCCAGATGCACGGCGCCACCGGCGTGTCGCAATGGACGCCGCTGTCGCGCATGTACGCCAGCCAGCGCACGTTGCGCCTGGCCGATGGTCCGGACGAAGTGCATCACCTGGTGGTCGGCCGCAACGAAGTGCACGCCTACGCGAGCGCCGGCGTGGACGCCACCTCGGCCGTGGTCTGGCGCAGCTGAATCCGGCGCATCGCACCGCACCCCACTCGCACCATGGCGACCTACCACCCCAGGGCCTTGCTGCCCGACGACCAGCCCGGCGCGTGGAGCGACCCGGTGCGAATCACCTACGACCAGCGCGACGTGCTGCTGTACGCGGTCGGCATCGGCTGCAGCGATCTGCGCTTCATTTTCGAACGGCAGCCGGGCTTCGCGGTGTTTCCCACCTTCGCCATCCGCTGGGGTGGCGCCGGCATCGTGCTCGATGCGAACGCGCTGCCGCCGTCGCCCGGGCCATTCGTCATCGACGCCGAGCGCAGCCTCGAAATGTTGGCGCCACTGCCGCTGGCCGGCAGCGTGCAGGTGCGTTCGCGCCTTCTGGCCGTGCACCCGCGCGGCAAGGGCAGTGCGTTTCTCGAGTTCGAGAGCGAAGTCACCGACGCCACCGGCCAGGCCTGCGTGCGCATGGTCAGCGGCTCGTTCCGACGCGGCGTTGCGCAGCTCGGCGACATCGCACCGTTCGAGGGCGCGGGCCAGAGCCGCTCGATCCGCAGCGTCAAGCCGGAGCGTGCGCCTGATCTCGAAGTGAAGGCACAGATCGGCACCAACCAGGCCCAGCTGTATCGGCTTTCAGGCGACTACAACCCGCTGCACATCGATCCGCAAGCAGCCCGCTTCGGTGGCTTCGACGCGCCGATCCTGCACGGTCTGTGCACCTATGGCCATTGCGCCCAGCTCTTGTTGGGCGCCCTGTGCGACGGCGACGCCGCACGCTTCTCGGCGCTCAGGCTGCGCTTCGCGTCGCCGGTGTTTCCAGGCGACACGCTGCGGCTGCTCGTCTGGCACGACGGACCCGGCCGCGCGGTCTTCGAAGGCCTGGTTCAAGATCGCACCGTGGTGTCCAGCGCCAGCTTCAGTCATCGGTGATTGACCGCCCTTTCGTCCCGATTCGACCTCCGTCCATCTGCCCTTCTCAACCCGACAGGAATCCTCCCACCATGACCGCGACGACCCTCGACACCGGCACCACTGATCTGCTGGCCACGCTGGACAGCGGCGTGCTCACGCTGACGCTGAACCGACCCGATGCGCGCAACGCGATGTCCTTTCCGATGAACCAGGCCTTGCAGGAGCAACTGGCGGCGGCGGAGTTCAACCCGGCGGTGCGGTGCGTCGTTCTCACCGGGGCCGGCAACGGCTTTTGTGCCGGCGGCGATGTCAAAGGCATGGCCGCGCGCGGTGACGGCACGGTCGGCGAGTTGACGATCGACCAGGCGATCCACCGCCAGCGCGCGAACCAGCGCGCCACCGCCGGCAAGCTGTTCAAGATGCCCAAGCCGACCCTGGCCGCCCTGCCGGGTGCCGCGGCCGGTGCCGGCCTGGCGCTGGCGCTGGCTTGCGACCTGCGCATCATGGCCAGCAACGCGTTCCTCACCACCGCCTTCGCCCGCGTCGGCTTCCCGGGCGACTACGGCGGCAGCTACTTCATCACGCAACTCGTGGGCGCGGCCAAGGCACGCGAGTTGTATTTCCTGTCCGACCGCGTGGCCGCGGACGAGGCCTTGCGGCTGGGCCTGACGAACTGGGTGTGCGCGCCCGATGAGTTGGCTGCCAAGACGCGCGAGATCGCCGCTCGACTCGCCGCCGGGCCGACGGTGGCTTACCGCTACATGAAGGAAAACCTGAATCGCGCAATCGCCGGCGACATCGACGACTGCCTGGACCTGGAGGCCACGCATCAAATCCACTGCGGCCAGACCGAAGACCACCGCGAGGCCACGCGCGCCTTCGTCGAAAAGCGCGAGCCGGTCTTCAAGGGGCGCTGAGCGCCGACACTACTCCTGCCCATCCGTGGTACCAACCTTTGCTGACTCCACGGCGCCATCCGACCCGCGCTGCGCCCACCGGCCGCCACCATGACACCGATGACACGAGCCCAGGCCATCGAGGCCCTCACCGGCGCCGGGCAGCCCTATGAGCTGGTCGACGCGGTCATCGACGGGCGCCGCTTGCGGGTGTTCAAGAACGCGCCGCTCTCGCTGCGCGCGCTGTTCGAAGCCACCGCCTCGGACCTGCCGTTCCTGAGCTACGAGGATGAGCGGTTCACCTTTGCGCAGGCCTGGCAGGCGGCGTCGCGCATCGGTCATGCGTTGGTGCACGAATGCGGCGTGCAACATGGTGACCGCGTCGCGATCTCGATGCGCAACTACCCCGAATGGATGCTGGCGTTCATGGCCATCACGTCCATCGGCGCCATCGCCGTGGCCCTGAATGCGCACTGGCAGGCCGAAGAACTGACCCATGCCCTGCTCGACAGCGGCGCCAAGTGGCTGCTTGCCGACCCCGAGCGGCTCGATCGCCTGGCCCAGTGCACGGCGCTGCCGGCCGCGCTGCAGGTGCTGGCGGTGCGCGCCGCCGCTGCGCCGCCCGCCGCCGCAGCGGGCACCCTGCCCCGTTGGCGCCACCTCGAGGACCTGACCGCCGCCGCCGGCGATGTGCCGATGCCGCCGGCGGCCATCGCCCCCGACGACCTGGCCACGATGCTCTACACCTCGGGCTCCACCGGCCACCCGAAGGGCGTGCCCTCGTCGCACCGCAACATCCTGTCCGCGCTGCTGTCGTGGGAGCTCGACCGGGGTATCGGCGATGCCGTCGCCGGCATCGAGGCGGCGCCGCCGGTCGAGCAGCCCGGCACGCTGCTGGCGGTGCCGCTGTTCCATGTCACGGGCCTGCACGCGTCGTTTCTCGTCAGCTTTCGCCTGCAGCGTCGCCTGGTCAGCATGTACCGCTGGGACCCCCACGTCGCGGCCGCGCTGATCGACCGTGAGCGCCTGACCTCCGTCGTCGCGCCGTCGGCGATGACCGGCGACCTCGTGCGCGTGGCGCAGTCGCAGCGCCACGACCTGAGCACGCTCTTGACGGTGGGCGGCGGCGGCGCCGCGCGTCCGCCCGAGCAGGTGCGCCAGATCCGCGCCAGCTTCACGCAGGCACTGCCCAACATCGGCTGGGGCATGACCGAGACCAACGCCATCGGCACGGGCATAGGCGGCGAGGAATACCTGGCGCGACCGGCCAGCTCCGGACTCTGCTCACAGGTGCTGCAGATCAAGGTCGTGGACGAACAAGGCCGCACCTTGCCGGCGGGCGAGCGTGGTGAGTTGATGGTGCGTGGCACGAGCGTCTTTGCCGGTTACTGGAATCGCCCCGAGGTCAACGCCCAGGCCTTCGACGGCGACTGGTTCAGCACGGGCGACGTCGCGATCATCGACGCCGAGGGTTACCTGTTCATCGTCGACCGCATCAAGGACCTGATCATCCGCGGCGGCGAAAACATCGGCTGCGGGCTGGTCGAAGCAGCGCTGCTGATGCACCCCCAGGTGCACGAGGCGGCAGTCTATGCCGTGCCCGATGAGCGCCTGGGCGAAGAGGTCGGGGCCACGATCTATGCCAGCGACGCGCCGGACGACGTTACGCTGCGCGAGTTCCTGTCCGCCCACCTGGCGCGCTTCGAGCTGCCGCGCTACATCCGCCGCGTCAGCACGGCGCTGCCGCGCACGCCCTCGGGCAAGATCCTCAAGCGCGAGATTCGTGCCGCCGCCCTGGCTGAACTTCAAGGCCAGGCTGGCGCTGCCGCACCCGGCGCGGCCGACGCCCCGCCCGCGTGAGGCAGCGGCGCGACCCGCCGCTGCCGCAGCCACCTCATGCTTTGCTTCCTGCGCTGGGCAAGGCGGCGCGCTCGCGCAGCATGCGGCGCAGGATCTTGCCTGACGGCGACTTTGGAATTGCTTCAATGAACTCGATCGCCCGCAGCCGTTCGTAGGGTGCGACCTGGGTCGCGACATGGTCGATCAGCGCCTGCGCGCTCACCTCGCCGCGCTGCACCACAAAGGCCTTCGGGCGCTCGCCGGCTTCGTCGTCGGGAATGCCGATCACGGCTGCGTCGGCCACTGCCGGATGCGAGAGCAACAGGGCTTCGAGATGCGCCGGCGCGACCTGGTAACCCTTGACCTTGATCAGCTCCTTGAGCCGGTCGACGATGAACAGGCGGCCCTGCGCGTCGAACCGGGCCACATCACCGGTGTGCAGCCAGCCTTCAGCGTCGAGCATCGCGTCGGTCGCCTCGCGTGCGTTGAGGTAGCCACGCATGACGTTCGGTCCGCGAACCAGAAGTTCACCGCGCGCGCCGGGCTCGAGATCGGCGCCGCTGTCGACATCGACGATGCGCGCCTGCACGTTGGGCAGCAGGTAGCCGACCGCACCGTCGACCATGCCGGCACCGTCCTGCGGCCAGCCCGACACGCCGACCGAAGTCTCGGTCATGCCGTAACCCTGGCGCACCGGCGCAACGCGCTCGCTCGCGGCGCGCTGCAGGTCCGCACCGAGCGGCGCCGCGCCCGATCCGATGACCTCGACCGACGACAAGTCGAAGTCGGCGACGCGCGGGTGTCTTGCCAGGGCGAGCACGATCGGCGGCACCAGGATCAGCGTCGTGATGCGGTACTGCTGGATCAGCGCGAGGAACTGCTCGAGATCCCAGCGCGGCATCGTCACCGTCGTCGTGCCGCGGTGCAGCGTGCCGTTCATCTGGATCTGCATGCCATACGCGTGATAGAACGGCAGCACCGCGATTGCGCTGCGGCCGGTGAGGTCGGTGGCCAGCGGCGCGAGCTGCGACAGCATCGCGACCGCATTGCGGTGCGTCAGCATCACACCCTTGGCGCGGCCGGTGGTTCCGCTCGAATAGGGCAGGCACAGCAGGTCATTGGCCGGGTCGATGGCTATCTCGGGCAGCGTGGCGTCGCTGCGCAGCAGTTCGGCGAATGACGTGGCGCCCGCGGCGTCGCCGAAGACGAAGATCTCTTCGATTTGAGAGCGCCCCCAGGGCCGGGCTGCGTCCAGCCCGCCCCCCGAGGGGGTCAAGGAAACTTCGGGCGGCCGTGCGTTTCCTTGTGAGCGCCCCGCCGCCGCGCGCGCGTTGTCGATCAACGCGGGAACGGTGAGCAGCCAGCGCGCCTTCGAGTCGGTGAGCTGGCTCACGAGCTCGTCAACGCTGGCGAGCGGACTTGCAGTGGTCACGACGCCACCGGCCATCGCCACGCCGTGGAACGCGACCGCGTATTCGGGCAGATTCGGACTGACGATGGCAAAAACGTCGCCCTTGCGCAACCCGCGCTGGGCGAGCGCGCCGGCAACCTGGCGCGACAGCGCGTGCACCTGACCGTGGCTCAAGGTGCGACCGCTCGGCCCGTCGATGAACGCCGGCCGGTCGGCCCATGACGAAACATCGGCGAACAGGAAATCGCTGAACGGCAGGTCCGGGATAGCGACATCGGGCCAAGGGCTGGTGAAAAGCATCGCGGCTGCGGTTCGGGAAACTGGGTGGATCGTACGCATCGGGCAGGTGTACTGTGCCGCATCTTCGCGAGCCAGGGCAAGCAGGCGCGAGCGGCAGCGGCGCTGGTCCGACGGCCGCGGTTCATTCCGCCGCTTCGGGTGGCACCTGAGGCAGGCGCTGCAACCGGTCCAAGTCCGTGGTCCGCGTCTGGAATAGACTCGGTCCGCGATTGGGTGAGGTCGTGCACCAAGGTGACATCATGATTGGCTTTGCGGACTACGACAAATTCGATGCGGTGGGGCTGGCATTGCTGGTCGCTGGCGGCAAGGTCACCGCCACCGAATTGCTCGAAGAGGCAATCGGGCGCGCGCAGCGCCTCAACCCCAGGATCAACGCCATCACGGTGCCGCTCTATGAGCATGCGCGGTCCGCTGCGCACGCCGGCTTGCCGAAAGGCCCGCTGGCCGGCGTGCCGTTCCTGCTCAAGGATCTTGGGGCACAGATGACTGGCACGCGCACGACGGGGTCCGGCAAGCTCTACGCCGACTTCGTTGCCGATCACGACAGCACGATCGTGGCCCGCTATCGTGCCGCCGGCCTGAACACCTTCGGAAAATCAGCCTCTCCGGAAATGGGGCTGGCACCATCGACCGAACCCGTGATGTTCGGGCCCTGTCGCAATCCGTGGAATCTCGACTACAGCGCCGGTGGGTCGTCCGGCGGTTCGGCGGCAGCGGTGGCGGCGCGGATCCTGCCGATGGCACACGCGACCGATGGCGGCGGATCAATCCGCATCCCGGCCTCGGCCTGCGGTCTGTTTGGCCTCAAGGTCACCCGGGCACGCACTCCCTCCGGCCCCGACGTCGGAGAGGGCTGGGGCGGCCAATCGGTCGGCCACTGCGTCAGCATCAGCGTGCGCGACAGCGCCGCTCTGCTGGACGCCAGCGCCGGCCCCGACATCGGCGACCCCTATTCGGCGCCGCCGCGGACCGGACGCTTCCTGGACGAGGTCGGACGCGACCCGGGCAAGCTGCGCATTGCGCTCTGTACAACGCCATGGAACGGCGAGCCGGTTGCTGCCGAGTGCCGGCAAGCGGCCGAGGACGCGGCGAAACTATGCGAGAGCCTCGGGCACCGCGTGACCATCGCCCGGCCCGAATTCGACTGGCCGCCTTTCCGGGAAGCCACCTACATTCTGATCTGCGCGAACGTGCTGGCCACGCTGCAGGCGCGCGCCAAGGTCGTCGGCAAGCCACTGGAAGCGACGGACGTCGAACCCCTGGTCTGGTCGACGGCCGAGCTAGGCCAAAAACACAGCGCGGCCGACTATGCCCGGTCGATCACGACGATTCACGCCGTGGGCCGCATCGTCGCCCGCTTCTTCACCGACCACGACATCCTGCTCACGCCGACCATGTGCGCGCCGCCCTGGCCGCTGGGTGTTCTGTCGTTGTCGACCCGTGATACCGACGCCTACCTGACAGCCGTCAACCGCTCGATCGGATTCACGTCGCTGTTCAACGCGTCCGGCAATCCGGCCGCCAGCGTGCCGCTTCACTGGACGAAGGAGGGCCTGCCGGTGGGCGTGCAGCTCGTGGCGCCATTCGGCGACGAGGCGACGATCTTCCGCCTGGCGGCGCAACTCGAGGCCGTCAAGCCATGGAAGGACCGGCGGCCGCCGCTGGCCGCCTGATTCCTGGGTGCGACGAACAGAGTGACCGGCGGGCGGCGATGGCCTGATGCCGTCACAACAGGCCGTGCCGGTGATCGCACAAAGCAACTTCGGCCAAGGCCGAATCGCGACGCGCCTGCAACGTGCCTCTGGATCGCTGAAAACGAGACGACTTGACCGGCTCACCGGCCTCGAAACTCCAGGCCTTCGAATCAGGCACCGCGAGGCGATCGCGATCGCTGAGCAACAGCGGGCGCTGCTGTATCCGCTGCAAGCGGCCACCGTGCGCGCGCGCCTGTGCCAGCGAGAAAGCCGAGCGGACGGGCCAACGCGCTACTTCGGCCAATCGATGGGCAATTCACTGAAGGCTTCGACGATCCGAATCTGGTGCGAGCACCGGCACTGGTCCGACGGCCGCGGATGAAACGAGTGGGATGATTGCACGCAGCCGCCGAACGTGGGACGCCTTCGCGCACAATCCGGAAGCCGGACGCGATTGAACTAAATGGCCTCGGCCGCGCACTCGCACTTCCGCATCGCCGACGTCGTGAAGCACCATCGGCCGCTGATCCAATTCATGGAGGGAGCCGCATGACGCGTCAGCTGAAGCCCGCCGCCTCGCGCCGCACGCAGCCTCGTTCCGGGTCGGCGCTGGTCGCCGATACGTTCGCCCATCTCGTCGGCGCCATTGCAACTGCTCATTTCGAGATGGCGAGCCATGCCGGCCGGGCAGTCAACCGGGCGCTGACCTTGCGCAACTGGTTGATCGGCTGCTACATCGAGCGCTACGAGCGTGCCGGCGTGGACCGCGCCGAGTACGGTGAACGCCTGATGGATGAACTGGCGTCGTCGCTGCAGCAGCGAGGCCTGGCTCGGTGCGACCGCCGCGAGTTGTACCGCTACCGGCAGTTCTTCCTCACCTACCCGCAGATAGTGGAGTCACTGCCTCCCGCATTCGACGTCTCGGGGGCCGCACGAATTGTGGAGACAGCGACTCCACAATCACTGTCGGCCCGGCAGATCGTCGAGTCCTTGTCTTTCAGCCACCTGGCCGAGCTCATTCAGATCGAGGACCCGACGAAGCGCGCGTTCTACGAGCGCGAATGCATGAGCGGGAACTGGTCGCTGCGTGAGCTCAAGCGCCAGGTCGCGAGCCTCTATTTCGAACGCAGTGCTCTGTCCACACGGCACGACGTGCTGGCCGCCCGCACACATGCGAAAGCCGACACGCCGCCTGCCTTTCCGATCCGCGACCCTTATGTTTTCGAGTTCCTGGGCCTCAAGCCGCAAGAGGTCATGGGCGAGTCGGCGCTTGAAGACCAACTGCTCGACAAGCTGCAAGGATTCCTGCTCGAACTGGGGCACGGTTTCTGTTTCGAGGCTCGGCAAAGGCGCATCCTGATCGGCGAAGGCCACTACTTCATCGATCTGGTTTTCTACCACCGAATTCTCAAATGCCATGTCCTCGTCGAACTGAAGCTTGCCGAGTTCAATCACGAGAACATCGGTCAGCTCAACACCTACGTGAGCTGGTACCGGCAACACATGGCGACCCCGGGTGACAACCCGCCGGTGGGCATCCTGCTGTGTACGCAGAAGGACCACGCGCTGGCCGAGTTCGCGCTGGCGGGCCTGGACAACCAGCTCTTCGTCTCGCGCTACCTTCTCGAACTTCCGAAGAAGGAGGCCATGCAGCAGTTCATCGAACAGCAACTCGCCCAACTACACACCGAGCGGCCAGCGACCTGACTCACCGAGCCGGAGGTGCGGTTGATTTGCCACCCGGCAACGAAAGCCCAGAAGACTGACGCCCGGGCGCTGCTCGACCGCCGGGGATGGCATGAGCGGGATGTGTGCCGGCACTGGTTCGCAGTGGCGCGGGCACACGCTGGCAAACGCCGAAGCAACAAGGCCCAGCGCATGACTGTCCGAGGCGCAAGCCGACTAGGGCAAGCTCTATAACAATTTCACCCAACTTCACTACATTCGGAGTGCGGCGCCGCGCGCTCGGATTGCCAGATCAATTCGCGTGGCAGGCGTTTTCGAGTGCATGGTGGAAGCCGGCTGCGGCCACGCCTTCAAGCTGGGTTCACACGGGACATCAATGCCATCTCCATTGCCCTTGCCACTGGGTGCAGCAGCGCCAGCGCGCCGAGCCGGCGTGTCCAGCCTGCGCGCGGCACGCTGTGCATTCTTCGCGGCGAGCACACGATGCGCGGCTACGTGATCCGGCGCCTGATGGCGCTGCTGCCGACGCTGCTGCTGGCGAGCATCATCGTCTTCGTCACCGTGCGCCTGATTCCCGGTGATGTGATCGATCTGATGCTGAGCCAGAACGATGTCTCGGCCGACCGCAGGAGCCGCGAGCAGCTGATCGCCGTGCTCGGCCTGGACGTTCCGATGTGGCAGCAATACGGGCGCTGGGTAGCGGCGATCGTGCTGCACGGCGACCTTGGCAAATCGCTTTGGCAGGGAACGCCGGTCACTGGGCTGCTGCTGGCGCGGCTGCCGGTGACCTTCGAGCTCGGGGCGATCGCGCTGCTGGTCGGGTTGCTGATCGCGCTGCCGATCGGCATCTACTCGGCAGTGCGCCAGGACACCGGCGGCGATTACGCGGCGCGTTCGTTCTCGATCCTGCTGCTGGCGGTACCCAGCTTCTGGCTCGGCACGATGGTGGTGGTGTTCCCTTCGATCTGGTGGGGCTGGTCACCGCCGATCGAGTACGAGGCGTTCGCCGAGTCGCCGCTCACCAACTTGAAGCAGATGCTGCTTCCCGGCGCCGTGCTGGGCGCGGCCCTGTCCGCGATCACGATGCGGCTGACGCGCACGATGATGCTCGAGGTGCTGCGCCAGGACTACATCCGCACCGCCTGGGCCAAGGGCTTGAGCGAGCGCCTGGTGATCCTGCGCCACGCGCTGCGCAACGCGATGATTCCGGTGGTCACGCTGATCGGGTTGCAGGCGCCGCTGCTGATCGGCGGCGCGGTGATCATCGAGCAGATCTTCGTCATCCCGGGCATGGGTCTGCTGCTGCTCGATGCCGTGCAGCAGCGTGACTATCCGGTGATCACCGGGGTCTTCCTCATGGTCGGCGTCGCCGTGATGCTGATCAACCTCCTGGTCGATCTGAGCTATGGCCTGCTTGACCCGAAAGTGAGGGTCCGGTCATGAGCACCCCAAGGCCGCCGCCGCGCGGCCGTTCCGAAGGCGCTCGCTTCCCTAGGGTGACTCAGTGAGTGCCGTGCTGAGCATCGCCGCCAGGCCGCAGAGCCAGGGTTTCTGGATCCGTCTGTGGCGCGACAAGCCGCTGGGCGTGGCGGGCGCGATCGGGCTGGCGCTGTTCCTGGTGTGCGGCCTGCTGGCCGACAGCATCAGCCCCTACGGCTTCAACGAGATCGCGCCGATCGACCGCCTGAAGCCGCCCAGCTTGGCGCACTGGTTCGGCACCGACAACCTGGGTCGCGACATGCTCTCGCGCTGCCTGTACGGCGCCCGGCTGTCGGTGATCATCGGCTGCTCGGCGGCGCTGCTGGCCACCGTCATCTCGGCGGTGGTGGGCATCGTCAGCGGCTATTTCGGCGGCAAGGTCGATCTTGCGATGCAGCGCTTCGTCGACGCCTGGATGAGCTTCCCCGACCTGATCGTGCTGATCGTCGTCGTCTCGGTGCTGGGCCCGGGCATGCCGCAGATCATCGGCACGCTGGGCCTGCTGCTGGGCATCGGCGGCTCGCGCATCGTGCGCTCGGCGGTGGTTTCGGTGCGCGAGCACATGTACGTGCACGCGGCGCAGTCGATCGGGGCCGCGTCGCCGCGCATCCTGTGGCGCCATGTACTGCCCAACGTGATGGCGCCGATCATCGTGCTGCTGACCACCCGCGTGGGCACCGTGATCCTGGCCGAGTCGGGGTTGTCGTTCCTCGGCCTGGGGGTGCCGCCGCCGGCCCCGACCTGGGGCGGGCTGCTGGCGGGCAGCGGCCGCACCTACATGTTCCAGGGGCCCTGGCTGGTGGTCGCGCCCGGCCTGTGCCTGACCATCGTCGTCTACGCCACGAATGTCTTCGGCGATGCCTTGCGCGATCTGCTGGACCCGCGAATGCGAGGTGCCAAATGAGAATTGCTGGACGATCCGACCCCACCCACCCCAAGGAGACCCCAAGATGAACCTTTTCACGACACGCCTGCCAGTGTTTCGCGCGTTCGCGCTGGCCGGCACACTGGCTCTTGGACCGACGGCGGCAATCGCCCAGGCCGAGAAGCCGCAGACCGGCGGCACGCTCAACGTCGGGCTGGTCTACTTCACGCTGTCGCCGCTGTCCTGGGACCAGGCCGACTGGCCCTGGAAGTTCGGCCAGGACACCGGATTGATGTACGAGCAGCTGTGGGCCGGCGACCTGTCCAAGGCCAAGAGCCGCGGCGGCAAGCATGGGTTCGTGGCCGACTCGTGGCTGCCCACCGACGCGATCCGCGGCGAGCTGGCCGAAAGCTGGAAGATGCTGGAAAACCCGTTGCGGGTCGAGGTCAAGCTGCGCAAGGGGGTGATGTTCCCGGACAAGCCCGGCGTGATGAAGTCGCGCGAACTGGTCGCGCAGGACGTCGTCGACACCTTCTACCGCCTCGACAAGAGCCCGAAGAAGATCCCGACCTACTATGACCATGTCGACAAGGTCGAGGCGGTCGACAAGCACACGGTGCTGTTCAGCTTCAAGAACTACAACGCCGAATGGGACTACCGCTTCGGCTGGGGCTACTACTCCGGCATCGTGCCCAAGGAAGTGGCCGACGCCGGCGCCAAGGACTGGAAGAACGCCAACGGCACCGGCCCCTTCGCGCTGACCGACTACGTCCAGGGCAACGCCGCCACCTTCAGCAAGAACACGCTGTACTGGGACAAGGAGAGCATCGGCGGCCAGGCCTACAAGCTGCCCTTCGTCGACAAGATCGTCTACCGCACGATCAAGGACGAGGCGACGATGTATACGGCGTTGCGCACCGGCAAGATCGACCTGCTGGAGTCGATCCGCTGGAGCGCGGTGGAGGAGCTCAAGAAGAGCGCACCGGCGCTGAAATGGAAGCGCTGGGTCAACACCGGCGGTGTGTTCGTCGCGATGCGCGTCGACACCAAGCCCTTCGACGACATCCGCGTGCGCCGCGCGCTGAACATGGCGGTGAACAAGCAGGAGATCGTCAAGTCCTACTACGGCGGCAACGCCGAGCTGTTCGCCTACCCGATGCACCCGGACTACATCGGGTACTTCGAGCCGCTGGAGCAGATGCCGATCGCAGCGCAGGAGCTGTTCAGCTACAACCCCGACAAGGCCAAGGCCCTGCTCGCCGAGGCGGGCTATGCCACTGGCTTCAGCTTCAAGGTGCAGGTCTGCGCCTGTTCGCCCGACCAGATGGACCTGCTGCCGCTGGTTGCGGCGTATCTCGAGAAGGTGGGGGTGAAGATCGAGATCCAGCCGATGGAGTACGGCGCCTTCCTGTCGGCGATGACCACCAAGACCAACGCCGCCGGCTACATGATGCAAAACGGCCACACCAACCCGACCACCAGCATCCGCAAGAGCTTCGTCACCAAGCAGACCTGGAACCCGGCGCAGTACAGCGAGCCCGAGTTCGACAGGCGCATGGCGGTGGTCTACCTCGAGCGCGACGAGAGCAAGCGCCAGTTGCTGCTGAAGCTGATGACGCGCGACATCGTCGAGAAGGCGCCCTATATCTGGCTGCCCACTGCGTACGTCTACAGCGCCTGGTGGCCATGGGTGAAGAACTACGACGGCGAACTGCGCGTCGGCTCCGAGCGGCCGGGCCCGATCCACGCCCGCATCTGGATCGACCAGGCGATGAAGAAGAAGATGAACTTCTAGACGCCCGCCGGCCGCACAGGACCAGGTCTTGACCCAAGTGTTGCTCGAGGTCCGCGGCCTGACAACGCGCTTTCGCACCGCGCGCGGCGAGCTGACCGCGGTCGAAGATGTCTCGTTCAGCGTGGCCGCCGGACAGACCCTGGCCATCGTCGGCGAGTCGGGCTCGGGCAAGAGCGTCACTGCGCTGTCGCTGATGCGGCTGATCCCGGATCCGCCTGGGCGCATCACCGCCGGCGAGATCGTCTTCGAGGGGCAGGATCTGCTGCGCCTTGACGAAGCCCGGATGCAGGGCATCCGCGGCGACCGCATCGCGATGATCTTCCAGGAGCCCATGAGCTCGTTGAACCCGGCACTGACCGTTGGCCTGCAGGTCGCCGAGCCGATCAACGTGCACCGCAAGACACCCTGGACGAAAGCGTTGGAGATGGCGACCGCGCTGCTCGCTCGCGTGCGCATCCCCGACGCCGCGAGCCGCCTGCACACCTATCCGCACCAATACTCGGGCGGCATGCGCCAGCGCACCATGATCGCGATGGCGCTCGCGTGCGAGCCGCGGCTGATCATTGCCGACGAGCCGACCACGGCGCTCGACGTCACGGTGCAGGCGCAGATCCTCGACCTG
>Ga0315270_10000713_pt1 | contig 17848 bp, 17 predicted proteins | sample C1_bottom_MG_FD_204932 | JGI IMG/M metagenome (GOLD analysis project Ga0315270, IMG submission 204932) | Sediment microbial communities from Yellowstone Lake, YNP, Wyoming, USA - C1_bottom | ecosystem: Environmental > Aquatic > Freshwater > Lake > Sediment | place: USA: Wyoming | collected...
CTCCATCGTGGTGGTGGGGGAGGCTGAAAGCGGTCAAGAAGCTTGCGATTTGATCCAAAACTTACGTCCCGCTGTCGTGTTGATGGATATCGCAATGCCAGGGATGAATGGCATTGAAGCTACTCGGATGATCCATGAATTATTTCCCGAGGTTGACGTGATCATCTTGTCGGTTTACGACGATTCCCAGTACGTGCGAGCAGCGCTGGAAGCCGGAGCCAGCGGCTACCTACTCAAAACAGTAGACGCGGCTGAGTTACGCGAGTCAATAATTCGCGTTTCCAAAGGAGGTTCGGCGCTTTCACCGTCGGTGGCTCGAACAGTGCTTGGCCAGGTCTCCGGCGGAGCGTCGAAAATAAATCAGCCAACCGAACGGGAAAGACAAGTGCTCGAACTAGCTGCGCGCGGAGTTTCGAATAAAGGCATCGCCAAGGAGCTCTTCTTGAGCACTCGCACCGTCGAGGCACATATGCGTAATATTTTCGACAAAATGGGCGTCACCTCCAGAACCGAAGCGGTCACTCAGGCGGTGCGAATGCACTGGATTCGGCTCCCTGATGTCCCTTAAAGATCTTTCCAATCGTGATCATCGATTTGTCTCACCGATAATCCGATTACAAATACCGATACGAGATCCTCGGTTCTGGATAATTCAAATGCTTGTTTTGTTCATCGGCATTACTCATGTTCTGCTAGAACACCTGCATCTTCTGGTAGATGGCTCTGAGATCTATCTCTTATCAATATCGATTTACCTGGTGCCCTCGATTTTCGCCGGCTTGAGTTTTGGAGTTAGAGGAGCTCTTCCAACTACGATCTGGGCGTTCTTGCTATCACTGCCAGAGATCAGTCGACACACTTTAGACACGCAATTTGGAATCTTGATTCAGTTCGGCATCATTTTGGTACTCGCAAACATTGTGGGTGTTCGAGTAGGTCGGGAACGTAATGCGGCCGAAGCCACCGCGCGAGCTAACACCCGACTATCGCGACTGAATGCAACCGCGTCGGCGGTAAACCATTCTCTCGATTTAGATAACGTACTCAAGGACACTTTGCGCGCCAAGCTTGATCGCACGGCTCGTCAGGTCGCTTGGATTCGACTGCTCCCCGCGCCCAACTCACCGGGAGTGACGGCAATCGAAGCCAACCGAATTCAGGTGCCTACTGAATTGACCCAAATTCAGGATGGGCTCACCCTGGCTGCCTGCCTTACCGGTAAAGAACAGCGTGACTACCTGTCTGGATCCGTCCCGCACACTGCAGTCGTCCCACTCACTTCAGATGGCGAAGTGGTTGGGGCGTTGGGAGTGACGTATCTAGACAAAGCAATCTCCGCTGATGAGTATCAAGTGTTGGAAGCCGTTGCCAGCCAGTTGAGTGTTGCGCTGAACAATATTCGTCATCATGCAAGCACGCGTGAGGCTCTCGCCGCGCTCTCGATTGCTAATGAAAACCTCAAGACTTACATTGCCTTGGCTACCGAAGCCCAGGAGGAAGAGCGCAAGCGGCTGTCCCGAGAACTGCATGATGACACCATGCAATCACTGGTCTTGACGTTGTCGCAGATCGAGATGGCGACCGCTTCCGAACTCCCCGATGATGCCCGGACCCGTCTGAGCGGAGCAGCAAGAATCCTCACTGAAACCTTGGAAGGCGTCCGCCGCTACTGTCGAGACTTACGTCCATCGCTAATCGACGACCTCGGGTTAATCGATGCCATTGACTGGCTGGTTGCCGACCTCAAAGCTCGTCAACTAATCTCCGTTGAACTGCTCATCTTGGGACCTTCCCATCGCCTTGAAAGCCGGGATGAACTCTTAATTTTTCGTATTGTTCAAGAGGCCCTGCACAACGTTGAACGGCACGCTCAGGCCACAAAGGTTCAAGTAAAACTGCATTTTGACGAAATCGAATTGGCCGTTGAAATCACCGATAACGGCCAGGGCACGGTCCCACTCGGTCGGACGGGTCAGCATCCAGCCGAGTTTGGCCTTGGGCTACGCGGTATGGAGGAGCGGACCAAGCTGCTTCAAGGCTCGCTAGTGATCGAAAGTAAGCCAGGTTTTGGAACAAAAGTGGCGCTATACGTCCCATTGAGAGCCGAGGACGTCCCGTTATTCACCGGGAGCGTTCCAGTAGGCAACTTAGTTACTGGCGAGTAACATAACCGCCTAGACGCATCCCGAGGATTAAGGAGCCCACAATGGGCCACTACACCGCCAACCTTCGCGACATTGAGTTTCTCCTCTTTGACCTGCTTGGACGCGAAAAAGTCCTTGGTACTGCCCCATTCCAGGAGTACGACAAGGACACCGCCACTGGGATGCTAGAAGAAATGAAACGGTTGTCCGAAAATGAGTTAGCCGATTCATTTAGTGCAGGGGATCGTGAGGGCGTCATTTTCGACCCTGCCACCGGCGAAGTGAAACTTCCTGAAATCTTCCGTAAGTCTTACCGCGCCTATATGGAGGGTGAATGGTGGCGGATGGATGCGCCTGCAGAATTGGGTGGCATAGTAATTCCGCCATCACTGCGATGGGCGATCGGCGAGATGGTCCTTGGCTCAAATCCAGGCGTGCACCTGTATTCAAGCGGGTCGTCTTTCGCACATGTCATTTACTCACTTGGTACGGAAGACCAAAAAGTTTTCGCTAAACACATGATTGATGGGCACTGGACGGCAACTATGTTGCTCACCGAACCAGAGGCAGGCAGTGACGTTGGTGCTGGACGTTCAAAAGCCGTCGCGCAAGAGAACGGCACCTGGCATCTCACTGGAACAAAACGTTTCATCACTTCCGGAGAGAGCGACCTAGAAGAAAATATTGTGCACTTGGTACTAGCTCGTCCAGAAGGTGCGGGTCCAGGTACTAAAGGGTTGAGTCTTTTCATAGTTCCTAAGTTCATGGTTGATTGGCAGACCGGAAAACTCGGTGCGCGAAACGGAATCTTTACAACAAGTATTGAACACAAGATGGGATTGAACATTTCCAGCACTTCTGAAATCAAGATGGGGGAATCGATTCCTTGCGTCGGCTATTTACTCGGCGAAGTACATGATGGCATTGCTCAAATGTTCAAAGTAATTGAATTTGCTCGAATGATGGTCGGTACGAAAGCCATCGCAACTCTAGGTGCCGGATATCAACAAGCGTTGGCTTATGCAAAAACTCGCGTGCAAGGTCCTGACCTCACCAAGTCGACGGACAAGGCCAGCCCTCGAGTAACTATTGCTCACCACCCGGACGTACGACGATCGTTGATGACGCAGAAGTCCTATTCAGAAGGCATGCGTGCGTTGGTTTTGTATACAGCAAGCATTCAAGACGACATCATCATTGCCAAGAGCAAAGGTGAGAACATTGAAAAACTTGATGCCCTCAATGATCTTTTGTTGCCTATCGTCAAAGGTTATGGAAGTGAGAAGTCTTGGATACTGCTAGGCACTGAAAGTTTACAAACCTTTGGTGGTTCTGGATTCACTAAAGATTGGCCATTGGAACAATATGTGCGCGATGCAAAAATTGACACGCTGTACGAAGGCACAACCGCTATCCAAGGTCTTGATTTCTTCTTCAGAAAAATCGTCCGTGATAAGGGTCAAGCTCTCGCATTACTAGCAAGTGAAATCGCTCAATTCGCTAAAGGCGACCCTGGTGATGGCACCCTAGCGCGGGAACGCGAACTCTTGAGTCAAGCACTTGATGATGTTCAAGCAATGGTAGGCGCGCTAGTTGGTCATGCCATGGATTCACAAAACGAACCAAGAGAAATCTACAAAGTTGGCCTCAACACCACCCGTCTATTGCTAGCCACTGGCGAACTGATTACCTCTTGGCTACTCCTACGCGCCGGTGAAATAGCCAGTGAGCGCCTCAAGCAGAGTGACTTGACTCCTCGAGACCGTAATTTCTACGAAGGCAAACTCGCAGCATCGAAGTTCTTCGCTGAGAACTTTTTGCCACCAATTTCCGCGGATCGAGTAATCGTTGAAAGCACTAGCAACGCCTTGATGGATCTGGCCGAAGAGGCGTTCTAGTTATCTACGATCTTTAAGAACTGGAAAAATCTCTCGAGTCTTGGCAACAGCCTTTGGATCAATCTCGGCGATTAGCACTTCTTCCTCCGTTCCGCCTTCTGCAAGTACTACGCCCCATGGATCAATAATTGCCGAGTGGCCAGCCAGGTTTACTTCACCCTGCTTGCCAACCCCATTACATGCAATCACAAAAGTTTGGTTCTCAACTGCCCTGGCGCGAATCAATAACGACCAATGTGCCACTCGTCGCTCTGGCCAGGCCGACGGGATCAGAAAAACTTCACTGCCAAGATCCAATAGCGCGCGATACATTTCAGGGAAACGGACGTCATAACAAATTGAGAGTCCGGCTTTGAACCATGGCAAATCAACAGTTACTAACTCGTTGCCGGCAGTGAGCACTGTTGTCTCGCCACCTTCAAAACCAAACAGGTGTCGTTTGGCATATTGGGCGATGATGGAACCATCGGGGGCGATCATCAATGCGGTATTGCGAAGCATTCCGTCAGGGGAGCGCAAGACTAACGACCCGGCATGCAACCAAATCCCTGCAGCAACCGCCGCATTACGCATTGCGGTAATAGCGGGACCGTCAATATCTTGAGCGGTCTTAGCAAATTGATCAAAGGCAAATCCACCCTGCACCCAGAGTTCAGGCAAGATCACTAAATCAGCTCGCCGTTGGGCGGCAACTAGACCGGCTGCCCGCTCAACCCGTTCTTCAATGGGCTCATTTAAATCAGTACGTAATTGGATGGCATGTACCTTCATAAGGCAATAGCCTGCCACGTATGGATACACCTGCTCTACACCCACAGGTCGAGGCGCTTCGCGTCGGCTGGGAAGAATCTGTCAGATCCACAATCTTGATAGGTAAATCACTTTCCGAAGCGGATTGGTTAAAACTTTCGCCTTGTCCAGGTTGGCGGCTTAAGGATCTCATCAGCCATCTAATTGGAATTGAGGAGATCCTTCTCGAACCAGATCTAATTGTGACCGAGAGTGCGATCGAAAAGCCGTGGGTTAAAAATAAGTTTGGTCAATTTAACGAAGTGGCAGTTGACTTAAGGCGTGAACGGCTGGGGAGTGAAATTCTCAGCGAGTTTGAAAAGATCGTTGATTTTAGAAACGCCGCATGGAAAGTAGATACCAGAGCACCAGAACTTGAGGTCTTCTTTGCCCCAGTCGGTCAGGTTCAGTTAGGCCTTCTCCTTTGGAGACGAGTATTTGATGCTTGGGCGCACAATCAAGACCTTCGGATGCCTCTTGATCTCACTGGCGATCTAACGGGAAAGGCAATAAACCTTATCTACCCACAAGTTGCCAAGTTCTTCCCGGCAGTGTTCGCCAAGAAGTGTGAAGCTCCAGTTGGTGCAACAATTTCAATCACGATCACGCAACCGGGCAGTTTTATTTACGGGGCAAGAATAAATGATGATGGTCGTGGTGAATCAGTAAGAGAACCGATCTCCAACCCCACAGTCACAATAAAAATGGGGGCGCACGATTGGTACTTACTTACCTGTGGTCGAGACGGTCGCGAAAAGGCGACTTTGGAAATCACTGGAGATAGCGAATTAGCCAACCGGGTTATCGCTAATTTTGCGATTGCTCCTTAACAAACAACTCAGTTGGATCGTTCAACAACCCTGTGACGCGAGCGATAAAGCGGGATCCTAATTCGCCATCGACCATGCGATGATCGAAGGAAAGAGAAAGCTCGCATACTGGGCGGATCTTAATTTTCCCTTTATGCACCCAGGCGGTATCGCTGATCTGCCCAACCGCCAGAATGGCAGCCTGTCCTGGAGGCAGAATTGGAGTCCCGCCGTCCACTCCCAATACGCCGATGTTGGTAATACTGATCGTGCCGTGTTTCATTTGCTCTGGAAGCGTTCGGCCTTCGCGCGCGATATCAACCAGAGCCATTAACGCTCTGCCGAGTTCTGGAAGTGTTTTTGAATCGGCTTCGTGAATCACTGGCACCAACAATCCACGAGGCGTGGCTGCGGCAATACCTAAATTCACGTAATTTCGAATAATTATTTCTTGGTTTGGTTCATCCCAAGTGCAGTTGATTCGTGGAAATTCTTTGGTCGCTTTGATAAGCGCCGCGGCTACCAATAGGAGTGGCGACACTCGAATGCCTTCGAATCCAGGTTCTGCCTTTAGTTTACGAACTTTCTTCAATGTTTTACTCACATCGACTTTCAACCAGACAGTCACGTGCGGAGCGGTGAAAGCACTTGCGGTCATGGCCTTAGCCATTTCACGGACTACCCCTTTGATGGGTTGTCGTTCTTCTCGCGATACATCGTATGAAGTGGCCTCTAGTGACTCGATCGATGGCAAATGGTTTGCGGCGGCTAGAACATCACTGCGAGAAACTTGACCATCTACCGACCTGATCCTTCTTAGGTCAACTCCAAGATCGTGAGCAAGTTTGCGAACGGGCGGCTTTGCCACCACTGGGCCATCGTGCATTTCGACGACAACGCTTGTTCCGACCTGATTCGAAACAGCTGTTCGACGTTGGCGACGGGGTGCTTCAACAACTTCTTTGACACCGTAGCCAACTAGCACTGCAGTTCGATTGTCAGTCTTAGGCGGCTCTTGAGCGCCAACAGCATCGGTCTCGATTGAAATAATCGGAGTTCCCACTTCCACTGTTTTCCCCGCATCAACCATTAGAGCAACAACTGTGCCGGCATAAGGTGAGGGGAGTTCTACCGCCGCTTTAGCAGTTTCGATTTCACAGACCATCTGATTAAGTGCGATCTGATCACCAGGCTTTACATACCAACGAAGGATTTCAGCCTCCATCAGACCTTCGCCAACATCGGGAAGTCGAAACTCTTGCTGTGCCATCGCTGCTCCTAAAACTCAAACGCTCGATCAACCGCATCAAGAATGCGATCAACATCGGGTAGATAGTGGTCTTCAATTCGGGCTGGCGGATATGGAACGTTATAACCACCGACTCGAAGGATTGGCGCTTCAAGTGAGTAGAAGCATTGTTCAGTTAATTGGGCAGCAACCTCTGCACCCAACCCTAAGAATGTGGATGCCTCATGCACGATAACCGCGCGACCGGTTTTTTTGACTGAAGATATAACCGGATCTATATCAATAGGCGAAAGTGATCTGAGATCAATAACTTCTAGATTTCTACCTTCAGTTTGTGCCACTCGGGCCGCTTCTAGAGTGGTACGAACCGAAGGACCGTAGGTAATCAGGGTTAAATCAGTACCTTCTCTTCGCACCTTTGATTGATGCAAATCGATTGACGAAACTTCGGTATTGATTTCGGCTTTGTCCCAGTAACGACGCTTTGGTTCGAAAAAGATCACTGGGTCATCGGATTCAATCGCCTGTTGAATCATCCAATACCCATCTTCTGGGTCAGAACAAGTGACCACTCGTAAACCCGCTGTATGGGCAAAGTAAGCTTCATTGCTCTCGCTGTGATGTTCGACCGCGCCAATGCCTCCCCCATAGGGGATTCGAACAACGACAGGTAATTTTACTTTCCCAAGCGATCTCGAATGCATCTTGGCCAGCTGGCTTGTGATCTGATCAAAAGCTGGGTAAACAAAGCCGTCGAATTGAATCTCACAAACAGGTCGATAGCCACGAAGCGCCAAACCAATCGCGGTGCCAAGAATTCCAGATTCGGCCAACGGCATGTCTATTACTCGGTCTTCGCCAAAATCAGCTTGCAGTCCTTCGGTGACACGAAACACCCCGCCGAGTTTTCCGATGTCTTCACCCATCAATAGAACGCGAGAATCCTTTTCTAGCGATCGTCGCAAGCCGGCAGTTATCGCCTTCGCCATCGTAATCATGACGGCTCAACAAAACTGGCCAGGTAATTCTTAAAGTCTGCACGTTCACGCTCTAACGGTTCATGATGCTCGGCATAAACATGTGCAAACATTTCATCGGGATCAGGATCGGGCATTTCAATTATTTTCGTTCGAAGCGCGGCGGCCATTTCATCGGCTTGGGCATCAACTTCAGCGAAGAAAGCGCCATCGGCTTGTCCGGTACGCGACAGATGTACTTTCACTCTCTCGATTGGATCCTTTAATTTCCAAACTTCGAGATCTTTTGCCAAGCGATACCGGCTTGGGTCATCAGAGGTTGTATGTGCGCCCATTCGATAAGTGAAGGCTTCGATAAACGTCGGACCTTCTCCTCGTCTGGCTCTAGCAAGTGCTTCTCGCGTCACTGCTAAGACAGCTAGAACATCATTGCCGTCAACTCGGATGCCGGGGAAGCCAAAACCACTAGCTCGACGATAAAGAGGAGCATGACTCTGCCGTTCGATCGGTTCGCTGATTGCCCATTGATTGTTTTGACAGAAAAAGACAATTGGTGCAACAAAAGCGCTAGCAAAAACAAAAGCTTCGTTAACGTCACCCTGGCTGGTCGCGCCATCACCAAAATAGGCGACGACTGCACGATCACTCTTGTCGTGCATTAAACCCATTGCATATCCGGTGGCGTGAAGTGCTTGGGCGCCAATGACAATCGTGTAGAGCTGGAAGTTATTTTCATTCGGGTCCCAGCCACCATGGTTGACACCGCGGAACATGCCGAGCAACTGCACTGGATCTACCCCTTTGCACCAGGCCACTCCATGTTCCCGATAAGTAGGGAAGGCATAGTCGCCGAGTTCGAGAGCACGCCCGGAACCAACTTGGGCGGCTTCTTGACCCAAAGAAGGCGCCCATAGACCCAACTGACCCTGGCGTTGAAGGGCGGTGGCTTCATTATCAAAACGTCTAACCATCACTAAATCTCGATAGAGAGCCTTGAGCTCCTCGGTAGAGATATCTATTGAGTACTGCGGATCCTCGACTCGTTCACCTTCAGGTGTTAGGAGTTGAACCAAACGCTCTTGCGCCACGCTCTCCCCGTCTCCCCTACGCTTGCCTACCGTGAGCCCATACCTAAGACCCCAGGTTGATGCTATTCCTGCCTACATCGCCGGTAAACCACCCGAGCAAGTAATAGGGCTCACCTCTTTCAAGGTTTCTTCTAACGAAAACCCATACTCGACGCTCCCAGAGATTCAAAAATCACTCATTTCCAGTCTGAATGAGGTCAATCGTTACCCGGATATGCATGGTCAAGCCCTCAGCCAAGCCTTGGCAGAGCGTTTTGGGGTTTCAGTTGAGAATCTGGCTCTTGGCACCGGATCTGTCGGCGTTCTCCAGCAGTTGGTTCAGGCAACTTGCGATGATGGTGCTGAAATCATTCATGCGTGGCGATCTTTCGAGGCCTATCCAATAATTGCCGCCGTCAATGGAGCTACAAGCGTGCCGATCCCGCTCCGAGTCGATGAAAGTCACGATCTGACGGCAATGCTCAGGGCGATAACTCCAAAGACTCGGTTGATTCAAATTTGTCAGCCAAACAATCCGACGGGAGTGGGCGCCAACTCTGCTGAGCTAAGAGAGTTCATCGCTCAAGTACCGACGGAAATAACAATTGCGTTAGATGAGGCATATATCGAGTTTGTTAGTGACCGATCAATTCCAGATGGCGTTCAACTCTTTCATGAGTACTCAGATCGCGAAAACATTGTTGTGCTTCGTACCTTCTCGAAAGCCTATGGGCTCGCTTCGCTTCGAGTGGGCTTTGCAATTGCTTCACCTCGAGTTGCCTCAGCTTTAAGAAAGTGCGCAGTCCCGTTCGGAGTTAGCGGTATTGCCCAAGCTGCCGCAATCGCCGCACTTAAATGCGAACCTCAATTATTCGAAAGGGTTTCTGCAATAAAGAATGAACGGTCCCGAGTGATTGCCGGGCTTAGAACGCAAGGTTGGGAAACTCCTGACTCGCAAGGTAATTTTATCTGGCTAAGACTTAATGAACAGACTCAAGCATTTGCTGAATTTTGTTCCACGCACGCTCTATCGATTAGACCATTTGGAAACGAAGGCGTCCGAGTAACCATCGGAGAGGTCGAAGCAAATAATCGATTTTTAGAGGTCTCGGCGCAATTCAAAGAACAGTTTGGAAAGCGCGACTGATGTCAACCCTCACTGTTCCTTTGCTTAAAGGCGATGCCTCTCATCGTGGCGAATTCATGGTGGTCATCGCGGCACTTCTTTTTGGCATCAACGGCACCATCTCCAAACTTGTCTTGCACGCCGGGCTTCCACCAATGCGCTTTACCGAGATCCGAAGCGGAGGAGCATTTCTCTGTTTGCTTGCTTACGCTTTAATTACAAAACCCGAAGTGTTAAAGGTTAATAGAACGCAAATCAAATTTCTGGCACTCTATGGCGTCGCTGGTTTCGCCGGCGTACAGGTTTTCTACTTCATCGCGATTTCCAGACTTCCAGTTGGTATCGGTCTTCTACTTGAATTTACTGCACCTGTATTGATCACGCTCTACGTGCGTTTTGTCCGCAAGGAAAATGTGAAATCACGAATGTGGGCTGCTTTAATCCTGGCCATTAGTGGATTGATCTTGGTAGCTCAAGTCTGGAACGGTCTCACTCTTGATGGCATTGGTTTGATCGCAGGTGGTATCGCCAGTGTCTCGCTTGCAATCTATTACTTGCTTGGTGAACACGGAGTGGGAATCAGAGACACCACTTCCCTCACTACTTGGGCTTTTGGGTTTGCCACCGCCTTTTGGGCAATTGTGCAACCTCTTTGGACTTTTCCAGTTCAGCTAATGACAACAGATGTCAGCCTCGGTGGACGGTTCTCCGACTTACATGCACCTTTTTGGGCTTTCATAATCGTGGTTGTGCTCTTTGGAACAGTCGCACCCTTTATTTTAGTAGTGGGCGCGCTTCGTCATACTTCGCCAGCACGTACCGCGATGATCGGAATGCTTGAGCCCATCTTTGCCTCCATCGTCGCCTGGTGGTGGATTGGTGAGTCGCTATCACTAATCCAAATCGTTGGTGGAATCGTTGTTCTTACCGGAATTGGACTTGCTGAGACGGCACGGTGACCAAGCGTTCATCAACTTCCTGGGTGCCAATTTATTTGGCGCTTACTCTTACCTGGGGTCTTTCCTTTCTTTTCATACGAGTTGCGCTGACGTCTTTCGCGCCCCTTCAAATTTCTTTCCTCAGAATCGCTCTTGGCTCAGCGACACTATTTATCGTGGCCCGAGTACGCCGTATAAAACTTCCCTTAAATCCAAGCCTTTGGTTTCATGCCACTGTCACCGCCCTGCTGCTAAACGTTATTCCTTTCTCGCTATATGCCTACGGCGAAGTGAGAGTGTCTTCTGCGCTGGCTGGGATTTGGAATGCCGCTACTCCGCTTTTCACCGTAGTTTTCGCATCGATGCTGATTAGATCTGAGCGTCCAACCAGAGGTCGCGTGATTGGCTTAATCACTTCTTTCGCAGGTGTGATCTTTGTTCTTGGACCTTGGCAAGGGGCGCAACATTCTGATTTAGTTGGTTCAATCGAGTGCATTGCGGCAACCCTTTGCTATGGAATTGGCGCTCCATATTCTCGAAAATTTTTATCTGGCAAAACCGGCATTATTGAGCAGTCGTTGATTCAACTTATCTGTGGAGCAGTCATCATGCTGCCGTTGGAAGTTATAACTTATCGAGCGCCACACGATCTTCATTTCAATTCATTGCTTGCAATTGGGTTACTAGGCGCAGTCGGCACCGGTGGGGCATACCTAGCGATGAACACATTGTTCAGAGAAGCCGGACCAACCATTGCATCTACTGTGACTTACGTAATGCCACTCGTCTCTACGATTGCTGGAATAGGTTTTCTCGGCGAGAGTTTGACCTGGAATCAACTTGGCGGTGCGACGGTCATAGTAGGTGGAATGGCATTAACTCAACGGACTATCAATCGGGCCAAGGATCTATAATCTTTTTTATGAATGCATCTCCGCCATTTCATCATATAACGCTGACGGTTTCTGACATCGAGAAAAGCGGGCAGTGGTACCAGGCCTTACTTGGGCCAGCAGAAGTGATACGACGCGAGGGTGATGGTTGGACTCGTTTACGAATGAATTGGAGTAGTGGCTTGGTTATTGCCGTCACCTCACATTCGGCGTCGCGTACCAATCAAAAGTTCGATCACACCCAAATAGGACTTGACCACTTGGGCCTTGAATGTGGCAGTGAAATGGAAATACGAAATTGGATTACTCGCTTCGATGATTTGGGAATCGAACACGGTCCTCTTGAGAGCGCCAGCTACGGATGGGTGGTAACTGCTCGAGATCCCGATGGTATTCCTATCGAATTCTTCTGCCAAAAATAGGGTGAAGCTCAATTTGTTTTCATCGATTTAGTGGAATGTCATAGTCCCTTGGGTCGAGGGTTAACAAGAATGCATTCTTGTCCATCTTTCTATTCCGAATACTTTGTGGATATGCGGGTCGTATCTCTTTGCTTCGGAATGTATAAGGGACGTGCCACGATGCGCTTTCGATTTTAGCTCTTCCCAATATAAGCGCTTCATCAAGTGCAGGCTCAAGGTCAGTGTCCTGTGAGGCCAGAATGGCAAGATCGGTATCTGGGTTCTGTGCTTCACGCACAAGTGCTAGCGCACAAAGAACATCTATCCCTTTTTCACTCCTACGGAGAACGATTGACGCACCTTGACTATCCTTCTCTCTTTGACCATCAGAGGTTCGCTGGTATTCATACTTCAGCGCACGCAAAGTCACCTTCACTCTACGGTCGCGCTCCCACTCACTTTTTTGGGCCTGGTTTCGAGCGTATAACTTGGGATCATGATTGGGTGATGGCAATCCGCGCTAGATGAGCACCTTTAATAAGGTCGCAGGAAAGTCACCATTTGCCAGCTGGGAATTGCGTGTGTGGATGAGTTGATTCGCATAACTCAGTGGATGCACAAGACATTCGTGTAACCGTTTTTCTGGCTCAAAGAGTCGCGCTGCTACCAGGTGTAGATTTTGATAATCGACAATAACGACTGTACTCAATTGAACTAGTTTGAATGCCAATAAAAAACCCCACCAGTCCCGGAGGACGGTGGGGAGTTACGTTGTAATGATGGCATACCCGTGTTCATAGGGGCAAGTATTTAACTATTGAGCCCTAAACATTTGTTGGTTGTCCACAGCCACATTGGTTCACGCTTTTGTATGCCAGGACACAACGCTCACTTCCCGTCATCTCGACAAGCTAGAGAACTTGCAGACTAGATGTCATAAATTTAGTTACTCGACGACGTAGCCAAAGCGAGACATACACAAGTGCGACCAGCGCCGGAACTTCGATGAGTGGACCTATGACCCCGGCCAAAGCTTGACCAGAGGTGACACCCCACACCCCGATACTTACTGCAATCGCTAATTCGAAGTTATTTCCGGCAGCAGTGAAAGCCAGTGTTGTGCTCTTGGGATATCCAAGGCGAGCGCGAACGCCGAGGAAGAACGAGATGCTCCACATGATCGCGAAGTAAGCCAACAACGGAAGCGCAATTCGCATTACAGAAGTTGGTTGACTAGTGATCGCTTCACCTTGTAAGGCAAACATAATCACGATTGTGAAAAGCAGCCCATAAAGAGCGAATGGGCTGAGTCTTGGCAGGAACTTCTGCTCGTACCAATCGTGGCCTTTGGCACGTAGACCAATACGACGAGTGAGATAACCAGCGACGAGCGGTATCCCGAGAAAGATCAGGACTGCTTTAGTAATTTCAGAAGTAGAGAACTGAATGTCTTGAGTATCCAACCCGAGCCAACTGGGCAAGATTTTTAGGTAGAACGTCCCAAGCAATGCATAAGCAAGTACCTGAAAAATGGAATTGATTGCTACCAAAAGCGCGGCCGCTTCACGATCACCGCAGGCAAGGTCGTTCCAAATCAAAACCATCGCGATACATCTGGCTAGTCCAATCACGATCAAGCCGGTTCGAAAAGCCGGTTGATCTGCCAAAAAAACCCAAGCCAGAATGAACATCAGAGCTGGTCCGATCAGCCAGTTCAATAGGAGCGATAAGAAAAGCAGCCGACGGTCACCGGTAACGTGACCCATTTGTTCATAGCGAACCTTGGCCAACACTGGATACATCATGAGTAATAAGCCAAGTGCGATCGGCAATGATGTCTGCCCAATTTTGATTGAGTTCAACACACCTTGAACTGATGGTGCGAACCGGCCTATCAGTAAGCCCGCGCTCATGGCGGCAATAATCCAAATTGGCAGATACCGATCTAAAAAAGATAAGCGTTTAAGAAGTTCGTGCTCGGAAGGTTCTGGCACTTGAGAAACAGAGTCCATTCCTAGCAGCACTTTAGGTGGAGCGTTTCGGCGATCGCGTGGACAGCGGCTGGCACAACTTGGTAATGCACATTCATGCCCCGACGCTCCTTGATTACCAAGCCCGCGGATTCAAGTTTCTTCAAATGGTGGCTGACCGTAGGTTCGGATAGATCGACCAGCGGCGCCAAGTCACAAGTGCATGCCTCTTGGTTGGGTCGATTCAACAGATAAACCAGTAATTGGAGGCGAACAGGATCGGCCAACGCCTTCAAGCGAAGCGCCAGCGAAAGCGCGTCCTCGGCAGAGAGCGAAAGGTTTTGGCCAATTGGATCACAGCAGATCGGCGAGCGATCTTGAAGAAGCGGTAAGGCTTTGGGCATGGCAATATCCTCTCACCTTCTTGACATATATCAAAGAGGTGAGAGGATATTGCTTAGACATTTGTCTAATTACTTCCTTTGGGAGGAGGTCTGCAATGGATGACTGCTGCGTTGGCTGCTGCTAAGAACTAAAAGGCTCCCCCAGGGTTCAAAAACCAGGCCCTGGGGTGAGCAAAGCCGCCGCTGGGGGTGAGCGAAGCCGCCGCTCACGGGAAAGCCGAACTAGATGTTGGCGGCCATATCCACAAAGCGCGAGTAGTGACCTTGGAACGCGACGGTGACCGTACGAGTTGGGCCGTTACGGTGTTTGGCCACAATTAGATCTGCTTCACCCTGACGTGGGTGATCGCGGTCGTAAGCATCTTCGCGGTGAAGCAGGATCACCATGTCAGCATCCTGTTCAATCGATCCAGATTCACGAAGATCAGAAAGCATTGGCTTCTTATCCGTGCGTTGTTCAGGACCACGGTTCAACTGACTGATCGCCACCACCGGAACCCCGAGTTCTTTTGCCAACAATTTAAGTTGGCGTGAAAATTCAGAAACTTCCTGCTGGCGACTTTCAACTTTCTTGCCGCTAGTCATCAATTGCAAATAGTCAATGATTACTAGACGAAGATCATGACGTTGTTTGAGACGTCGGCACTTTGCTCGAATTTCCATCATGGTCATATTCGGCGAATCGTCGATGAAAAGTGGAGCTTGCGAAATCTCACCCATTCGACGGGCAAGCCTGGCCCATTCTTCATCGTTCATCGTCCCACTACGCATATGTTGAAGTGGCACGCGAGCTTCAGCTGAAAGCATGCGCATGGTGATTTCATTGCGGCCCATTTCAAGACTGAAAATCACCGAGGAAAGTCCGTGTTTAATTGAGGCAGAGCGCGCCAAGTCCAGACCAAGTGTTGACTTACCAATGGCCGGACGCGCAGCAATAACAACCATCTGCCCTGGATGCAATCCATTGGTTAAATCATCAAGGTCGGCGAAGCCAGTTGGCACACCGATCATCTGTCCACCACGAGTACCGATGGACTCGATTTCGTCGAGTGCTTCAGGGAGAAGATCGTTAAGAATTACATAATCCTCACTAACCCGACGCTCGGTAACTGCATACACTTCGGCTTGCGCAGCATCTACAACTTCATCTACATCGCCTTCGACGGCATAACCAAGTTGAACAATCTTGGTGCCAGCGGCAACAAGTCGCCGAAGAATTGCGCGTTCACGAACAATGCGCGCGTAGTACCCGGCATTGGCAGCAGTTGGCACTGAAGAAATAAGAGTATGTAGATACGGTGCGCCACCGATTTTGACGATCTCGCCACGCTTTGTTAACTCAGCAGAGACGGTGACTGGATCAGCTGGCTCGCCACGAGCATATAAATCCAAAATTGCATCAAAGATTGATTCATGAACCGGACGGTAAAAATCCCGAGAACGAATTGTTTCAACTACATCGGCGATCGCATCTTTGGAAAGCAACATTCCACCAAGCACACATTGCTCAGCCATCAGATCTTGCGGAGGGGTGCGCTCGTATTCACTATCGCGAGGAAACTCGGCAACACTCATGATTTCTCCTGATCCGGCACGTGATACATCATCTAAGCGAGCACCGACAGGCACCGTACGCACCTTCTTGGCAGTAGTCATCTGCCCTGTGGATAAAGGTGTGGACTGGGTTGTTGGAAATGCGGCTACTCGGTGTGGATTAGCTGTTGACAGGGTGTGGACGAAGAACTCGCCTTAGGTCATCTGCCCTGTTCAGGTCGGCGCGTCGATTTTTCACCACTGTGGACGAAGAAAATAGTTTCCCGTCTCAAATAGCGGACGGGGGGCGGTTTAAACCACCCCCCGTCCCTCGAGCTTTTTAACTTACGCCTTCACAACCTCAAGGTTGATCGTGGCGATCACCTTTGGATGAAGGGTTACCTTCACCTTGTAGGTTCCGACAGTTTTAATGTGGTCAGCCAAGGCAATTCGACGACGATCCACATCTGGTCCACCAGCTTGACGGACCGCAAAGGCCACGTCTTTCTGGGTAACCGAACCGAATAGTCGACCAGCATCCCCAGCTTTAGCTGGCAATTTAACCGGAGATGCTTCAAGAGCAGTCTTGATTTCCTGGGCATGGTCAAGATCACGAACTTCGCGAGCCTTACGGGCCCGACGAATTCCATCAATCTGCTTTGCGCCGCCTGCGCTCCAGGCGATTGCATCGCCTCGAGGTAGCAGGAAGTTGCGGGCATAGCCGTCTTTTACTTCGACAACATCGCCAGCTGCGCCAAGCCCAGTTATTTCGTGGGTAAGGATGAGTTTCATGACATCCTCCTAGCGAGCAGTCGAGGTGTAGGGGAGAAGAGCAACCTCGCGGCTGTTCTTCACGGCTTGGGCAATATCGCGTTGGTGTTGAACGCAAGCACCCGTAACTCGACGCGCGCGAATCTTGCCGCGATCGGAAATGAACTTGCGTAGCAGACCAGTGTCTTTGTAGTCGATGTAAACGACTTTGTCCTTACAGAAGTTACAAACCTTCTTCTTAAACTTCTTTACCGGTGGCTTGGCCATCGTGGTGCTCCAATTGTTGGATGCCCCGCCCATAAATCAGATTTGATCCAGAAGCGGGAATGGTCAGTTCTAGTTAAAACGGGGGCTCGTCCATTGAGCCAACAGGTGAGCCCCAACTTCCCGCGGAAGATGTCCATGGGTCCTCGGTGCTTGCTGTGGCCTGGTTGTTTGAGCCATTGCTACGACCAGGCTTTGCAACCTTGGCAGTGGCATTGCGCAGAGATGGACCAACTTCATCTACCTCTACTTCAAAAACAGTGCGCTTTTCGCCCTCTTTTGTTTCATAAGAGCGTTGCTTTAGGCGACCCTGAACGATCACTCGCATTCCACGCTGAAGGGATTCAGCAACGTTCTCTGCTGCTTGACGCCAGACATTGCACGACAAGAAGAGCGAATCGCCGTCTTTCCATTCATTGGTGGTTTTATCGAGGTAGCGCGGGGTTGACGCAATCCGGAACTTTGCAACTGCTGCACCCGATGGGGTGAAACGAAGTTCAGGATCGTCGACGAGATTGCCGACAATTGTGATGACGGTGTCTCCAGCAGCCATGCTTGGGACTCCCCCTTCAGTTGGGCGCGTCAGCGCTGATCGGGACGGATTACCTTGGTGCG
>Ga0315270_10000715_pt1 | contig 17814 bp, 15 predicted proteins | sample C1_bottom_MG_FD_204932 | JGI IMG/M metagenome (GOLD analysis project Ga0315270, IMG submission 204932) | Sediment microbial communities from Yellowstone Lake, YNP, Wyoming, USA - C1_bottom | ecosystem: Environmental > Aquatic > Freshwater > Lake > Sediment | place: USA: Wyoming | collected...
TATCGGTGTCTGTTTTTGAGAAAACCCAGTTATCTCAGGCCTTCGCTGGCAATGGGCAATTTCAAGATCAGACAGATTTTTGTAACCAATTAAATTTATTCGATTTTTAACCGGACACTACTGTTGTGCACTAAATAAACAATTTCAAGATCAAGATGGAGATATATTGAGAAATAACCTTACTTTTTTCGAGGTGTTATTGGCAAGTAGAAGACTTTTTTACTGTTTTCCAAGTAACACCCCCATCAATTGAGTGAATGACATTTGCATAATCATCCATGAACAAGGCGATGTGTGGATTGTCGGGGTCAAACCTGACTTTGTGGATTATATTGTGCGGTCCCACTGAACTACCGGTGAACACCGGTTCGACACTCCAGCTATAGCCTCCATCAGAACTGCGATAGATATAGCCATTGTGTTTATTGTCCGATGTCGCTGCCAGAACAACCCCCTCTGTACTGACTGCAATGCTATGTATATATCCCCAACGTTCACCCGCTGATGCAGGGGCGGTTGCTTCAAGAATATTCCAGTTTTTACCACCATCAACAGACTTGAATAGCCCCTTTCCAATTAACAAAGTATTGCTGACACGACCATCACCTGTTCCGACATATATGATATCGGAATTGAGCGGATCGGCCACTATGGAGGTCACTGCTATGTTGCTCATCAGCACGCTTGCTTGATTCCATGAACTTCCTGAATCAATTGATTGCCACAACCCAGCATACTCAGTTCCTGCCCACATTTTATTTGGTAGCTGCGGATGGGAAAATAGTGTCAATACGCGTCCTCCCACAGCCGTCAATTCCGAGCCAGTTAATAATTCAATTGTCGGTGGTTGCTCCGTCGATTGCCTTGGTTCACTTGCTATGGATAAAGATGCAAAAAACCCAACAATAATTGCTATCGTGGTGACACCTTTTTTCATCATGTACTCAATCCTGTTCTCCCCATTCATACTCGTATTATGCTGATACGCTAAATACTAGCTCAAGGAAATTTTACAACAGCTGTTGTACCAGCTCTCAATTGCTCGCTGCTTGAAAACAACACCTCAACCACATATAAAGAATCGCCATTTCCCTTACTGGGTTCAAGACCCAGCGCCTTTATTTTTCCCTGGTAACTTTGTCCGCCAGTCACGACCGCTACAACCTGGCCGATTTTTAATTTTTCAATTTGCGCCGTTGTCAGATGCATACGTGCGAGCATTTCACCGGATTTACCCAACACCAAGAGAATCTGCGGCTGCAGTGTTGAAGCAACGCTCATTCCAGGCTCTACCTGTCTCTCTACGACAACTGCATCAAAAGGAGCTCGTACAGAACTATCTTCAAGCACTTTCTGTTGCTGCTTAAGATTTGCACGTGCCTCGGCAACCAAAGAATCCGTTTTAACTAACCGTAAACGCGCCTGGTCTAGTTCGGCAGTCGCTACTACAGTCCGCGTATACAGCTCCTCTATGCGCTCAAATTCACGCTTGGCTTCTGCTGCCTCTGCCAGTAGACGTATGATAGCAGCCTGAATCTCAGCCACTTTTGCCTGATAGATTGCATTATCCAGGGCTAATAATACTTGCCCTTTCTTAACCAAATCGCCGACATCAACATTGACTGCGCGCACCACCCCTGAGACAGGTACAGATATTTCGACCCGATGCGACCATTGCAAAGAAGCCTTTTCATCGGCGGCCCATAAAGGAGTTGAAACAAATAAAGCGATTGTTATATATATCCACCTTTTCATAGATCACCTATACGTTTATCTTTCATTTGGTATAAATTTGCTTTCCCTCAAGCTTTCCACCAAGCATGGCCTCAAGCCGTGCAAAATCAAGCGCTAGCAAATACTCGTTTCTGCGCACCCGCAAATTCGCCTGCACAGTATCGGCCATGGAGGTACCTAAATTACTCTTGAGTTCCAACTCATAGAGTCCTCGACTGCGCTCCAGCACCAGGTCACGGTGCGTCACCTGTTTCAGAGCTGAACTCCTGCCGACACTTTGTAACTGGACAATATTGAGATAGGTTTCAAGCAGGGACTGCGTCAGATCCATCTTGAGCTTTTCCAGACTGGCCCGGTTTTTATTCAACTGTGCAAGCTCCCTGGCCACTCTGGCATCAGAACGGTTTCCCTGGTACAAAGGCCAGCTCAGAATCAAACCTGCACTCAAGTTGTCTCGCGTAATCGCTTTTCGGCTGAAATCTGCCGCTTGCACTTCTGCATCAAGCGTCGGTCCCTTTTCAGCTCTCACTGAATCCAGCCGCTGCTGAGATGCCAATATCAAGTCCTGTTGCGCTTTTAATCTTGGATTATTTGAGAGCAAAACAGGAATCAGGGCGTCGTACTCCGGTAAAGTGCGATTATTGCTTTCCAGTTTTGGATCAATCAATTCACCAGGCAAATCACCGGAGCGATTCAAGGTATTGGCAAGCAATGCACGACTAATTCGCTGCCGCTGCAAACTGGCGGTACGCTTTAAAAAGGTATCCTGAAACCTGGATTCAAGCTCGGCCAATTCGACGCTGGAAATTTTTCCTGCAGCAAAATTCTCTTTGCCATGATCAAAACTCACAAAAATAACTGCCATCAATTCGTTGTCTGCGGTGTACTGCATATCCGCCAACAATACATCAAAAAAACGGGACATAACCTCAATTTTTCGATGCTCTCTGGTCGTGATCAACTCTGCTTCACGTGCCGACAGCTCAGAGGTGGCTGCTTCCTCTGCTGAATGACTCCGGCCAAAATCATAGAGCGTTTTGCGAGCAACGAGGCGTGCACTGTTATCTGGCAAAAATTCGTGGCCATCCGTTGTAGGTGAACCATTACGCAAGATACCTTCCAGATTGAGGCTGCTATCCTTGCGGGATAAGGCAATATCTCTATCCGCAATGGCCATATCACGATCGGCCAGTGAAATCTGTAAATCGGGGTGGCTGGCCTCAACACTGGATAATGCAACTTCTAACGAGAGAGGTTTTGCAGTCTCTGAAGCCTGAAGTCCGTTCAAACATAACAAATAAATACCCAGACTCAACCAACGTCCGGTAAAAATACATTTCATTTGGCAGAGGTTTCCAGACGTTTGTATTTTGCAAAAGGCATCAATTTATAAGCCCCTTCCACCACATATTTACCCAGCATCAAAAATTCATTTGCATCCTTTGCTGCGCCTGGGAAGCGCACTATACGATTGCCTTCAAGGTCAAAAAAATCAAAAACCGGGGTGCCATATATTCTCTGCTCTATACCAAAAGCCTTTTCTGTTGTCTCCTTGCCCTTAAAATCTGTCATTGTCACATCACCTTTGAGATCAACAGGAAAAATAAGAAAATGTTTATGGAAATATTCCTGAACTTCCGTCTGGTTGAGGATGGTCTGTTTCATACGAAAACAAAATGGACAATCATCCAGTTCAAACATAATCAGAACTCCCGATTTTCCCCCTTTTTTCGCCGTCACCAATTCACTCTTGAAATCACCCAACTTGGCATCAAAAAAATATTCCTGTGCGTCACGTGTTTCAGCGAACGCCACATTCAGGCACAACAATACAATCAGTCCGGAAACAATTTTATTCATTATCAAACCCCCATTCAATACGATAATTATTCCCACTTAAAAATATAAGCACCTATGGCAATAAACACTGTGCTCATGGCAGTGATCACCCACACATGTGGCATCACTTGCGAAAGTGTAGCTCCTTCATTCATGATGGCTCGCGTTGCAGCGATCATATGCGTAAGCGGAAAAATCTCTGCCAGATTCTGCACCCATTGATGTGTGCCTTCCAGCGAAAACCACGCACCGGATAACAACATCATGGGCCATGTAACCGCATTGAGAATTCCGCCAGCAAATTCCTCGCTTGCCGTGCGGGCAGCTATTAACAAACCAATCGAAATCATACACATTGCACCCAGCGTTGTGACAAACATTAAATCCCAATATGAACCCTGCATATTAAATTCGATAAACAAATTACAACCTGTATATACCACCGTGGTAATGACCATAATGAGTAACAAGCGAGAGACTAACTGTGCAAGCAGAAATTGAAATGCACCAAGCGGCGTTGCCTTGAGCCGCTTCAGAAAACCGTTTCTGCGATAACGCACAATCACAAAACCCACTCCAAACAAGCAACTGAACATCATATTCATACCCAGGATACCGGGAAGGAACCAGTCCACATACCGTATTTCAGCTCCTTCTACGGCTTGACGTTGGAATAGTTTTCCCTCCGTTCCGCGGATAATACGCTCCAGCAAATATCCATTGGGAGAGCTTGAGTTAACCCAGTATTTTGGAGTTGCGCTGACATCAACCAGCATATCCATTTGATGATGTTTTACCTTGTTAATCGCGACACTCAAATCATCGTAAGGAATAAACAAAATATGTTTTGTCGATTGTAATTCCGGTGCGATACGGGATAGCGTATCAATTCCACCGAAAATACCAATTTTATAGATTTCTTTATTGTTTCCGGAAAATGTAAATGCCAATCCGATCACCAACATGAATGGCATGGCAAGATTCCAGGTCATAGCTGAACGGTCACGCAAAAATTCCATGTTACGCGCATGCAAGACTGCCAAAAATTTTTTCATGATTTAATATTTTTTTTTGTTACATTGATAAATAAATCTTCCAGTGTCCAGGCTCGGATTCGCAACCGATCCAAATTAACCCCGCCATCCAATAGCTGTTTCAAAGCCTGATGTAACTGTTTGGTTCTGATCTCTACAAAATCGGCAGCGTCAACTACACTCAATCCAAGCTCAAATACCTTGGTACCGGCATCAGTCTTGGGTATCTGCAACACAACATCACCAAAATGGTCTGACAGTAATTGTGAAGGTGAACCCTGGGACACAATTTTCCCCTTGTCCATTATTGCTATTTCATCACAGAGCGCATACGCCTCTTCCATATAATGCGTGGTCAGGACAATAGTCTTGTTGCGTGACTTCACCAAGGTGACCAAGTCCCAAAAATTGCGCCTAGCCTGCGGGTCTAGCCCCGTTGTCGGTTCGTCCAGAAAAATTAATTCAGGATCATTGATCAAAGCTAATGCAAGCAAAAGACGCTGACGTTGCCCACCGGAAAGTTTACGCGTATCGCGATTTAAAATATCAGCCAAAGAACACATCTCAATCAGGTCAGGTATAGGTAGGGTACGAGGGTAGAGACTTTCAAATAACTCCATTGTTTCACGAACCGTTAAAAATTCCTGCAGGGCGGTATGTTGAAACTGTATTCCCACTTCTTCACGATACCGCGCTCCCAGGGGTTCTCCCTTATAAAGCACGGTGCCTGATGTAGGCATATGGATACCCTCAAGCATCTCTATGGTTGTTGTTTTGCCCGCTCCGTTGGGGCCGAGCAGGCCGAAGCAAATTCCCTTTGGAATCGCAAGATCAAGGCCTGCTACAGCAACTACACCTGGATAATGCTTCACGAGATGGGTGGCGCTGATAATATGGGACATAGAGTATTTCCAACCTTAGTTTTTGCTCGCGAGATCCTGAAAAGTGTCGATGTATTTCACAATATTTTTATCCAAACTATGCTTCTGGCGATCTGTCAGTAAATGGTAAATTTCAACCACCATAACATCGGCAGCACTTTCAAACGCACTTATCAATTTTTGTTCTTCGCTGCTTCTGCTTTCTTCTGGTCTTTCTAGCCAGTTTGTGAGGAACGCTGCAATTTCTTCTTCACCCGCATGATTTTTTAGTAACTCAATCAACCGATCCTGATTATTTTCCCTTAACTTGATATTGAGTGCTGACGTATAAGGCAATTTATGACTTAGCAGTCTAACTATATCAAGTTGTTTGTCATTCAACCCATCCACAAAATTTTCAATAAAATTAATCGTCCTTTCGGACCGCTTATCAAGACCTTCTTCGAGGGTGTCGCCCAATTCTTTTTCTTTTAGCTTTTTATTATCCTTGGCTAAAGCCAAAATCATTTCTTGAATCTGACCATTATCAACACTTCTTAATAGAGTTGTTGCCGGTATGATAGTCGGTCGCAGCGTATTAATGTACAAGCTTCGGGCCTGCAGTCTACTATGTGCAACATCATTATTATTTATCTCGGCATGTGTTTGGACGAGCGTCTGTAATTCTTTCAAAAATAACACATAGTCTGGCAACATGGTCATGCGATGCCAACTCATATAATTATTTACATCTCGTTTTATTGTCTCTTTCTGCTGATCGTTAAAGGAAGCATAGGAATTAATCGAATAACGAAGATAGACACCCGCATAATTATAGCCAATAGCAACAATTCCACAGCCCGTGAGCATAAGAACTGCAAACAGGACAGTTATAGTCTTTCCCTTTTTTATTTTAGACATGAGCCCTATCAATTCCTAATCCCACGCCCGGCGCCATTGAGCGTACGCCTCATCAATTCAATAATTAATGCCGACCTGCTGAAATATTGCTGACGCATTTAGTTACCAGAATCCTGGAAAGGTTTCATTCAGAAAAAATAAGAGGTAGATAAATTTGGAAAACTGAAGATTTCGAGCAGAAACGACTTAAACCAAAAACGCCATAACTTATTTTTCTTCTGACAGCCCCCACTGAGACTCGACCATCCAAAGTGTTAATTTATCAGCTGGCAGGGGCTTGCTCATGTAGTAACCCTGCGCGGTATCACACCCCCATTTTGACAACATATCCCACATTTCAAGTGTTTCCACACCTTCAGCAACAACCTTCTTACCCAGATTATGTCCAAGGTCTATCGTAGAACGTACAATTACTGCAGCGTGCTCCTCCTTAACCATACCCAAGACAAACGATTTATCAATTTTAATTTCATCAACGGGGAGTCGGCTTAGGTAAGATAGAGATGAGTACCCAGTACCAAAGTCATCAATAGAAAGTGTAATGCCCATGTTATCCAGAATTTTGAGTACCTCAAGCGCCTCTGCCGGATTGGACATCACCGCACCCTCGGTTATTTCTAGCACCAATAACGCTGGGTCAACCTGTGCTTCAGCAAGCAAAATGGCGATCTCACCCGGCAAGCGTATATCGCGCAAACTACGCGCAGAAAGATTGACCGCAACTGTAATTTCTACTCCCGATTTATTTAATAACGCACATTGACTCAGTGCTTTTTTCAATACCCAAAAAGTTAAAGAATTGATCAATCCGGTTTGTTCCGCCATGGGGATAAACAAATCCGGGGGCATAAACCCCCGTGTAGGATGTTGCCAACGCACCAGCGCCTCTACGCTTTTGATACGGCCGGTGCAAAAATCAATTTTTGGCTGAAAATATAAAATCAGTTCATCGAGTTCAATAGCCTGGGTTAATTCACTTTTAAAATTAAGGTCCAAACGGGAACTTTTGTCCTGTTCATTCGAATAAACTGCAAACCCTGCATTATTACGTTTGGCGGTGTACATTGCCACGTCAGCTTTTTGCAACAGGGTAACAGAGTCGTCCCCATGATTAGGAAAATATGCAATGCCAAAACTCGCGCTCACGTCAATTAGTTGTCCTGCCAACTTAAAAGTCCGTTCCAAATTTTTGAGCATCTTTTGGGCTACATTCGACGCATATTCCAACTCCATAATATCCAAAAGAATTACAAATTCGTCTCCACCTAGTCGAGCAACGGTGTCAGACTTCCTCACGACATCACTCAACCTTTTCCCCACTTCCTGTAGTAATTGATCTCCAATATTATGACCCAGAGTGTCGTTCACCTCTTTAAAGCGGTCAAGGTCCAACAATATAATGGCAAAGGGAAGTCCATTCCTCGTTGACTGTACTATCTTGTGACCCAACCGATCCATAAATAGGGCCCGGTTGGGCAGTCCTGTCAATTCGTCGTAAAAAGCCTGGAGCTCAAGTTCATGCGCCTGTTTGGCTACTTTACGACCGACCAGGGTAGCGACAGCGATCACCAATAAAGATGCCAACGCGCCCATGACCCACATTAATTTTCGCGCATATTGATACGATATTTCCGCATCCTTTACTGCTGCAGAAGTCAGTTCTTTCTGAATCTTTACCAGCTCTACAACCTGGTCTGCAATCATTTTTTGTTTGGGTATTAACGTATTTCGGATCAAGTCATAATGTTTCCGAGCATTTTCCTTAAGTAACAGTTCCACTACCTCTTCCATATAAACGCGAGTATCTCGGGTTAGCTCGGCGATTTTTAGAAGAATTGCTTTTTCTTCGTCCGTGGAGGCGAGACTCTCCAAGGTTTTTCGCGCGGAGAAATACTTTGATCCTGAAGCATTGAACCGTTGATACTCTTCATCTTTGACAAAATCATCGTCGACGATCGCCATCACGTACATACTAAGTGCGCGTTCACGAAGTACATTCTGCATGATGTTGGACATTTCGGTTTTGACATTGTTATTTTCTACAATGATCTTCAGTCTCTCATTGACCTGGGACATGTAACTTATCCCTGCTATGGTCAACGCAAGCATAAGCGCCACTATTACCACCACACCAACACCGATCCGCGTAGTGATATCGATATCGAGCTTATCCACATTTTTGAACAACCCAAGTGCGCTTTTCAATATTGCTCTCTCAGTTTATATATCTTTTCAAGCCCGTCTATTTGAATATATTTAACTACTTGATCAGCCATTTTAAAATTGTGCTGCCTCATCACTATCTTCACATTTTGATGCTTGATTGAGTTCACTATAGCTCAGTATTACATTAAATAACAACGTGTTTTAAAAATGAAAGCATATAAAAAATTGCAGTTGTAATATGATAAATGACCTTAAAAATATTTAAGATTGTCGCATACAGATTTTCACTCGCACTTTACCAATAGAAAGCAACTATTTTATGATTAACTCCCTCCACAATGTGGTGCATGAAGCTGAAAAAGTCATTTTAGGAAAATCACACCAAATCAGATTGGCGCTGACATGCTTGCTTGCCCAAGGACACTTACTGATAGAAGATTTGCCCGGGGTCGGAAAAACCACGTTGGCCCATGTTTTGGCACGAACCCTGGGACTTCAATTCCAAAGAATACAATTTACCAGCGACATGCTTCCAGCCGATATTTTGGGGGTATCTGTCTATCAGCGTCCAACCGCAGACTCACGAGAAAATGTTTTCAAATTTCACCCTGGCCCCATTTTTTTCCAAATGATACTAGCCGATGAAATCAATCGTGCGCCACCCAAGACGCAAAGCGCCCTGTTGGAAGCAATGGAAGAACAACAGGTGACGATAGAAGGCGCTACACATCCCCTTCCAGAACCCTTTTTTGTAATCGCGACACAAAATCCTACGCATCAAATTGGTACCTTTCCCTTGCCGGAATCCCAGCTCGATCGCTTTCTGATGCGAATTAAACTGGGCTATCCCGACGCTCAAGCAGAGCGTGGCTTGTTGGCTGGTGTAGGTAGACGAGATATTGTTGCCAAACTGACCCCGCAAATGGAAAAAGCTTCACTATTATTACTGCAAGCACAGGTAAAACAGGTACACGCCTCATCCGCTTTACTTGATTACATACAAGCCATTTTATTGCACACCCGCGAGTCAACAAAATATATTCACGGTTTATCGCCCCGAGCCGGACTCTCTCTATTGGCTGCTTCCCGAGCCTGGGCATTGCTGGATGGACGTGACGCTGTCATTCCAGAAGATGTTCAGATCGTCCTTCCCGGCGTAGCCAGCCACCGTTTGCAGAGTGTGCATGAAATCAAATTAGCGGATGGTGACAAGCTTGCAAGAGACTTGATTGAAGCCGTACCCATACCCTAACCATTTAGATAACGTGCTCAGCACTTTTAAACAAAAATTTCGAAGCTGGTTATTCCGTCAGCAAGTAAGCAGCGGCACCATTACGCTTAACCAGAGACGCATTTTTATCCTTCCAACCCGCCGGGGCCTGGGATTTGTTTTGGTGTTATTACTGATGCTATTAGGTGATATCAATTACAACCTCAGCCTTGGGTATGTGCTCACCTTTTTGCTCGCTACAACAGCGGCAATGACTATGTTTCATGCTTTTCGTAACATGGCGCAGCTTGAGATTCATGCAGGCCACAACGCTACAGTGTTTGCCGGAGACAAAGCCAGTTTCAATTTTCATTTTCACAACACAAGCAAGTTGACACGTTACCAACTTAACCTCAGGGATCATAATGGACACAACTCGCTTTTTGATTTACCCGCATTTTCCAACTCAAAAATTGAACTTAGTATTCCTGCAATACGTCGAGGCTGGCTTGACTGCGGCCCATTGACGCTGTCAACAGAGTTTCCGCTGGGCTTGTTCTATGCGTGGTCATACTTGCACTTTGATACGCGTTGCCTGATCTATCCCCATCCTGCTGAGTCAATTCCATTGCCACTCAGCACAGCGCAGGATGGCAGCGGCAAAATCGCAACTCCTGGCGATGAAGACTTTGCCGGACTACGTAACTATGTGGCAGGAGATGCGCTCCAGCGCATTGCTTGGAAATCATTGGCTCGTGATCAAGGTTTGCAGGTTAAACAGTTTTCCACACTTCAAGGCCAGGAGTTATGGCTGGATTGGACGTTGCCTGATCACGCCGCAGGGGAACGTAAGCTGGAAATACTTACCCGATGGGTGCTTGACGCAGATTCACAAGGATTGCGTTATGGCTTGCGCATACCCGGGCAAGAGATTGCACCAACACACGGCGCATTACACCAGGAAGTATGCCTGCAAGCCTTGGCACTCTATCCGCTGGGGACAGCATGAAGCTGGATCGTGCATTCGTCTATGGCTTGACGGCCTGCATTTTACTGGTGAGTGCGCCACATGCGGCCTATATGCCTATTTGGGTCAGCACGCTGTGTACAATTTTATTAACTTGGCGTTTATATCTTAATTTCACGGCAGCAGCACTCCCACCCCGCTGGCTATTGCTAGGTACTACATCGGGGGGCATAGCGGGCATACTGATCACTTTTCATACCCTGTTTGGTCGTGAGGCAGGGGTCGCACTGCTAATCCTGTTGTCATCATTTAAATTGCTGGAGTTGCGAAGTAAGCGGGATGCAACTGTACTGATTTATCTCGCCACTTTTATCATCATTACCAATTTTTTTAATTCACAGAGCATCCCTACCGCTTTGTATATGCTGGTAACGCTACTGGTGATCATCGCTACTTGGGTTCAAATGAATACCGGTACCCTGGCACTGAAGCCACGCATACACATTGCCGCCTCATTATTGCTACAGGCCATTCCGCTTACGCTGCTGTTATTTATCCTGTTTCCTCGCATTCAAGGTCCGTTGTGGGGGATGCCGCAAAGTAATTATTCTCGTAGTGGATTATCCGACTCCATGTCGCCTGGCTCGTTAAGCAATCTTTCACTTTCACAAGAGGTTGCGTTCCGCGTCGATTTTGAAGGTACTCCCCCCCCGCGCGAAATGATGTATTGGCGCGGGCCGGTATTGTGGGATTTTGACGGCATAGCCTGGACTCGTGGCAATAGAGTACTCAGTAAAATTCCACAACTCGATAATTTGGCTAGTGCAATTGATTACATAGTTACGCTTGAGCCGCATAACAAACTTTGGCTCTTTACATTGGACATCCCCACCGGCATATCCATACCGTACAACATGACTGATGATTTCCAAGTGCAGGCCAGAGAATCCGTCAGCAGCAGAATCCGTTACAAAGCTCATTCTCAGCTGGGGTATCGTGCCAATGCGGAGGAACTCCCTTACCAGTTGAAACGGGCATTAACACTACCCGGCAATTTGAATCCTCAAGCTCGCAAGCTCGCTGCCGAATGGCGCCAAAGTCTGCCCGGAGACGAGGCAATCATCCGTACAGCAATCACCCGTTACAACCGTGAAAATTTTGTGTATACCCTGGAACCACCACTGTTAGGCATAAACGGGATAGATGAGTTTCTGTTTGAAACACACCAGGGTTTTTGCGAGCACTACGCCTCCAGTTTTGTGTTTCTGATGCGTGCAGCAGGAATACCAGCACGGGTGGTGACGGGATATCAGGGTGGTGAATACAACCAGGAGGGCGGATATTCCATCGTGCGTCAGTCAGATGCCCACGCATGGGCAGAGGTTTGGCTTGATCAACGAGGCTGGATACGTATAGACCCCACCGCTGCCATTGCGCCAGAAAGAGTACAAAACGGGCTTAGTGCAGCCGTGCCAGACAGCCCTGCCCTGCCTTTCCTGGCGCGCACCCAGACGCGGTGGTTATTAAAATTTCGCTTAAATCTGGACTTACTGAATCATCAATGGAACCAATGGGTGTTAGGTTACAACACCGAACGACAGTTTGCCTTTTTGCGTCGTATGGGCATGGATGATGTCACTTGGCAAAAAATGGCTATTAACTTAATGATAGGGGTAGGAATTCTTCTGGGACTTATTGCCCTGGTGTTGTTACGCAAGTTATACACAAAACAAACCGATAAAACTCAGGTTTTGTATTTGAAATTTTGCAAAAAAATGGCCAAAGTCGGCTTACTCCGCGCCGCCCATGAGGGACCGCAAAGTTTCGCAGCACGTGCAGTACAAAGTAAACCACAGCTTGCTGAGGGTATAAACGAGATCACTTCTCACTACCTGGCAATACGTTATGTAAGTCTGCAGCAGAAAGAGCGTCTGTCTGCTCTGCGCAAGGCAGTGGCAGCCTTCCGGGTTTGAGTGGAATAGCGTTGAATTCTTCTGATGGATTCCAAAGGGTGAAACCCTGAGCCTCGATGGGTAAGAAGGGAAGAAAAGCGGGTAGTGCCGCACTTTAATGCGTTAACTATCGACTTTTGCACGTTATAATCCACACACACTTATTTAAATTACTCACCATGCAGATTACACGCCGTCTAGAATTTGATGCAGGCCACCGCATTCCGAGTCATAACAGTCAATGCAAGCATTTACACGGTCATCGCTATGCGCTGGAAATTACGCTTTCAGGTGATATTGTCACGCGTGAAGGTGCGTCAGAGCAGGGCATGGTAATGGATTTTTCCGATGTTAAACGCATTGCTAAAGAACATGTGGTGGATGCCTGGGATCATGCTTTCCTCGTGTATCGGGGCGATACAATGGTTTTTGAATTTCTGAAAAAAATTCCAGGTCATAAAACTGTCGTATTGGATGTCGTACCCACCGCTGAAAATCTTGCGCTGATTGCCTTCAGACTGCTGGAGAACGCTTATCGTGATACATATAACAATCACCTGACCCTGGAACGAGTGCGTCTTTATGAAACGCCCAATAATTGGTCTGACTGTCTGCGCAATAAATAGTATTTCCAAAAAATTAGGGTATTATTCGACAGGTGTCTAATTGTTTCATAAGGATATAAATTCGGATTTATGACAGAAATCTCTGCAGAGCTCAGTAAAAAACTTACCGCAGCAGTGGAAAAGATGCCTGCTTTCCCGAAAAGTGTACAGCGCATCCTTGAACTTTCCCGCGACATCAACTGTCCTCCCAAAGAATTGGTTTCTGTCATCGAAAAAGATCCGGTGATGACAATGAAGCTGTTACGCATTATCAACTCTGCCTATTACAGCTTTCCCAAACAAATCACATCGGTAAACCAGTCGATTGTCTATATTGGTCTCAACACGATCAAAAACATGGCATTGTCATTTGCGGTAATTGGTGTACTACCCCAGCAGAATGAGGCAGGTTACGATATGCAACGCTACCTCATGCACTCCCTGATTACTGCCAGTCTGGCACGGCTTTTGTGCCAGAAATTTAACAAGGACGGAACCGATCCGGGTGATTGCAACCTCGCCGGTTTGCTGCATGATTTCGGAAAGGTTGTGTTTGCGCAGTTCCTGGCGGAAGAATTCAAACAGGCACTCAGATACAGTGCCGAAAACAAGGTTCCGTTACACATTGCCGAACGTAAAATAATCGGTGTCGATCATAGCGTTGTCGGTGCCATGCTGGTTGAAGGATGGCAGTTTCCCAAAAATCTGGGCGAAACCATACGCCACCACCATGATGATGAAATAACACCGAACACGTTGCAATGTTGCCTGTTTGTGGCGGATCAACTGAGCAAACATAAATCATTGAACAATGGCAACGAAAGAGACATGCAACCCCTTCCACCTGCTATTGCTGAGCGTTTTGGAGCAACTTGGGATGAAATCATAGTAAAATTGGGTGACCTGTCCAATGTGATGGCTGAGGCGCAGGCATTCTCACAAATCAGCAAAGAGATACGTACATGAAAATAAAATTCTGGGGCGTTCGAGGATCCATCCCTTCACCAGGCCCCAGCACTCAGAGGTACGGTGGCAACACAACCTGTATCGAGGTGCGTACTGATGATAATAATCTGATCATACTCGACGGGGGAACCGGAATATTTCCACTTGCCCAACAGCTGTTAAAAGAGCTCCCCCTCACCGTTCATATTTTCAATACACACAGCCATTGGGATCACATACAGGGCCTTCCGTTTTTTATACCAATTTTCATTCCCGGCAATACCATTCATCTGTATGGTGCATTTGACCCCATATCCGGAGCGGGTCCAGAACGCATCATGAATATACAGATGCAGTACAGTTATTTTCCGGTTCGCGAAGCAGAGATACAATCGCGTATGCATTATTTCACGGTAATGCCCCATGAAACAGTAACAATTGGCGAATCAACCATTACCCCCTCACTGCTCAGCCACCCGGTTGTAAACCTCGGATATCGAATCGACTGCCGGGGGAAATCCATGTTTTTTACGGGTGACCATGAGCCGCATTACAACATTTATGAACCCCATGACGATGGCTACAAAGAATATCAAATGCTGATAGAGGAGCAAAGCCAGGCCATCATTGACGCCATCAAGGGTGTTGACGTGCTGATTGCAGACTCGTCCTATACCATTGCCGAATACCCTTCGAAAAAAGGCTGGGGACACGGTACCTTCGACAGTTGTATCGCATTGGCCAAGGAAACAGGCGTAAAAATTTTATACTGTACCCACCATGAGCCGACCCGCAGCGATGATGATCTGGAAAAAGTATTTGCCGAAGCGCTGTCTCGGCATGCTTGTAAGGATTTGGAAATACGCCTGGCCCGGGAAGGGGACGAAATCATCATTTAAAATCCCTAGGCGTCGACGGGCTGGTGTTATACCAATACAAGGATAATCAAACGAATGCAGTCCGCAATATTTCTCCTGAGATTGACCGTACAAGCTCCATAAAAAATCCACCGACACTGTTCTGGCTGCCCTTGTTTTAATGCTTGCTTTTAGATCAGTCGTTTGGCAAATAGTAAACAATAGAGTCAAGACTGCAACGCATACCGATTTTCAACGCCAAGTTGAAAGAACCAGCAATGCGGTTAAGGAGCGTATACACGATTATGAAAATGTCCTGCGGCGAGGTATTGGATTATTCAACGCTTCAGACCATGTTTCTCGCCAAGAATAGTACGCTTATGTTGCCCAACTCGATTTAGCCACAAATTTCCCTGGTATACAGGAAATGGGGTATGCACAATATCTCCGCCCCGCCAATGTAAAACGGAATATTAAGCAGGTACGATCTGAGGGGATTTTAGACTACAACATCAAGCCAGCCGGGCCAAGGTCAGAATACAATTCTGATCATCTATCTTGTGCCGTTCAACGAGCGTATTTAGCGTGCCTAAGGTTTTTATATGCTCTCGGAACCTACGCGTCACAGTGCCATGGTACAAGCGCGAAATTCTGGCATGGCATCCATTTCGGGAAAGGTCATCCTTTAACAGGAGACGGACAAAAATGTACAATCGGGATTTTTAATGTACTTGCCCTTGTACCGAAAAAATTCACCTAGATACGGCTGAGTATAGTCATGTTGACGTGGGCTATACAGAGCGAACAATTACAGTTTCAGAAACTGACTAGTGTTGAATATAGAATCAAACTCAGGCCAAATAATTTTTTATTTTATCTGCCCGTAATCAACCCCTACCACCCTATTACGCCCCTGCTGCTTGGCCTGATAAAGTGCATTGTCCGCAGACTGAAGCAGTGTATCCAGAGATACATTATCCGACGGCATAACCGAAGAAACACCGCAGCTTACCGTGACATGCTTTAGTTTTGAACCAATATGCGGGATATTTAAATCCGAAATACGTTGACGTAAATGGTTTGCCACCCATTTCGCGCCATCGATTTCCGTTTCGCCTAATGCAAATACAAACTCCTCGCCGCCATATCTTGCAACCACGTCACTGGCCCGAGGGGCCGCGCGCCTCATCTGGTTTGCCACCTCTTTAAGACACTCGTCACCAGCCTGGTGACCATAGTTGTCGTTATAGAGTTTGAAAAAATCGACATCTACCATCACTAGTGAGAAAGTTTTTTTTGTGCGTTCACAACGCCTCCATTCACGCTGCGATTGTTCGTCATACATACGTCTGTTTGAGAGACCCGTCAGACCATCCGTAGCGGATAACAATTGCAGATCCTTGTTTGCCTGGTTAAGCTTATGGGTGACATCGAGCAATGAACGCTGCATCTCTACCAATCTGCGCATCGCATTAACTTTTGCCTTCAACACGATTTCACTTACCGGTTTCAACAGATAGTCGTCACCACCAACTTCAATACCACGGGCCAGTTCTTCATCCTTAGTCATACTGGTCAGAAAAATGATAGCCGTCCAATCTTTTTTCTTTTCGAGAGCACGTATCTCCCTGGCCACTTCAAAACCGTCTATATCCGGCAGACGACCATCCAGCAAGATAATATCCGGATGCTCCTTGCGATAAATTGCAATCGCCTCCTTGCCCGTTTCAGCCGTTAGTGGCTGAATACCCATGTTCTCCAGATAATTGCAAAGGGCTCGCAAAGTCACCTTGCTGTCTTCGACAACCAGAATTTTAAGCTCTGCAACCTTGCTAGCCATGCAACATCCTCTCAAATAAAATAACAAACCGAAACCGTTACATTTCGTTCATTGTATCCCTGGCCAAACACAGATCTCGCCAAGTTTGTTCCTTGTTTAACGCATTGAGCAACAGGGCAGCTGGGTGATGTGTAATGATAAGCGGAATTACGTGATGAGATCCATCTTTCGCTAAACCGCGGTAACCATGAATTTGCCCTAGCAGGCTACTCCACTCTTTATCTTCTGCGAGCAAAGCCGTAGCTGCCGCGTGGCCAAGGGCGACAATCAGCCGCGGTTGCAGTAGCTGAATTTGCCGTCTTAAAAAAGGCGAACATTGTGCGATTTCATCAGGTTGGGGGCCACGTTGAATTGTGCCGCTGCACTTCACTATATTAGTCAGATATACATTGGTGTTCCGTTTTAGCTGAATTGACGCCAGCATATTATCCAGCAACTCACCCACCTGTCCTGCAAAGGGCTCGCCACTTGCTTCATCATCTTCTGTGGGCCAAGAACCCACAAACAACCAGTGAGCCTTCTCATCTCCTGTTCCAAATATAGTTCCAGGGCTGCCCGCACGTAACTTGCAGGCAGCACAAGTCCGTACACGTTTTTTTAATTCTGCCCACGTCAAGTCCTCAATAGGCACAGTCTTCACCTCTGAAATGACTGACTGTTGCATCTTAATTTCGGTGGGAGAAAAGAAATTAAGCGGAGTTACTACCATTTCATCAGAGGGGATTCTAGAGCACGGGTCCCGCAGTTGCCACAAAGGGTAAATATTTAACTCCCGAAGCACATCTTCCTTACGTTGAATATCTTCCTTACGTTGAATATCTTCCATATTTGAATCTGCTATCAACTTCACAATAATTTGATCTCCATGACGACGGCATCTTCGC
>Ga0315270_10000716_pt1 | contig 17790 bp, 17 predicted proteins | sample C1_bottom_MG_FD_204932 | JGI IMG/M metagenome (GOLD analysis project Ga0315270, IMG submission 204932) | Sediment microbial communities from Yellowstone Lake, YNP, Wyoming, USA - C1_bottom | ecosystem: Environmental > Aquatic > Freshwater > Lake > Sediment | place: USA: Wyoming | collected...
CAGTGTATCGGCCGGCGGCCATGGATAGGCCTGAGAGTGTGTTTTAGAATTCGCACGGGCCGCGCTGGGAGCGCCGGGCGAGCATGGCTAGGAGAGGGCCCGCAGGCATGGTGGTTCCATGTCGAGGGCCCTGGACGACGCCAGGCCCTCCACCTGACGCCACGCGATGCGTGGCTCCCGCTCGCAAGCTCGCGGAGGTGGAGCCTCCCCGCCGCCCCAGCCCGGAGGGACGACGGCCAGCCACGCGCCCAGCGGCGTCACCGCGCTTGGACGATGTCCCGCATCGCCCTACGCGTGCTTCCTTCTTGGTATCGCCTGCGGCGATACGCAAGACAGGCTGATATCTGCTGGATCACGCGGCTGGCCGCCGTCGCGGCTCACGGGAATTCTAAAACACACTCTGAGTCGTGGCGGATCTCCGTCGCACGATGTCCCTGCTACGCTTTCGACTCGCGTTCCCGGCGCCGCACTGAGGCTTTTCAGGAACTGGCCCCCAGGGCCTGGAACAAGGAGGGACCATGAGCCTGCTCACCCGCGCCGAAGCCACCCACTACGAAGAGACCAGCCGCCACGCCGACGTCATGTCCTTCATCGCCGGACTTGAAGCCAAGGGCGACAAGCGCCTGCACGTCACCTCCTTCGGCGCGAGCCCCCAGGGCCGCGAGCTGCCCCTGCTGGTGCTGTCGGCCCATGGCGCAAAGACTCCCGAAGAGGCGCGCAGCCTGGGCCTTCCCGTGGTGCTGGTCATCAGCGGCATCCATGCCGGCGAGGTGGAGGGCAAGGAGGGCTGCCTCATGCTGGTGCGCGACCTGCTGGAGAACAAGCCCGGCCTGGACACGGGCCAGATCCTCTCGGATCTCACCCTGGTGGTGGTGCCCCTCTTCAATCCCGACGGCAACGACGCCATCGACCCCGGCAACCGCAAGCTGCACCTGCCCAAGCTCACGGGCCAGCTGGGGCCGGACAGCGGCGTAGGCACCCGCGTGAATGCCGCCAAGATCAACCTGAACCGCGACTACCTAAAATATGAAGGCGCGGAGATGCGCCTGCTGCAGACCCGCGTGTGCCAACCCTGGGCCGCGGACCTCACCATCGACAACCACGCCACCAACGGCTCGGTGCACCGCTTCTCCATGACCTATGACATCCCCCACACCGTGGAGAGCGGGCGGAGCGAGCCCATCGAGTACATGCGCAACCGCCTGCTGCCGCCGGTCACCGCGGCGCTCAAGGCCAACCACGGCCTGGACGCGGGCTGGTACGGCAACTTCGTGGAGGACGAGCGGGCCCTGGACGCCGACCGCGACGCCGAACCCGGCGCGCCGGTACGCGAAGGCTGGATGACCTATCCGCACCACCCCCGCTTCGGCAGCAACTACCGGGGCCTCACCAGCCGCATGGACCTGCTGCTGGAGTGCTATTCGTACATCAGCTTTGCCGAGCGCGTCCGCACGGCCTATGCCTTCATGCTGGAGACGCTCAAGTACGTGGCCGCCCACGGGGACGAGGTGGTGCAGACCGTGGCGGCGAGCCGCACGCCCCGCGGGCACATCGCCGTGCGCTACAAGCTGGAGACCTTCGAACGCCCCGTGGAGATCCTCACGCGCACGCCCCGCACCCTGGAGGGCGCCCCCAGCAGCGTGACCATCCCCCACCTGGGCCGCTTCGTGGGCAGCACCGTGGTGGAGCGCCCGGCGGCCTACCTGGTGCCGCCTGCCGTGGCGTCCCATCTGCGTCTGCATGGCCTCACCCTGCAGGAGGCCCTGGGCGCCTTCGAGGTGGAGGTGCCCGTGGTGGAGGCCCTGGAATCGGAAGGGGGCCGGGCCATCCTCGAGGCCGCCGCCGTGGGCGAGCTGTCCGTCTCCTGGCGGCGAGGTTCCCGGAAGGCCCCCGCAGGCTGGTCACTGGTGCCCACGGATCAGCCCCTGGGCGCCATCGCCGCCTACCTCTGCGAGGCCGAGAGTGATGACGGGGCCGTGGAGAACGGCCTGCTGTCTGTCCCCGCCCTGGGCGAGGAGCTGGCCCTGTGGCGCGTGCCGGACCTGGGCTGACCTCAGGTTCACCGACCCATGCCTGCCATTCGCCGATTCCCGGCCGCCCACTTTCGAGGCGCCCCGTAGATTGAGTGCATCGCCGGAGGCTCCATGTCCCCCCTGCTCGCCCCACCCCATCCCGGTTTCTTCGAAGTCATGTCCTCGCGCCGGGCCTACACCACCCTGCTCTACCTGCTGTTCTCCATGGTGACGGGCATCCTCACATTCACCTACGCGGTGACGGGGCTATCTCTGAGCCTGGGGCTGGCCATCCTCATCATCGGCCTCCCCGTGGCGGTGGCCTTCCTGGCCGGCACACGCCTGCTCTCTGTGGCCGAGGTCCACCTCCTGAAGGCCATGGTGGGCGGTGAGGGCTCCGAAGCCCCGGCCCTGCTGCCGGCGGGCGAAGGCTGGCTGGCGCGCTTGAAGGCCCTGGCCAGCGACCGCCGTACCTGGACCAGCCTCCTCTATTTCGTGCTCCTCATGCCCCTGGGCATCGCCTACTTCACGATGCTGGTCACCCTGCTTGTGATGGGATTGGGCTTCCTGGCCGTGCCCGTGCTGCACCTGCTGCATGTGGGCGGCAGCTTCACCGGGGACGTGGGCGGGATCCTCTGGATTTCCGCCCATCCGGGCCTGGCCGCGGCCCTCTGCGGCCTGGCGGGCCTGGCCCTCGTGCCCCTCACCTTCCACCTGGCCCTGCTGCTGGGCCGCTTCCAGATCTGGCTGGCCCGGCACCTGTTGGTCCGCGCCTGAAGGAGGTCGGCCATCCGCCTGGTCGTCGTGGTGGAGAAGGTCGATCCGAATTAATGATATCCAGATCTTCTTGACTTCTCCTGGTTGCGATGGAAGGATGGGCCGCCATTCCCTTTCACACACAGGAGACAGTCATGAAAAAAGCCATCACGCTTGCTCTGATTCTCGGCGTCCCCCTGGCGGCCCAGACCTTCGAGGTGGGCCTCTTCGTTGGGCAGCAGCAGTACCCATCGCCCCATACGGATGTGGCGCCGGGTACCACCATGCAGATCAAAGCGGACAACAAGACAGTCGCCGCCGCTCGCTTCGGTTATACGGTGGCCGACCTGGGGCCCGCCTCCTTCCAGCTCACCGCAGGCTTCCAGCCGGAATCCAAGTCCACCCTCACCGCCACCCTCGGCGGTGTTCCCTTCGGGAGCCAGGGCGAGTTGAAGCAGAGCCACTGGTCTGCCGGGGCCATGTTCAACTTCAAGGCCTTCGTGGCCGTGGGCGCCGGCCTGGAGTTCCGGTCCGAATCCCTGAAGGAGAGCGCGGACAGCACCACCTACAACCGCGTGTGGGCCCGGGTGAACGCCGGATTCGCCATTCCCTCGCCCGTGGTGAAGCCCTTCCTGGGCATTGAGGCGGCCTTCCCCCTCAGCACCAAGAGCAACGATTTCTCCGGCACCGCGGAACTGCTGAAGAGCCTGGCCCCCAAGAGCCAGTTCGGCATCTACGCTGGCATCCGGTTCTAGGGCTCCACCTCAGGGAATGGAAGGCGGGGCCCCAGGGCGCCTCGGCATCCTGGGGCCCCGCCTCTGCCCGGAAAGGCCGAGGTTCAGGCTCCCTTGTAGAGCGACTCGATGAGGGTGGCGTACATCTCGTTCACCACCCGGCGCTTCACCTTGAGGCTGGGGGTCAACTGGCCGGTCTCCAGGCTCAGCTCGTGATCGAGGATGGCCACCTTCTTCACGCGCTCGAAGTTGGAGAGCTGCTCATTGATCAGCTCCACCCGCTCCATCATCAGTTCGTGCACCTCGGGGCGGGCCACCAAGTCGCGATTGTTGGAGAAGGTCAGCTTCTTCTGGTGGGCCCAGCGGTGCAGGCTGTCGAAGTTGGGGATGAGCAGGGCCGAGATGAAGTTGCGCTTGTCGCCCAGCAGGACCGCCTGGGTGATGAACTTGTCGGTCTTGAGCAGCTCCTCGATGGGCTGGGGCGCGATCTTCTTGCCACCACTGGTGACGATGATCTCCTTCTTGCGATCCGTGATCTTGAGGAGGCCCCGGGCGCTCAGCTCGCCGATGTCCCCGGTGCGGAAGTAGCCATCCGGATCGAAGGCTTCCGCGGTGCCCTCGGGATTCTTCCAGTAGCCCTTCATCACGTTGGGGCCCTGGACGAGGATCTCGCCATCCGCCGCGATCTTCACGTAGGGGCGGCCGTCCCAGGTGTCATAGATGGGGCGCCCCACCTTGCCGGGAGCCACTTCGCCGAACCGGTTGAAGGAGACCACGGGACTGGTCTCGGTGAGGCCGTAGCCCTCGGTGATGGGCAGGCCGATGGCCCAGAAGAAGGCCATGACCTTGGGCGCCAGGGGCGCGCCGCCGCTGATGGCGAAACGGATGTTCCCGCCGGTCTTGGCCAGGATCTTGTGGAAGACCAGGTGGCGGCTCCACCAAAGCTGGAACTGGATCCAGAGGGGGATCTTCTGCTTCTCGTAGAGGTAGGGCACGGACATGTCCCCGGCCCACATGGCCCAGTGGAAGATGAACCGCTTCACGATGCTGCTGGAGGCCACGCCCTCGCGGACCCGGGCGTAGATCTTCTCGTAGATGCGGGGCACGCTGATGATGATGGTGGGCTTGGTGGCCTGCAGGTCGTCGCCCACGGTGGCGATGCTTTCCGCGTAGTAGATGCTGGCGCCGATGCGCATGGTCGAATAGTGCCCCGCCATCCGTTCCAGGATGTGGGAGAGCGGCAGGAAGGACAGGCAGCGGTCACCCTTCTTGAGCTGCAGCAGCTGGAGGGTGCGTTCCACGTTGGACACCAGATTCCCGTGGGTGAGCATGGCGCCCTTGGGATCGCCGGTGGTGCCGGAGGTGTAGATGAGCGTCAGCAGCTCATCTGGCTTCCGCTGGCGGGCCCAGGTCCGCACCTCGGCGCGGCGGGCCTCCAGGGCCTCGCCTTCGGTCATGAGGGTGGCGAAGGGGATCACGCTGGAGTCGGCGGGGATGCCGTCCATCTGCACCACCCACTCCAGCGCCGAGCCCGGGCCCTGCGCCGTCAGGGCCTTCCGGGCCTGGTCGGCCGTGGAACAGAAGACGATGCGGGCCTCCGAGTGCTTCAGGATGAAGGCGCTCTGCGGCGCGTTCAGGGTGGGATAGAGCGGGACGGTGGGCAGGCCGGAAATGGCGCAGGCGTAGTCCACGATGGCCCACTCGGGCCGGTTCTCGCAGATCAGGGCCACGGGCTCGCCCGCCTTCAGGCCGCGCCACTCCAGGGCCAGGGCCAGGCGTTCCACCCGTGCCTGCAACTCCTGGTGAGAGATGGGCACGTAGGCGCCCCCCTTGCGGTAGGCCAGGGCATCCGGCGACTGGAAAGCGCAGGCCTGGTAGAACAGGTCGGCAATGGTTTGGACCATGACTGGCTCCGTGGAAAAGGGCTTGTTCCGGGAATGAGGTTCAGGGAGCGGGTCGTACCACCACGGATTCGGCCGGACCGATGCCCCAGCTCTGAAGGAGGGGTTCGGGCACGGCCATCAGGCCGTCGGCCAGGCCCGGGACGAAGCGCACCGCCTCGTGGGCGACACCACCTCGCCACTGGATCCGCACCTGGGTGATGAAACCGTGGCTGTAGGGCTGCAGGCCCCGCCAGCGGGACTCGTGGATGACACCCATCTCCACGTGATCCCCCTTCTTGAAGAGGCCGGTCTTCATCGTCTCCACGGCCAAGGGGATGGCGGGTTCGAAGACCTGGAGACGTTCGGCCTCCAGCAGGGCGAAGGCAGCTTCCAGCACCGCCGTCTCGTTCAATTGGGTGGAGGTCATGATCTGATGGAAATCCTGGTAGCCATCGAAGTGCGGGATGGCCTTCAGGGCGTCGGAAGAGAGCTTCAGGCCCGCCGTGAGGGCCGGTTCGGGCAAGAAGGTCCAGGGCACCGCATCCAAGGACGGGAAATAGGCCCCCAGGCGGCGGCGGGTGTCCAGGGTGCGGGCGGATTCCATGAGCAGATCGGGCACGCTCCGCCGGATGCTGCCCATGGGCTTGACCGGGCATGCCTGGAATTCGAACTCGCCCCGATCCCAGGTCAGGAGCTCGAAGGCGGCGGATTCGCCGGTGGAGCGGCTGGTCTCCGCATGGACCACCGCGCCGCCACTCACATGGATGGCCCCCCTGAGCCGGCCGTTCTGCATGAGCAGATGGCCGGTCTTCTTGTTCTGGTGGAGCATCTGGACCACGTCCGTGATGCTGATGCTATCGAGAAAGCCGCGCAGGTTGCTCATGGGCGCCCCTGAACCCGAGATGCGCAGCCCCCCGCCGCTCCCATGGAAGAGGCGAAATGAAGGGCAGGAAGGAATGGATACGGCATGGCCAGGGTCTTACCAATCAAAGGAGGTGGGTGGGGGAAGACAGTCGACGGGATTGAGTGGTCCATCATTGGAAGGTCCACGGGGCGCCGGGTCAAGAGGTGGAAAATAGGCCAGGTGCAGAACCATCACCGGTGCAGGGGGCCAAGGGAAATCTCGGCCCTACCGGAAGATCAGTAGCGACACGAGGCATCCCTGCGGGGCCGCCGATCCCGTGGGCACCGTACACTGCCTCCAGAACGCCTAAACAAATCCGACACCCGGAGCTTCCATGCCGTACCCCCACCTGCTGGCCCCCCTCGACCTGGGTTTCACCACGCTGCGCAACCGCGTGCTGATGGGCTCCATGCACACCAACCTGGAGGAGGCCAAGGGCGGTTTCGCCAAGCTGGCGGCCTTCTACGCCGAGCGCGCCAAGGGCGGCGTGGGCCTCATCGTCACGGGCGGCATCGCGCCGAACCTGCGGGGCCGCCTGGCGCCCTTCGGCTCTCAGCTCTCCTGGCCCTGGCAGGTGGGGAAGCACCGGCTGGTGACGGAAGCCGTGCATGCCGCGGGCGGCAAGATCGCGCTCCAGATCCTGCACGGGGGCCGCTACAGCTACCACCCCCTCAGCGTGGCGCCCTCCGCCGTGAAGAGCCCCATCACGCCGTTCAGGCCCCGGGCCCTTTCCCAGCGTGGCATACAGGCCACCATCCGCGACTACGCCCATTGTGCGGCCCTGGCTCGACGGGCCGGCTACGACGGCGTGGAGATCATGGGCAGCGAGGGCTACCTCATCAATGAGTTCATCGCCGCCCGCACCAACCGGCGCACGGACGCCTGGGGCGGATCCTACGAGAACCGCATGCGCTTCCCCGTGGAAATCGTGAAAGCTGTGCGCGCCGCCGTGGGGCCAGAGTTCATCGTCATCTTCCGCCTCTCCATGCTGGATCTGGTGCCCGAGGGCAGCAGCTGGGAGGAGGTCGTGCAGCTGGCGAAGGCCGTGGAGGCCGCGGGCGCGACCATCCTCAACACGGGCATCGGCTGGCACGAGGCCCGGGTCCCCACCATCGGCGCCATGGTGCCGCGGGGCGCCTACGCCTGGGTGACGAAGAAGCTCAAGGGTGAGGTGCGCATTCCCCTCGTCACCACCAACCGCATCAACACGCCCGAGGTGGCTGAGGAAATCCTGGCCGGAGGCTGCGCGGACATGGTGAGCATGGCCCGGCCCCTGCTGGCCGATGCCGACTTTGTGACCAAGGCCGCCGAGGACCGCGCCCTGGACATCAACACCTGCATCGCCTGCAATCAGGCCTGCCTGGATCATGTCTTCCAGAACAAGCGCGCCACCTGCCTGGTGAACCCCCGAGCCTGCTACGAGACGGAGCTGGTATTCGAACCCGCCATCGCCCCCAAGCGCATCGCCGTGGTGGGTGGCGGCGCGGCGGGCATGAGCTTCGCCTGCCACGCCGCGGAGCGCGGCCACGTCGTCACGCTCTTCGAGGCGCAGTTGGAACTGGGCGGCCAGGTCAATCTGGCCAAGCGCGTGCCCGGCAAGGAGGAGTTCTACGAGATGCTGCGGTACTTCGGGCGCCGCCTGGCCACCGCGGGCGTGACGGTGCGCCTGGGCGAGCGGGCCACCGTGGCGCAGCTTGCCGGCTTCGAGGAGGTCATCCTCGCCTCGGGCGTCCGACCCCGCACGCCCCCCATCCCAGGCGTGGACCATCCCAAGGTCATCAGCTACCCCGATCTGCTGTCGGGTCGGAAGGTGGCCGGGAAGCGCGTCGCCATCATCGGCGCCGGGGGCATCGGCTTCGACGTGGCGGAGTTCCTGGTGCAGCCGGATCCGCACCTGCAGGTGGCGGCCTACCTGACCGAATGGGGCGTGGATGGCACCCACGCCCACCGGGGTGGTCTCCTGCCCGCCCCCCAGCCATCGGAACCCGCGCGGCAGGTCTTCCTGCTGCAACGCAAGACCGATCGCATGGGCGCCGGTCTCGGCAAGACCACGGGCTGGATCCACCGCGCCGGTCTCAAGGCCATGAAGGTGAAAATGCAGGGTGGTGTCCACTACGAGCGCATCGACGATGAGGGGCTCTGGATCCGCGACGGCAAGGACGCCGGCGCGAAATGCCTGGCCGTGGACAGCATCATCCTCTGCGCCGGCCAGGAATCCGAACGCAGCCTCGCCGAACCCCTCCAGGCCCAGGGCCTCTCCGTGCACCTCATCGGCGGTGCCGACCTCGCGACCGAACTCGACGCCCAGCGCGCCATCCGGCAGGGCGCCGAGCTGGCGGCGACGATCTGAATTTTTGCCACGGATAAACACGGATGAACACAGATACTGATTCATCTGAGTTCATCCGTGGCTGATTCCCTTCCCCTCATCTCCGCTTCCGCCGCCCGGCGCCTCTTCCTGGGGGCCCAGGGGCTGCTGGATGATCCCGCGCGCCGGGCCACCACGACCTCAGTACAGGGCCTCATCGAACGATTGGGCTTCGTGCAGGTGGACACCATCAACATCCTGGCGCGGGCTCACGATCTGACGTTGTTCAGCCGCCTGGACGGCTACCGGCCGGAGCAGCTGCGGAAACTCGTCGAGACGAAAGCGAGCCTCTTCGAACACTGGACCCACGACGCCTCGGTGATCCCCACGGCCTGGTTCCCACAGTGGAAGCCCCGTTTCGCGCAGGACCGGGCCCGCATCCAGGCCCACGCCTGGTGGCAGCATCACTTCCGCGGCACGGACGGCGCGCAGGTCGTGAAGAACGTGAGGACTCGCATCGAGCAGGAGGGGCCGCGGAAGTCCTCGGACTTCGAGCATCCTGAAAAGCGCGGTCCCTGGTGGGGCTGGAAGCCGCAGAAGGCCGCCCTGGATTTCCTGTGGCGCAGCGGCGAGCTGATGGTCCCGCGCCGCGAGGGCTTCCAGAAGGTCTACGACCTCACCGAGCGCGTGTTGCCAGACCACCATCACCTGCCCTGTCCTGACCCCGTCGAACATCTGGAGTGGGCCTGCGCCACGGCTGCCGAGCGGCTCTGGGTCTTCACGCCCAAGGAACTGGCGGAGTTCTGGGCCGTGCTCGAAGGCGCCGAGGCCAAGCGCTGGTGTGAAGCCGCGGCCAAGGCCGGCCGCATCGTCCCGGTGCAGGTGGAGGGCGCCGATGGCGAGATCCGCCCCGCCTTCGCCGTGGCGGATTGGGAGACCCGACTGGCGAAGCTGCCGGAACCACCGGAACGCACGCGGCTGTTGTGCCCCTTCGACCCCATCCTCCGGGACCGCGCCCGTGCCCTGCGCCGCTTCGGCTTCGACTACCGCTTCGAGGCCTTCGTGCCCGAGCCCAAGCGTCAGTACGGCTATTTCGTCCTGCCCATCCTCGAAGGCGACCGCCTGGTGGGCCGCCTGGACCCCAAGCTCCACCGCGACCGCGATCTGTTGGAGATCAAGGGCCTCTGGTGGGAGCCCGGCATCAAGGCCACCAAGGCCCGGAAGCGCGGGCTTGACGAGACGCTTGAACGGATGGCCGTTTTCGTGGGGGCCGATTCGATCCAGATCGCATCAGGCTCCCATCACTGACTCGCGATCAGTCCTTCGAGTCCGGTTCCTGGCCAGGCGCAGGGTTCTTCCGGTCGGAAGGAATCAGGGCCCCGAGAGCCTTGACCAGGGTCGCGGTGGCCTTGAGGGTCTCCGCCCGCACGGATCCGCGCAGCTCCACCGCGCCAGGGTCCAGCGAAAGGGCGAGACCTACGGCAGGAACTTCGGGGATGGCCGGGAGGGACTTCGCATGGGGCCGCCCGAACATACCGGCCACCACTTCCGCCACGGCCCGCATGCCGCGGGGATCCAGGTAGAACACGAAGCGGTGGTCCCTGCCAAGATCCGGCTCCACCGCCATGATGCTGGGGGCGAGACCTTCTGGCGCCTTCCGGACTGCTTCCATCCGCGCCTTGAGCAGGTCGGGGCCGCCCATCACCGCCAGCACCCGGTGGTCATCCAGCGCCCCCAGGGACATCTGGATGGCATCGCCCCCGAAGATCCTCTCCATGGCCGCGCGAGAGGAGGCCGTGGCAGGATCATCCTTCTGGCCCAGACGGGTGGTCACGCCGCAGCTCGGCACACCGGGCAGGATGTCGCGGGTGAAGGTCACGGTCCCGGGATTTCCCAGGTCCTGAAGGAAGGCGGTCTGGGCCTTGCTCGTCTCCTCCATGGAAGCCAGGTAGGCCTGGCTGTCCGACACGCGGACCAGGGAGGTCATGCCGCTCATCAGAAAGGCGCCGGGTGAGGGGGCGGCGAACAGCCCCGCCACGGAACGCACCAGGCTGGACTGGGTTTCCATGGCTTTTTGTAGATTGTTCAAGGTCATGGTCTGGACCTTGCCAGCCTTGTTGAGGCTCTCGATGAGGGTTGACTGGACGTCGAACAGCGCGCTCCACTCGCCCCCGAAGGCCGCGGCGAATTCCAGGGTGGCCAGCCCCGTCATGGGATGGCCGGCCACGGGCGGCAGATGCTCCAGCTCCTGGCTGAAGGGGCTACCCTTGGTGAGGAGGGCCCGGGCTTCGAAGGCCAGGCCACCTTCCTCAGACACATCCAGGCCAGCCAATACGTGATGCACGCTGACCTTGGCCATCTCTACCCAGCGGTTGAGCTTGCCCTTGAGGCGGGAGCCCGCCTTGCGTTCCTCAACGGTGGGCTTCAAGGAGTGGCTCGCCACCCCCGCCGCCCGGACCACGGCGGACGTCGTGGCCACCACGCTGACATCATGACCATCCATCCAGGCCGTGTAGGGAGCCAGTTCCACAGACAGCCTGGAGGCGGGCTGCTTGAAGGCTGCGAGGTCGGCCCTGCTGCCGGCCACCACCAGGTATCCAGCCTTGGCCATGCCGAACCAGGTGGCCGGAGCGGCGGCCTTTACCTGCTTCTTCGGGGCGTTCCTGGGCCCTTCCCAGGTCCACACTTCATCCTTCCGGGTGGGTGACAGCCCCTTGAGGGCGGCGTTGGGATCCTTCGCAGGTACAAGCCAGACCCAGGTCTCGGCCGCGCCATGGGCCTGGAAGGAGACCCGGAGCACGGGGCCGGAGTCGACCCGGGCAGGGTCGATTCCCGTCTGGCGCTCCAAGTCCAGCAACCGGTCCTTCCCGCCGAAAGGGGCCACGACCTTGGACCACTTCGCCTCCAGGCGCCGGAAATCCGGGTAGTAGATCACGGTCTGCGCCTGCCCTGGGACCATCTCCAGGACGCGCGCTGACCGGCTCTGGGACGGGGCCAGCGACTGGGCGAAAGACACTGCCGCCATGGCAAGCAGGGCTGGAACGGCGAGCAGGCGCGAAACACGCATCGATATCCTCGGGAATCCGCCATCGTATCCTGGATCCATGACCGACCATCCCGACTACTGGAACCGCATCTACGAAGACGAGGGGCGTCCGGGCTGGGACATGGCTGGAGCCACGCCAGTAATGGGTGAAGCTCTGGAACATGCCGCAGCGCTGGGCCTGACGCCGGGCGCCTCCATCGTCGTGCCGGGTTGCGGCTACGGTCACGATGCGGCGGGACTGGATGCCCTGGGCTACGCGGTGACGGGTCTGGATTTCGCGCCCCTGGCCATTCAGGGCGCCAGATCCCGCTACGGCGACCGGATCGCCTGGTCGCAGGCGGATTGGTTCAGCGCGGCTCGCGGGGAGGCAGGGACAGGCCCCTGGGATGCGATCTTCGATCACACCTGCTTCGTGGCCATGGATCTGGCGCGGCGGGCCGACTATGTGCAGGCCTGCGCGCATCATCTGGAACCCGGCGGCCTCTGGATGGCGGTGCTCTTCCACGATGTGCAGGGTCGACCTGGGCCTCCTCATGCCATCTCCATGGAAAAATGCCGCGCTCTGGTGGAGCCCCGCTTCGAGATCCTGCATCTTGCGCATGCAACTTCCAGCCATCCGCGCCGCGCGGGGCGGGAGTTCCTGATGGTGGCGAAACGCCGGCAGGATTGACCCGTGCCTCCCCGGGGAGCGATGACCTAGAATGGTTCAAACCCCCGGGAGTACCCCATGCGAATGAAGCCTCTGGCCTTTTTGCTAGCCCTTTCCACCCTGAGCCTGGTGGCCCAGGATGTGGTTCGTCTCGGCAACCTGAAGTTCGCCCACTACGGCGCCGTGTCCTACATGAAGGAAATCGCCCCGAAGTACAACCTCAAGATCGATGAACGGATGTTCGCCAAGGGCATCGACATCAACCCGGCCATCGTGGCCGGCGAGATCGACGCCAGCGCGGCGGCCCTGGATGCGGCCATCGCGGGCCGCGCCGCGGGTGTGCCCATCTATGTGGTGGCGGGCTTCGCCCGGGGCGGCGCGCGCATCGTGGCGGCGGCCAACTCGGGCATCCGGTCGCTGAAGGATCTCAAGGGCAGGAAGGTGGGCGTGGCCCGGGGTGGTGCCCAGGAGGTACTGCTGCTGGCGGAACTGGCCATGGCCGGGCTCACCTGGGCCGACAAGCCGGGCAAGGACGTGCTGGTGCTCTACCTGCCCTTCGCGGACCTGAACCAGGCCCTCATGGCGAAGAACATCGACGCCATGTGCCAGAGCGAGCCCTACAGCTCCCAGGCCATCAACCGGAAGTTCGGCGTGGAGCTGCTGAAACCCTACGACACGCCCATTGGCGAGCCCATTCGCGCCCTGGTCATCACGGAGAAGCTCTACAAGGAGCGCCGCGATGTGGCCCAGCGTTTCCTGCTCTGCTTCGTGGAGGCCACGAAGAAGTTCATCGACGACCCCAAGCTGGCCGAGAAATACGTCCGCGAGAACATGTTCAAGAACCAGATCAGCGCCGAGGACTACCAGGACGCCATCGGAAACTCGCCCTTCAGCTATGACATCACCGTGCCCCACGTCCAGATCACCACGGATCTGATGAAGAAGTACGGCGTGGGCAAGATGGCGGCTCCGCCGAAGGCTTCCGATTGGGTCAAGCTGGACCTGCTGGCCGAGGCCAAGAAGCAGCTGAAGATCGATGCGCCGAAACCGGCCGCGAAGAAGGCCGCCTCTGCCAAGAAAGCGAAGAAGGCATGAAGCACTACAAGAACGCCGCCTCCGGCATTCTCGTCCCGCTGGCGGCCCTGGCCTTCTGGCAGCTGCTGTCCACCATGGGTTGGGTGAACGCCACCATCCTGCCCTCCCCCATGCAGGTGCTCACCAAGTGGTGGGCCTACCTGCGGCCCATGGAGGCGTTCGATCCCACCCAGGGCACCTATTTGAAGTGGTGCTTCTCCGGCGAGCTGCCCCAGGACGCCATGGGCAGCCTCTACCGCGTGCTCCTCGGCTTCGTCATCGGCACGGGACTGGCCCTGCCCCTGGGCTTGGCCATGGGCTACAGCAAGGTGGTCTACGGCCTCTTCAACCCGCTCATCCAGGTGCTGCGGCCCATCCCGCCCATCGCCTATATTCCGCTGTCCATCCTCTGGTTCGGCCTGGGCAACCCGCCCGCCGTGTTCCTCATCAGCATCGGCGCCTTCTTCCCCGTCCTGATGAACACCGTGACGGGCGTGCAGAATGTGGACAGCATCTACCTGCGCGTGGGCCGCAACCTGGGTGCCTCGCGGATGACGCAGTTCACCCGCATCATCCTCCCCGCCGCCACGCCCTACATCTTCACCGGCGCCCGCATCGGCATGGGCACGGCCTTCATCGTGGTGATCGTCTCCGAGATGATCGCCGTGAACAACGGGCTGGGCTACCGCATCCTGGAGGCCCGCGAGTACCTCTGGTCCGACAAGATCATCGCGGGCATGTTCACCATCGGCCTGCTGGGCCTGGGCATCGATACGGTCATGAGCCGCCTCAGCTCGCGCCTGCTGCGGTGGCATCGCGGTCTGGAGCAGGGATGACGGCCATGAACCCCGGATCCCACATCTCCATCCACGGCGTCCACAAGGTCTTCCAGAGCGGGGGCCAGGACGTCTACGCCCTCAAGGCCATCGATCTGGAGATCGCCCAGGGCGAGTTCGTCTGCCTGCTGGGCCCCTCGGGCTGTGGCAAATCCACCCTGCTGAACGCCGTGGCGGGCTTCAGCCTGCCCACGTCCGGCGCGATCGACGTCGAGGGCGTGGCCGTCACCGCTCCTAGCCCCGACCGCGGCATGGTCTTCCAGGAATACGCGCTGTTCCCCTGGATGACCGTGGAGCAGAACATCGCCTTCGGCCTCCAGATCAAGGGCCAAGCCAAGACCACCATCCAGGCGAAGGTGGACGGCCTGCTGGAGTTGCTGCACCTCCAGGATTTCCGGAAGCGCTATCCCAAGGATCTGAGCGGCGGCATGCGCCAGCGCGTGGCCATCGCCCGGGTGCTGGCCCTGGATTCGCCCATCATGCTCATGGACGAGCCCTTCGGCGCCCTGGACGCCCTCACCCGCCGCAACCTGCAGGACGAGCTGCTGCGCCTCTGGACCGAGCTGAGAAAGACCATCCTCTTCGTCACGCACAGCATCGAGGAGGCCCTCTACCTGGCGGACCGCACGGTGGTGATGACCTACCGCCCCGGCACCATCAAGCGGGACCTGCGGGTGGACCTGCCCCGCCCCCGCGACGTGGCCAGTCCAGGCTTCAACGCCCTGAAGAAAGAGCTGAGCCTGCTCCTCATGGAAGAGCAGAACCGGCACGAGCAGGACGAATTCCGCGGCGCGGCGGTCGACTGAGGAGCGACCGCCCTACTGCTTCGGGCAGGTGCTCATGCCCAGCAGGGTGTAGAGCGGGCAGAACCCGGTGAAGGCGGTCACCAGGGGCACGAGGCCGATGAGGCCGAACCAGCGGGCATTCCCCTTCAGCAGGAAGACCAGACTCAGCAGGACAAGGCCGATGACGATGCGCAGAACTTTGTCGGCGCTTCCGATATTCACCTTCATGGGAACCTCCTTCAGGGGGTGGGTGGAGCGGGAAGTGCGTCCTGCCCCCGGCCCCGGGTGGCCAGGGCCACGGCCAGGGTCCAGAGGGGCGCCAGATTCAAGTAAGGCACGGCCTCCGTCACGAACGAAGGCAGGAAGGCCCAGTGGAAGCCCAGCATGACCCACATCACGGCCATGGTGATCAGGTCGAGACCCGCACCCAGGAACCAGCCCACGGGCCCGGCCGCGTCAGCCGGAAACTGGATGGCGTCCACAGCGAGCGCGATGGCCCAAGCCACACGGATGCGGGTTTTGCTGAGGGGTCGGATCATGGAGGCAGTCTACGCCCCAGAAACCGCAAGGTGAAAGATCAGAGCTCACCCCTCGAGGTGGATGTCCGCCAGCGCCTTCATCACCAGATCGGCACAAGCCTGATAGCGGGCGCGGCCAGTGAGCTCGGCGGGGAGCTCGGAGAGATCCACCGGCGGCCCGGCGACGAGGGTGATCCGGCCCGGACGCGGCCATCGGGCCTCCCGGCCCCAGCACTCGAAGGCGCCGAAAATCCGGACGGGGACCACGGGCACCTCCCCCTTGGCGATGATGAAGCCGATGCCAGCCTCGGCCTCCTGGAGGGTGCCATCGGGCGAGCGGGTTCCTTCCGGGAAGATGAGCACGCGATTCCCTTCCTTGAGCAGGCTCAGGATGCGTTTCATGCTGGCGAGGTCGCCCTTGCCGAGATCCACGGGGAGGACCTGGATGCGCGGCAGCAACCATCCCAGGAAGCCCTTGAAGAGGGTCTTCCGGGCCAGGTAGTACATGGGTTTCCGGAAGGCGGCTCCCACGGCCGCCGGATCCAGGAAGCTCACATGGTTGGCCACGATCAGGGCGCCCCCAGACTCGGGGAGGAACTCCCGGTGCAGGGTGCGGTGCCGGAAGAAGATGCGACCGGCGATGCGCGATAGGGTGTGGGCGATCCAATAGATCATGGGTGGGCAGCCATAATGGATCTAATGGTAATCAGGATGGCCCCATTCGCACCGCCAAACTGAGGCTGGAATCCCGGATGTCCGGTCACTGGCGGGCCTTGCCTGTGGCGCGCTCGATGCGGATGCGCACCACAGCCGTGCGGAAGAGATCCTCTTCGATTCCGCGATCCACCAGATCGGGATGCTCCGCGGCGAAACGAAGGCCCAGGGCGCGGAGCGCCGCGCGCTTCTCCCCTTCATCTGTGAGCAGCTCCGCCTGGCCGAAAACGATGACGCTCGCATAGCGGGTGGCCAGTTCCAGGGGCAGGGTCTCAGCCTGCGTGACGGCGCAGTAGGAGACTTTGGGGTTGAAAGCCAGATTGGCGAGCTTGTGACCCACCGGGGCGCCATGGATGATCAGGGCCCCGTCCACCACCGCATGGTTCACGGGCACGGCATAGGGCCATCCGGCCTCGTCCACCGTGGCGAGCACGCCCCATTGCGCCTTCCGCAGGATGTCCAGGGCCAGGGCCTCGTCCAGGGCCCGGTCACGGCGCCGGATGGGGTGGTTCGGGGCGCTCATGGGTGAAATCCTTTCAGCATCATCTTTACCTCCTCGGGAGAACGGATGCCTCCTCCCATGTGGATGACGGCATGACAGTTCGGGCAAACCGGCAGGAGGTCGCGGATGGGATCCACCACATAACTTTGCCCAATCTCGCACAAAGGCTTGAGGTGATGAACATGGATCAATCCATCAGCATCAGATCCATAGGTCGCGGCGAAATCCATTCCGCAGATCGCGCAAGCGAACCCATGGTGAAGCAGACAAGTACGCCGTGCCCTCCCGTTTCGTTCATAGGCGTTCACTTGGATCTGTCTCAGGGAGCCTTCATGAAAAGCCTCTCTGACGGCGACCTCCTCCGGGATGCGGAAATCCATCCCGGTGCGCTCCGCCCACAGGGATTCCAATCGATCCACAACGGAAGCGGGCTGAATGAGAACCCCCGACATCTGGGCATCCCAATGGAATCCCGGCGCCAGATCCAGAAGTTCCTCCCGTGGGATGAACGGCTCTGCCTGAATGTCCTCGACATCGACATCGACATAATTCGCGACGTTTCCTTCCTTGGCTTTCCCTGGGTCCCAATGAGGGGCTTTGAAGGGTGCGCATCGGATGGTCCCTCCGGCCACGATGCCTTTGGGGGGAAGTCCGAGCCTGATCAGGAATGCACGGTCACCGGAAGCGATATCTCGCCGGCTTCCACAACTCCATCGCAACATCCCATCAGCAGTCTTCGCGGAGCGAATCTCTTCCATGAAGTCCAGTAACGGATATCGCTTGGGATTCCAAACAAACAAATAGGCAGCCATCGCAGTCCCCCGTTTCGCTATGCCCAGGCTCAAGCATTCAAAGAGAAAAGAAAAGCCACAGATGAACACCGATGCACACAGATGGGCGCCGACCCACCGCGGACATCCCTTCTCGGGCGGCGGCCCCGGGCGACTTCCAGGGGCCGCCATGGCCGCTTCCCGAGAAGCAGGCCGCGCTCCACGCGGCCTGGGGCCAAAGGCCCGGATGTCCTCAGGCCGGAACGCCAGTCCTTGCCTTCGCGTTCTCCGGTTTTATC
>Ga0315270_10000718_pt1 | contig 17762 bp, 23 predicted proteins | sample C1_bottom_MG_FD_204932 | JGI IMG/M metagenome (GOLD analysis project Ga0315270, IMG submission 204932) | Sediment microbial communities from Yellowstone Lake, YNP, Wyoming, USA - C1_bottom | ecosystem: Environmental > Aquatic > Freshwater > Lake > Sediment | place: USA: Wyoming | collected...
AGCCCTCCCCCTGCAAGGGGGAGGGGATGATGTTGCTGAATTTAATGTTTGCCATTTAACGACCGCCGGAACGGTCAAACCTTTGTGAGTCCCCCGGCAAAGCCGGGGGTTTACCTCAGTGAATTATTGAGGTTTTGTATTTCTCTGTGCCTCTGTGTCTCTGTGGTGCAATGGTTTTTCCATGATCAAACATTAAAGCTTTCCCCGCAGCCGCAGGTATTCTTGACGTTGGGGTTGTTGAACTTGAAGCCTTCGTTCAGCCCTTCCTTGGCGTAGTCCAGCTCCATGCCGTCCAGATAGGGCAGGCTCTTGGGATCGACCAGCACGGTGACACCGTAACTTTCGAAGGTCAGGTCTTCCGCGTCAAGCTCATCGGCGAACTCAAGGCTGTAAGCCATGCCGGAGCAGCCCGAGGTCTTGACGCCCAGGCGCAGGCCGACACCTTTGCCACGGTTCTTCATGAAATTCTGCACCCGCGTTGCGGCGCGTTCGGTCAGTGTAATTGCCATGTTGCACTCCTTAAATCGGAAGAAGGTTGGTAGGTGCGAATTTATTCGCACGAATCTAAAATCATGTGCGAATGAATTCGCACCTACACGTTCAAAACGTCAAACGGAAAATGACGAGCCACAGCCGCAGGTGGAGGTGGCGTTCGGGTTGTTGATAACGAAGCGCGCGCCTTCCAGCCCTTCCTGGTAGTCTATGGAAGCACCTGTCAGGTACTGGAAGCTCATCGCATCTATCAGCAGCGACACGGCATTTTTCTCGATTACGGTGTCGTCCTCGTTCACCGCCTCGTCGAAAGCGAATTTATATTCGAAGCCGGAACAGCCGCCGCCGGCCACAAAGATGCGCAGTTTCAGGTTCGGGTTGCCCTCTTCCGCAATCAGCGCACTCACCTTGCTGGCGGCGCTGTCGGTAAAGTCGATTGGTGCATCTTCTGTCATATTGCCTCCTTATTTGATTGACACCCTCTCCCTAACCCTCTCCCGTCAAGGGAGAGGGGATGTTGGCTTTTCAATTTCAATTCGGTGAGCAGGCCTGGTAGCCACCCTCGTCTGTTTTCTTCTTGCTCTTCAGGTCGGCCACAGCAGCCTTGATGGCGTCCTCGGCCAATATCGAGCAATGAATCTTCACCGGCGGCAGCGCGAGCTCTTCCGAGATCGCGGTGTTTTTGATCTCCAGCGCCTGATCCAGTGTCTTTCCCTTGAGCCATTCCGTCACCAGCGAGCTGGAGGCGATGGCCGAGCCGCAGCCGTAGGTCTTGAACTTTGCATCCTCGATGACGCCTTCATCGCTCACCTTGATCTGCAGCTTCATCACGTCGCCGCACGCCGGTGCGCCGACCATGCCGGTGCCGACGTTGTGCGCGGCCTTGTCCAGGGAACCGACGTTGCGCGGGTTCTCGTAGTGGTCCATCAATTTATCGCTGTATGCCATTTTTAACTCCTAGGATTGAGGGCTGAGGATCGAGGATTGAGAAGAACCGGTTTTCACGCGAGCCTCAATCCCCGCTCCTGCTTTTAATGTGCCGCCCACTGTATTGAGTTGATATCAACACCGTCCTGGTGCATTTCCCACAGCGGCGACAGCTCGCGCAGTTTGCCGATCTTGTTCTTGAGCAACTTCACCGTGTAGTCAATCTGCTGTTCGGTGGTGAAGCGACCGATGGAAAAACGGATGGAGCTGTGCGCCAACTCATCGCTGCGCCCCAGCGCACGCAATACATAGGATGGTTCCAGGCTGGCCGAGGTACAGGCCGAGCCGCTGGAGACGGCAATGTCGCTCACTGCCATGATCAGCGATTCACCCTCGACAAAATTGAAGCTGAGGTTGAGGTTGTGCGGGATGCGCTGGTTGAGGTCGCCGTTCACATAGACTTCTTCTATCGCCATCAGGCCGTTCAGCAGTTTGTCGCGTAACTTCTTGATGCGCGCATTCTCGAAATCCATTTCGTTGCGCGCCAGACGATAAGCCTCGCCCATGCCGACGATCTGGTGCACCGCCAGCGTGCCGGAGCGGAAACCGCGCTCGTGCCCGCCGCCGTGCATCTGCGCTTCCAGCCGGATGCGCGGCTTTCGTTGCACATACAACGCGCCGATTCCCTTGGGGCCGTAAGTCTTGTGCGCGGAGAAGCTCATCAGGTCTACAGGCAGATCGTCGAGATTGATGTCCACCTTGCCGGTGGCCTGCGCGGCATCCACATGGAAGACCACACCACGCTCGCGGCACACTGCGCCCAGCGCGGCGATGTCCTGAATCACGCCGATTTCGTTATTCACCAGCATGATGGAAGCCAGCACGGTGTCCGGTCGTATCGCTGCCTTAAGTTTTTCGATGTCCACTAAACCATTTTCTTCCGGGTCGAGGTAGGTTGCCGTATAACCTTCGCGCTCCAGTTCGCGCACTGTGTCGAGCACGGCCTTGTGCTCGGTTCGCACGGTGATAATGTGCTTGCCTTTGCTTGCATAGAAATGCGCCGTTCCCTTGATGGCCAGATTGTTCGATTCGGTCGCGCCGGAAGTCCACACGATCTCTTTTGGGTTGCAATGCACCAGCGCGGCCACTTCCGCGCGCGCCTCTTCCACCGCCTCCTCTGCCTTCCAGCCGTAGGCATGGGAGCGCGAGGCCGGGTTGCCAAAATGTTCGACCAGATAAGGAATCATTTTCTCTGCGACCCTGGGATCCATCGGCGTGGTCGCGGCGTAGTCCAGATAGATCGGCAATGCGGATTCCATGGTTGCTTCCTTGTAGTGGCTCTTGCCTAAACATCAGCAAGAGGTGTGCCACTGACTAACAAGCTGTTTTAACTACATTTGACTATCTGGCATCCATCGTCGCCTTTGTCGCATTCGCAACAAAACGCACAAAACACGATACGGGCGTTAACGCATCAAGCACTCCCAAAAGCAAGGCACGCATATTGCTTTATGTTTAGGTGTGTATTAACCGGAGCAGAACAAGGTGCGAGTTTCGAAGAACAACATCCAACTGGTCACCGTGTATGAAGTGAGCAAAATTCTCAATTCATCACTCGACCTGCACAAGACCATGCGCAGTGTGCTGAACGTATTGTCCAGCCATTTGCAAATGCTGCGCGGCATGGTCGCGCTGGTACAGGAAGACGGCGACTTGCAGGTCATCGCCGCCACCGGCATGGAGCAGGATGAGATCGCTCAAGGCCGCTTCAAGCCGGGCGAAGGCGTCATGGGCAACATTCTCAAAAGCTGCGTGCCTGCGGTGGTGCCGGACATATCCCAAGAGTCTCTGTTCCTCAATCGTACCGGTTCGCGCAAACCCAAAGGGGCGGCGGTTATCTCCTTTATCGGCGTACCAATCAAGGTCGGGCGCGAATGCATAGGCGTATTGAGCTTTGACCGCGAGAGCGAGAATCTGGAGGCTGCACGGCATTTTGACAATGATGTGCAGTTCCTCACCATGGTCGCCAATCTGATTGGCCAGACCGTGCGACTGCACCAAAAAGTGGCAGAGGACCGCGCCAATTTGCTGCAAGAAAAATTCCGCCTGCAATCAGAATTGCACAATAAGTACAGCCTGGACAATGTGATAGGCCAGAGCAAGATCATGCAATCGGTGTTTGCCGAGGTGCACCAAATTGCGGCGTCCAAATCCACCGTACTGTTGCGCGGTGAATCCGGCACCGGCAAAGAAGCCATCGCGCGCGCGATTCATTATCTTTCACCGCGCAAAGACAAACCGTTTATCAAGGTGAATTGTGCGGCGCTATCGGAGACGCTGCTGGAATCGGAATTGTTCGGCCATGAGCGGGGATCGTTCACCGGGGCATCACAAGAACGCAAGGGGCGCTTCGAAATGGCACATGGCGGCACGTTGTTTCTGGACGAGATCGGCGACATCTCGCCCGCCTTCCAGACCAAGCTGCTGCGCGTACTGCAGGAGCGCGAATTCGAGCGCGTCGGCGGCAGCAAGACCATCAAGGTGGATGTGCGGCTAGTCGCCGCCACCAACCGCAATCTGGAAGAGGCTGTGGCTCAGGGTAACTTCCGCGAGGATTTGTACTATCGCATTAACGTTGTTGCCATCTTCCTGCCGCCGTTGCGTGATCGGCGCGAAGATGTCCCGTTGCTGGCGGATTTCTTCCTGAAGCAGGCCAGCGAGGATACCGGAAAACACCTGAAGTTTTCCCCCGAGGCGATGCAAGTGCTGATGGCCTGCAACTGGCCGGGCAATGTGCGCGAGCTCAACAACTGCGTGGAGCGCATCGTCGCCACCACGCAAGGCAATATCATCCGCAAGAAAGATCTGCTGTGCGACCGCGAGATGTGCTTCTCTTCCATCATGTGGCAGCAACACAGCAAGCACAGTGTGATTCCCATCGTCAGCGCTTCAGTGCAAGCCAGGTCGGCGGCAAGAGAGAACCCACCGGCAAATAGCGTAACCGCGCCTGCCGCAGATGATGCCCCCATGCCGGAGGATGAATATGGCACCCCGCAAAAACAGCAACTCATCGAAGCGCTGGAAAGATGCGGCTGGGTGCAGGCCAAGGCCGCGCGGCTGCTTGGCATCACACCGCGACAGATCGGATATGCAATCGCCAAATACGGCATAGATGTGAAACGCTATTAAACTTTGAGATCCAAAAATAATATGATCCTCGCAACAAAAACACAACGGCTACCCATTCAATTGACGCTTGAACATATCGAACCGTTTACTCGGGAGGAAGACGGGAAAATTTCAGGCAGGTTCGGCAATATCAAACTCAACAGCGGGTTCCAACCCATTTTCAGTTTGGCGCACCGGCGTGCGGTTGGCTTCGAGGCATTGCTCAGACCACAAACTGAAGATGGCAGCCCGCTTTCGCCGCTTGCCGTTTTCGACATGGTGCAAGACGAAGCTGAAAGCGTTTTTCTCGACAGACTTTGCCGGGTCATCCATACCAAAAACTTCATGGCACAGGCCGACGATACCAGTTGGCTGTTCCTGAATGTAGACCCGACGGTCACGGTTTACGGGAAACAGCACGGCGCATTTTTTACCGAGATGCTGAAGCATTATCAAATTTCCCCGCACCGTGTGGTTGTTGAAATTCTGGAAGGAAAAGTCCGGGATGAATCCCTATTGGTTGACGCTGCGGAATATTACAAAGAATTGGGCTGTCTGGTTGCCATTGACGATTTTGGCGCGGGGCATTCCAACTTCGAGCGCATCTGGCACATCCAGCCGCACATCGTCAAGCTGGACCGCAGCATCATCACCCAAGCCGCCGCCAGCCGTACAGTACGCCGGATTATCCCGAATCTGGTTAATCTTATCCACGAAGCGGGCAGCATGGTTTTGATGGAAGGCATAGAAACCGAAGAAGAGGCGATGATTGCGCTGGATTCCGATATAGATTTCGTTCAAGGTTTTTATTTTGCCAAACCATCAGCGATCCTCCCCTCAAATGCACAGGCCAGCACCCTCATAGACGAACTGTGCGCGAAATTCAAGCTGGCTAATAAAATTATTTCTTCACGCAACAAGAATGAATTGCATGCCTATCTGGACGCCTTTCAGGTACTCGTCAAGCAATTCAAAGCTGGAGCCAAGGCAATAGATGCCTGTCAGGGCTTCCTCGAACTTTCCAAAGCTGAGCGCTGCTATTTGCTAGACAAGAACGGAAGCCAGTTGGGTAAAAATTTTGCCATGGCCGATTCTTCCTCATTTTCCGATCCAAGATTCCATCCCCTGCGCGACAGCAGCAATGCAATCTGGGCACGGCGCCATTATTTCCGGCGCGCAATCAGCAAGCCAGGCGAAATTCAAACCAGCAGACCTTATCTGTCCATCGCGGGCGGCAATATGTGCGTGACGCTCTCGGTCGCCCTATTCAGCGGCAAAGAAATGATAGTCCTGTGTGGCGATTTGATGTGGCACGATTAAGGCCAGTATCTCACATCGTTGACACTCTGATGATATGCGGCTTTAACGCCACTGCCACAACATGAATGTCACAATTTTCCTATTGCCATCATCCAGCACATCCATCTATATTAGCATGGCATAATATTCAATACGCTCGGACAGCAACCATGAAAAAGCAATTTGACCTCACCTCTGTCGCTGCATTGCGCCAAACGCTGGACGATCATCCGGTTTATGGGGCTGTGCGCACGCTCGATGACCTGCGCCAGTTCATGCAGCACCATGTGTATTCGGTCTGGGATTTCATGTCCGTGGTGAAATACCTACAGCAGGAAATCGCCCCGGCAACTTACCCTTGGCGCCCTCGCGGCCTGCCATCGGTGCGCTATTTCATTAACCAATTGGTATTGGAAGAAGAGTCTGACCAGGGCTTGCCGGATGCGCAAGGTAATCCGACCTATGCCAGCCATTTCGAACTCTACTGCGCTGCTATGCGCGAAATCGGCGCAGATCCCGCCCCCATCCTGAGCTTCGTGGACACCGCCACCACCCAAGGCATCGAAGTAGCACTAGCGCTGAATTTCGTGCCGGACGCCTCGCGTCAATTCGTGTCCAGCACTTTCGACTTTCTTGCCAGCGGCAAGCCACATGTCGTTGCAGCGGCTTTTGCACTGGGGCGCGAACACGTCATACCCGGCATGTTCCGTTCCTTTCTGGCACACATGGGTATCGCCGAAAAAGACGCCCCCGCTTTTCATTATTACCTGAAGCGCCATATTTTTCTGGATACCGATTTTCACGGCCCCATCTCAATGCAATTGCTGAATGAACTGTGTGCGGGGGATGAAATACGATTGCGGGAAGCAGAAGCAGCGGCCTGCGCCGCAGTTGAAGCGCGCATCCGGTTCTGGAATGGCGTGCGGAGGAAGTTGGGGTAAAGCCCCCTCATTTTCCGACGCATTGGTTATGTAGCAAACCTTCCCTGATCGTGTCGCATTGCTTACAGCGGCATACGTCCTCCCGTCTCGCACGCCTATATCCACAGGACATGAGCGGATTTTTTAATTTGGCACGGGGCTTGCTATCTATTCAGTTAACTAAACGTAACTGACAGAGATCAACATGGCACAACTATTCGCAGGCTCCTCTTCCCCTACGCTCAAACTGTTGGGGGGCATCAAGGTCGAAGTGGCCGGGCAATCTTCCGGTTGCAGCACCAGCGGCGGCGCAGGCAAATCGAGCTGCGGCTCGTCCGCAGGGCCTGCCGATATGCCGCCTGAAATCTGGGAAAAAGTGAAGAACCATCCCTGTTATTCCGAGGAGGCGCACCATCACTACGCGCGCATGCACGTCGCGGTCGCACCAGCCTGCAACATCCAGTGCAACTACTGCAACCGCAAGTACGACTGCTCCAATGAATCGCGCCCCGGCGTGGTTTCGCAAAAGCTCACACCAGACCAAGCGGTAAAGAAAGTGCTGGCCGTTGCCAGCGAAATTCCGCAGATGACGGTGCTCGGCATTGCCGGTCCAGGCGATGCGCTGGCCAACCCGCAGAAGACATTCGACACCTTTCACCAGTTGCAGCAGAAGGCACCTGACATCAAGCTGTGCCTGTCCACCAACGGCCTGGCGTTACCGGACTATGTGGATGAAATCGCCAAATACAACGTTGACCACGTGACCATCACTATCAACATGGTGGATCCCGATGTGGGCGAAAAAATCTATCCGTGGATTTTCTACAACCACAAACGCATTACGGGCCGCGCGGCGGCGGAAATCCTTACCCAGCGCCAGATGCTGGGGCTGGAAATGCTCACCGCGCGCGGCATCCTCACCAAAATTAACTCCGTGCTGATTCCCGGCGTCAACGACCAGCATCTGATTGAGGTGAACAAGGCAGTGAAGGCGCGCGGCGCATTCCTGCACAACATCATGCCGCTGATTTCCGAGGCCGAACACGGCACGGTATTCGGACTCACCGGTCAGCGCGGCCCGTCGGCACAGGAATTAAAAGAAGTGCAGGATGCCTGCATGGGCGGTGCCAACCTGATGCGCCATTGCCGCCAGTGCCGCGCCGATGCGGTGGGATTGCTGGGCGAAGACCGCAGTGATGAATTCACCATGGAAAAAGTGGAGAAGATGGAGGTGGTATATGACCTGGAAAAACGCCGCGCCTATCAGCAAAAAGTTGAGACGCAACGCGAAGCGCGGGTATCTGCCAAAAAAGCCGCGTTGGCAGCGCAACAGGCCGATGATGGCATGAAGGTGCTGGTAGCTGTTGCAACCAAAGGCAACGGCAAGGTTAATGAACATTTCGGCCACGCGCATGAATTCCAGATTTATGAGGTATCAGCCACAGGTACGGCTTTCATCGGCCACCGCCGTGTGGATCACTATTGCCAAGGCGGTTGGGGGGAGGATGAAGTGATGCCTTCCATCGTTACCGCCATCAACGATTGTCATGCGGTGTTGGTTGCAAAAATCGGCGCTTGTCCGCGCGACGAGTTGAAAGAAGCGGGAATCGAACCGGTGGAAAAATATGCGCATGAATTTATCGAGAAAGCCGCACTTTCATGGTTTGCCGATTACCGTGAGCGCATAGCAAAAGGAGAAATCACCCACCAGCCGCGCGGCGACGCATCCATTCGCCAGGGGGCTTACCTCGCCGCATAAGTTTTTGGTTGCATAAATTTTTACTAAAGGAGAAATATCGTGGCATACAAAATCGTCTCATCTTCATGCACTGCCTGCTCCGCCTGCGAGCCGGAATGTCCCAATGTGGCCATTGTGGAAAAAAATGGCACTTTTGTGATCAAGCCGGAGAAATGCACCGAGTGCATCGGCCATTACGATGATCCGCAATGCGTCGCCGCCTGCCCCGTGGAAAACACGGTGATCATAGACAAAAACTATCCGCGTTACGTTGCCGCGTAGGGGATAGCCATGAATATCACCATCACAGACAAGGCCGCAAAATTCATCAGCCGCATGATCCGCTTCAACGGCGGCACCGAGGAATCCGGTTTTCGGCTGGTAGTCACACCTGGCGGCTGCTCCGGTTTCAATTCCAGCTTCACCGTGGAAGCGGCACCGCTAACGGGTGATGCAACACTGGACAGCAACGGCGTAAAAATATTTTTACCCGCCGAGAGCCGCATCCTGCTGGATGGCGTAACAGTAGATTTCACCGACACTGCCATGTCCACTGGATTGAGTTTCATCAATCCGAATGCGCAGTCGTGCGCGTGCAGTAGTTCAGAAGTCGGTGTACCGCCCAAAACAGCGACAGTCAGTATCGCCAGCATCCAGCGCAGGCACTAAAAACGAAAGGCAACTTAGCCACGAATTAACACGGATGTTCACGGAAAAATGCCGACAATTTTTACATCCATCAGGTTTTCATCGGTGTTAATCCGTGTAAATCCGTGGCCAGGCTCGGCTCTTCATGGCTGACCCGCATGAATCGCTGGACTGGCAGGGCAAGGAGATAAATTGCTCAGCTTGCGAAAATGCCGCATTGCTTGGCAGTGGCGGCTGCAAGCCACTGGAAGCTTGTGTGCATGACCGCTATGCCAAGCGCATAGACCGCTTCTTTGCTCAGCATTCGGATTTGGCGCAGCGGTATGTTGAACATCCGTACTTTGAGGTGCGCGCGATCGCTTCAAAATACCTGGATGTGTTCCACCTGTCTCGCCTGCGCCATGATCCGGACGAGACCGTGCGCAGTACGGTGGCGTTACGTTTGCCGCACCGCCAGTTGCTGGAGATGCGCGACGACCCGGACCGCGAGGTGCGCATCCGGGTGGCGTCGAAACTGCCGCCGCGCGATTTGCAGCCGATGATGCACGACGCTGATTATTTTGTCCGCACCGTGGTAGCCAAACGCCTGCTCAAAGGCCTGCTGGTGATGATGATGCATGACCCGGACAGCAGCGTAAGAGTAACGGTAGCAGAACGGATTGATGGCGACCTGCTTCCGGCCATGATTAACGACCCGGACAGTGGGGTACGCCTCGCGGTCGCCAAACGCTTGTCTGAACAGCAATTGGTATTGTTGTGTCATGACGCAGATTGGCGCGTACGCCATGAAGTAGCGCAGCGCGTAGCTATCGAGCACCTCAATGAAATTGCGCAAGACGGGGATGCGATGGTGCGTGAAATGGCGCTGACGCGATTGACGGAAAAATCCATGACCACAACCGGGCAGAAGTCACATGGCAAAGATCAGCCGCGATAGCGACATCGTAGAACTGGACGGCCCGCCGCTGTATGGCTACGGCGAAAAGGTGGTATCGCGTTTCAATATTCGCAATGACGGCACCTATCGCGGCAAGGAGATCGGTGAAGTGCTGGTGCAGAAAGGCGATGTCGGTTACGTCTCCAGCATCGGTACTTTTTTGCAGCAGTATTACATTTACGGTGTGGATTTTTACGAGCGCGGCACGCTGGTTGGAATGAAGTCGAGGGAACTGCGGCCGTATGAACGAGAAAGCGAGGATGACGATGCTTGATATGCGCGAACCAAAATATCAATGGGGTCAACCGGTCAGGACGGTGGTTGATTTGGTCAACGACGGCAGCCACCCGAATGCAGAGCCGAATGCGCTGCTGGTCGCCAGCGGCACAAAGGGCGAAGTGGCACAGACCGGGATGCACGAGGAGTCGAATACGCCGGTGTATATCGTCGAGTTTCCCGACGGCAAGGTGGTGGGCTGCTTGGAACAAGAGCTTGAGCCAGCCTGAGGAACAGGCGACGCAACCCGCTATGGCTGATGCCACGCCCATGCATCCCAACCAGATAGATCGCAAGCGCATAGAGCGTGCGCTGGCGCTGCGCGAGCGCTACCGCTATGTCACGCCGCAGGTTATTCCCGACGAGGATGAGCGCGGCTACCGCATCGAAAGCCCGTGCTGCTCGCGCAACGTGGAACCGGAGGGCGGCATCATAGATATTGCATTGCTGAAATATATCAAGCCGCACTGGCTGCTGTACCGCAAGGATCACGAATACAGCACTTGGGTGCTGCACAGCGTGGCGGATACGCTGAATGCCGCGCTGGCAGTTTTATTGCCGGACGAGGAACGGGTGTTCTGGCCTTGAATGGCTCCTGCAATATTGGAATTAAATAACACAAAAAGGAACGCACCATGAAAGTCATGATCCGCAAGAATGCCAAGGGCGTAGCCTCGGTCTATGCCCCCAAGAAAGACCTGGAAGAACCCATCGTATCCATGACCAATCCCGACATGTGGGGCGGCATCGTGACGCTGGGCAATGGCTGGCAACTGGAGCTGCCCGAGATGGCGGCGGACACGCGCTTGCCGATCACGGTCGAGGCGCGCCACGTCAACCGCGAGTAAAGCCATCATGCCGATGAACGAGAGCCAGATCACCTCCATTGAAGCCAGCATCAAGGCGCTGATGGCGACCGGCAATCCGCTGATGCCTGGTTTGCGCAACATGTTCCCTGGCATCACTTTCGTGCATTGCAGCGCGGGTGACATGGATGGCACGCCCTATCGCAGCAGCAACCGTTACCAACTGTATCTGATGAACCGCAGCGAAGTCTGCATCAAACTGACCAGCCAGCTTGAGTCCGCAGACGGCGTGATCGTGGCTGAAATTGAATACGATGAGTGATGAACCGATACGCCTGTCCGACCCCGACATTTCCAGGGCAGAACTGGAAATGGTGGAAGCCGCGCTGTGTTCGCCCCGCCTGAGTCAGGGCGCATTGGTCGAGGCGTTCGAACATGAGTTTGCCAAATGGCTGGGACGCAAGCATGCAGTAGCCGTATCCGGCTCGACGCTGGCGCTGTGGCTGTGCTTGCAGGCAAAAGAAATGGGCGCAGGCAGCGAGGTCATCACCTCCGCGCACTCTTGGCATCAGATCGCGCGCGGTATTTCGTTGGTTGGCGCCACACCGGTGTTCGCCGACATTGATTACTGGGCGGGCACGCTGGCACCAGAAAAAGCGGCAGAAAAAATTACCGGAATAACCCGCGCCATCCTGGCGGGCAATACCAACGGCCATCCCGCAGACTGGAACGCCTTGCGCGCCCTGGCAGCGCAGCACAATTTATTCCTGATTGAAGATTGCACTGAATCCATAGGCTCGCGTTATGCAGGGAAAATGGTTGGCACATTCGGCGATTGCGCGATATTCGACTTTTCACAACCCTCAGCCCTGTGTTGCGGGGAAGGCGCGATGATCGTCACTGACGATCTCGATTTCACCCGCACGCTACGTTACCTGCGCGACCGCCAGCCGGAACAACGTTACTCCATCAACATTTCCAGCTTGCTGCCGCTGAATGCGCGCATCGGCGAACTAACCGCCGCGCTCGGAATTGCCCAACTCAGGCGAGTGGACGGCATCCTCGCAAAACGCAAGCAAGTTTCGCTGTGGTACGAGGATCAGATCAAATCCTTCGAAGGCATCAAGCCGCCATACCTTGCGCCGGATGTGGATGAGGTGAACTGGCTCCTCTACACCGTGCATCTCGGCACGCGCTTCTCGCACAGCAGTTGCCGCGCCATCGTCGAGGACATGGACACCGCCGGGGTTGAAGCCGAACTGTACAGCCATCCGCTTTATCTGGAGCGTTATTACGTCGAACAGGGATGGCGCAAGGGTAGTTGCTTCGTCACAGAAAAAGTGGCCGACCGCGCCATCGCCCTGCCTTTCCACACCCATCTCACCGAAGATCAAATTTCTTTCATCGTGGAGACCGCCAAGGACGCATCGGTAAATGTTGGCGCGGGCGCTGCCATCTATCTTTGAATTATTCCATCAACCACTCAGGAGCATAAACATGCCACTCATCACCATCCAGCCATCCGGGAAAACCATCGAAGCCGCCGAGGGCATTAGGCTACTCGACATACTAAAACTCAGCGGTGAAAATATCCAGCACAAATGCGACGGCCAAGCGCAATGCGGCACCTGCCACATCTACGTGCAGGAAGGGCGCAAGAGTATTTCAAAAATTCAACGGCCAGAACACGAAAAACTGGACAGCATCATCGGCGTCGGATCCAAATCTCGCCTGGCCTGCCAGGTGGTGCTGGGTAATGAAAACATTACCGTTGAACTGCTCGGTTTCTCGTCCGGATTTTAATCACCCACTTTAAGGAACTGCCATGTCGGACAACACAGCAATCAGCGAAATTCTGTCTGGGTTGGAAGCGGGACAGATCGTCCCCTATCTCGGCCCCGGCATCTGGGCTGAGGCGGCCACACCACCCGCACATCCATCCGACCATTTGCAATTGGTCGCCAAACTCACCGAGCGCGTTACTGTGTCGCACAAGCTGCGCAAGAACCTGACTGGTGCGGCGCAGTACATAGAGAACTTCAAGCACCGCAAGACGCTGGTCGGATTGATGAACACCGCCTTCGCGGGAAAAGCCAAGCCGGATGAATTGCATGAATTCATCGCTACGTTGCACAATTTACCGTTGGTAGTAGATGCTTGGTACGACGATGCCATGCAACAGGCGCTGGTAAAAAATCCAAGCTGGGGACAAGTGCAAAGTGTAAGCCAAGCCGAACACCTTGGTGAATGGGCTCGTTACTACACCGCCCAGGGAGAATTGACCGATGCGAACGCCGCGAAGAAATGGCAAACGCTGCTGTACCGTCCGCTGGGATCAAGCAATCCGGCACAAAATTATATCGTCTCCGATTCTGATTACGTCGAAATACTCACCGAGATAGACATCCAGACTCCGATTCCAAAGGCAGTTCAACTACGCAGAACTGGGAAAAATTTCCTGTTCCTTGGCTGTCGTTTTGCCTACCAGTTGGATCGCATCTTCGCGCGCCAGATCACGAAACGTTCCTCAGATAAACACTGGGCGATCATTGAAGGAGAACTGACCAAAAATGAAAAACAGTTTATGGAAGAATTGAACATCACGCACATGGATATCCCACTGAATATACTAATAGAACACGTGATGTCGCGCTTGTAAAATGTGCAACATTTGATGTCAAATAATAAAACTTCCCAGAATCTTGTCCAAATCGGCGAATGCCCAAATACCCATAGAAACAAATTATCCTAACATTATTCCCAGGAATAGACAGATTCGCCACCGACGCCCCTAATCGCCAGCTGAGAGAATTTCTTTCTTACGCCCGTATCAGTGCAGCACCGTTGCCGACCCACAACATTTCTTGAATTTCTTGCCGCTGCCGCAGGGACAAGAATCGTTGCGCCCGATCTTGGGGTGCTCGCGCTGGTAAGTAGTGGCGATAGTACGTTCTGCCATAGCCAGGCGATAGGGCAGCCAGTATCGGTATATCGATGCGACGCTGGCAGGAATCTGCTCGGATAGTTTTTCGCGCTGTTCGGGAGTCTGGGTTAGCGCTTCTTCGTCCGTTGTAACCTCATCCGCCCCGAGCAAATAGATCGGTCGCAATACCTCTTGACTGTTTGGTTCATCAAAAAAACCTTTCCAGCTTGGACGCTTGAGATTGATACCTGTCATGAATCCGTAGGCCCACATTTCGCCATCAAGGTAATCTTGGGGGCTGTCAGGATAAGCATAAGTGTTGAAGACTGGTTCGAATGCGTCGGGATTGTGCTGCAAGCTCCCAATGATGCCGTTCAATTGCCGCATAATCAGGACGGTGATCCGTTCAGCTTGTTCGATCGTATCGAATGCGGGCTCATCTCTGGTCGTCGGCCCCCAAACACGCGGCAGCCATTCGCTGGGTTTGAGCGTTACGGGGCCAATCGCGATTGCGGTTAGATAACCATCAAGGCAATCCAGCAGCATCGTTTCGTCGGAGGTGGCATCGGACATTAAGAAGCTGTCTAGCTCATCCATCTCTTCTTCAGAAAGAGGGGTCATCGCTTGTGGCAGGGTGGGGGGTGAAGTCGATGTGAAATCAGGCGGCGCGCCGATCAGCGATTCGATGCCATCCTCCTCTATGGTTCTGAGCGCTTCATCCAGCGCATCCCGATCGCTCGAAAAGGGATCATCCCAAACGGTGGAGTTCCAATACTCATCAACCACCTCCAATATCCAGCCGCCTTTACCGTCTTGGTATATCCCGATTCTCACGGTCTTTCCATTGCGAGTCAGTGACTGAGTCAACGTGGAGTGGATAGGGTGATTGTCGTCGTCCGTCATTTGCAATGCTCCATCGCTGCGCACATGAAAATTTAACGAGCCTTAGCGTTAAGATAATCAACCCGCTCGCGCAATTCCAGACCGGGTTTGAAGCGAGGTGCATACTTGGCAGGTACCATGACCGTTGCGCCGGATTTTGGGTTGCGCCCCTTGCGTGGAGGACGATAGTTGAGGCTAAAGCTGCCAAAGCCGCGAATTTCGATCTTGTTTCCCGCAGACATCGTCTCCGAAATTTTGTCGAGTATGGAGCGGACAGCAAGGTCGACATCTTGAGTCGTTAGATGGGGAAATCTTAGCGCTATTTGCTGGATAAGTTCTGCGCGAGTCATGGCAAGTATTCTAGGTTTTTTGCTTGGCTTGGAATTGTATGCCGGAATAGCTTGGCCCATCAAACCAAAAGGTAAAAGTTATTTCTACCGCATTTGCCTGACTCCGTACCAGCTGGGACTATGGCGTAGATTTCGTTAATTGATTGCTGTTCAATGCCTCTGTGAATATTTTCCACTGCTGTTGCGTCATCAGAGTCATTTCTGTCGCTGCATCCAGCATCTCTTTTAGCCAGTCATCGCGTTGCGCAAATGCAATTAACTCATCGGCATTGGCTGAACCTGAACGCCCGGAGGCGCGCAGTTGATCCCAAGCCAAGATACGCCCCATGGCGGCCACAATTTCTTTGAGCCGATTCAGCTTCTTGCCCCACTCGCCAATAGCCACACGATCTTCGGAGGGTTGCAGTCCCTTCAGGATGCATGGTAGCCCTCCGAGTTTCACTGGCTGAAGGAATGCATGGTTTATGGCCTGCATTCGTTTCTGGACTGACACTACGCGGCTTGCCTCATCCGGCCAAGCTGGCTGCTTGATGCCAAGACGAGCAAGGTGCGATGCCAATGCAGATGGCTTGGCTTCCTTGATATCGAGCAGGTAATTCCCGTCAGGTGAACCCTTTCCCTCGACCAGCACGACGAATCGCTCGACACCGAGGCTGCCGGTTCCTGCGATGCGACGGCCTACGTCAAGTACCTCAAAGAAATTCGGCTTAGACTGCTTGGATGCAAAATCATCCATGAATTCGACTACTGATTTTTTCTGCGCATCAGAAGCAGGCAATGCCTTTACGCCGTCCAGTATCAGGCTGCGGCTGTGGCCTTTGCGAATAGATCGCTTGTCGAGGAAGGTGGCTCGTTCGCGGCCTTGTAACGTAGTCAACAACGTATTCATGAGACCGACAGAGGTCTCCCGCTCAACCCAGAGGGGTTTGCCATTGATGAGAGCGCTGCGGTAGGCGTCCAAACAGCTTAAGCTAACGGCCAGCGTTTCGGCATGTGTTGCATTCAGTGCTTCTGCTCCGCACTGAATGCTGATCAGCAATCGAATCATGTCCCAAGTGACCGGAGCGAGTGCGGCTTCGTCGTAGTCATTGATGTCAAAATAAACCTGACGGTTGTCGCCCTTGTAACTACCGTAATTCTCAAAATGCAGGTCGCCGCAACACCAAGCCAGAGGCGCATCGCGAAACAAGGGGGAATCAGGCAATGAATCGTAGAGCAGATGACAGGCGCCACGCAGGAAGATGAAAGGATTCTGCGCCATCTTGGCGTATTTCATGGCCAGGCGTTCTGGTTCGCGCCCCGCATTGTTGCTGATTATCGCGTCTATGATATTTACGGCGCTTTGTGAGGTTTGTTGGTTCATTGGGTTGGCCTGATCATGACGTTAATATAGGTAACAATATCACCCAAATATTCGTGGCAGTGTTATTTATTTGCATAATATTCCACTGAAATTTACCGCCCATTTCACTTCCCCCTAGAAACCAATTGTCCTGACATTACTCCGAGGAATAGACAGCTTCGCTAACGTAGCCCCGGCATGGATTTCCCTGCCAAAGCCCTCTCGCACGATATCCGTGGTTTTTCTGAGGTCGAGATCGACACGTTCTGCCAATTCGTGACACGCGTTCGCGCCGAAGGCAATTTCGGGATGACGGGTCTTCCTCTGCCACTGTTTGATCTCCCGCTTAATGATGCGCAGCCGCTGTGCAGGCGCTGGCCGTGGCACATCAAAAACATTCACCCGCGACAAGAGGGGTGCAGGAACAGCATCAACCGTGTTCGCGGTCAGGATGAATATCATTCGGCTGCAATCAAACTCCATGCCGAAGAACTCGTCCTTGAAGCATTTTCCAGACCGTGATTCAAGCAAATCCAGCAGGGCTGGGTAATACCGGATAACTCGGACTATTCCCTATCTTGTCCACTTCGTCGATGACCACAACAGGCGAGGACGATTTGCCCCTCGCCAGCAAATCAATCAGCGATCCGTATCTGGCGTTGGTCCAGCCTGAATGGCTGCCGGTGATCTGGAAGGCCCCTTGTGCGCCACCAGCACTCAATTTTTCCATATCAACGCCCAGCGCATCGGCAAGCTGTGAAGCAAGAAAGGTCTTGCCTATGCCGGGCTCTCCGAGCAACAGGATAGGCGTGACGTGAAAATCCGTAGGCGACATGGCTCCTGACAGAATCAGGTCCAGTTGCAGGCGGTTGAGCGGCGTCTCCAAATTCTCGAAGTTGGCCTTTGCAGCTTCAAGCCTTACGCTCGCCTTCCTGGCATTCGGGATTGAGCGATAACCATCGTTAAGTAACGCATTCGCGAGAATGCGCTCGCCCCCAGCCCTTTTATCCTGGCCAAGTTCAAGCAGCTGAAGCTGGGCATATTCGATTTTTGT
>Ga0315270_10000719_pt1 | contig 17760 bp, 17 predicted proteins | sample C1_bottom_MG_FD_204932 | JGI IMG/M metagenome (GOLD analysis project Ga0315270, IMG submission 204932) | Sediment microbial communities from Yellowstone Lake, YNP, Wyoming, USA - C1_bottom | ecosystem: Environmental > Aquatic > Freshwater > Lake > Sediment | place: USA: Wyoming | collected...
CACCAGGTACACGTCCGCATGGTCGGGCGCCGAGCCGTTGGGCGTTGCGGACAGGCGCACCCGCCCGAGGGGCCAGCGCCGGACCCGGCGGCTGTCCAGGTACGCCTGGCCGAACTGGGCGACTTCGACCGACGCCAGCTGGGCCACCCGCCGGGCCGACTCGCCCTCGGACAGCAGTTCGATCCCGGCGGGCTGCTCACCGAACCCGGTGAAGGTCGTCGACGTCCGGGTCGGGATCAGCACGACGAACATGGTGTCCAACGTTGGCGGGGTCACAGCGGGGACTCCTCTCTCCCGGGAAACCGACCCGGCGCACCCTAGCGCTGGACGTGCGGTCACCGCGGGGGCGGACCGGCCAGGTAGCGCTCCCGCCATGGCGAGGTCACCTCGAAGGGCACGGCGGGTGCGGGGGATTCGAGGCTGCCCTCGTACGGGCTGGCGAAACGCTCGGGTGCGGGCACCGAACGGTTCACGACGTCGGTGCGCCGAGCCTGGTAGATCGGGTCGGGCAGCACCGCGTCGGCGAGCACCCGGACCTGGTAGTGGTCGCCGGGTCGACTGGGCAGCAGAACACTGCGGACCCAGTTCCACTGGATGGCCTCGTTGACCGCCGCCAGCTCGGCCTTGTCCGCCGGGTCAAGCAGGCCCTGCTCGACGAGGGTGTCGTCGAGGAGCGCGGCCTCCCAGGCGGAGATCAGCGGCGGGAACCAGCCGGGCTCCTCGCGGACCTCCCAGGTCGCGCCGGTGCTGTTTTCCCGCAGCACGAAACCGACCCCGAGGCTGTCGTCGAGGCGGTGGGTTCCGAACCGCGCCCGGCCACCGCTCAGGTAGGCGGCGATGTCGCCGAGGCAGGGGCTGTTCTTGGACACGACGGTCAGGTCGCTGCGGTCGAACGGCTGCCCGGGGAATGCGACGTCGCCGAGCGCCCGCAGGGCGTAGGCGCCGCGCAGCAGGCCGTCGCAGGCGTGCCCGTGGAACAGCACGAGGGCGGCGACCGTCACGGTCTTGGGCTCGGGGTCCAGCCGGCCCTGTGCGGAGCGCGTGTCGATCACGCTGAAGCGGGGCAGCCCTTGGGCTGCGGCAAGCCAGCCGGTCTCGGAGCGGGGGTCCTCCGGCGCGGCGGCAGCCGCAACGGGACTGCCGCTTCGGCCGGGCCGCTCGCTGGCGCTCAAAAGCTGATCACCGTGGCGCCCTCGAGCCCGTAGCGAACGAAGGCATCACGGGCGTACTCCAAGGTGACCCCGCGCCTGGTCAGCTCCTCGAAGGTGCCGTTGGCGTTCGCCGCGTTCAGGCACGCCCCGACCGTGACACCGGCCGCGACGAGAGCTTCCATCTGCTCTCGGTACTCCACGTGGACCGGCCGGTCGCTCGGCTCGGTCAGCGCCCGCTGGGCGGGCCCGAAGCAAAACACCTCCAGGGCCAGCCCCTGGTCGGTGGCGACCTGTCGGACTCGCTCGGCGACGTGAGAGCCGGCGCTGAGGGAGTCCTCGTCGTCGTGGAAGAGGAAGATCACGGTCTTGGCCATCGGGCTCCTTGGTAGGTGACGTGGTAGGCGACGCGTAGACGGATGTGCGGACGGATGGGCCGAGCGATGCTGGGCGGGTCTGCGCTGTCCCTGGGTTGGTGGTCGGGTCAGCCGAGGGTGAGCAGGGAGCCGATCACCAGCGTGGCCAGGGCGTGGGCACCCTGGGGGGCGCCCTGCCAGGGGACGATGGCCAGCTCGGTGTGGTGGGGCTCCCTGCCCCAGGTTGTGCCGGCGGACCGCGACGCCGCGTGCCCCCAGCCACTCCAGGTCGCTGGCGAACGTCGCCAGCGCGGGGTCGACGCTGGACCCGCACACCCCGGTCGAACAGCACATCGCCGGGTCGAACACCTCGAGCTCCATCGGCGTCTCCCCACGTTGGTTGTCTCGCCAACTGATCGGAAATCGACGATAGTCGATGTATGGAGCCTGGCAAGCACCTGCGCTGGCCTGCTCCGGCCGGCCGGTCACAGTCCCGCGATACCCGCCTTGAGCGCGGCCAGGCCGTTGCTGCTGAGGCAGTACCGGGTGCGCTGGCCCTCGACCTCGCCTTGCACCAGGCCGGCGTCACGCAGGATGCGCAGATGTTCGACACCGTGGACTGGGCCAGCGGCCGCTCGGCCACGACGTCACCGGTGACGCAGGTCTCGCGGGCCGCGAGCAGGCGGAAAATCCTCACCCGGACCGGGTGACCGATGGCCTTCGCGAGCGAGGCCAGGGTCTCGTCATCGGGGATCTCGGCGGCGTCGAGCGGTGCGGGGCTCGTGCAGCACCCGTCAGTGTCGACCACGGTCACGTCACGAACAGCCATCGTCGAATGACGATAGCAGAGAGCGTGCCTGCCGGGCCGCGCCGGTCTTGCGCGGCTGCGCGCGTCCCTGCGATCACGTCCCGCAGTCGGGTCTCCGGCTCCCACGCGGCGAGGCGACGCGCTTCCCGTCACGGCGACCCGGTGAGCCACTGGCCTCGGGTGGGGGGAAGGTCGCTGGCCCCGTGCTCGCCCTGCCGGACCGCGAGCACCTGGTGGACGGTGAGGTTCCCGTGCTCGAAGGCGAGCGCGCAGGCGGCCAGGTACAGCAGCCAGGTGCGTGCACGAGAGGGTGTGACGAGGTCCAGGGACTGCTGCCAGGAGTCGCGCAGGTTGGTCACCCAGGCTCGCAGGGTCAGCCCGTAGTGCTCCCGCAGCGCCTCGACGTCGCGCACCTCGAACCCGACCTGCTCCAGTGCGTCCAGTGTGCTGCTGAGCGTGACGATCTCCCCGTCGGGGAAGATGTAGCGGTCGATGAAGCCCGGTTGGCCCTTCGACGACGGGGGCAGTGAACGCACCGAAGCGATGGCGTGGTTGAGCAGCCGTCCGCCGGGACGCAGCAGCTCCAGGAGCTTGCTGCTGTAGGCCGGCAGCTGGACCCGTCCGACGTGCTCGGACATCCCCACGCTCGAGATGGCGTCGTACGGCCCGTCGTCGACCTCGCGATAGTCCTGCAGTCGGATCTCCACCCGGTCGGACAGTCCTGCCGCAGCGACCCGCTCGCGGGCCAGCTTCGCCTGCTCCTGGCTCACCGTCACCCCGACGACGTTCACCCCGTACTGGGCGGCGGCATGGATCGCCAGCGAACCCCAGCCGCATCCCACGTCCAGCAGCCGCATCCCCGGCCGTAGTCCCAGCTTGGTGCAGACCAAGTCGGCCTTGTCCCGTTGGGCGTCCTCGAGCCCGTATCCGACGCCGGGCTCTTGGGCCCAGTAGGCGCACGAGTAGACCATGCTCGGTCCGAGGACCAGCCGGTAGAACTCGTTGCCGACGTCGTAGTGGTGGGACACCGACCGGGCGTCGCGACCCGGGCTGTGCAGCCCGCCGACGCGCCGGCGTACCTCCTCGGCTGGCGGCCTCGGCGGCGGGCCCACCGCCCCCATCCGGGTGGCGGTGACCGCAGCGGCCAGGCGCTGGTGCGTGCTCAGACCGATTCCCTGATGGTGGGCGACCCGTTCGATCACGTCCCGCAGGTCCAGCACGGCAAAGATGTCGCCGTCGAAGTCCACATCGCCGGAGACGTACGCTCGGACCAGTCCGAGCTCGTTGGGTGCCCACAGAATCCGCCTCAGGGCCCGCCTTCTGCGGAACACGACGCTGGCCGCAGCCTGCGGGTCACCGGCCTGCGAACCGTCCCAGCAGATGAGTCGGACCGGCAACGGCCCACCCACCGCCGACTCAAGGATCGACAGCAGTGGCGCCGCGGCGCCCTCCTGCTCGGGGATCACCTTGGATCTCAGATCCAGGCGCCGGACCGCGCGGTCAAAGCCAGACACGCCCTCACCTCGCCCTCCGCGACTACGTGGACGACGCGACGTCGTACGCGGGCCACGCCCTACCCATCATCGGACTGTGTCCGGACGGGCAGCCCGCTGGGCCGACGTTAGCAGGCCCGCGACCGGCCACTACCAGCGTCGAGTCTGGTCGCCCTGAGCCAGCCCCACGAGCGCCTGAGAGAACTGGCCACGCCACCACCACGGGGTGGCGGCGCCGGTGCGGCCGTTCGACGATGCCCGAGCGGTCACCGGGCCATGTACCCGCCGTCGATGTACAGCTCCAGCCCGGTCACGAACGACGCATCGTCGCTGGCCAGGTAGGCCACTCCGGCGGCCACCTCGGCGGGCAGCCCGAGCCGCCCCATCGGCGTCACGTCGATCATCGCCTGCTCGAACGGGGTGCCCTTCGCGGAGGCCAGGATGGGCGTGTCGATGAAGCCGGGGTGCACGGAGTTGACCCGGACGCCGCGGTCGACCCAGTGCAAAGCCGTGTTCTTCGTCAGGGTCCGCACGGCGCCCTTCGCCGCGTGGTAGGCCGGTGAGGTCCCGAAGCCGCCGCTGCTGCCGAAGATCGAGCTGATGTTGACGACCGAGCCGTGGCCGGAGGCCGCCAGCGCCTCGGCCGCGCTCTTCATCCCCAAGAACACGCCGGTCTGGTCGATGGCGATGGTGCGCTGCCAGTCCTCCAGTGAGGTCTCCTCGATCGTGGCGAGGTCGCCCATCCCGGCGTTGTTGACCAGGATGTCCAGCCTGCCGAACATCTCGACGGCGGCCGTGACGGCGGATCGCCACTCGGTCTCGGAGGCGACGTCGAGGTGCACGTAGGCCGCCCGGGCCCCAGCGGCCACGATGCCTTGTGCCACCTCGGTTCCCGCGTCGTCTTGGACGTCGGTGACCAGGACTGCCGCACCCTCGCTGGCCAGCCGCGTCGCGATGGCCTGGCCGATCCCGCTGGCCGCTCCGGTCACCAGCGCCACCCGGCCCGGTAGTCGATCCATGCCTCAGTCCTCTCCGATCCTGACCTGGCGGGCCCGTTCGCCGGGTCTGCGCACGGGCCGCCCGCGAGGGATGCCGTCAGTTGCTGCTCCCGACCGTATCCGCTGATCCCGGACGGTGGGGCGGCACCGGCCGTTGGGGCGGGGCGCACGGGGTGCACCCGGCAACTCTTCGCAGCACTTGTCGAAGTACCCGTGCCGGTTGATCCGGTAGCGGAGGAACTAGGCGAACAGCCGCTCGGTGTGCGTGCTGATGGTGCACCTCCCACGTCAGGCAGGGGTCAGGCGGGTGTGTCGTGGACGACGAGGACCGGGCAGCGCGCATGCTCGGCGACGGCTGCGCTGACCGAGCCGAGGAGCAGTCCGGCGAAGCCGCCGTGGCCGCGGCTGCCGACGATGAGCATGTCGGCGTCCTCGCTCACCTCGAGCAGGACCGTGCTGGCGTGGCCTTCGCGCACGGTGGTGACGAGTCCGGGTGGTCGCTGCTCACCGAAGACGGCGTCGAGAGCCTCGTCCAGGACCGTCTTGGCGTTGACGTCCGTCTGCCAGTCGCCGGGGTCAGCCGCCCACACCGACCACGATGTGTCCCCGGTGCTGCTTCGCGGGTTGACTGGCCACTGGTCTGCCTCCTCGATCGGACTGTGTCATGGCTGGGTTCGACTGCCTGGGCGCCGGTGCCGGTGCGGGCCGAGTCAGCCGCGGACCCGGCGCAGCAGCATCTCCAGCCCTTCGGTGGCCAGGTCGGGCGGAAGATGTCCTTGGGTGTGGAAGTAGTAGCCGTCGAACCCCCACTTCATGAAGTGGGCGGCCGGGCCGTCCACGGTGAGGTCGATCGAACCGCCGAACAGGGTGTCGGAGTAGATCAGGGTGGCCTGCGCGCCGCCCCGGTTGGCGATGCAGAACACCTCGGGCCGGTAGGGCGGGATGTCGCCGGTGCCGGTCAGGTCGTGGCGGATCGCCGCGGCGGCGACGTCGGCCTGGTGCACGGCGATGTGGCCGAGCTTGGGCATGGCCAGTGCGGTGCCGTCCCCGGCCGCGTATACCCGGTCGAGGTCGAGGTGCCGCATCGCCTGGTCGGTCGGGACGAACCCCTGCTCGTCGCCGAGGCCCGGGGATCGTTTGACCACGGCGTTGCCGGTGTAGGGGGGAAGCACGATGGACAGGGCGCTGTCCCAGCGGGTGCCGTCGTCGAACTCCACCGCGCCGTCGGTCAGCCGGCTGAGCACCTTGCCGGTCGTCACCTCGATGCCGGCACGTTCGACCAGGGACTCCACGGCGGCGTGCACCGTGGGGCCGACGTCCTCGAAGAAGATGTGTCCTGGGCTGAACACCCTGATCGGACTGCGATCACGCAGGCCACGACGGCGCAGCTCGTGGTCGACCATGAACATGATCTCGGCGACCGGCCCCTCGCAGGGCGCGGCCAGCTGAGGCACCTGCACCCGGGTTCCCCACACGCTCTTGGCCGAGCCGATGACCACCGGGCCACCGGTGAACCCGTCCAGGGCTTCGGCCAGCCGCGGTGCTTCGGTGTCGTCGCACAGGGAGTACCCGAAGTCCCGGAAGCCCGGGATGGCGTCGTAGTCCTTCGTCGCGCCCGAGGCCAGCAGGAGGTAGTCGTAGGCCAGGGTGTCGCCGTCGTCCAGCACCAGCTGCCGGTCGGCGGCGTCGACCCGCTGGACCGCCCGGTGCTGGAATCGGGCGCCGGCACGGGCCACGGCGCTGACCAGCGGGAACCGGGCGTGCTCGACCGGCTTGCCGGCCAGGGCCACCTCGGGCAGCGCCGGGCGGGACAGGCTGGTCGCCCGGGGGTCGACCACGACGAGATCGGCCTGCTCGGTCAGTCGGCTGAGGCGGTACGCCGCGCGCAGCCCGGCGAACCCGCCGCCGAGGATGACGACCCGCGGGCGGCCGCTTGAGGTCTGGCTCACCGGTGGCCGTCGCCCGGGTCGGATGCGGCGAGCTCGGCGAAGACGTGCTCGGCGTTGCCGAACACCCGCGTGGCCTCGGCGAAGCGGGCGATCTTCACGGTCTCGAGGATCTTGGCCTGGTCGATGTCGAGGGTATGGGCCTTGTTCATCATGGCCTCGATGCAGGCGTGGCTGCCGGTGGCCAGCGCGATGCCGAGGTAGATCAGGGTGCGGGTCTCGTCGGTGAGCGCGCCGGCTCCCTCGGGCATCGCGTACCCGCTGTCCTGGGCGTGGCGCAGCACCAGGTCCGGTGCCACGGTCGCGGCCAGCTGCACCGAGCGCGGCACGGTTCCGTTCAGCGTGGCGGTCATTCCGGCGAGCACCTGGTCAAGGGTCGGAGGTGTGGTCGTGGTCGTGGCGGTCATGCTTCGGTCTCCTTCGCGGGGCGGGGTTGCCGTCGGACTGCTGTCCGAGGGTGTCGGTGGGCTGGCCGGGGGGCACCCGCACGGTTGGCGCCCTCGGCGGGTGTCCCGGGTGGTCGGGGGGGAAGTGGGCCCGGATCCGGTCGGCCATCTTCAGGTAGCCGATGAGGAGCGAACACCACGGCCATGTGGTCGCCGTAGCGCAGGCCGAGCCGGTGGTCGATCACGGTCACCACGGCCAAGGTGATCGCGATGAACAAGGCGTTGGGGACCTGCAGCAGAAGCACGGTGCTCCACTTGGCGACGATGAGCTCGGACTTGCCGAAGAAGATCAGGAAGATGATGCCGAACATGGCCAGCATCGACGCGTGACCCTTGATCTGGTCCGACTGGCTGTTCATAGTGCAGTCCCTTCCGGTTGTGGTGCGAGGCGTTTCCTACGGGCTGCGGGTCACGCGCCGTCGGCGCGGATCTCCTGGTCGGCGATCCGCTGTCCGACGGCTGGTGACGGTGGCCCGTCGACCGTGTGGGTCGCTGTGACGCTGCGGGCGCGTCGGGGAGTGATTACGACCATGGTCAGGGCGAGCCCCAGCGCTCCGGTGGCCATGAGGATGACTCCGACGATGCGGATGTCGATGCCGGCGACGGTGGTGTGGACGGCGAAGGTGAGGATGGCGCCGACCGCGAGGAGGAAGATGCTGAAGCCGATACCCATGACTTTCCATTCCAGTCGAGTGGTCTTGGGGTGATGGGGTTTAGGTCGCGACGGGTTCTTCGATGACAACCTGCTCGGTTGGTTCGCTGACCTCGCCGCGACGTTCCCGGCGCGCCTTGAGGAAGGCGTAGATGGGGATCCCGATCATGAGGAGCAGGAGGGCTTGGTAGACGGCCTGGTAGCCGGCCGTGAATGTGACGTAGAGGGAGAACAGGATGCTGGTCGTGGCGATGGTGAGGTCTCGGGTCAGGGCCCAGCCGTCGACGCGGCGTCGCCGGGAGACCAGGTAGGCGAGCTGGGCGCAGGCGGAGAAGAAGTAGGGGATCGCGACCGTGACGACCGACAGGTTGACCAGGTAGGTGAAGACGTTGAGGCCGGTCTGGCTGCTGTAGGCAACGGCCATGAGCAGCGAGGCGATGGCGGTGGACACGAGGATCCCGAACCAGGGTGTGCCGTTGCGGTCGGTCTTGGCGAACTGCGGGATGAACAGCCCGTCCTTGGCTGCCGCCCACGGCATCTCCGCGGTGATGAGCGTCCATCCGTTGAGAGCACCGAGGCCGGAGACAACAGCGGTCGCCGCGACGAGCTTCCCGACCCAAGCCGCGTCGCCGAACATCGTCTGGAAGGCGTCGACGAACGGTGCGCCGTTACCGACGAGGACATCGTGGGGGACCAGGCCCATCACGGCGGCCGTCACGGCGATGTAGAGCAGCCCGCTGGCCACGGTCCCGATCACCGAGGCCCGGCCGACGTTGCGACGTGGGTGCTTGACCCGCGCTGCCGCGATGGCTGCGCACTCGACGCCGATGAAGGAGAACAGGGCGACCCCGGCGGCGATGCCGATCGCGTCGTAGAGACTGCCCCCTGAGGCGTTGAACGGCGGAAAGTTGTCGGCCTTGACCCAGAACCACCCCAGGACCGCCACGAGAAGGAGAGGGACGAACTTGAGGATGACGGTGACGTTCTGGAACCACGCCATCTGACGGATGCCGACGAGGTTGATGGCCGCCGGGATCCACAGTCCGGTCATCGCGATGCCGAAGTTGGTCCAGGCCGACGGGCTCTCGATGGAGAACAGCGACTCGACGTAGAACACCCACGAGGCGACGATGGCGGCGTTCCCGGCCCAGGCGGTGATCCAGTAGCACCAGGCGGTGAGGTAGCCGGCGAAGTCGCCGAACTCGTGGCGTGAGTATGCATAGAGGCCGCCGGCGCTGTTGGGGATGCGTTTGGTGAGCTGGCCGAACATGACGCCGAGCAGCACGGCTCCGAGGCCGATGACGCCCAGGACGAGAAGTGACACCGTTCCGGCGCCTGCCATCACCGCCGGCATCGTGAACACGCCGGTGCCGATGATGCTGCCGATGACCAGTGCGGTGGCCGAGGGGAGCCCCAGGGTGCGTGCCTGGGCGGTGGCTCGGGAGGTGGCGACCGGGGGCACCTCGGGTGTGTCTGCGGTATCGGGTTCGAGCGGGGTGAGGGTCACGGTGTTCCCCTTTTCCAGTGCGACGGGAGGTGTCGACCGATGGTCGGCACCAAGATGGGCTGCGCCCGGCTCGACGCGCCCGCGGGCCTGTTCACGGCGTGGAGCCGTTGCTCGCAACGACCGGGCTGGCCGCGACCGACGGGCCGCGCAGGTCGACGCCGTGGGTGCGGGCTGCGGCACCCTCGCGGGCCAGGAAGGCTCCCAGTTCGGCGATGGTGCTCATCAGGGAAGCGGGGAAGCCCGTCACCACGGCACCAAGTCGCCGCGCGGTCGCGATCGCCTGCAGTCCGTCGACGCCCGTCCCGATGACAATGACCTTGGCCGGTGTCGCCGTGCCCGACGCGGTGATCATCATCGACAGGTAACGGCCGAACACCTCCGCGGCAAGAATGGCGGCCCGGTAGCCGGCTGCGCTGGACTGCGAACTGAGCGCATCCATGGCCTGCGCGCGGCTCAGGGTCCGCGGGAGCATCTCGAACGCGACGGTGGTCACCCGAGCGGTCGCCAGCGCACTCATGCTCGCAGCGTTGGTGATGGGATCGACGAGGCCGATCAGCGTCTGGCCCGGACGGAGACCGCCGATGAGCTCGTCATCCGGACACTGGACGACGGCGAGGATGTCGCACTGGGCTAGGACGTGGTTGCGCGTCGTGAGGGTCGCCCCAGCCGATGCGTAGGAGGCATCAGGGAAGCAAGCCCCGCGGCCTGCTCCGGGCTCCACGAGGACGACTCGCCCAGCATCCACCAGCCTGTCGGCCGAGGCCGGGTCGAGCGCTACTCGGCGCTCGCGTGGGCATGTTTCAGCCACGACGCCGACAGCGAGCGGTGGTGCAACGGATGGCGTTTCCATGGTGTCCCTCGCGTGAGGTTACCGAACGCGCCCGGTTCGAGCACGACGCTCTGCGGAGACCCAGTGAGGACAGGGTTTCCAACCCGGGCTGGCTGTCGTCCCAGCCACTGTGCACCCTACGCCCTCCCGGGGGATCTGCCTGCTGGCGCAGGCGGGCGTCAGGGACCTCGCAGCCTTCGACAACTCGCGCGACCGATGTGCAATCGCGAAACGGGTTGTCCTGCAACCACTATGAGCGTTGCAGTGTCGGGTGCTCCTGGACTTCGTGCGGAGCAGGTGCGCATAGTGAAGACATGACCACACACTTGAACAGGACCGATGAACAGCTCAAGTCCGCCATCGACGACGAGCTCGGATGGACGCCGAACGTCACCGCGACCCATGTCGGGGTCGGCGTCAACCACGGCGCGGTGACGCTCTCCGGTGAGGTCGCCAGCTACCCCGAGCGCCACCTGGCAGTGAAGGCCGCTCAGCGGGTTCGCGGGGTCACGGCCGTCGCCGACGAGATGACGGTGCAGACCGTCTGGGCCAACAACAACGATGCCGATATCGCGCGTGAGGCCGGTGAGTCCCTCGACCGTGCTGTCGACGTCCCCGACGGGTCGGTCAAGGCCGAGGTCACCGACCACGTGGTGACCTTGCATGGCCAGGTCGCGTGGCAGTACGAGCGTGAGGCCGCCCACCGTTCTGTTCGCTATCTCCACGGCGTCACGAATGTCCACAACCTGGTGTCGGTCAAGCCGCCGGTGTCCGCGGTCGGCGTCAAGTCCTCGATCGATGCCGCGCTGCTGCGCAACGCCCTGCTCGAGACGAAGAAGCTGAAGGTCACCGCCGACGGCGCCGGCGAGGTCACTCTCGAGGGCAATGTGCATTCCTGGACCGAGCGCACCCAGGCCGAGCACCTGGCATGGTCGGCTCCCGGCGTGACCGGTGTGGTCAACCACCTGCACATCGAGTACTGATCCGCGTGCCCGTCCCGAACGTCCCCGTGAGTGTCACGACCGCATCCGACAGCGAACTGGTCGTCTCCGTCGTGGGCGTGTCCCAGCGCTTCGGCGAGGTGCTGGCGCTGGACTCATGTCGGCGATGGGCACCTGCACCTGGTAGCCGGAGGCAAAGACGAGCATCCAGGCGGGCACCGCGACGACCGCCACGACGAAGCTCGACGTCCAAGACGATCAAGGAAGTCGCGTTACATTGATCTCACCCCCGAAGCCCAGAGCCTAGAGGAGGCAAACATGAAGTTACTCATCGGCGACACGTTCCCCACCATCGAGGTGAGAACCACCAACGGCGACATAACGTTGCCCGACGGATTCGCCGGACACTGGTTCGTGTTCTTCAGCCATCCCGGCGACTTCACGCCCGTGTGTACAACGGAGTTCGTCGGCTTCCAGAAGAGGGCCGACCAGTTCGCTGCCCTCGACGCGAAGCTGATCGGCCTCAGCGTCGACGATATCGATGACCATCACGCGTGGATCGCGTGGATGTCCGACCATCTCCAAATCGGTGTCGAGTTCCCGATCATCGACGACAAGGACCGATCGGTTTCGCTGACGCTCGGCATGCTCCGGCCGGACCAGATCGAATCGGTTACCGCCCGATCGGTGATCGTCGTCGCTCCCCGCGGGGTCGTGCGCACGATTCTCGAGTACCCACAGGAACTGGGCCGCAACATGGACGAGATCGTTCGCATCGTCAAAGGCCTCCAACTGTTCGATGCCACCCACCTGATGGCGCCGGCGAACTGGCCGAACAACGAGATCATCGGTGACAAGGTGCTCGTTCCACCATCGACCGAGCTCAGCGCCAGCCAGGTCGCCGACCAACACGTCACACAGCTGTCGGACTGGTTCCGCTACCGCGCAGTAACGTGAAGAACCGTAAGAGGACGACCCGGGCGCTGTCGACGGCCAACCGGAGGTAAGATCCTCACATCGGACACGCGTTGTCCGATGTGAGGATCGTCGCCCCGTGCAGCAAGCTGACCTTCGAGTCCTGATGGGCCACCACCGCCGGCCCAAAAGTTCACCAAGGTGACCGTGGCAGCAACAGACCACCGCCGGTTCTGGGACGCGATGGACGCTCGGGTGCCCACCAAGCTCGCCACCGAAGCGGAGATCAGCACCGCGATGGGCACTGCCAGGACCTGACTGGCACCGGCGACGTCTCGCCCTACTGGCCCGAGGTCTTCTGCATCGCCAACCGGGGCGGCGCGCAGGCCACCCTGATCTACTCCGACGAACTGTTCGGTGGTTCGGTCGACCTCACCCTCGACGGGCCGGCCGACCACTTCATGAAGTTGACGTTCGACGGCTACTACTTACATGCCCCAGGGCATCTTCCGCAGATTCTGGCCACCGAAGGGCTGGAGATGCTCATGCTCCTGCGCCGTGTCCAGCGCTGACCCGCCAGCGGTTCCAGGGCCGACAACTGGCAACCGCTCCCCGCCCGAGCCGCGGAAGTCAACTCAACCCCGCCCCAGCCCGCCCGTCCCGGCGACCGTTACCCCGGCCCTGGGAGCAACGCTGGAAGGCGGGCAGGTGCCGGTCCTGGGAGGCCGAGCGCAGGGCCGAATAGACTGCCAGGATGTCTTCGCGGATCGTGGTCTTGAACACCCGGTCGTAGACCGCGATGTTGTCGATCTCCCCCTGGACACCGGCTACGCAAGCCGCCTGGACGCTGTCGAAGCGAGGGACGGCCCCAACCCAGCGGTTGGCGGGTGGCGCGACGGCGTACTTCTCGAACAGGCCGAGCAAGGCCTCGATATGCCGCTGCTCAGCCTCGACGACATTGCTGAAGGGGCGCACTTCGCCGAAGTCGCGGACCACCTGCAGGTAGGTATCCCGCGACCGGAATTCGTCATCGACGGCGTCATTGAGTCCCTGAATCTCAGTGGGGTTGAGGATGGTCATGCGTGGCTTCCTTCGTTGAGAGTTTCAATATGACCCGGGATGGGATTCAGCTCACTTGCGCGGAGAAGAAGAGGCGACCCCCCAGTAACCGCAGCCCCTGCAACCATAGGCCGCAGGCCGCCAGAAGCCCCAGTGCGGCGGCGAGCGCTCTCGGGGTTGCCTCGGCCAGGCCCATGACCTCGCGCAGGGCCGGGATGAGGATCACCGCCGTGAGGAGCAGGCTCACAGCGGTGAACATCCAGCCGACCCAGGGGTTGTTGGCGCGCAGGTTGATCAGGGCCGGGTGCCGTAGGTCGCGGTTGGCCAGGATCAGCAGGAATAGCGCCAGCACCAGAGCGCCGAACACGACTAAGCGCAGCTCCGTTTCGGGCCAGGCGTAGAGGTGCTGCAGGAGCGCATATCCGACAAGCAGGATCGTTGCGATCCCCAGACCCTGGCCCAAGGAGTAGACGATGTTGCCGAGGCTGAAGGGGCTGGCAGCGAGCGGCCGCGGCGGCCGCTCCATGACGTCGCTGGATGCCGGCTCAGCCTCGAAGACGATGGAGCAGGCCGGATCGATCAGCAGCTCCAGCAGCACGATGTGTACCGGCAGCAGCAGCGCCGGCCAGTGCAGCAGCGCCGGCACCAGCGCCAGCGCGATGATCGGCATGTGCACGGCGAAGGTGAAACGTGTGGCCTTGACGACGTTGCCGTAGATGCGCCGGCCGCCGCGGATGGCGTTGGCAATGCTGGCGAAGCTGTCGTCTAACAGCACCAGTGCGGCGGCTTCGCGCGCGACGTCGGTGCCGCGCTCGCCCATGGCGACACCTACGTCGGCGGCCTTGAGCGCAGGGGCGTCGTTGACCCCGTCGCCGGTCATGGCGACCACCTGCCCGCCGGACTGCAAGGCCCGCACCAGGCGCAGCTTCTGCTCCGGGGCAAGCCGGGCGCACACGTCCGTGTGGCGCAGGCGCTCGCGCAGCGCCGCCTCGTCGAGCTCGGCGATCTCTGGGCCGGTGAGCACCTCGGCGCGTTCGGACAGACCCACCTGGGCGGCGATGGCACGCGCTGTAGCCGGGTGGTCACCGGTCATCATGAGAACGCGGACGCCGGCTCGGCGGCACTCGGCGATTGCTGCAGGCACCTCGGCTCGCGGCGGGTCGAGAAGACCGAGGAGCCCCAGGAACTCGAAGTCGAAGTCGTGCTGGCTGTCGGGCCAGGCTGCGCCTTCCTCTTCGGACCGCCAGCAGCCGCGCGCCACGCCGAGCACGCGCAGGCCTCGTGTAGCCATGGCCTCCACCTGGTGCTGGATAGCCGCCTGCTCGGCCTGGGGCAGGTGGCACAGGTCGGTCACCGCCTCGGGTGCGCCCTTGGCGGCGAGCCGGTGGGATTGCGGGCGGACGCCCGCGTAGACCCGCGTCATGGCCAGGATGCCGGGTGCGAGGTCGTACTGGCGTTGGGGCGCCAGGTCGTCGTGGACGTGCTCGGTCCCGGCCAGATGCTCATGGCCGAAGGCCTGGATGGCCTTTTCCATGGGGTCGAAGGGATCGGAGGCGGTCGCCAGCATGGCGAACTCGACTAGATCGTGGAAGCCCTCCGGCAAGGGCTCTTCGCCGGCGGTGAACGCGGACTCGCCAACGCCTAGCTCGGCCACTTGCATGCGGTTCTGGGTCAGCGTGCCGGTCTTGTCCACTGCCAGCACGGTGATCGCGCCCAGCGCCTCGACCGCCGGCACCCGTCGGGTGAGCACCTTCACTTTCGACAGCCGCCAGGCGCCCAGGGCTAGGAACACGGTGAGGATGACCGGAATCTCCTCGGGCAGGATGGCCATGGCCAGCGCGATGCCTGACAGCAGGCTGGCCTGCAGCGTCTGCTGGTTCCATAGCCATTGGATCAGCACCAGCGCGCCGGCGAGGAGCAGCGCGATGACGGTGAGGTTGCGGATCAGCCCGCGCGAGGCGCGTTGCAGGCCGGAGACGGCGTCCTCAGTGCCGGTGAGGGCCGTGCCGATGCGGCCCACGGCGGTGCGCCCGCCCGTGGTCTGCACCACGGCCAGGCCCACGCCCTGGGTGACCACGGTGCTCGCAAACAGAGTGGCGCTGCCTTCCCCGCCCGGCTCGGTCGGTGGTTGCAGCGCGGCATCGGCCAGTTTGTCCACCGGCACCGCCTCCCCGGTGAGCAGAGACTCGTCTACAGCGAGTCGTCCCTCGACGAGCTGCGCGTCGGCGGCGACGCGGTCACCCTCGCGCAGCACCAGCACGTCGCCGACGACCACCTCGCGTCCGGCAATGCGTTGCTCCTTGCCCTCGCGGAGCACCAACGCGCGCGGCGCCGACAGGTCGCGCAGCGACTCCAGAGCACGCTGGGTCTTGCGCTCCTGGGCGAGCGTGATGCCGATCACCACGAACACGAAACCCAGCAGAAACAGCGCCTCTCCGCGGTCGCCGAGCAGGAGATAAATGCCGCCAGCGGCCAGCAGCATCAAGAACATGGGCTCGCGCAGCACTTCCAAGACGATGGCGAGCGGGGACTTCGACGCCGCGCCCGGCAGCAGGTTGGGGCCGTCTGTAGCGAGGCGGTCGGCGGCCTCGGCCTGCGTCAGGCCCTTCCCAGTCGGGTCGGAATCCCGGGACGGGTGGGCCGACTCGGCAGACGAGAACACTGTCATATTGGGGATATCCTCCGGGATGACCTTCTCACGGAAGCTGTCAACCTCTTTGAGGCACTGAGTTTCCGAATTTGCCGAGCGGCGGACTCCTTGTTGTCGGGTTGGTTGATCCAGCTCGCCTCGGGCAGGCGGGGTGGGGTGGGTGGTCGGTGGACGAACCGTTCGGGGTGGGCTGTGTAGGCGGCGGTAAGGACTGGGTTCATCCTGGGTTCGAAACGCGCAACCAGCCCGTGAGCCAGAACGCACCACCTCGCCTTAGAAGACGTTGGGCCCCAACATGTTTCGCTCCTACTCAGGGAAGTCCAACATGGCCTGAGACGGCTCAGGCGTGTCTTCAACTGAGCGGTGGCTCGACGCCTGTGACTGGTTGGGATGTCGGTCGGGACTCCTGCCCGCCGATCGTGTTCTCACGCTCGCGTTACGACCGATCCCCAGCGCCCCTGGTAGGCCTAGCCCTTGATGCGCCGCAGCGCAGTGAGAGCGGTCTCGTCCGCGGTCGGGAGGGTATGGACGTACTTGCTGGTGGTTGCGATGGAGGCGTGTCCGAGTCGGTCGCGGACGACCTGCAGGTCTGCGCCGCCGGCGAGGAGCCAGGAGGCGTGGGAGTGACGCAGGTCGTGCAGGCGGGGTCGGGGATCGAGGCCGGCCGCGGAGCAGGCCGGGAACCAGATGCGCAGTCGGAACCAGTCCCGGGGGAGGTGCCCGTCGGTGTCGCGTTCGCGTGGTGTTCGGGGGGAGTCCTGGCCGGCGGCGCGGCGGTCGGCCCGGTACCGGGCGAAGGAGGATCGGCAGTGCACGCAACGGCACCCGCCGGCGGTGTAAGCGGAGAGGGTCGCGTGCGGGTAAGTGCGGCCCGCGGCGTTGGGCGCGGTCGAGCCGAGCTGGTCGGCGTCGAGCAGCAGCGGTCGCGGCGGCGTGGTCTGGTCGAAGTGGCGGAGCTGGAAGAGCAGGCCGTCGGCGGGCAGCGCGTGGGCGTTCGCGTGGGTCTCGATCGCGGTGACCAGGGCCGGGTCGAGTTTGAGCCGGCGCGCGTGCTTGGTCTTCGGGTAGGGCTTGACGTAGAAGCGGTCTCCGGTCGGGTGGAACCGGGGGCTGGTCTCGCTCACCGACCGGCTGACGGTCAGGATGCCGCTGGGCAGGTGCAGGTCCCTCGGGCGCAGTTCGATGAGCTCACCCCAGCGAAGGCCCGAGCCGATCGCGAGCTCGATGAGGAGCCGTGCCGCGTCGTTGGGCAGCTCCAGGTAGAGCCGGGCGTACTCCTCGGGGGTCAGGATCCGGTATTCCTTCACTTCGACGGTCGGGGTCTTCACCCCGCGGCAGGGGTGGATGACGGTGACGAAGTCGTTGAGCGCGGTCGTGAAGATCGCCGAGAGGACGATCTTCAGGTGGCGGATGTTCGCCGGGGTGACTCCGTTCGCGGTGAGTTCGGTGACCCACTGGCGCACGTGGGTGGGCAGGATGTCGCGCATCTTCATCGTCCCGAACCAGGGCAGCAGGTGACGGTCGAGGACGTAGCGGTAGCTCTGTCGGGTCGAGGGCTCGAGCACGTGGTGGGGGAACCACTCGTCGTTGACGTAGGTCGCGAAGGTGATCTTCCCGCTCGCGGGGTCGCCGGGTCGCCCCGCGGCCTGCACGACCTCGGCTGCCTGCCACGCCTGGTTGGCCTCCTTGCGCGTGGGGTAGGTGCCGACCTGGCGGACCCGTCCGCGCGCGTCGCGGTACACCGCGGCGTAGCGAACCCCGCCCTTGGTGTCGGTCCGCTTGCGCGCGAAGCCCACGACGACAACCTCCTAACCAAGATCATTTGCCATCAATTTGCCATCAAACCTGATGGCACGAGGCAATATTGATCACCAAATGACAACATCAAGCATCACGGAAAACCGTTGTGACACAAGCATTATCGGGCATCTGGAGCAGAGTCGTCAAATCCTATTTAGGGCGCTCATAACCCAGAGGTCGCAGGTTCAAGTCCTGCCCCGGCCAAACGGAAG
>Ga0315270_10000720_pt1 | contig 17738 bp, 14 predicted proteins | sample C1_bottom_MG_FD_204932 | JGI IMG/M metagenome (GOLD analysis project Ga0315270, IMG submission 204932) | Sediment microbial communities from Yellowstone Lake, YNP, Wyoming, USA - C1_bottom | ecosystem: Environmental > Aquatic > Freshwater > Lake > Sediment | place: USA: Wyoming | collected...
ATCAGGCGGTAAATATATTTCGCCTCAATTATTAGAAAATGCAATGAAACAATCGCGTTTTATTGAACAAATTATGGTTATTGGAGATGGACAAAAAATGCCTGCTGCTTTTATTCAGCCAAATTTTGAATATTTAAAAACATGGGGGAAGTTACATGGAATTCAAGTGGGAACAACCAATGAAGAAATTATTTCCAACCCAAAAGTAATCGAACGCATTCAAGAAGAAGTAGATAATTTGAACGAAAAATTTGGAAATTGGGAAAAAATAAAACGCTTCGAACTTACACCCGATGTTTGGTCTATTGCTGGAGGTCACCTCACTCCTACTCTAAAACTGAAACGAAAAATAGTGATGGAAAAATACATTGATTTGTTCCATAAAATTTACAATTAGATTTTCAATAGTAAAACAATTACAAAAAAAAGTGTAATTTTATATTCAATCTATAAATATAAAATTATGAAAATCAAAAGTTTAATTGTTTCATTAGTGAGCTTTTTTTTATTTAACGGATGTAAACAAAATCCGGAAGATGCAATAAAAGCAAATTACCTGGACTTCTCCAAACGGGACGATCAGTTTACGGGAGGCATAAAAATGATTCCTATTACAACTCCAATTGGTAAGTTCAAAGTTTGGACAAAAACCGTTGGAAATAATCCCAAAATAAAGGTGCTGCTGCTTCACGGTGGTCCTGGAGGAACTCACGAATTTTTCGAATGTTTTGACGGTTATTTTCCGCAAGAAAGTATTGAATATATTTATTATGACCAATTAGGTTCTTATTACAGCGACCAACCCAATGACAATCGCTTATGGACTACCGAACGTTTCGTTGAAGAAGTGGAGCAAGTCCGAAAAGCATTGAAATTAGACAATACCAATTTTTATTTATTAGGGCAATCTTGGGGTGGAATTCTCGCAATGGAATACGCCTTGAAATACCAGAAAAACTTAAAGGGGTTAATCATTGCCAATATGATGGCAAGCGCTCCGGCCTATAATAAATATGCCCAAGAAGTGCTTGGACCACAAATGGATCCGAAAATTTTGAAACAAATTCAGGATATGGAGAAAAACAATGATTTTGCCAATCCAAAATATGAGGAATTACTTTTTAAATATTATTATACCCAGCACCTCCTTCGAAAACCATTAGAAGAATGGCCTGAATCTGTAACTCGAGCTTTCAAACATTTAAACCCAAATGTTTATGTCTATATGCAGGGACAAAGTGAATTTGGAATGACCGGAAACGCTACTTTAAAAAATTGGGATGTTACAGGCAGACTTAAAACACTAACGGTTCCAACGCTTACTATTGGTGCAAAATATGACACTATGGATCCGGAACATATGAAATGGATTTCAAAAGAAGTTCAAAACGGGAGGTTTTTATTCTGTCCCAACGGAAGTCACTGTTCACAATACGACGATCAGGAGCATTATTTTCCGGGCTTAATTAAATTTTTAAACGATGTTGATAGTGGTGATTTTAAAAAAGATTAAAATGAAATCATTCTAAAGTCAACAATTAACTGAGACGAGACTTTTTTTGATAAAATCGTTATTAACATTTTAAAAAATTAAATAGTTAATAATTTTTAATATACTTAATTATGATATTACTAATATTTTAACACTTTTATTGCATTGACCCATAAAAACCAAATAATTATGAATGTAAAGAACTTTATTGTTGGAGGAATTGTTGGCGGAATTGTTGATTTCTTCCTAGGATGGCTAATCTATGGTATTTTACTAAAAGATACTTTCCCCATAGAAGAAGGTGCAAAACAAAACATGGTATTTATTCTTTTAGGTTGTATGGCTTTTGGTTTTTTAATATCGTATGTCTTCGCACAAAGTGAAGGAATTTCAAAATGCGTTCCTGGAATTAAATTGGCAGCCGGTATTGCTCTTTTCATGAGTCTGAGTACCAATTTTTTATGAACATGACAAAAGATACCATTGATGTAAAATTATTAATTATTGATGTTGTCGCTTCAATGGTTTTGGCTTCACTTGTTGGAGCTGTAATTGCTGTAGTCAATGGAAAAATGAAATAGAAATTATTTCAGATTATTACAAAAACTCCTCAATACTTTGGGGAGTTTTTGTATGCCAAATAAAAAACAAACAAAATAATTTTAATTTATTATGCGTGCATAGTATTTTTTTATATCTTTGAAATCTAAACTATATCGTTGTCGTAAATGACATCGTATAAAAAAACCGATTCTACATTATCCATAAAATAAAAAAACTAATGTAAATCGATTGTGTAAAAGTATGAAAGACAAAACTATAGACTATATTCTTCGTGCTACCTGGCAAGCTGTCGCCAGAATGTACAATGAAGAAGCCGCAAAATATGATGCCTCAATGGCAACAGGTTTTGCACTTTTGAGCATAGACAAAGAAGATGGAACTCCATCGACAAATCTTGGTCCAAGAATGGGTATGGAAGCAACAAGTTTGACTAGAACCTTGAAATCTATGGAAGAAAAAGGACTAATTTACAGAAAACCAAACCCAAATGATGGACGTGGAGTACTTATCTTTTTAACTGATTTCGGAAAAGAAAAAAGGGAATTGTCAAAATCGACTGTTTTAAAATTCAATGAAGTAATAAAACAAAATGTATCAGCAGAAAAACTTCAAAATTTTATTGAAGTTTCAGAAATCATCAACGAATTAATTTCCGAAAAGAAAATATTCAACATCTAAAATTTATAATCCAAAATAAAAAATGAAAAGAACTGTTAAAAAAGTTGCAGTAATCGGATCCGGAATTATGGGCTCGGGAATTGCTTGTCATTTTGCCAACATTGGGGTCGAAGTCCTGCTTTTGGATATTGTTCCAAGAGAACTCACCGAAGCCGAAGCCAAAAAAGGATTGACATTAGAAAGCAAAATTGTTCGCAACCGCTTGGTCAACGAACATTTCCAAAATGCTTTAAAATCAAAGCCCTCGCCTATTTATCACCCAAAATTTGCCAGTCGAATCACCACTGGAAACACCACAGATGATTTGGCACAAATCGCTAATGTAGATTGGATTATTGAAGTTGTGGTAGAACGTTTGGATATCAAAAAAATGGTGTTCGAACAAATTGAAAAATACCGCAAACCGGGAACTCTGATTACTTCAAACACATCCGGGATTCCAATTCATTTTATGAGCGAAGGAAGAAGCGAAGATTTCCAAAAACATTTCTGTGGAACACACTTTTTCAACCCGGCGCGTTACTTAAAATTATTCGAAATTATTCCTGGTCCGCAAACTTCAACCGAGGTTTTGGACTTCCTTACAATATATGGAGAGAAATTCTTGGGTAAAACTTCGGTCGTGGCAAAAGATACCCCCGCATTTATTGGAAACAGAATTGGAATTTACGGAATTCAAAGTTTGTTTCATTTGGTTAAAGAATTGGGATTAACCATTGAAGAAGTCGATAAATTAACCGGACCCGTGATTGGAAGACCAAAATCGGCAACTTTCAGAACCGTTGATGTGGTTGGTTTGGATACTTTGGTACACGTTGCTAACGGAATCTATGAAAACTGCCCGAATGACGAACAACACGAATTGTTCAAATTACCGGATTTCGTCAACAAAATGATGGAAAACAAATGGCTTGGAAGTAAAACAGGTCAAGGTTTTTACAAAAAAGAAGGTAGAGATATTCTGTCTTTGGATTTAGATACTTTGGAATATCGTGCTGCCAAAAAAGCTTCGTTTGCCACTTTAGAACTCACAAAAACCATTGATAAACCCATCAATCGTTTCAAGGTTTTAATAAAAGGAAAAGACAAAGCAGGAGAATTTTACAGACGAAGTTTCGCTGGAATGTTTGCCTATGTTTCCAATAGAATTCCTGAAATTTCTAACGAATTATATAAAATCGATGATGCAATGAAAGCCGGTTTCGGTTGGGAAAACGGTCCTTTCGAAATTTGGGATGCTATCGGTGTTGCCAATGGAATTGAAATGATTAAGGATGAAGGTTTAGTTCCACCTGCTTGGGTTAGTGAGATGTTAGCTTCCGGAAGCTCCAGTTTTTATTCCATTAAAGAAGGGGCCACTTATTTTTATAATATTCCAAATAAAACACAAACTAAAGTTCCGGGACAAGACGCTTTTATCATCCTAAACAACATTCGCGAAAGCAAAAAAGTTTGGAGCAATAGCGGAGCCATTATCCAAGATTTAGGTGACGGAATTTTGAATTTAGAATTCCAATCCAAGATGAATACTATTGGTGGCGATGTTTTGCAGGCCATCAACAAAGCTATTGATTTATCCGAAAAAGAATATCAAGGTTTGGTGATAGGAAACCAGGGAGCAAATTTCTCTGTGGGTGCCAATATTGGAATGATATTTATGATGGCGGTCGAACAAGAATACGAAGAACTGAATATGGCTATCAAAATGTTTCAGGACACGATGATGCGCGTGCGTTATTCCGGAATTCCGGTAGTGGTGGCGCCGCACGGAATGACTTTGGGTGGTGGTTGCGAAATGAGTATGCACGCTGATAAAGTCGTTGCTGCCGCAGAAACTTATATTGGATTGGTCGAATTCGGAGTTGGAGTAATTCCAGGTGGTGGCGGATCGAAAGAAATGGCATTGAGAGCGTCTGATTTATTCCGTAAAAACGATGTCGAATTGAATGTTTTGCAAGAATATTTCTTAACTGTGGCGATGGCTAAAGTATCAACCTCGGCTCACGAAGCCTTTGATTTAGGGGTTTTACAACACGGAAAAGATGTTGTGGTTGTCAACAAAGACCGTCAAATTGCGGAAGCCAAAAAACATGCTTTGCTAATGGCAGAAGCCGGTTACACCCAACCAATTCGCCGAAATGACGTAAAAGTTTTGGGAAAACAAGCTTTGGGAATGTTCTTAGTAGGAACCGACCAAATGGAAGCCGGAAAATACATCTCGGAACACGACAAGAAAATTGCCAACAAACTGGCTTATGTAATGGCTGGTGGTGATTTATCCGAACCAACATTCGTAAGTGAGCAATATTTATTGGATTTAGAAAGAGAAACATTTTTGTCTTTATGTACCGAAAGAAAAACATTAGAACGCATCCAATTTATGTTGACTAAGGGGAAACCGTTGAGGAATTAAGCCCCCTAACCCCCGAAGGGGGAACTTGGAGAGAATAAAAATAATAATTTAAATCCTATTTACCCCTAATAGGAATTCCCCCTTTGGGGGCTAGGGGGCTAATATGAAAACAGCCTATATAGTAAAAGCATACAGAACCGCCGTGGGAAAAGCTCCAAAAGGCGTATTTAGATTCAAACGTCCTGATGAATTGGCGGCAGAAACCATCCAATTTATGATGAATGAATTGCCGGATTTCGACAAGAAACGCATCGATGACGTGATGGTGGGTAACGCAATGCCGGAAGCCGAACAAGGACTCAACGTGGGACGATTAATTTCCTTGATGGGATTGAAAATCGAAGATGTTCCAGGTGTAACTGTCAATAGATATTGCGCTTCAGGATTAGAAACTATCGGAATGGCTACTGCCAAAATCCAATCTGGAATGGCCGATTGTATCATTGCCGGTGGAGCCGAAAGTATGAGTTTTATACCGATGGGAGGTTACAAACCAACTCCTGATTATGCTGTGGCAGCAGCCGGACACGAAGATTATTACTGGGGAATGGGATTGACTGCTGAAGCAGTTGCCAAACAATATAACATCACTAGAGCCGACCAGGATGAGTTTGCTTTTCAATCACATAACAAAGCATTGAAAGCACAAGCAGACGGCAAATTCGACAAACAAATTGTTCCAATTACCATCGAGCAAACGTTCATTAATGAAAATGGAAAAAAGGAAACCAAATCTTACATCGTAAATAAAGATGAAGGTCCAAGAGCGGGAACTTCGGTGGAAGCATTGGCCGGGTTAAGACCTGTTTTTGCTGCTGATGGAAGTGTTACCGCCGGAAATTCTTCGCAAATGAGCGATGGTGCCGCTTTCGTTTTGATTATGAGTGAAGAAATGGTAAAGGAATTAAACCTCACTCCTATTGCACGTTTGGTCAACTTCGCATCTGCAGGAGTTGAACCAAGAATAATGGGAATTGGCCCCGTGAAAGCCATTCCAAAAGCCTTAAAACAAGCTGGATTGCAATTGAAAGATATTGATTTGGTGGAATTAAACGAAGCTTTTGCCTCCCAATCATTAGCCGTAATTCGCGAATTAGGATTGAATCCAGATATTGTAAATGTCAATGGTGGAGCAATCGCATTAGGACATCCTTTAGGTTGTACAGGTGCAAAATTATCGGTTCAACTATTCGACGAAATGAAAAGACGTGGAAATAAATATGGAATCGTTTCTATGTGCGTGGGAACAGGTCAAGGTTCAGCAGGAATTTATGAATTATTGTAAGCCCCCTAACCCCCGAAGGGGGAACTCTCGTGATAATAATTAAAATTATATTGTATAAAAACTAAAACCCTACTTACCCCTAGTAGGAATTCCCCCTTTGGGGGTTAGGGGGCTGATATGGCAGATAAAACAAGAGGTGGTCAATTCATCGTAAAAGAAACAAAATGTGAAGATGTCTTCACTCCAGAAGATTTTAATGAAGAGCAATTAATGATGCGTGACTCGGTGAAAGAGTTTGTGGACAAGGAAATTTGGCCCAACAAAGACCGTTTCGAGAAAAAAGACTACGCATTCACGGAAGAAACAATGAAGAAAGCCGGTGACTTAGGATTTCTAAGTGTGGCCGTTCCGGAAGCCTATGGCGGAATGGGAATGGGCTTCGTAAACACGGTACTGGTTTGCGATTATATTTCGGGCGGAACGGGATCCTTCTCAACAGCTTTTGGAGCACATACTGGAATTGGAACAATGCCAATTACATTATATGGAACCGAAGAACAAAAACAAAAATACGTTCCAAAATTGGCTTCAGGCGAATGGTTTGGTGCTTATTGTTTGACAGAACCAGGCGCAGGATCTGATGCCAATTCTGGAAAAACAAAAGCAGTTTTATCCGAAGATGGAAAATATTATTCTATTACTGGAGGCAAAATGTGGATTTCCAATGCTGGGTTTTGCTCGTTATTCATTGTTTTTGCTCGTATTGGAGACGATAAAAACATTACCGGTTTCATTGTAGAAAATGACCCAAGCAATGGAATTACAATGGGCGAAGAAGAACACAAATTAGGAATTCGTGCTTCCTCAACTCGTCAGGTTTTCTTTGCAGACACTAAAGTTCCTGTTGAAAATATGCTTTCCGAAAGAGGAAATGGTTTCAAAATTGCAATGAATGCTTTGAATGTTGGGCGTATAAAATTAGCAGCCGCTTGTCTTGATGCGCAACGAAGAGTAACTACCGGAGCAGTGAAATATGCTAATGAAAGAGTACAATTCAATACCTCCATTTCACAATTTGGTGCTATTCGATATAAACTGGCAGAAATGGCAACTTCTTGTTATGCTGGGGAAAGTGCTACCTACAGAGCAGCCAAAGACATCGAAGATAGAATTAGTCTTCGGGAAGCGGAAGGCTCAACACATCAGGATGCAGAATTAAAAGGCGTTGAAGAATTTGCGATTGAATGTTCTATATTAAAAGTGGCCGTTTCTGAGGATGTACAAAATTGTGCCGACGAAGGAATACAGATTTTTGGTGGAATGGGATTCTCGGAAGATACTCCAATGGAAAGTGCTTGGCGTGATGCCAGAATTGCCCGAATTTATGAAGGTACGAATGAAATCAACAGAATGTTATCCGTTGGAATGCTAATTAAAAAAGCATTCAAAGGCCACGTAGATTTGATTGGACCTGCTACCAAAGTTCAGGAAGAATTGATGGGAATTCCATCCTTTGAAACTCCAGATTATTCCGAATTGTTTGCCGAAGAAAAAGAAATGATTGGCAAATTGAAAAAAGCGTTCCTTATGGTTGCTGGTGGTGCAGTTCAAAAATATGGTCCGGATTTAGATGCACATCAACAATTGTTGATAGCTGCTGCTGATATTTTAATTGAAATTTATATGGCCGAATCCACCATTTTAAGAACAGAAAAATTGGCCAAAAAAGAGGGAGAAACTAAAGTGCAGGAACAAATTGCAATGGCAAAATTGTACTTGTATAAAGCTGTTGACGTGGTTACGCAAAAAGGAAAAGAAAGTGTAATCTCCTTTGCCGAAGGTGACGAACAACGTATGATGCTAATGGGCCTTAGACGTTTTACAAAATATACTAATATGCCCAATATCATTGCTTTAAGAGAGACTATCACAACTAAATTAGTAGCAGAAAATGAGTACTGTTTCTAAATTATAAATATATTTTTAACTAGTTCATTTGTTGAAAACCGCAATTGTTATTTTAACATTGCGGTTTTTTTGTGTATCGACATTTTTGAATAGGATAAAATGCAAACAAAAAAACCCGCCAAAATATGACGAGTTTAAATGTATTTAAAAAAAGTATTAATTCCAGCCGCCACCTAAAGCTCTATACAATTGTATCATAGAACTCAATTGATTTTGTGTTAATTCCGAAAGACTTAATTCGGCTTCAAATAAAGAACGTTGAATGTCAAGTACTTCAAGATAAGAAACATAGCCGTTGTAATATCTTGCTTCGGACAATTCCAAGTTTTTTCTGGCCGCAATTACTTGTCGGTTTCTAGCTGTCCATTCGTCTTTATAGGTTTTCACGCTTTGCAAAGATTGTTCTACTTCGGCAACTGCTACAATACAAGTCTTTTGGTAAGAAAGCCTGGATTCTTCCGCCATTTGGCGGTAGATTTCTACTCTTCTTCTGTTTTTACCAAAGTTAAAAATGGGTCCCGCAACAGAAGCACTTGCATTTTGTAAATACGAAGAACCATCAAATAAAGAACTTACTGAGCTGTTGGCAAAACCAGCAATTGCAGCAATATTAAACGAAGGAAAACGCATTGCTTGAGCTACACCAATTCTTTCGTTGGATGCCATATAAATTCTTTCGGCTTGGTTTACATCGGGTCTGTTTTTCAATAAAATAGACGGAATAGAAACTGGAATATTATTGGCTACTTGCAATTCCATATTGGTTTTACCACGTTCTATTGGGCCTGGTGCTTGTCCTAGCAAAATTGAAATTGTAGTTTCAAGATTGGTTATTTGTCTTTTAATTGCTGGAATAGTGGCTTCGGCAATGGCTACTTGTTGTTCGATTTGCATTAAATCGACTTCGGAAACATATCCACCTTTAAACCTTTGATTAATGATATCATAGCCTTTTTGTCTGGTTTCCAAAGTCTTTTCGGCAATAATCAAACGATTGTCATAATCACGAAGTTGGAAATACGTTACCGCAATATCGCTGACAAGATTCGAAAGGATTACTTTTCGACCTTCTTCACTCGCTAACAATTCATTTTGAACCGCTCTATTTTCGTGGCGCACTTTTCCCCAAAAATCCAACTCCCAAGAAAGCGAAGCCGAAGCATTAGAAACCGGAAATGCTTTTTCGTTGCTATTTACCGTTGCTCCGTATCCAATGGCGGGTAATAAATCAGCTTTGGTATATCCTAATTCAGCTCTGGTGCGTTCAATACGAGCCATCGCCATTCGCATATCGTAATTATTGGCCAATCCTTTGTTGATGAGTCCTTTTAGCACATCGTCATTGAAGAGATCAAACCATTTCACATTGACAACAGAAGCCAAAGTATCCACGTTTGCAGGTCCATTCTGGAAAGCAGCTGCATTTTGATCTTCTGGCTTTTTATATTTTGGTCCAACTAAACAGCCTACCGGAAGTAGGGCCAGTATAAGAATGACAACAACTATTTTTAATTTATTCTTCATGACCTGTTGTTTTTGAATCCATATTATTTTCAGTTGCTACAACTACCGCTTTCTTTTTTCCAATGTTTTCAATCATTACATAAAGCCCCGGCACAATTAATACACCGAGAACTGTGGCAATCAACATTCCGCTGAACACCGCCATTCCCATTACAATACGAGCTTGTGAACCCGCACCAGTAGCAGTCAATAAAGGAACAACTCCAAGAATAAAGGCAAAGGCAGTCATCAAAATCGGACGGAAACGAAGCTTGGCCGATGTCATAGCGGCTTCGTATAATGGAGTTCCTCTTTCGTGTTCTTCTTTGGCAAATTCAACGATAAGGATGGCGTTTTTGGCAACCAATCCAATCAATAATACCAGTCCAATTTGGGCAAAAACGTTGTTCACGTAAGCATCACTACCAATTCGTGCTAAAAACAAGCCTAAAAACGCTCCAAATACCGCTAAAGGTGCTCCAAGCAAAACACTGAAAGGTAGTTTCCAGCTTTCGTATTGCGCTGCCAAAATTAAAAACACAAATATCAGCGCCATTAAAAACACCGTTCCTCCACTAGGAGAATGTTTCTCCTGATAGGACAAGTTGATATAATCGTAACTCATATCGGCGGGCAAAGTTTGTTTGGCGACTTCTTCCAAAGCATCCAAAGCTTGAGCGCTACTGTAACCGTCGTTCGGGCTTCCTCCTATTTCAGCTGCTCGGAATAAATTTAACCTATTCGTAAAATCGGGTCCCGTCACTTTTGTCGCCGTAACCAAAGTCGAAATAGGCAACATATCGCCATTATTATTTTTTACATAAATCAGATTTAAGTTTTCAGGTTTCACGCGATCAACGGCTTCTCCTTGCAAATACACTTTATATTGACGTCCAAAACGGTTGAAATCGTTCACATAACTTCCTCCCAAGAAAGCACCTAAGGCTTCAGTAACTTTAGAAACCGGCACACCCAATTTCATTGCTTTGTCGTTGTCAATCTCTAATTTAATTTGTGGCGTTCCGGCGTTAAAAGTGGTGTAAATCCTTTTGATTTCAGGACGTTTTTGCGCAGCGGCTATAAATGCTTGCGTTTGCTCTGACAAATATTGCGGTGAGTTTCCTCCTCTATCCTGCAACATCAAACTAAAACCTGCCGATGCTCCCAAGCCCTGAATCGCTGGTGGTCCAAAAGAAAATGCAGTAGCAGTGGTAATTTGTGTTGCCAGTTTTTTATTTAATTTGTCGGTAAATTGTTTCGCTGTTTCCGACCGTTCTTCCCAAGGTTTTAAGGATATGAAAATAAAAGCATTGTTCGGCTGATAGGAATTGGTAAGCATACTAAATCCATTGATTGTCGTATAAGATAATATGGATTCTTCGTCTTTCAAAAAGCTATCGACTTTTTTCGAAATTTCATCGGTACGTTGAAGAGAAGAAGCAGGTGGCAAAGCAATATTAACCAATACATAGCCTTGATCTTCTTCGGGAATAAATCCTGGTGGAATTTTTTTGCCCAACAATACAACCGCTAATAAAATAACGCCAAGTAAGGCAACAATACGCATTGATTTTTTGGCAAAAAAAGTAGCTCCTTTCAAATAACCACCCGTCACTTTTTCGAAAATTCTATTGAATCCAGCAAAGAATCTTGCCAACCATCCTGTTTGTTCTTCAACAGGTTTTGTGGGTTTTAATAACATCGCACACAGCGCAGGACTTAAAGACAAAGCACTAAATGCGGAGAATGCTACCGAAACCGCAATGGTAATGGCAAACTGTTGGTAAAAACGTCCTGTAATTCCGGGAGTCATTGCTACAGGAACGAATACGGCTATCAAAATTAAAGCAATGGCAATTACAGGTCCCGAAACTTCTTTCATTGCTTGAATAGTTGCTTCTCGGGGCGTTTTGCCTTTTTCGATATGATGCATCACGGCTTCTACCACCACAATTGCATCATCGACGACAATACCAATAGCTAATACCAATCCCAATAACGAAAGTGTATTGATGGAGAATCCCAACAATGGAAAAACCGCAATGGTTCCAATTAATGAAACGGGTACGGTTATCAACGGAATTAATGTGGCTCGCCAATTTTGGAGAAATATAAATACCACAAGAATAACCAATAAAATGGCTTCAAAAAGGGTGTGAACGATATCTTCAACCCCAGCGGTAATGGCAAGTGTGGTGTCTAATGATTCTTGGTATTCTATGTCTTTAGGAAATTTTTCGGCCAATTCCTTCATCGCTTTCTTAGCCGTTTCAGCCACTTCAAGGGCGTTACTTCCAGGCATTTGATACAAAGCAATTACGGCACTTGGCGAACTGTTTCTTCTAGCCGTTGAACTGTAATTTTCTGTTCCTAATTCAATACGAGAGATATCGCTCAACAACACTTGAGCACCATCTTCTTTGCTTCGAACAACGATATTGGCAAATTGTTTTTCGGTAACCAAACGATCTTGAAGCGTTACACCATAAGTAAAATCGGTTCCCATTGGCGCAGGTTCAGCTCCAAATTTTCCACCGGGACTTATCATATTTTGGGCGTTCAAAGCATTTTTTACATCCTCAACTGTAACGCCTAGTTTCGACATTACATCGGGTTTTAACCAAACACGCATCGAGTAATCGCTTCCTCCAAAAAGGGAAACTTCTCCAACCCCTTTTATACGAGCCAATTGATCCACAATATTGATACTGGCGTAGTTATTCAAAAACTTGGCATCATATTTTGGATTTTTTGAGGTAACGGTAAACAACATCATCGGGAACGACAACGATTTTTTTACCACAACTCCTTGTTGTTTTACACTCGCTGGCATAAATGGCGAGGATTGATTTTGCCTGTTTTGCGTCAGCATATTGGCATTATCCAAATTAGTTCCTACATCAAAAGTTACCTCAATAGTACAAGCACCGTCCGATGTATTGGTAGATTTCATATAAAGCATTTGCTCTACTCCATTCACTTTTTGCTCAATCGGAGTCGCAACGGCTTGCTCCACATTGAGCGCATTGGCACCTGTAAAACTTGTAGTGATTTTTACAACGGGTGGATTGATATCTGGATATTGCGAAATAGGTGTTTTTTGTAATGCCAGTAATCCGAGTATCACAATAATGATACTGATTACCATAGCAACAATAGGTCTTCTAACGAAAAATTCTCCCATAATACTAGTTGTCTAAATTATTTAGTTGCTGCAGTTTGTGATTGTCCTGGTTCCCAAGGAGTGATTTTTGGAGTAATAACGCTTCCGTTTTTCAACAAAGATGTACCACCAAAAGCAATTTTATCCCCCGATTTCAAACCATCTTCTATCACATAACCATCTTTATAAGAAGGACCTGTTTTAACAATTTGCATATGCACCTTACTGCTATCGCCCAAAACATACACCTGATAAATTCCTTGCATTTCGATAACCGAACGTTGAGGAATGACCAAGGCATCTTTGCGAACATCAGTAACCACGCCGATTTTTACATATTGACCCGGACGCAATAATTTGTCTGGATTTGGAAATGCCGCTTCAAATGTCATCGCTCCAGTAGTTGGATCAACTTGTCGGTCGGCAAAACTCATTTTTCCGGTTTGTGGATACATCGAACCATCTGATAGTGTTAAGGATACCGATTGTCCTGCTCCTTTTAAACTTGAATTGTTTTTGGATATTTCTCTAAAAATTCTGAGATATTCCTGCTCACTCATCGTAAATCGAACTCTTACATCGCCCAAATCAGAAACAGTATTTAAAACCGAAGCTGCTCCCGGTCGCACATAATCGCCGACTCTCACTTTTGAAATTCCAATCAATCCAGTAATGGGTGCTAAAATTCTGCAATAGCCTAATTCTAATCTTGCGTTTTGCAAACTTGCCTTAGCAGCACTTACTGAAGCTACTGAAGCATTATAAGCCGATTTGGCTGCTATTAATTCTCTTTGACTCACCGCATTCATTTTGGCTAATGGCACCATCATATCATAATCGGATTTGGTTTTGGCTAATCTAGCTTCTACCTCTGCCAATGAACCTTCTGCTTGATTTACTTTCGCTTGATAAGGAAGGGGATCGATTGTGTAAAGCAACTGACCTTTAGTAACGACACTGCCTTCTTTGAAGTTAAGACTTTCAATAATACCATCAACGCGTGGATTAATCTGTATATCCGATTGCCCGAAGGTTTGCCCCGTAAATTCCGATTCCAATCTCACATCTTGTTGCAATACTTCGGTAACTGCAATTTCAAGAGGTTTCATCTCTGGAGCGGCTTCCTTTTTGCACGAAGACAAAATTAAGATGGATAATATTGCCGATAAAAAGTAGATTTTGTTCATTTTCAATTTTTATTATAATGTATTAATATTCAACTAATAGGAAATTATTTAAAAGGATTTGATGCATTAAGCAATCATTTGCTTAATATTTTTTATGAATTAATTTGTAGTAAAACTAATAAATTTATTTTAATTTGTTATTTAAAAAATATATTTTTAAGTCAGTTTTTAAAAATTAAATTGACGCTAGATTTTGACTAATTATAGTCAATAAACAGTTTTAAAATAATAATAAAACTGCTCTCTTTTTTTTAAAAATTTTCATAAACTACTACACACACTGAAACAAAGAAACCAAGAACCGTAAAAACACCCGCTAATTTACCACCGTGTTCATAAGCTTCTGGAATCATTGAATTGGCAAGCATCATTAGAATTGCACCTCCTGCAAAAGCCTGAATAAAGGAAAGCCATTCATTTGATGCACCGCTGAAAAGAGAAAATCCTGCGACTGTGGACAAGGCACAAAACAATGAAATGAATACCCAAAGTAGTACTATTTTAGTCTTACTCCAGCCTCCTGACTTCATCCCTGATGATCCGGCGATGGCTTCTGGCAGATTAGAGATAAAAACGGCTACCAGCATAGCCAGACTAATTTTTCCGCCTTCAAAAATGCCCAATCCTATAACAATAGATTCCGGTATTCCATCAAGAATAATGGCTAATACCATTGGAATTACAAGACTCGAACTCTTGGATGCTCCAACATTCATGCGATTTTTAGCACCAAAATTTCCAATCAGTTTATCCGAGAAAAAAAAAGTAGCAGCACCAGCAAAAAGCCCAAAGGCAGGAAACCCGGTTCCCTTACCTATTTTTACAGCTTCAAAAATTAATTCATAGGAAATAGCCGAAATCAGAGTGCCGGCACCAAATCCCATAATGATGCCTATAGTACGATTGCTTAAAGTAAACCGGATGGCAATAATTCCGCCCAGAATTAAGGATGAAGTGGCCAATAACCCCCAAAGAAATGCATCTATCATATTAAAATAGATTAAATTAAAAAAAAAGAATAAACAAATCTAAGTTTATTTATGTTAAAAAAAATAGTTAATAATCGGTATTTTTTTAGATTCTTAGCTCCAAAATTTAGGTTTAATCTGACCCAAAAGTGATTATTCCGGTTTTTTTAATGACGCATATTTTCCTACTAACATTGCGATAATTACGGCTACATAAAGTTGCCCTGAAACACTAATCAGCACTGCCAGTGATTTTGAAATAGCATGAGTTGGCGCAATATCTCCATAGCCGGTTGTGGTATAAGTCATAAAGGTATAATAGATATTGTCTTGCATGGGTTCCAGCATATTCCTTTCTAATATAGCAGAAAAATTAGTATTGTATGCCCCAGGAATTTTGATTGAAATAATGGCTACTATCAAACTGAATGCAAATCCCAATAAAAGATAACCCGTAATAGAATCGACAATTACCTTAATCGTAACGGTAGATGTTGAAGAAACCTGCTTGATTAAACTTATGACAAGAAATATAAAAAATAGAAAATTAAGACCTCGGAAAACAATATTTAATATTTCAAATTTACTGAAGAAAGCGACCCAAATCGCCAATGTTAAAAAAATGGAAACCCTTATCAAAGACTTTCTCTCGTTTTTAAGAGATAAAACTGCAAAGAAAAAAATGCCGGTTAAAGAAATGGAAAAAAGCAAATTAAGATAGGCTCCCGGAAAAACCGGAATGACAAAAACAGTAATGATTGTGAAGAACAATAAAATTCCGTTAGCCATAGCAGATTTATTTTTTCTACTATCGGTTGAAAACATGTTTTCAAAATTGGTTAATAAGGATTTTTCCATACTTTGTGAACTAGGCTATTATTAAAGGGTCAAATTATTTCTTTTTGATTTGAAAAAGTGTGCTAAACCATATTTTTAATGATTTATCCTTAATCCAAAGATAATAAAAAAAAATAGTTGTTTTTCAAATATCTGAACTAACTAATTGTAATCCAATATTTTATTTAAGTTTTTGATAATAAAAATTGTAGAAAATTATTTTACTTTCTCAACACAAACTTATCAGCTAAATCTCCAGTAATCGGTTTTCCCTCCATATCCAATTGAATCAATTGGTTCTCCCCTACTTTATACTGTGAGGATCCTCCTTTACTAGCTTGCAACCTAATGTTTCCTCCCATTTTATCCCATACAAAACTTCCTTTTTCCTCAAAGACTTTTCCATCGCCTTTGCCAAGGTATTTTGTTTTAACGACATAAGTCAAGTCTTTGTTCAAAACAACTTCGGTTTCTATGCCTTCACAATCTGCGCAAGGAGTTACTCCTTTATAAGTTCCAGTCCAGTCTATGGAATTTTGGGAATTATGAGTGTCAGGTAAAACTTTTTCGAATCGCATCATAGCGATATCTCCCATAATGAAATTCAAAGTCTTTCCGTCATCGGATATGGAATAAGAATCTATTTTTTCTAAAGTTTTCATAAAGACATTTTCACCTTCACCAGGACAGGCCATCATGGTCATTCCCATTTTGGCATCCTTAAAACTAATTTTGTTGCCCTCGTAGTTCAATTGTCCAAAATATTGATTGCAACTATTGTTTCCGGAAACTTTGTTTTCTTTTAGATTGAAAGCGATGCTTGGTTTTTTGTTGGGATACAATCCCTCAAAAGCTATTCTGGGTCCTGTGATATAGTTTAATTTCCAAGTCCCTTCCAGTGAGGTAGTTGCTTTTGCTGCTGATTGAGTTGAATTACACGCTATAAAAATTAAACAAGAAATACTTAGTGTTAAAATGATTTTTTTCATAATGCGGATAGTTTACTATTGTCGTACAATTGTAAGAAAAAATTTGATTGAAATAACAGAAATACAATAAATTAATACTATTAATCCTCAACTAAAATTTAAAGGCAAAAAAAAAAGCGCAGTGAATAAAATCACTACACTTTTTCAATTTTTTATGCTCTCTTTTATTTTGTCTTAGTAGCATCCATTTCTCCGATAAAAGGAATCGAATTCTGGATTTCGCTTTGTACGGTAGTTTGCATATAATTTTCAAACTGAATTACTTTGGCTGCATTAATAGCACCAATCGCTTTTTTATATTTGTCATAATATTTTGACAACAACTTTTGATAATCCATATTATTTTTCAGACCAGCTTTTGCAAGTTCATCTGCTTTAGCATCAGTAAGATTATCATAATTAGCTGCATAATTTTCAATTACTGCAACTTTAGCTTTACCTAGAGCTTTGCGTTCCGCTTCAAATTCATCATAAATTTTCCAAAAGGCAGCTGACTGAGCTTCGGGAATTGCCATGTAAGCAACCGCTAATTCTTTTTTTGATTTACCATATAAACCTTGAATCACATCAAGATCTTCTTTACTGGTTGACTGAGCAAAAGCTCCTGTTGTAAATGCTACTAATAAGAGTAAAATTACTTTTTTCATAATTGTTAATTTGTAAATGTTAATTTGTTAATTTCAATCAAAAATATATATTTATTTAATACTAAAAAAATAGTTTAACTTTTTATTTTATGTAGTAATTGATT
>Ga0315270_10000721_pt1 | contig 17722 bp, 16 predicted proteins | sample C1_bottom_MG_FD_204932 | JGI IMG/M metagenome (GOLD analysis project Ga0315270, IMG submission 204932) | Sediment microbial communities from Yellowstone Lake, YNP, Wyoming, USA - C1_bottom | ecosystem: Environmental > Aquatic > Freshwater > Lake > Sediment | place: USA: Wyoming | collected...
TATCTCCACCAGAGCAGAATGCTTCCGTTCCAGCACCAGTAAGAATTATGACTCCGACTTCTTCATCATCTCGTGCGAGCGAAAATGCCTCTTGAAGTTCGATGATTGTCTGTGGTCGAAATGCATTACGAACCGAAGGTCGGTTGATGGTTATCTTCGCCATGCCATCAGCGACTTCATAGATAACATCGGTGAAGCCTTCACCGCCTGAGCCAATCGCCCACGTTGGAATGACTCGACTGCCGAACTCACGCTTGATTGGCTTGCTCACATTTCCTCCTACACGGTTACGGGCGCTAGCCTACGTGGGCAATGGAAAACTCGTCACAAAGAGCGCTTCTCACCCTGGCAGAGAGTCCCATCCCAGAAGTGATGGTCAATTTGGCCGCCGCCTTAGTTGGCACGGGCCCCGCCTTGAGCTTTGGACCAATGACTCAAAGCCACGTTCCTAGCCCTGTAGCCCTTGTTGTTGCGACGAGCGGATCAACTGGCGGATCTAAGGAAGTTGGAATCACTGCCAAGGCCATTCTGGCATCTGCCAAAGCTTCGAACGAATTTCTCGGGGCAAAGTTCGGGCAAGTTTGGTCGCTGCTGCTCCCCTTAACTCATGTGGCAGGAATCAATGTCCTGGTGCGATCACTAGAACTTGGAACGACACCTATTGATCTTCGCGATGCAAGGCAATTTCCAAAAGCTGATTTCACTGCCATAGTACCGACGCAACTTTTTCGTGCGTTGAATGGAGATACCCAACTACTTGAGCATCTCAAGAATTGCCAAGGGGTTCTTGTGGGCGGTGCGGCGTTGCCGGGGGCAATATCGCAATCAGCCGCCAATGCGGGAATCAAAATAATTACAACTTATGGAATGACAGAGACTTGCGGAGGTTGCGTCTACAACGGCACTCCGATTGCAGGTGTAGAAGTCGATACAAGCGACGGCATCATAAAAATCAAAGGCCCGACAATCGCCTACTCATACCTCAACGACGACCCAGCTTGGAAGAATTCTTTTGTCGATGGCTGGTTTGTCACCAGTGATCACGGCGCATTCGTTGATGGAAAACTGACCGTTTACGGCAGGGCAGATGACATCATCATCAGCGGCGGTGAGAAGCTTTCACTCAGCGCTGTGGAGGCTGCCCTTGACGAAAAATTCAAAGAGAACGAATTCGCCGCTTTCTCTATCCCCGATGCCGAATGGGGTAACGCCCTTCACATCGCAATCGCAGGTGGGCACCCGGTCTCTACGCGCGAAATAACTTCGTACCTAGAACAAAACCTTGGCGTAGTAGCGAAACCGAAAGGTTTCCTTATACTTTCGGCATTGCCCATGATCGGGGTCGGCAAGGTCGATCAAAAAGCACTTGCTCAGGCAGTACTTGAACGAAAGGCTTACGTAGATGACCTCACTTGACACATGGGTAAAGGGAGGAAGGCCCCGCACTCTCGCGGCAGCTGTTGCCCCTGTCATTGTTGGAACAGCCCTTGCGGGAACTCACGCGATGCTGGCCCGCGCTGGCTTGGCTCTCATAGTTAGTTTGTCATTGCAGATCGGTGTGAACTATTCCAACGACTACTCCGACGGAATCCGCGGCACTGACTCTGATCGCGTAGGCCCTCTTCGAATTGTCGCGAGTGGTCTTGCGACTCCCGCGGCAGTAAAAAAAGCGGCATTCATTGCTTTTTCAATTGCGGGAGTTGCCGGGATTGCCCTTGCTGCCTTAACGTCGTGGTGGCTTCTTCTGGTTGGAGCTGTGGCGATCATTGCGGCTTGGACGTACACAGGTGGCAAAACTCCGTACGGTTACAAAGGATTTGGCGAGATTTCTGTTTTCGTTTTCTTCGGACTAGTTGCAACTATGGGCACGTACTACGTGCAAACTCAGATGCTGACTATAAGAAGTCTCGCTGCGGCTATTCCAATTGGCGCCTTGTCGTGTGCGATCCTTGCAATCAACAACATCCGTGACCGTGCAAAAGACTCCCTTGTGGGAAAGCACACTTTGGCCGTCCATCTAGGTGAGAACGGAAGTCGCAACTTCTTCGCGGTTCTCCTTCTTATTGCCCACGTTGCCGCGCTCTTCGTAACTCCTTGGGCGCTGATCACGCTCGCGGCGCTGCCTTTCTCGCTCCGGTTAGCACGTGAAGTAAAGGTTGAGAAGGAAAGTGCAGCGTTAATCCCTATGATCGCCAAAACTGGGCAACTCCAGCTTCTCTTCTCCGCCCTGTTAGCGGTGGCAATCCTCGTCTCATAATCAAGGGTTACACTTCATCCATGCGCTTCCTCATCATTGCTCTACCAATTATCTTCACGATTTACACGCTAGTTGATTGTGCTGGCACTGACGCAGCACAAATACGCAATCTCCCAAAATGGGGTTGGATCTTGATTGTCCTTCTTGTTGCTCCATTCATGGGCCTCGGATCAATAGCGTATTGGATCGCAGGACGCCCGGCTCGTACAAGAGGTTTTAACATCGGTGGAACGCGACGAACTCTTCCACCCGATGACAATCCAGACTTTCTTAATAAACTCTAATTGAAACGAGCCAAACTGGCGGTAACGCTTACTTTCATCACCAACGGGTTGGCTGTAGGTTCATTCGTAGCGCGCATTCCTGATATCAAGGCGCGTTTGGAAATCTCCAATTCCACGCTCGGCATACTGCTCCTCTTCTCATCCATCGGCGTCTTCTTGGCACTTGGACCATCAGGAAAGCTTTCTGCTAAACACGGAAGTGCCCCCATTGCTTTCTGGGCATCAATCACCCTTTCTGTTGCGATGGTTCTATTGGGGCTTATCTTCAACATCGTGTGGTTCTGCTTCGCACTCTTTCTTTATGGTTTCGCACTGGCCTTTCAAGATGTGGCAATGAATTCGCATGCCGTGACGCTCGAACATAAATCGGGTAAACGAATGATGAGCGCTTTCCACGGAATGTTTTCTATTGGAGGCTTGGTTGGCGGAGCAATAGGCGGAGTGTTTTCGCAATTGAAGGTTTCCTTTATCGTGCAGACCTTAATCGTGGGTGCACTTATCGCATTTGTCGCTTTCTATGCAAAGCCCCGCTGGCTTCCCGCAGGTGCCGACAAACACACATTTGTTAAGGAGGAGAAAGCAAGGAAGCGTCCTGGTCTCCTATGGATTCTTGGGTTCTTTGGTTTCTGTGGAGCACTATCTGAGGGTGCTGCGGGTGACTGGGGAGGAATCCTTTCTCGCGAAACTTTCCATGCTTCACACTTTATTTCCGCGCTTCCCTACATCGCCTTCTCGGCCACGATGGTCATCGGTCGATTTTCAGGCGATCGCTTGGCTCATAGGTTTAGCGCACCAAAGATTCTCTCGGTTGCCGGTGCCGTTGCAAGCCTCGGTCTAGCGATCGGACTCCTGATCGGAAACAGTTTTGGCGTTGTCTTTGGTTGGTTCTTCCTCGGCATGGGACTTTCTGTGGTTATTCCACTGCTTTTCAGCGCAGCAGGGACTATCGCTGCAACACGATTTAAAGGGCAAGTTGCGCCATCACAAGCGGTCGCAATCGTCTCGGGGATCTCCTACTTTGGATTTATCGTGGGTCCACCGACGATCGGCATTGTTGCCGACCTTGTTCAACTCCGATGGGCAATGTTTGTAGTTGTAGTTCTGGTCGCCTTCTTAACTGCCAGTACAAGATTCGCTAAAACCGAATGAGGCAACAAACCATTTAAATTTCAGCAAAGGCTCGCACCGGAAATGTACCGAAATCTTTCACCTTGGGTGGAACAGCGCTAAAGCGCGCACCATGGCTAGGAAGCTGATCTAGAGAAGTTAAATGCTCAACAACAAGAATTCCGGCCCTCAGAAGTAATGAATGGGCAGGGCGTTCTCCCCCGGATTGCGTGTTATCAATATTGACTGAGTCAATGCCTACAAGTACCACACCAGCATCGACTAAATATTGGGCTCCGGCTCCGGTGAGAAACGGCGCATCCTTTCCATATTGTTCTGTACCAAAGTGACGGTCCCATCCCGTATGCAATAAGACGGCAGACCCTTTGAGTTCTCGGTCGAAGAAGATTTCCGCAGGGATTCCCCTCTCACTTGCATCAGTGAGATGAAAAACTTCCGCAGGTAACCCGACCAGATTATTGATATCGATTTCAGATAAATCTCTTCCATCTGGATATCGATGGAAAGGTGAATCCAAATAAGTCCCCGTGTTGCCAACCATGGTGATCGTGTCGATCGCGAACTCTGTTCCAGCCGCATAGTGCGACTTCGATTCCTCGCGTGTTAAGTGTGGAGTAATTGTCGGAGCAGGCAGACCTGGATACGTTACAAGTCCGGAAAAAATAGTCTGGCTCAGGTCAATTACTCGTCGATATTGGGTCATCTATTAATGGTAACTAACAGGACTCTTGTCTCATCAGTAATTACTTATTCAACTCAAAGCCCGGAGTAGGTGTGCTTTCCTGTTCCCCAGATATTTATGTAGACGTAATTGAATAGGAATGTGGAACCTGCGAATAGACATAACCAAGCGGCTTTTCGTCCACGCCAACCCACGGTGACTCGGGCGTGCAAGTAGGCGGCATAGGCCACCCATGTAATAAATGCCCACGTCTCTTTTGGATCCCATCCCCAGTAGCGACCCCATGCATGCTCTGCCCAGATAGCGCCGGCGATGACTGCGAAAGTCCAGAGTGGAAATACAAATGCGACCAATCGGTATGAAAGCTGATCAAGAACTTCCAAAGAAGGTAGGCGCTTTGCCCACGCCTTGCGTTCGCCCTTTTGCTCCATCGAATCTAGATAGAGATAGGCAGCAGCAATTGTGTTAGCGAGAAGAAATACTCCCCCTGAAATGATCGCAGCAGACACATGGATAACTAGCCAGTAGGACTTCAATGCAGGTACCAAAGGTGCACTTGGTCGGTAGAGGACTGTGATTGCAGTTCCCAAAATCAATAGTACGAACGTTGATATTGGCAGTCCTAGCCAGCGAAGATCATATTTTCGAAGTGCAACGAGGTAAGCACCAGTAAAGGCAAGTGCTCCCGTTATGGAGAACTCGTACATATTTCCCCAAGGAACTCGTCCAGCCGAAATTCCACGTGACACAACTCCAGCAAAGAGAAGCAGGAAGCCCAGAATCATGAAGGCGGTCGCGACGCGTCCTGCTTTTTCGGTGCGTGTGTAATCCAGAGTCTTTACTAGGAGACTTCCTTCGGAATGCTCATGTTCACCCTGGGGTGCGCGTACTGCCCAGGCTGTTTCATATGCATGTGCAAAGAAGGCCAACGTGTAGACACCCATCGCCGAATACACCAAGTAATTGGAGAGGTAAGCCCACGATGAATGCGTCATTTTCCATCCTTCTTTAAGTCAGCAACGAGAAGTGCAATTTCGTTTTCTAAGCCTGGGGCTCCGCTCCTGGCGAGTCCGGCAACTTCCACTTTCCCATCTCCCGTACTGCGAATCCATATTCTGCGGCGACGAGTGAAGAGAGAGCCCAGCAAACCAAGGATCGCCAGAATACCCCCCGCAAGCGAATACATTTTCCCTGGGTCTCTCACGACCTGAAGATTGACCCATTGAACAATGCCATCAAAGCGGATGCTTCCCTCAGGAAACGCGAAGGTTTGACCCACACTAAGGGACTCCAAGCCGATCTTGGTCATCTTCGAGGTGTCGATGCGATAGACCGATTGAGGAATTCCTTTATCTAGGCCCAAATCACCCTTCCAGACAGAGAAGAGAAGTCGAGGATCGAGGGCTTCTGGATAAATAGAAATGCCTCCACGAACTTTGTCACGTGCCGCTGTCGGCAAGAACGAGGCAACGAAGCCCAACTGCGGCGTTGAATCCGGAACCTTGATCGCCCCGATTGAGGTGAGGTTTGCATCCTGAGGAAGGAATGGGATTGGCCCACGAAGAACTATCGCACCGGTCTTGTCGCGAACCGTGACGATTGGCGAATACCCATTTGCTTGAAGATAAACATTGGTGCTTCCGAAACTAATTGGGCTGTTTACCTTGATAATTCGCTTCACTTTTGGCGCACCTGGTTTGTCGACAACGGTCACCTTAAGCGTGTAATCCTGTGGTGCATTTGTAGCGGGATCGTATTTTGCTTGGAAGTCATCGACGTTGATGACAAATGGTGGAAGAGATCGGTCTCTAAACAATTTGCCGTAACTCAAACTGTCATACGTAGTTGGCGTATTCGTGAACCGCTCACCGACGTTGACGATTGCCTCGCCCTTCATTCCGAATAGGGCGCCCAGGCTCACGCCAATGAGAATCAAGATGAGTGCAAGATGGAAGAAGAGATTGCCTGTTTCGCGCAGGTAACCCTTTTCAGCCGAAATCGATCCTTCAAATTCCCGAATACGAAAACGCTTGCCCTCAAGCCATTTCCTCGCTTTAGAAAGTTCAGCTCCGTCGCCCTGCCAAGTTTGAAAGAACTCCATCCGATCCAGATTTGCCGGAGTCATTGGTGGCAGCGCCCGACTCGCCTTCAGGTGATCAAAAGTGCGAGGAAGGACGCAACCAATAAGAGAGATGAAAAGAAGAATATAAATGGCGCTAAACCATGGAGAGCCGTAGACATCAAAGAGGGAGAATCGGTTCATCCACGCAGCCAGAGTCGGATCGTTGGCAAAGTAGTCCTGAACCTTCATGGGATTCTGTGGTCGTTGTGGAATCAAAGATCCAGGAATCGAGGCGACACCCAATAGGAGCAGGAGAATTAGTGCAGTGCGCATGCTTGTGAGTTGTCGCCAAGCAAAACGCAGAAGACTTGTTAGGCCTAGCTCGGGCAGATCGCTCTGGTTGCTCATTTAGACCACCGGTATGAAGTTAGAAATTGAGGAGCGAAGAGAATTCATGATGTCGTTCCAGATGCCGAAAACTTGGAGCAACCCAATGACAATCATGAGAACTCCGCCGACGTTTGTAATGATGTTGCCTCTCTTCGATATGAATCTTCGCAATTTCGCCGAACGATCCAGAAAGAGCCCTGAGAGAATAAAAGGAATACCAAGTCCTATGCAGTAACCCAGCGACAAGATCGCACCGCGCAGCGCACTGGCCTGCTCAAAGGCAAGGGTTTCAACCGCGGCGAGTGCTGGACCAATGCATGGTGTCCAACCCACTCCAAAGAGGAATCCAAGGAGCGGGGCACCAACGAGGCCGCCTACCGTCGAGATTTTCGGTTTGTAGACGGGCATCATTGGAAACCTGCCCATGAAGATAAGTCCCAGTGCAATTGTGAAGACACCTAGAACTTGAGTGATCACACCTTGATGGTTCAAGATCTTGGAACCAAGGCCGCCGAAGAGTGCGCCATAGGAGATGAAGAGAACGCTAAATCCCAAAATAAACAGGAGCGATCCCGCGAGAACGCGTCCTCTGCTTTTCGACATACCAGCTGCATAAGAGAGGTATCCCGGAACTAGCGGTAATACACACGGAGAGAGGAAGGAAATCAGCCCGGCAACTATCGAGATGGGGAAAGCAACAAGCAGCGCCCCATCCAAGATTTGATTTACGAATAGATCTTTCATTCTGCGCTCACCCGATTAATCAAGTCGGTCAATGAAGCCACGGTGATTTCACCAGAGATTCGAGCGGCCACCTTCCCCTTCTTATCAATCACAACCGTTGTGGGAATCGCATTGGCAACCAGGGAGTTGTGAAATCCCATAAGGATTGAGTCATCAATAAGGGTGGGATACGGAATCGCAAAGCGTCGAACAAATGCATTGGCGGTAGCGGTGCTGTCTCGCGTCAGAACTCCGACAAAACTCACGTCTGGAAAGGTCTTTGACAAAGCAGCGAGCGCCGGAGCCTCCGCACGACAAGGGGCACACCATGAAGCCCAAACATTAATGACGGCCACACGGCCAGATGCCAAATGAAAGGTTCCACCGGCAAGTGTTGCGCCTTCTATCGTTGGTGCAGGCTGCCTATCTTGAGCCTTGATGAAGGTCACTGTTCCATTGCCCGCGATATAACTCCTTGAACCCGTCGATGAACCGCCACCGCAACTAGTCAAAAGCAACGCTGATGCAAGCCCTAGGAAGGCAAAGTGGCGTGTAACTCTCATTACTTCTTCACGGGGAGCAAGTGACGGGCAGGCTCTGAATAACTCACTCCTGAAATCATGTTCTCATCGTCGAAATGAATAGTTGTCACTGAGGCAAGTGTGCACTCTCTCTTGCGAGGATCGTGGATTAAATGACGGCCTTCTACGGCGCTTCGCAGAATCCAAATCGGCAATTGATGAGAAACGCATATCGCATCCTTCTCGCCTGCGGCTTCGTGCGCAGAAAAAACTGCAGCCAGCATTCGAGTTACTTGCTCCATGTATGGCTCTCCCCAAGAAGGCCGCCATGGATTCCAAAGATGGCGCCATGCTTTTGGATGTCGAAGCGCACCGTCTCCAATTCCAAAAGGCTCCCCCTCGAAAATATTGGATGCCTCGATCAAACGCTCATCAGTAGTTATCTCGATATCGTGCGCTGCCGAAATTGGCGCTGCCGTCTCTTGCGCCCTCTGCAACGGTGAGACATGTAATGCTCCAAGGTCAATAGATTTTGACCAGTCGCCGAGCACGTGCGCCATCTCTTGGCCGCGCTCGGACAATCGCCATCCGGGTTGGCGACCGTAAAGAATCTTCTTGGGATTGTCGACTTCGCCGTGACGGATCACATGAACGCTAGAGGCCATGAGCAAAGCATAAAGCGTCACAGCGATGCTTTGATCGCTACTCTAGGAACATGGCTCCGACCCCTAAACGAGCGGCATTCTTTGACGTAGATAACACGCTCATAAGAGGATCCGCGCTCTACTTCCTCGGCAAAGGGATGTACCAAAGAGGGTTCTTTACCAAGGCCGATATCTCACGATTTGTGGTTGCGAATTTACGATTCCGATTCTCAGGAAAAGAGAAGCCTGAGGAGATGAAACGCTTACAGAATGCGGCAACCAATTTCATCGCTGGTCAAAAGGCAAGTGATATTGCGAAGTTGGCTCAAGAAGTTTACGACGAACATGTTTCCCCTGCGCTCTGGCAAGGCACTATTGATATTGCTCAAACACATCTGAGTAACGATGAGGAAGTATGGCTTGTCACTGCCGCTTCTCAGGAAATGGCTCAGGTCATTTGCCAGAAATTGGGATTCACAGGAGCCCTCGGTAGCCGCGCAGAAGTAAAAGATGGAATTTACACAGGGCAGTTGATTGGCAATCTCTTGCATGGCAAGGAGAAGGCCACTGCCATAAAACAGTTAGCCAACGAACGCGGCTTTGAGCTCTCGCAGTGCTACGCCTACTCCGATAGTCACAATGACCTTCCTCTTTTGCTGGCAGTGGGCCATCCAAGTGCCATTAATCCAGACGCTATTCTTCGCATCCGCGCTCTGCGCGAGTCGTGGCCGATCCATGATTTCCGGCGCGCTCAGACAGTTAATCGAGTCCTAGGACCGGTGGTCAGTTGGATAGCAGCGCTAGGAGTGCTCCTCACGCCTCGTAGAGGTAAAGATCGGTAAACGCCAATCCAGATCAACCGCTAATGTAGAGCGGTTATGGAAACGCGCTCTTTTGCAGACTACCTTCGTGGGTTGGACGACCCCGAACTGCTCTCACTTTTTGCGCTAAGACCGGATTTAGTCTCACCAGTCCCGCACGACATCGCCTCACTCGCGGTCCGCGCTAATTCGGTGCCAAGTCTTGCCCGCGCAGTTGAGCGTCTCAACGAATGGCAATTCCAAGTATTAGAGGCGTGCGCTGCTCTCGATGAACCCATCGACGAAAAAGAGATCATCTCGGTAACCGATCCGTCGGCGAAATTCGTGCTTCCTCACCTAACGAGCATGGCGTTGTTATACAAATCCAAAGACGGTTATCGACTTCCGAGTTCCCTGCGCGAAGTACTAGGAAATGAACCCGCTGGTTTAGGGCCGGCCTCCATGGCAAAACTGTCCATGAAGAAACTCAATGATGCGCCTGAGGCCGCTAAGAAAGTCCTTGAAAAACTGACATGGGGTCCACCTCGCGGAAGCGTCGGGGATATTCGCAATCCTGGACCTGGAATTGCATGGCTCTTGAAAGAAAATTTCTTAGTGCCACTAGATCAGCGCACCGTAATTCTTCCGCGAAACGTTGCGATCTATCTACGGGGCGGAAAGATTCACAAGCACCCATCACCCAATCCACCAGTACTCACGGGTCGTGCTGTGCAACAAAAAACATCGGACCGGGCAGCCATCGCGAATATCTCAACCATCCTGCGATGGTGTGAAGAGATATTGAATTTCTGGTCAGAAGAACCACCGAGCGCCCTGCGTGCAGGGGGCCTTGGTGTTCGAGATCTTAAATCTGCCGCCCAACATCTTGGTGTAGATGAAAACTGCGCCGCATTTGTCGCCGAACTAGTTTATTTAAGCGGGTTGGTTGTATTAGATGCTGACGATCAAGTTTTGCCGACGCACATGTTTGATATCTGGCTAACTCAAAGTCCGCAGACTCGATGGCGCTCTCTTGTTTCACTCTGGCTTGTTACGTCAAGGGTGAGTGGACTTATCGGTCGTGCTGAAGCCAAACACATTTCCGCCTTGGGCCCCGAGCTCGATCGCGTAAACGCATCGAGTACTCGCAGGCTTACCCTTGAGACACTTTCCCAACATTGCGAAATATCCCCTGATGTTGAAGCACTTCTATCCCTTATTAAATGGAGGGCGCCGGCAAGGAGAAATCCTGGACTCCAGGCTGATCTAGTCAGATGGACGCTCAGAGAGGCCGAGTGGTTGGGGATCACGGGGCAAGGTGCAATCTCGAAATATGCGCTGGCCTTCTTAAACGAGCGCGATGATCTGGGAGTCGATTCGGACTTACCCAAACCAATAGACCACATTCTCATTCAGAGCGACAACACCGCGATTGCGCCTGGTCGTTTGGAGATAGGCATAGCGCGCGTTCTGGATTCCATCGCCGATATTGAAAGCCGCGGTGGCGCAACTGTCTATCGCTTCAGTGAATCATCAATCCGGCGCGGGCTAGATCATGGCAAAACGGGTGAGGAAATAAAGGAGTTTCTCCGTAAGACCTCCAAGACGCCGGTGCCGCAACCTCTAGATTATTTGATTGGCGATGTTGCAAAACGTCATGGTCGACTACGAGTTGGTAATACAAGTTCATATCTTCGATGCGAAGACCCCACACTTCTTACCCAGATAATCAGCGACAAAAAACTCGAAGGATTTCCCCTACGCAGAATTGCTCCGGAAGTTCTCGTCTGCGACCTTGATGCAAACGAACTGATGATCGCCCTTCGCAGTGCCGGCTATATGCCTGCAGTAGAGTCGAATACAGGTATCTTGATAACCGGTCAACGCGTAAACCGCGCCAAATCAAAACCTCGCCCACCCAGAGTGATTGGCGAACTTGAAACTCCTACAGACGAAACTTTGAGTGCGGCACTTCGCGCGCTTCGCGTTGCCGAGCGATCAAGTCATAAACAGACTTCACTTCGCGAAATCACAGCCAACGCCCTTGGATCTCTTCCTCGAACTACAGCTAACGAAACCCTGGACCTGCTGCACAAATTCATCGTCGAAGGGCACACACTTTCAATCGGGTACGCAGATAACAATGGCTCGGTCACTCACCGAATAATTGACCCACTCAGCATCAGCGCAGGGTCGTTGATCGCGCGAGATCATGGCACGGGTGAGATCCAAACCTTCAGGATCCCTCGCATCACGGGGGTTGCACCGCTTTGAGCGCCCAGGAGGAAGCGAAGTACGGCAGAATACAGGCCATGCCTACAGCCCTTGAAGCCCTCAAAGCGCTAGAAATCCTTGTGCGATGCGAATCTCCAACCGAGAACCTTGCAGCGTGCAATGAAGTAATGGGTCTGGCATCAGATATCGCCCAGAAGGTGCTCGGGACTCCAGCGCAGATTCGCCAAGTGAATGGTCGACCAGTGTTCTGGTTTGGGGCCGAGAAACCAGAAATCGTCCTCTTGGGACATCTAGATACTGTCTGGCCCAAAGGCTCTTTTGCACCTTTGTGGGAGATCAAGGGCGATGTAGCCCGCGGTCCTGGAATCTTCGATATGAAGGCAGGTTTCATTCAGGCGCTCTTTGCCCTTAAGGGAATTACAGGTTCGGTTGCCCTTGTCGCCACATCGGATGAAGAAAGTGGCAGTGCCACATCTAAGGAATTGATCAATGAATTAGCAAAAGGGGCCAAAGCCGTTCTTGTGCTTGAAGCCGCCGTGGACGGGAAAGTGAAGATAGGGCGCAAAGGGACGGCCATGTACCAAGTGATTGTTCACGGTCGCGCATCCCATGCTGGCCTAGAACCTGAAAAGGGAATAAACGCGACGATAGAGATGGCTCATATTGTTTTGCAGTTATCCAAATTGGAAAGTGCAGAGCACGGAACCACAGTCGTGCCAACTGTTTTGCGATCAGGAAATACAACCAACACAGTTCCCGATCACGCCGTCCTCGACATCGACGTTCGCTCATTTTCTCAGGCAGATCTCATTAGAGTCGATGAATCGATCCGCGCATTTAAGCCAACGAATAAAGATGCGCGCATTGAAATCTCTGGCGGACTAAATCGCCCACCACTTGAGTCAAGTTCCACGCAGTATCTGTACGAGCGCGCCGAGAAGGTTGCGCAGAAACTTGGAATTCAACTCGGATGCGCGAGCGTCGGCGGTGCAAGCGATGGAAATTTCGCCGCCGCAGCTGGTGCCAGGGTTCTTGATGGACTCGGAGCAGTAGGTGCTGGTGCTCACGCCTTAAATGAATGGGTCAGTATTTCCGCAATCGAAGAGCGCACCAATTTTCTTCACCACTTTATAGAAGATCTATTAAATGACTGATGGGCCGTTAATTGTTCAGAGTGATAAGACTCTGCTGCTCGATATCGATCACCCGCTAAGTACCGAGTGCCGTCGGGCAATTGCCCCATTTGCAGAACTCGAACGTTCCCCCGAGCACATACACACCTACCGCCTAACCAACTTAGGACTGTGGAATGCACGCGCTGCCGGTCACGATGCAGAGCAGGTAATCGACACCCTTCTTAAATATTCTCGCTACGCGGTTCCGCATTCAATTCTCGTAGATGTCGCCGAGACGATGTCGCGCTATGGACGACTGCGACTGGAGGCCGATCCCGTACACGGGCTCATCCTTGTTACCACCGATACGGCAGTGCTTGAAGAAGTTATTAGGGCGAAGAAGATCGCGCCCCTGCTTGGTGTGCGAATAGACGCCCAAACTGTGGCGGTTCATCCCAGCCAACGGGGACATATAAAACAGTCACTCTTACGCTTGGGATGGCCAGCAGAGGATTTCGCGGGCTACGTCGACGGACAGCATCATGAGATCGATCTTGTGCAAAAGGGCTGGAAGATCCGCCCCTACCAAGAACTCGCTGCCGAAGGTTTCTGGCACGGTGGATCTGGTGTTGTAGTTCTTCCATGCGGGGCTGGCAAGACAATCGTTGGCGCGGCAGCAATGGCACATGCCAAGGCCACCACACTCATTCTCGTTACGAATACTATCGCCGCAAGGCAATGGCGAGAGGAACTCCTTCTTCGCACGACCTTGAACGAAGATGAAATCGGCGAATACTCTGGATCAAAAAAAGAAATACGTCCAGTAACAATTGCAACTTATCAAGTGATGACAAAAAAGAAGAACGGTGTTTACTCTCACCTTGATCTCTTCGACACCCACGACTGGGGATTGATCATTTACGATGAAGTCCATCTTCTTCCCGCGCCAATTTTTCGGTTTACCGCCGACATTCAGTCTCGACGCCGACTTGGATTAACTGCAACACTGGTCCGAGAAGACGGTCTCGAAGGGGAAGTTTTCTCACTCATTGGCCCTAAGAGATTCGATGTTCCATGGAAAGAGATCGAGGCGCAAGGCTATATCGCTCCCGCCGAATGCATCGAAGTTCGCGTGACGCTCACTGAGCAAGAACGGCTTGCATATGCGACTGCAGAGCCTGAAAACAAATATCGGCATTGCGCAACCACTGTCACGAAACGAAAAATCGTTGAAGAGTTGGTAAAGCATCATGCCGATGATCAGGTCCTTGTCATTGGACAGTACATTGACCAACTCGACGAGCTGCAAGCAGTTTTGAATGTTCCGATTATCAAGGGTGATACCCCGATCAAAGAGCGAGAGCACCTATTCGGTCTTTTTCGACAAGGAAAGATCAAATGCTTGGTCGTCTCGAAAGTCGCAAACTTCTCCATTGACTTGCCAGAAGCATCAGTGGCGATTCAAGTTTCAGGGGCCTTTGGCTCAAGACAAGAAGAAGCACAACGCCTTGGTCGAATTCTGCGACCAAAGGCTGATGGGCGTACTGCTCGTTTCTACTCAATAGTCTCCCGAGACACCATCGACCAAGATTTCGCGCAGAACCGTCAGCGCTTCTTAGCTGAACAGGGGTATTCCTACAGAATTATTGATGCCGACGATGTCTATCAAGGGAAGATCTAAACCGATCGGGATCAACCCGCCAAAAATCGTGGTGCTGGCCATCGATATGAATAACCGGGATTTTCTCGCCGTACTTCTCTTCTAATACCGGGTCACCCTCAATAAAGCGTTTTTCGATATCAAATTGTAATTCTGGCTGCAGCGACTCCAAGGTTTCAATGGCCACATCGCAAAGATGACATCCCTTTCGGGTGTACACGGTCACTAGGTTTCGAATGGTCAAACTTTCATCTCCTTTTGGCTCCGCCCGCTTGAGAGTCGTCTGAGGGTCACCGTCAAATCATCTCACCCTGATACGGTTTCCCAATATGCATACCCGACGAAGAAACCCCATTCGCGCAGGCATTGCCCTCGTAGCGATTCTGGCTGGCCTCATCGCGGTACCGCAGGCTCACGCTCTGTCCATCGTTCACGAGAGAGCCTCCACGGTGTGGGGACATACGTACGCTGGTCCTTCCACCAAAAATCTTGAATCGACAAACAACGGAGGCGCGCATCTTCAGAAGCAGAGCACTTTCATTGTCACGTACAACAATTTCCCAACATGGGCAAAAAATGATGTGCAAGCAGCGATTGATGTCTGGTCGGAGAACTTCGCATCGACTGTTCCAATTACCATTGATGCAACATGGGGGCGGTCTGCTACTTCAGGGATTCTCGGAAGTGCCAGACCTGGCAATTATTTCTCAGGATTTACCGGTGCGCCTGATTCCACACTTTGGTATCCCTCAGCATTAGCAAATGCATTGGCAGGAGATGATCTCGACAAGAACAGTCCCGAGATTGTTATCCAAGCAAATTCAAATGCAAATTGGGATCAACGCAATGACGGCAAGCCGACTTACTCTGAATACGATCTCGAATCAGTTTTCATTCATGAGCTCGGACATGGACTCGGCTTTCTATCAACTGATGCATACGACACTTATTTCAAATATGGAATTCTCGATCAACCCACACCCTTCGATGCATACGCCCAAACCAGTGATGGCCGTCGACTTTCAGATCTTCCTTCCCCTTCGCTAGAACTGGGCACCGCGCTCACAAATACCTTGGTCTGGTCTGGGCCATTAGGCGTCCAAGCCAACAACGGAGTCAAACCCCTGCTCTACACTCCTTCACATTACGAGGTCGGCTCTTCAGTAAGCCATTTGGATGAGGCGACGTTTTCATCGACCGGCCTCAATTCAGTCATGACGCCGAATCTGGATGCAGGTGAAGTTTTTCATCAGCCCGGGCCTTTGCTCGTTGCGATGCTCCAAGACCTTAGAAATAAGCCACCGGCTGGAATCGCAAGTACAATGCCCTTGCCCCCGCGTAACGTCGCAGCGCTAGTTGGAGACAAGTCAGCGGTAATCACCTTCGACTTGCCCACCAATAGTCGTACCGCACAAATCACCGACTACGACATAAAAAATAATCGGACCGGCCAAGAAATCTCGGTCACCTCAAGCCCGGTTCTGATTTCAGGGCTAAAGAACGGTCTTTCTTACAGCTTCTCGATATTTTCTCGAAACGAATTGGGTCAATCCGAGAGTGTCCAAACGAATTCAGTAACACCGCAGCCTGCCTGGAAGGCGACGATCCTGGATTCGCTCGCCGATGGGGAACATATTGCAACAACGCTTTTCCAAACTCAGCCTGCAATCGTCTATACAGACAGCAAGCGTGGGTGGGTAAAAGTCGCCATGTGGACTGGCAAGGGGTGGCGCAAACTCACAGTAGATGGACGGGGTGGAACGGCAGGGCGCACACCACACAATGTTTCGGGACCAGTTTCGGTCTGTACAAGTGGTTCGGGCACCAATCAAGTTCTGCACATCTTCTACGCGGATCAAATCGATAAGGACTTGCGTCACGCCACATTCGACGGGACCAACTTCAAATATGAGATTGTCGATGGTAATGGGCCGATCGTTCAACCATACGAACAAATCAATCGAGTTCGAACTGCCAGCGATGTAAGTGTGAGTAACGCGTGCGCAAGTACCGCTGTAGGAATTCAGGTCTTCTATCGCGATGAAACTCAGGGAATTCTTCTCGGCGCCGTTAAAGGCTTCTCGGGAAAATGGGCCTATGAAATAATCGATGGGGATCGCAAGAGCGATAATCACACGACAGGCGATGTCGGAGTTCATCTGCGCGCGGTAGCGGTCGGTTCTAAAGTCTCAGTTCTCTACGATTCCGTGCTTGTCGTGAATCAACAAAAACAAGCAACCGCTGGCGAAGTGCGGTTAGCCACTCGTACGGGAATATCACCTAACTGGTCCTACCGAACACTCGATACATCCGGTGGCGGAGTTGCAGTTGCCGGCTACAACGTTTCTTTGAACAAGACTTCCGCTGGAGTGATCGCAAGTTGGCTCACGGCAAGCGGGGTATCACTACCAAAGCCGACTCAAATTCGCTGGGACAATCTCTCTGACCTTTCTCCGCCTGCCACTATTACAAGCGATGGATACGGTCGTCCAACCTCGCCGTTGAGTATCGACAATCGAACTCTCGCCTTTGGATGCCAAGATCGCATTTGCACAACGGAATTGAAGCCACTTGCCGGCAAGACAGCGATCAGTCTTGTTTCGAATTTCCAAAGCCCAGACGCAATAGATAGCGACTGGGTGACGGTCAACAAAGTGCGCTACGCAGTAGCCTCCGTTGCCGGAAAATTAACACTTTTAAGGCCGTAAAGAGGTAATCGAAAAAGGTTTACTTAGCGTTGCGACGCTGAATACGGGTCTTTTTTAGAAGTTTCTTATGCTTCTTCTTTGCCATCCGCTTGCGTCGCTTCTTGATTACTGAACCCATTCGCCACAATCTCCTTTTAGATATTTCACAAGACCTCTAGACCCAATGAGGCCTAAGGAGGTTAGGTTACCTTGGAAGTGCATGAAAGATCGAAACGCCTGTTGGCCCCCGGCCTAGGACTACTACGCCCAAATCTCGGCTGTATCCGATCGCCATTGGCGTAGCGATGGGAAGGGCTCCATAGGCCCCGTTCAGGGCTCCTTTTGAGTCAAGGCTCAGCGTTAACGCCGATACCTTGCTTGGTTTCCATCCTTTTATCCCAGAAACTGCCCCGACCGATGGGAAAAGGAAAAAGTGAGATGCGGGGCTATCGGCGGTCAAAGCGGAACCGAGCGAGGAAAAGCGCATCGTCCATGTTGGAACAAGGGTGGATGCAAATTTCGTTACTACCGCCT
>Ga0315270_10000722_pt1 | contig 17717 bp, 18 predicted proteins | sample C1_bottom_MG_FD_204932 | JGI IMG/M metagenome (GOLD analysis project Ga0315270, IMG submission 204932) | Sediment microbial communities from Yellowstone Lake, YNP, Wyoming, USA - C1_bottom | ecosystem: Environmental > Aquatic > Freshwater > Lake > Sediment | place: USA: Wyoming | collected...
CAAGAAAGCCGGCCTGGATTTCCCGATGATCATGAAGGCCTTCCTGCGCGCCGACCCGGACATCATCATGGTCGGCGAAATGCGCGATGCCGAGACCACCAGCATCGGCATCGAGGCGTCGCTCACTGGCCACCTGGTGTTCGCCACGCTGCACACCAACAGCGCGCCGGAATCCATCATCCGCCTGCTGGACATGGGCATGGACCCTTTCAATTTCTCCGACGCCCTGCTGGGCATTCTTGCCCAGCGCCTGGCCAAGCGCCTGTGCAAATGCAAGGAAGCCTATGTCGCCAGCGAAGACGAAATGCAATTATTTCTCAAGGAATACTGCGGTGAACTGGTGAACACCTCAAGCTTCAAGAAAGACCCCCAGGCGGGTTACGCTGCGGTCTATCATGAACTGGAAAAAAACTACGCCAAGGGCGGGAAGTTCACTCTCTATCGGCCCAAAGGCTGCCCCGTTTGCAACGATAGCGGCTACAAGGGACGGGTGGGTCTGCACGAGTTGATGCTGGGCAGCGACTCGGTCAAAAAACTGATTCAGGAACATGCCCGGGTCGCCGACCTGCTGGCGACTGCGCTGGAAGAAGGCATGCTGACCCTCAAGATGGACGGCATGCAGAAAGTGCTGCAAGGAATCACCGACATGAAGATCGTCCGCTCGGTCTGCATTAAATGACAACGGAACCAACAGACGACCTGTTCCACCGCCTCGAACAACTCAACCGGATCGGCGCCGCGCTTTCCAAAGAACGCGACATCAGCCACTTGCTGGAAACCATACTGGTCGCCGCTAAAAGTATTACCCACGCCGATGGCGGCACGTTGTATCGTGTGGCGGATGACGAAAAAAGCCTGCGTTTCGAAATCTTGCGCAACGACACGCTGAAGATCGCCCTGGGCGGCACCTCCGGAAATCCTATTGACTTTCCCGACCTGCCTTACTACAACGAACAAGGCCGGCAGAATAATTCCATGGTGGCGGTCCATGCGGCCCTGCACGCCGAGACGGTTAACATCGCCGACGCCTACAGCGAGGAGGGTTTCGATTTCTCCGGCACCCGCAAGTTCGACGAACGCACCGGCTACCGCTCGCAATCCTTCCTCACGGTGCCGATGAAGAATCACGAGAACGCCATCATCGGCGTGCTGCAACTGATCAATTCGATCCACCCCGAGACCGGGCAGGTGGTGCCTTTTTCCGTGGCCGACCAAAGCCTGGCCGAGTCACTGGCGTCACAGGCGGCCATCGCGCTGACCAACCGCTTGCTGATTACCCAGTTGGAAGAATTGTTCGAGGCCTTCATCGGACTCATCAACCTGGCCATCGACGAAAAATCCCCCTATACCGGCGGTCACTGCGAACGTGTGCCGGTATTGACGATGATGCTGGCGGAAGCGGTGAGCGAAACCACCAGCGGGCCGTTCGCCGATTTCCGCATGAGCGAGCAAGACCGTTACGAACTCAAGATCGCCGGCCTGCTGCACGATTGCGGCAAAGTCACGACGCCTGTGCATGTGGTGGATAAAGCCACCAAGCTGGAAACCCTGTTCGACCGCATCCACCTGGTGGATACTCGTTTCGAAGTGCTCAAGCGGGATGCCGAGATCGACATGCTGCGCCGCCAACTGGCTTTACGCGAACCAAAAGACTCGACCGCCGAAGCGCAATTGCAGGATCGCTGCGAACAACAGAATGCCCAATATAACAGCGACCGCGAGTTTCTGCGCCATGCCAACGTCGGCGGCGAAGCCATGCAGGAAGCCGATCAGCAGCGCGTGCGTAGCATAGCCAGCACCTACCGCTGGCGCAATGCGGCGGGCGTGGCGGCGGATTTTCTCAGCGCCGACGAGCTCGTCAACCTGACGATACGCGCCGGCACCCTGACCCAGGCCGAGCGCGAGATCATCAACCACCACATCGTCGCTACCATCAAAATGCTGGAGCAGTTGCCCTGGCCGAAAAATCTCCACAAGGTTCCCGAATATGCCGGCGGCCACCACGAGCGCATGGACGGCAAAGGTTATCCCAGAGGACTCAAGCGTGAACAGATGTCAGTGCAAGCGCGCATCATGGGCATCGCCGACATCTTCGAGGCGCTCACCGCCAAGGATCGCCCCTACAAATCCGGTAAGACATTGGCGGAATCGCTGTTCATCCTCGGCAAACTCAAGGAGAACGGCCACATCGACCCGGACCTGTTCGACATTTTCATCGGCCAGCGTATCTACCTGCGCTACGCCGAGAAATTCGTCGACCCACGGCAGATCGACGCCGTGGATGAGAGCCGGATTCCCGGTTATGGTCATCGCGACCCATAGTCAGGGTGACGTTTATAGTCACTTTGTAACGTCAGAAATAACTGTTTTTCCAGACTATGGAAGCTACTTGTATTTTTATTGTTATAAATTATTAAGTTATGCTCTTATTCCGGTCTGGCACGCCGATTGCTCGATAGAACTTGCGTGGTTACGCACAATGTTTCAACCAACCAGGAGAACACCATGAATAGCATGCAAAAAGGCTTCACCTTGATCGAACTGATGATCGTAGTCGCCATCATCGGCATTCTGGCAGCCGTTGCCATTCCTTCTTATCAACAGTACACAGTTAAAGCGAAGTTCAGCGAGGTGGTTCTTGCGACTGCGGCGGTTAAAACGGCTGTGGAACTTTGCGCCCAGGAACAGGGCGCTTTGACAAACTGCAGTTCTGCTACCAACGGCGTACCCACGGATATTTCGGCTCCCGTAGGTAAGCTCAATGGTCTTACGACCCTAGCTGGAGTGATTACGGCTACGGCAATTACCGGACAAGGTCTAAATGGCGAAATTTATATCATGACGCCGACCTTGGGTACAGGTAATCGGGTCGACTGGGTCATATCAGGTAGCTGCAAGACCCGTTCCGCAGGTGCTGTTTGCTGATCAATTGAACCATCCTGTTTAACCAAGCCCCTCGATCGAGGGGCTTTTTTTGCTGCACACGGCAGGAACCCGAACAAATGCATGGGATCAGGACAGTGTTGATGAGAAATTATCTACCGACGCTGCTAGCCGGCTTCGGCATTTTCATCATGGTGGCGCTGCTGTATGGCCCTTATGTCGATAATCCCACCATATTCGACGATGTGTATTTTTTCCTTGAGCCGCAGAAGTATATTGACAGCCTGTCGTGGTTCGGCCTCTTCGATGCCCGTTGGGTATCGACTGCAACCCTTGCGCTTACCTATTGGTTATCGGGTACTGAGCATAGCGCCTATCATGTCGGCAATCTTCTGATCCATTTTCTGACTGCTTTCTCGTTGTTCCTGTTCATCCGCGATTTACTGGCCCACGAGCGTAGCGGACAAGCCACTCTGCCGGCTTTTACGGCGGCCATGCTGTTTGCCCTGCATCCGGTGGCAGCGTTTGCGGTGGGCTATATCATCGAGCGTTCCATCATGCTGGCGGGGCTGTTTAGCATCTGGATGTGGATCGCCGTACATCGCGGCGTTGCGAATCAAAGCAAGTCATGGCTGCTGCTTTCCGCATGGTTTTATTTTCTGGCGGTGTTTTCCAAGGAGCATGCCGTCACCGCACTGCCGGTGGCGATACTGGTGGCCTGGAACGCAGCAAACGGCAATGTGCGCAAGACCTTGTCTGCGCTGGTGCTGCCCTTGTTTTTGTGGACTGTAATTGCAGCAATCATCATCTGGCGTGTGAGGGGCGCCATCGGTTCCGCATACGAACCCCTGCTTGGCGAGATGGGGGTGGAATATCCGCACACAGTCGATTTCTTGATGCGTAGCATCTCGAACCAGAGCGGGCTTTTCTTCAAGTATCTGCTGTTCTGGCTGGCGCCAAACGAAACCTGGATGGCCATCGACATGCGCGTGCCTTTCCCTCCCACTTGGCATGCCTGGCCCTGGGTTTTGGGGGCGTTTGCTTTCGTCGTCTATGGGGTGTTGACGGCCATCGCGCTGTGGCGCGGCTGGCTGCCACGCTTGGCCGGAATCGGGCTGATGGCGCCGTGGCTGCTGTTCCTGACCATGTTCGGCGCAGTGCAGTATCAGGAAGCCTTTGTGCTTTACCGCAGCTATCTCTGGGCATTGCCGGTTGCATTGCTGGTGGCTTTTCTGCTGTCGAAAATTCCGCAGAGAGGCCAAGTGACCGCGTTGCTGGTGGTTGGACTAGTGTGTTTCGGCGCTGCGTGGAGCCGCCTGCAGACGTTCTCGCTCCCGGTTCTGCTGTGGGATGAGGCAGTCAGCCGACTGGATGGTAAAGACGATTTGCCCGGCGCCTATCGCATTTATCATAATCGGGGCATCGCCTATGCAAATATGGGCGGGCTGTATCTGGTGCAAGCACTGCCTGACTACAATAAAACGATCAAACTGAATCCAACGTATCCCTATGCCTACAACGACCGGGGTGCGGCCTACTTCGAGCTTGGGGATTACGCCCTGGCGTTGAGTGACTTTAATTACGCCCTTAGCTTGAAACCAACATATCTGCGCCCCCATCTGGGTCGCGGTTTGACCTTGCTGAAATTAGGACGCCGTGATGAAGGGATGGCCGACCTGGCGCACGCCTGCAAATTTGGAATTGGCTGCAATCGCTACCATGAAGAATTGGCAAAAATTGCCAAGCCGGGTTGACGGCCTCGTTACACCTAGGGAAACACTGATTAAGTCCAATTCCGTCACCACCTCTTCAGGTGGCCTCGCCTCACCTCTTCGGGTGACCCCGACCTTCGGTCTCCCGTCTTCGGGTGACTCCGCCCTCCGGGCTCCTGTCATTGCGAGCGAAGCGAAGCAATCCAATCGGCGTGCAGACTCAGCAGCCTGTTGATTGCCACGGCCCTTTGGGCCTCGCAATGACAGACTTATTCAGTGCTTCCCTAGAGCATTTCCGGCCCGACCACCGCCCTCAACAGCGTTTGGGTATCTTCCCGCCCTAGCGCGGTTGGAGAACCACCACACTGCCCCTTTCTTGATGGTCCAGTCGGCCTCCTGGCCGGACAGCAGCAGGGCGGCGAGACGGCCCATCCGCAGACGGCGTTGCTGGTCAGGCTTGCTGATTTTTCATCGTGCTTGTATTCCCTACCTAAAAGTAATACTCTGTAGTCACTTGTGATACTGCATAGAGGTGCACTATGGCTACACCCATCAGCGTTCGTTTAGACGAATCCATCAAGGCGCGGATGAATGCCCTGGCGGGTCAGCGTCAACGACCGGCGCATTGGCTGATGCGCGAGGCAATCGAACAATATATTGATCGCGAGGAGAAGCGTCAGGCATTTCTACAGGCTGGCAAGAATGCCTGGGAAGACTATCAGGCAACCGGCCAGCACGTCACTGGCGAAGAGGCTGACGCATGGCTCACGCAGTTGGAGTCTGGTAACAAAATTGATCCGCCGGCATGCCACGGCTGATCTGGACTGGCCCAGCGCTGACCGACGTAGAGCGGCTGTATCAATTCCTGGCGCTGAAGAGTCCCGACGCCGCACGTCGCTCAGTCGGGGCGATACGTAACCAGGTTCGCATTCTTGGAGTCCAGCCCGGTGTTGGGCGCGCTTTGTCGGACACTGAGCCTGAATACCGCATTTGGCCGATAGATTTCGGCGATAGTGGTTATGTCGTGCTTTACCGGTTTGACAGCGGGCAGGTATCCATCCTTGCCGTGCGTCACCAACGGGAAGCAGGGTTCTAGAGCATCTCCGGCCCGATCACCGCTCTCAGCAGGGTTTGGGTTTCCCCCGCCCTAGCGCGGTTGGAGAACCGCCACACTGCCCCTTTCTTGATGGTCCAGTCGGCTTCCTGGCCGGACAGCAGCAGTGCGGCGAGGCGGCCCAGTGTGGGCTGGTGGCCTACCAGCAGGACGGCGCTGCCGCGTTGTCCGTCGCCGTCGGGCCAATCGGCGAGGGCCAGCAGGTCGGCGACATCGGCGGCAGTGCCGATGCCGGGTTCAATATCGAAGGGCAGGTTTAGCGCCTGCGCCGTCTGCTGGCAACGCAGGGCAGGGCTGACGAGGATGCGCAGATGTTTCGGTAGTTGTGGGCGCAGCCAATCGGAGATTTGGCGAGCCTGTTTTTCGCCGCGCGAACTCAGGCGACGTTTTAGATCGGGCTGGCCGGTGGTCGCCTCGACCGCTTCGGCGTGACGCCAGAGTATCAATTCCATGGTCTGATCTTGAGTGGCAGTGGAGGGAATGTTTGTGCGCCAAGACCGCGCGGATATTTATCAGCCAAGCTGCGGCAGCTTGAGCCGGGCAAGTTTTTTCATCTGTCCTGGCAGCCGACTGAGCAAGACGCCGTGGCGCGAGGCGTGCCAGCCGCCGACCAAGGACACGGCTTCACGCAGGCGCGGGTCGTCGCCGGCGCAATGCATCAGCAGCAGACCGGCATTCGCCAGGTCGTTGAGTTGGCCCAGCTCGTCTTGCAATAAGCCCAGTTGTTTCAGGAGGCGCGCCAGCGGCTTGGCGGCGGTCAGCGGTGCGAAAAATTCCAGCGCATAACGCAGGCGTTTGACGCCGATGCGCAGGCGGTGCAGCGACACCGGGTCTTCGATGGAGGCGGCAGCGGCGAGTGCCTGCACATGCTTGCGCAGGCGCTTGAGCCGTGCGTTGGCAAAGGTGGCCAGGGTATCGTCTGTTGCTCCATTGACGACAGCCGCGTCGAACGGCGGACGATGCAACAGCGCCGTCGCCAGCAGCAGCAAACGGCCATAGGCAGCCGATTGCAGATAGTGCACGGCGGCGGCGCGGGCGTTGTACTGGCGATCAGTGACGGCGCCGGTGAGGGCTGCCAGGCGCGGCTCGCCGGGCAGGGCATGCATCACCGGCGCGGCGATTTCGGACAGCAGCACGTCCAGGTCGCGGGCGTGGCCGAGCCGTGTCATCAGGATGCGCAGCGGCGGCAGCAGTAGCTCTGCCAGCGCAGGCGGCAGGTGCGGCGAAAACAGGCGCAGCGCGGCGCGCAGGCGGCGCGCCGCGACCCGCATCTGGTGGATGAATTCGGGATCGTCGCTGCTCAAGGCGCCATCGAGATTGGCTTGCAGATGTTCGAGACTGGCCAGGGCGATCCGGCGAAAAGCTTGCAGCGGCGTGTCTTGTGCGGCCAGGGGGATGGTGTGCGCTTTCGACGGCTGTGCCGGCGTGCCCTGGAACAGCCGGTAGCCGCGCTCGGCCTTGCTGAGTAGCGCCGGCGTCAACGGCAGGCGTTCACCCAGGGTTTGCGCCAGCTGAACAGTTCGTCGACATCGCCGCCGGCCAGTTCGATTTCCACTTCGGAGATGGTTTCGCGCCGCCCGGCCGCCGCGATCCAGCCGCGATCCTGCATCAGCAGCACGACACAGCCGGGCCTGGGTTCGAAGCGCCAGATATTGCGGCGGAAACTGGTTTCGAATATCGGCGCGATCTGGTTGTGCAATTTTGGCCGCTCCAGCCAGCGTCGTATCTCCTCCGCATCGACGGAGGAAAAATCGAAATGTCCGGCGTAGGGTGTCTCCCATTCCGGTCGGGTGGTGAGTCCCGCCGCGGAACTGCCAGCGCACTTCACCGTTTGCAGCCAACGGCGCCCCTGCTTGCGCAAGCGCAGGGCGATGCCGTGAGCATGCAGGTCGAGCTTCGGCGTGTCGTAGTACAGATTGATGAGCTGATGCGACTGCCGGGCGACGGCTTTGCGCAAGATCGGCTGGCGCAGCAGCAGGGCTTGCATGGCTGTGGGCAGGGCGAGCTTGAGTTCGATCTCGTTGGGCATGAATTTCTCCGGGCATCGGCCCGGCGGAATTATCGCCGATATGCGCTGGTGGATTGTTACAACGGAGTTATTCGTAACGCAGGGCCTCGATAGGCAGTAAGCGCGAAGCTTTCCTGGCGGGGTAGAAGCCAAAGAAGACGCCGACGATGGCGGCGAAGCCGACCGCCAGGACGATGGCGGTGATGGACAATTCGGTGCGCCAGCCCGCCAGATGTCCGACCAGCAGGGAACCGCCGACGCCGAGCAGGATGCCGATCAGTCCGCCGATCATCGACAAGGTCACCGCCTCGACCAGGAACTGCGTGAGGATGTCCTTGCTGCGCGCGCCGACAGCCATGCGCAGGCCGATCTCGCGGGTTCGCTCAGTCACCGAGACCAGCATGATGTTCATAATGCCGATGCCGCCGACCAGCAGCGATACTGAGGCCACGGCAGCCAGCAGCAACGCCAGCACCTTCGACGAGGCTTCCTGGGCCTCCAGGATTTCGGACAGGTTGCGCACATAGAAATCGTCGTCCTGGCCTGCCGGCAGGCGGTGGCGCTGGCGCAGCAATTCCTTCATGTGCTGCTCGGCCTCGCCCATGTCGGCGCCCGAACGTACCTTGACCATGATCGAGCCGACGTTGCGTGACTTCGCCAGGTTGGCGCCCAGTACGCGCTTTCTGGCGGTGCTGATGGGCATCAGCACCACGTCGTCCTGATCTTGGCCCATCATGTTCTGACCTTTGCGCTCGAGCACGCCGATGATGGTCAGCGGCACCTTGCGGATGCGCACCACCTGGTCGAGCGGGCTGCTGTCGCCGTACAAATTTTTCGCCACGGTCTGGCCGATCAGGATGACCTTGGCGGCACTGTTCATCTCCGTGGCCTCGAAGCCGCGCCCCTCGGCGATGGGCCATTCGCGCACTTCCAGGTAGTCGGGGGTGGTGCCGTAAAACGAGGTCGACCAGTTGGCGTTGCCGGCCACCACTTGCCCGGTGCCGCGCAGGCTGGGCGCGGCGCCCTGGATTTCATCCACCTCCTTGGCGAGGGCATAGGCGTCGTCTTCGCTGAGGGTTTGTCGCGTGCCGCTGCCGCCGCGCGCGCCGCCCGACAGCACGGAGCCGGACAACACCATGATGATGTTAGAGCCGAGGCTGCGGATCTGCTCCGCCACGCGCGCCTGGGCGCCCTGGCCGACGGCGATCATGACAATCACGGCAGCGACGCCGATGATGATGCCCAGCATGGTCAGCGCCGAGCGCAGTTTGTTGACGCGCAAGGCGTTGAGGGCGACGCGCAGGGTGGCGAGGAAGTTCATGCGCTGCTGGCGACCGGCTGCCCGGCAAGCTCGGCGTTGGCGTCCTTGGCGGTGTTGGCGCGATCATCGAGCACCACGCCGTCGCGAAACAGGATGATGCGTCCGGCGAAATTGGCGACATCGTGTTCATGCGTCACCACCACGATGGTGATGCCGGCGCGGTTGAGGGTTTGCAGCAGCGCCATGATTTCCACGCTGGTGCGCGAGTCCAGCGCGCCGGTGGGCTCGTCGGCCAGCACCAGCATCGGGTCATTCACCAGCGCGCGTGCGATGGCGACGCGCTGCTGCTGGCCGCCTGAGAGTTGCGCCGGGTGGTGATCCATACGGTCGGCCAGGCCTACCTGCGCCAGGCGTTTTTCTGCGCGGCTGTGGCGTTCGGCTGTGGGCGTCCCGTTATACAGCAGCGGCAGGGCGACATTGTCGAGCGCCGAGGTGCGCGGCAGCAGGTTGAAATGCTGGAAAACGAAACCGATTTTGCGATTGCGCACGGCGGCCAGTTGGTCGCCGGAAAGCTGCGAAATTTCCTGTTCGCCGAGCCGGTATTCGCCCGAGCTGGGGTGATCGAGACAGCCCAGCAGATTCATGAAAGTCGACTTGCCCGAGCCGGATGGCCCCATCACCGCCACAAATTCGCCGGCCTCGATGTTGATCGAAACTCCGCGTAGCGCGGCGACCACATTGGCGCCCAGGTAGTATTCCTTGACGAGCGAAACGGTGCGGATCAGCGGGGCCGGCATAGTGGCTTCACGATGGCCGCGAATGTTTCGGTTTAGGGGAAGCGGGGAGCGGCGGGCGCAGCACTGGTTTTGGCAGGTGCCGTTGAGCCGATGATTACCATGCTTCCTTCGTTCAACTCTTTCAATTCTTTTGTATCGTCGGCGACGATTTCAGTCATTTTGCCGTCGCTGATTCCCAGTCGCACGGACAGCGCTTTCGGCTTGCCGTTTTCGTCGAGTATCCAGAGTCGCCCGCTGGGTGATGCACCTGCGGCGCGGGTGGGTTTTAATTCAGCGGGTTTTTCGTCGACGCTGCCCGGCGGGCGGAAACGCAACGCGGTATTCGGCGCCTTGAGTACCTTGTCCTTGCGGGCGACGACGATGCGTGCGTTGGCGGTCATGCCCGGCAGCAGCGCCAATTCCGGATTGGCGGCGGAGATGATGACGGTGTAGGTGACCACGTTGGAAACCACTTGGGCGGCTTTGCGCACTTGCACCACCGCGCCTTCGAAGGCGCGCCCAGGGAAGGCATCCACAGTGAAGCTGGCTTTCTGGCCCAGTTGGATGCGACCGACATCGGCTTCGTCGATGGAGGTTTCCACCTGCATGTCGGTGAGATTTTTGGCGATGACGAATAGTTCCGGCGCTTGCAAGCTGGCCGCCACCGTCTGCCCGGTATCGACGCTGCGCTTGACGACGATGCCATCGACGGGCGAGCGGATCGCCGTGCGTTCGAGGTCTACCTTGGACTGGGCTAATTGAGATTCTCTTTGCTTGACCACGGCCTCACTGTTGCGCACCTGGGCTGCCGAGACTTGGGCGGCAGCCTGAGCGATAGCGTAAGCTGTTTGAGCCTTGTCGCGCTCGGCGGCGGAAATGAAGCTTTTTTCCAGCAGCAGTTTTTTTCGTTCGTAATCGCGCAACGCATCCGCCAGGCTGGCGGCGGACCGTGCGACTTCGGCGCGCTGCACCGCCAGGGCGGCGCGGGCGGCATCGAGATCGGCTTCCGCTTGCCGCACCCGCAATTGAAAGGTTTCCGGGTCGATGCGAGCGATCAGTTGCCCGGCTTTGACCGGGCTGTTGAAGTCGACCAGGATTTCCTTGATCTGGCCGGAGACTTGCGAGCCGACTTGCACCGACACCACCGGGTTGAGTGTGCCGGAAGCCGAGACCTGCGCCGTCAGCGCGCCGCTTTCGATCTTGGCGAACTTGTAGCGGGGCGAGTCGGCGTCATTGCCGAGATAACGGTAGCCGCCGTAACCGGCGGCGGCGAGGAGGGCGGTGGCAAGGAGGATGAACAGCAGGCGTCGCATGCGACGATTCTAGCGTATGACCCTGCCCGGTGCTGTGAGTAAATGTTACAGGGCGATGCCGGGATTTTTATCCACGCCCACCAGTTTTGGCAGATTGAGTTTGCGCGGGGTGATGACTTTTTTGTCGCGCAGATAACGCGCCACCACATCCCATATCGGCTCACCGCTGACGCCTTCGGCCACCGGCGCCCAGCCGGCGACTTTGTAGGTCTTGCCGGTATCCAGCGGTTTGCCGTGGAGCCGCATATCGTTGATGCGCTTGCCGATCCTGGCGTTGGGATCACAAGTGTAGGTCATGCCGCCCACCCGCACCATGTCGCCGCCTTGCTGATAGTAAGGATCTGGATTGAACAGATTGTCGCCGACATCTTCGAGTATGGTCTTGATGGTTTCGGCGCTCATTTCGGTCAGCGTAGACGAGGGGTAGGTGATGGCGGTCTGGTCCATCAGTTGTTCCATGGTGATCGCCTGTCCCGGCAGGATCGTGGTACCCCAGCGGAAGCCGGGAGAAAAGCCGATGTCGGCGCCTTTGACTTCCATCATTGCGTCGAGGATCAATTGATCCCAGGAGCCGTTGAAATTACCACGACGGTAGAGCAGCCCTTCGGAGACGGCAAGTTTTTCCTCCAGCTTGTCTTTGTAAGGCGCGCGCACCTGGTCGATGTGAGCGGCCATGGCGGCGTCGGCGGGCAGCAGGTTGGCGAATACCGGCAGCAATTTATAGCGGAAGCCCTGGATTTTTCCGCCGCGCACGTCGAAGTCGAGCACCGAGAGAAACTTGCCGTTGGAGCCGGAGTTGCAGACCAGGGTCTGGCCGCCGACATTTTTTACGATAGTCGGCGCCGGCACGCCGTCGTGCGTGTGACCGCCGAGTATCGCGTCGATGCCGGTGACCCGCGTCGCCATTTTCAGGTCGACGTCCATGCCGTTGTGCGACAGCAGCACCACCACCTGCGCACCTTTGGCACGGGCCTCGTTGACGACTTTCTGCATCCCGTCTTCCTGGATGCCGAAGGTCCAGTCCGGCATCATCCAGCGCGGGTTGGCGATGGGCGTGTAGGGAAAAGCCTGGCCGATGATCGCCACCGGTACGCCATTCATTTCGCGCAGTGTGTAGGGCTTGAACACCGGGTCGCCGAAGTCGCTGGTCTTGACGTTCTGGGCGAGGAACTCGATCTTGCCGGCGAAATCCTTGGTGACGATTTCCTGGATGCGCTGTTGTCCGTAGGTGAAATCCCAATGCCCGGTCATGATGTCCACGCCCAGCAGCTTGCCGGCATCGACCATATCTTGTCCTCGGCTCCACAGCGCGGTAGCCGAGCCCTGCCAGGTGTCGCCGCCGTCCAGCAGCAGCGAGCCAGGGCGGGAGGCGCGCAGGCGTTTGACCAGGGTGGCGAGATGAGCGAAGCCGCCGATTTTTCCATAGGTTTTGGCGGCCTGGGTGAAATCCAGATAGGTGAAGGCGTGCGCCTCCGCCGTGCCGGGCTTGATGCCGAAAGTTTTCAGCAGATGCTCGCCGACCAGGTGGGGGGCTTTGCCCAACGCGCCGCCGACGCCGAGATTGACGCTTGGTTCGCGAAAATAGATCGGCAACAGTTGCGCGTGGCAGTCGGTGAAGTGCAGCAGCGAAACATTACCGAAGCGCGGCAGATCGTAATATTTTCCACCATCCTGCGCGGCGAGCAGGTTTTTGGAATCGAGAGCGAAGCCTGCGGCGGCAGCAGCGGCAAGTACTTGCAGGAATTCGCGGCGATGCATGGACATGGGTAGGACTCCGAAAAGAAAAGGCTAGTCAGCGACTAGCCTTTTCCTGATTAGATGACACAACTATTGGTTGACGGGGGAACTCGGGTCCATCAGCAAGGCCACCAGATCCTTGATTTGTTGCTCGTTCAAGGCGCCGGAATGGCCGAAGCGCGGCATGCTCGAGCACAAGTTTGTGATCTTGGAATCATAAATCTTCGTGTATGCGTATTTCTGGTTATCCGGCCCGTAGCCGCGAGTTTTGCCGAACTTGTAAAGGCTGGGGCCGATAGTGCCGAAAGAGGTTTCCTGCGGGCCGATCTGGTGACAGTTGTAGCAACCGCCGCCGGCGACCCCGGGCTTGTCGCTCCATGTCATGCCGTTTCCCGCCTGGGCAATTTTCTCTCCCGCTTTCCAGTCACCCATCAGCTTGCCGTCCGCCGGTAACTTGACGGTAGCCGCCTCATCTTTTTCCATCTGCTCGGCGATGCCTTTGGGCGGCTTGTTGTTCGAACGATTGCAGACAGCCTGCAATCCGTCCTCGTTCAGCCGCTCCATGCCGGCGATGCCTTTGGCGTGAAAATCATGCTTCATCATGGTAATCGCCTTGGCGCGGTAGTCCTGCGCGTGGCTGGGGGCAGCCGCCAGCAGAGTGATCATGGCGACGCCGGACAATGGAATATTTCGTAGGTTCATATTGATGTTCTCCTGGCTCAACGTTTGATTCCGGGGCCATTGTAGACTTGGCCGCTGGCGTTCGCTCCCATGTAAGTAAGGAGGGCGGTGATCGTATCGGAAACGTAACCCGGCTCCGGGAAGCGTTGCTGGCGGAAGCAGTCGTTCATGCGCCATTGGATGGTATGCATGAAGCCTCCGGTCAAGCGGTACCCTGGCCAGCCCTGGGAAGTTGCGATGGCTCCCTCTTTGGTGGAGAGATTGGGCAGTACCTGAGTGCGTATGCGCTTGCCGTCTTCGCCGTGGCAGGTGGCGCAGGAGAAGTCATAAGGTCCGGCACGGTAGTTGAAGATTTCGCGGCCCACCTGGAAGGCTTCGCGTTCCTTCGCATTCTTTTGTGGAATGGCCAGTTTCATGCCACGTGACTGAGCCGCTACATAAGTCGTCAGCGATACCGGGTCGGGAGTGCCGGCGTCGCTGCTGAAGGGTTTTTTGGCCAGATCTTCTGCCTTGAAGCCCTGTAACGTCACCATGCAGTGCACGATGCGCCGTTCGGCATCCATCACCTGGTCGACATCGGCGAAGTAGCGTGGCATTTTTACATAGGCGCCCTTGACGACGCCGGGGCCAAGGCCGAGATCACACTGCTCCAGCGAGGCATTCCTCGGCCCGCGTTTCTGCTTCCAGAGTTCCTTGCCCTTCAGTTCGAATAATTCGGCGGGGTTGGTATCCTCCATTACTGCACGGAATTTCTCGAAATCGGCCGTGGTTGGATCAACCGCTGCCTTTGCGGTCGGGCGGGCATGCATCTGCTTCATCTGGGGTTTTCCCGCAGCGGGTTTCTCCTCCGCCGCAGCCTGTGGGGCCATTGTCGCCAGAGACAGTGCGGCCAGGGCGCTGAGCATAATAGGTTGTTTCATGTATCCTCCTGAGGTTGATGCGGTTCCGCGATCAAGCGGGTGAGCACGGCGGGGCGTCGTTGCACCCCAGCCTTTGTTTTTCACTAATCAGCCAATCAACTGATGGCGGTTTCGTCGCTGCGCTTGTCGCCGGTGTTATCCACCCAACTGACCACCACTTTGTCGCCGGCCTTGGCGCCCTTGACCTTGAAGCCAAACACCGGATTACGCGATACAGAAGTGCCGATCTGTCCGTCGACCACCGTCTTGCCGTTGACCGCGACAATCAGCGACTGGATGAAGTGAGCCGGGATGATTTTGCCGGCGCCGTCCTTGCGCTGGCCGGTTTCCATCGGATGACTCATCAATACGCGGATTTCCGCAGCGTCGCCCTTCATCTGGGCGCGAATTTTCATTGGATCTGCCATGTCTATGTCCTTAGTCTGGTGTATCAAATTCGAATATTAAACGCTGGTCCGACGCCGGTCAGCCGCCGCAGCCGCCTACAGTGACCTTGACTTCTTTCTGGGCCGTATAAAACTTACCGTCCGCCTTGGCGATCACTTTGACGACTGAAGTTTGCGCCAGCTTGAGGCGTACCGCAGCTTCCGGGACAGCACCATTGGAGAAGTGGAAGGTCGTCGAGAGAGGGAAGGGATTCTTGACTACCAGAATCGACAGTTCGCTGGTGTTGGGGATATTGCTGGCAACGTCGATGGGTACCACCGCGCCGTTTTCCGCGATATCCGGCGCTTTCACGACGATATCCTTGCTTTCGGCGGCGACCCCCGCCCCGATTGCCTTTAAGGCGCCGTCCAGGTCTTTTGCATCGAATGCGGATTTGTTCCACTCCGCCGCCAACACCTGGCCGGGTTTCAGCATGCCGGCGGCCAACGCAACGGTGAGTACTCCACCGGCGCTGGCGCCTTTCAGTATGGTTCTGCGCAACATATCCATTAATTAGTCCTCCGAATGGGTTGGTTATTTATTTTAGCAACGAGACTTTGTTGTAATAAATATATCTTGTCAATATTATTTTGGGTCAAAATTCAGATAGCGGAATAAGTCTCGCTGATTTCAGGAAATGCTTATATGTCAGGTGCGTTAGTCGCCCGCAATCCAGCGGCCCGACTTGCCGCCGGATTTTTCGATCAGGCGAATGTTCTCGATGCGCATGCCGCGGTCGGCGGCTTTGCACATATCGTAGATGGTCAGCAGGGCGATGCTGACCGCAGTCAGCGCCTCCATTTCAACGCCGGTGCGACCGAAAGTTTCGGCGCTCACCGTGCAGGCGATGCGCTGCGCTGTTGCGTCGATGGCGAATTCGACCCCGACCCGCGTCAGCGCCAGCGGGTGGCACAAGGGGATCAGTTCGGAAGTACGTTTGGATGCCTGGATGGCGGCGATCCGCGCAATCCCCAGCACATCACCTTTCTTCACATCGCCCGCCTGGATCAACGCCAGGGTCGCCGCCTGCATCGAAATGCTGCCGCTGGCGCGGGCGATGCGCCGGGTTTCAGGCTTTTCGCCGACGTCCACCATGTGCGCCTGGCCGGCGGAATCAAAGTGTGTCAATGACGAACTCATGTCTGGTTTTCCTGGGTGGGGTCTAGGGAATGCGAGTAAGGGAACGATAGTCGCTAACGGTTATCATAGAGGACATGCGAATTAGAGCATTCTTTTTATTATTGTGTCTGGCGCCGATTGCGCTGGCCGATGGCTTGCCCGATTTGGGCGAAATTGCCCAGGCCGATTTCTCGCCGGCGACGGAAAAGCGCGTCGGCGAGGCCGCCATGCGTGATATCCGGCTGCACGAACCGGCTTATGTCGGCGATCCTGAAATCAGCGGCTATCTCAACCGGCTGGGGACGCGCCTGGTGGGGCAGAGCAGCGAGGTGGGCCACGATTTCGAGTTTTTCGCCCTGCGCGATTCCACCCTGAATGCCTTTGCCATGCCCGGCGGTTACATCGGCGTGCATACCGGCCTGATCATGGCGGCGCAGTCGGAGTCGGAACTGGCCTCGGTGCTGGCGCACGAAATCTCGCACGTCACCCAGCACCACCTCGCCCGCCAATTGGGCGCGCAAAGCCAGGCGCAGTTGCCGATGTTGCTGTCCCTGGCGGTGGCGATCCTGGCCTCGCGCAGCCGCAGCGATATTGCGCAAGGCGCTTTGCTGGCCGGTCAGGCCGCCAGCATCCAGAGCCAGCTCAGCTATTCGCGCGACTTCGAGCGCGAGGCGGATCGCCTCGGCCTGCAACTGCTGGAACGCGCAGGTTTTGACATTCGCGGCATGGCGAGTTTTTTTGAACGCTTGCAGAAATTCGGACGGCTCTACGACAACAATGCGCCCGGCTACCTGCGCACCCATCCGCTCACCACCGAACGCATCGCTGACATGGAAAACCGCATCCAGCCGCTCCCTTATCGGCAGGTGCCGGATTCGCTGAACTTCCTGCTGGTGCGCGCCAAGCTCAAGGCCGAGGAGGGTACGCCGCAGGATGCCGTGACGGAATTCGAAGCGCAATTGCGCGAGCATAAATACACCAGCGAAATCGCCGCCCGCTACGCCTATGCCGTGGCACTGTCGCGCGCCGGAAGTTTTGCCGCTGCCGGACTGCAACTAGCCGAGTTGCGCCGCCTCAAGGTCGATTCGGCGTTGGTCGAATCGCTTGCCGCCAGGCTGCGGGTGAGCCGGAACGACACCACTGGCGCACTCGACATCCTGCGTCCGGCGCTCGCGCGTTACCCGCAAGAGCGCGGGTTGGCCTATGCGCTGGTCGAGACGCTGCTGGCCGACAACCAGTCGCAGGCGGCACTGCGCGTCACCCTGGACGATTTGCAGGCCTACCCGTCCGACGCGCGCATGCAAGGACTGCAAGCCAGAACCTATGCGGCCCTGGGCAACCGCTTGCAGCAGCATCGCGCCCAGGCCGAGGTGTATGTCTTGCAAGGGCAATTGCAGGAGGCGATCATCCAGTTGCAATTGGCGCAGAAGTCCAGCGACGGGAACTTCTACGAGCACTCCCAGGTGGATGCGCGGCTGCGCGAAATCAAGCTGCGCCAGACGGAAGAGGCCAAGGAGAAGAAGCGCCAGTAGCGGGTGTTATTGATCCGCATCAAGAAAACCGGCTTCCTGATTCGCCCCGTTTATTTTCCAATAAACAAATAGGATTAGTCGCTCCCCGCCGAAATGCTAATCTACTAGTCTAACTATATGCATTTTGGAGGGGGTAGCGATGGCGTTGGTCAATCCGCACGGTGGTGGCGATCTCAAGCCCCTGCTGCTTGAAGGTCAGGCGCTAGAGACTGAATTGTCGCGCGCCAAAACACTG
>Ga0315270_10000723_pt1 | contig 17711 bp, 19 predicted proteins | sample C1_bottom_MG_FD_204932 | JGI IMG/M metagenome (GOLD analysis project Ga0315270, IMG submission 204932) | Sediment microbial communities from Yellowstone Lake, YNP, Wyoming, USA - C1_bottom | ecosystem: Environmental > Aquatic > Freshwater > Lake > Sediment | place: USA: Wyoming | collected...
GCAAAGGTCTCGCGCACGGCCTCGGGCAGGCCGGCCGTTTCCGAGCCGAACACCAGAACATCCCCAGGCTGCCAGTCGACATCGGCAAAGGGCTTGGCGCCGCGCGTGGTGAAGGCGAACATGCGCTCAGCAGGTGGCCTGACGCCCTCCATGAACGCCTCCCAGCTCACATGCCGGTGCACGGCCGCGTATTCGTGATAGTCGAGCCCGGCGCGCTTGAGCAAACGGTCTTCCATCAAGAATCCCAAGGGCTCGATCAGGTGCAACTGGCAACCGGTATTGGCGGCCAGGCGAATGATGTTGCCGGTGTTGGGCGGTATTTCGGGGTGCACGAGAACGATGTGGAACATGGCTGGGTCAATCTCAAAATTCGTGGATCCGGCAATTCTTCTTGATGTGGCGACGCCGGCGCATTCGGCCAAGCCGCGCATGGGTCTGATCTGGCACGCAAAGCTAGGGGCTGTTCGGCGTGCGTGCCACCACCCAGGCCTGCACATGCAAGGCGCCGGCTTTCTTCAGCACGCGGGCCAGTTCTTGCAGCGTGGCGCCGGTCGTCATTACATCATCGAGCAAGGCCACATGGCAGCCTTGCACAGCGTGCAGATGCAGCGGCTCGAGCGCGAACGCGCCGCGCAGATTGGAAGCGCGCTGCTGCGCCGGCAAGTCGGTCTGATGCGGCGTGTTGCGGGTGCGCAGCAAGAGCTTGGCGTCGCAACGCAGACTGCGCCGCCGTGCCAGACGTCGCACCAGCTCCCAGCTTTGGTTGTAGCCGCGCTGCGCCAGTCGTTCGCGCGACAGCGGCACCGGCAGCAGCCAGTCGGGGGCGGGCGGCTGCGCTGAGTCCAAGGCGGCGTCCAGGCGATCGAGCAGCGCATCGGCGAGCTCAACGTGGCGCGAAAACTTGAACTGCTGCAACAGCTTGTCCCACGGGAAGCCGTAGTCCAGCGCAGCCACTGTCAAATCGAGTGAGCCGCCTTGGCGTATGCAAGCGCCGCAGCACAACTGGCCGGCCGGCAGTTCAATCGCGCAGCTTCGGCATCGCGTTGTAGGTCTCGCGTAGCGCTGCACGCAGTCGCGGCAGATGCCTCCTGCACAGGCGCCGCGGCACACCGCGCACAGGCCCGGACACAGACACAGCCAGTCTTGCCAGCGAGGTCTTGTCGATGGAGGCACGCAGGCAGCGGTAGGCGTTTGCACCGGCTCAATATACTGCCGGACATGACAGATGAGAATTCGCGCCAGAGCCGCGCCCCGATGCTGGACCCGACCGCTGCGACACGGCAGATCGCCCGCCTGGCGCGCCAGCCCGGTGCGCCCTGGTTGCACGCCGACATTGCCCGGCGCATGGCCGAACGTCTGGCGGTGATCCGCATGCAGCCGCAGACGGTGTTGAACTGGTGGGGCTTTCTGGGCGACAGCTTCGATGCCTTGCGACTAGCCTATCCGCAGGCCGGGCAGATCTGGGCCGAGCCCACTCAGGCCTTGCTCGACCGCGGCGTCGAACTGATGCGCCGCCCGTGGTGGAACACCGTGCTGCGCCGCTCGCCGAAGGTCGAGGTGCTGCTGGAGCAAGACCTGACCCCTGGTGTGGCGCAGATGCTCTGGGCCAATATGATGCTGCACGCCTGCGCCGACATCCCGGCCGAGCTCAAGCGCTGGCATACCGCGCTGGCGGTCGACGGGTTCGTGATGTTTTCATGCCTGGGGCCCGACAGCCTGCGCGAGCTGCGTCCCATTTACCAGGACATGGGCTGGGGCGTGCCGCTGCAGGACTGGGTGGACATGCACGACATTGGCGACATGCTGGCGCAGGCCAGCTTTGCCGACCCGGTGATGGATCAGGAGCACATCGTGCTGACCTGGGGTGATGCGCAGACCTTGCTGGCGGACTTGCGCAGCTTGGGGGGCAATCTGGCGCCCGGCCGATTCACAGGGCTGCGCGGTAGGCAGTGGCGTGAAACCCTGCTCAAGGCACTGGAGTCGCTCAGGGGTGCGGACGGCCGCTTGCGCCTCACGCTGGAGCTTGTCTATGGCCATGCATTCAAGCCCCAACCCAGGCTGGCGATGAGTCAGGAAACGAGTTTTTCGCTGGAGCAGATGCGCGCCATGGTGCGACGTGGCGAGGCAGTTTAGACGCGCATCGCCCAACGCAAAACGCGAAAACCATAGACCAAGACCAGACGTAAGTTAGAATCCGCCGCCGATCAGTTCTCAACCCTCGACAGCATGACAGTTCCTGTGTTTCGAGATGTTGAGCGAGGTCAATCAGGGCCGAAAATGGGGCCGCGCAAGCGGTCCTTGCACCTGGCGATTTCTGGGATGTTGCTGTAGCGAGTCAAGTGTGCTGCAGCAAAGTCCGTGGTTTGTGAATTTGAAACATAAGCGACGACCATGAAGATGATGAACTTTACCGAAGTCGGGCGCAGGCTGGGACAGCTTGGAATCGTCCTGGGTGCGACGCTGGCAACGCGGATGGCCATGGCGGTGAATGACTTGCCCGGTGGTCCGGCGGTCAATGAACTTGATCTGCAAACGCCGGCCACGAAGATCGCCACCGAGCAGCAATGGCTGCACAATTTCATGCTGGTCATCTGCATGGTGATCTTTCTTGCCGTGTTTGGCGTGATGTTCTATTCGATCATCAAGCACCGCAAGTCCAAAGGTGCGGTGCCGGCCAATTTTCACGAAAGCGTGAAGGTCGAGATTGCCTGGACCGTGGCGCCTTTCATCATCGTCATCTTCATGGCCTTGCCGGCCACCAAGGTGGTCGTCGCGATGAAGGACACGACCAATTCGGACCTGACCATCAAGGCCACCGGCTATCAGTGGAAATGGGGTTACGACTACATCAAGGGCGAGGGCGAAGGCATCGGCTTCCTTTCGGCGCTTGACACGGCGCAGCGCGAAATGTCGGATGCCGGCAAGCCCGAGGGCGACAACTACCTGCTCAAGGTCGATCACCCGTTGGTCGTTCCGGTGGGCAAGAAGGTGCGTCTGATCACGACTGCCAATGATGTGATCCATTCGTGGGCGATGCCAGCTTTCGGCGTCAAGCAGGACGCGATTCCGGGTTTTGTGCGTGACACCTGGTTCCGTGCCGAAAGGACGGGCGATTTCTACGGCCAGTGCTCCGAGCTGTGCGGCAAAGAGCATGCGTATATGCCGATTCATGTGAAGGTCGTGTCGGCAGCCGACTACAGCGCCTGGGTCGATGTCGAGAAGAAGAAGCTGGCCGCGCTGGCGGACGACCCGAGCAAGGTCTGGAAGCTTGAAGAGCTGATGGCCCGCGGCGAAAAGGTCTATGGCGCGACCTGCGTGGCCTGCCACAAGGGCGACGGCAAGGGCGGCGGTCCGATCAAGCCGCTGGACGGCTCGGCTGTGGTGCTCGACGCCGACAAGCTCAAGCAAGTGGCGGTGGTGCTGAATGGTCAAAACAATGGCGCGATGCCGTCGTGGAAGCAGTTGAGCGATACCGAGATCGCAGCCGTGATTACCTACACCAAGAACAGCTGGTCCAATAAAACGGGTCAAGCAGTGCAGCCGGCTGAAGTTGTCGCCGCGCGCAAGTAAACAAAAGCGTCAAAGAGGATTCAACATGAGTGCAGTTCTGGACCATCACGGTCACGGCGTTCACGGCCATGAACACGACGACCATCATGGCGCGCCCAAAGGCTGGCGTCGCTGGGTCTATGCGACCAATCACAAGGACATCGGTACGCTGTACCTGCTGTTCGCGTTCACGATGCTGATGATTGGTGGCGTGTTGGCGCTGTGCATCCGTGCCGAGCTGTTTCAGCCCGGCCTGCAGTTCTTCAACCCGGAACTGTTCAACCAGTTCACCACCATGCACGGGCTGATCATGGTGTTCGGCGCCATCATGCCGGCCTTTGTCGGCTTTGCGAACTGGATGATTCCGCTGCAGATCGGCGCATCGGACATGGCGTTTGCGCGCATGAACAACTTCAGTTTCTGGCTGCTCATTCCAGCCGCGCTGATGCTCGTGCTGTCGTTCTTCATGCCCGGCGGTGCACCCGCTGCCGGCTGGACCTTGTACGCGCCATTGACGCTGCAAATGGGCCCCTCGATGGACGCGGGTATTTTCGCCATGCACTTGATGGGCGCATCCAGCATCATGGGTTCGATCAACATCATCGTCACGATCCTGAACATGCGCGCTCCCGGCATGACGTTGATGAAAATGCCGATGTTCGCCTGGACCTGGCTGATTACCGCCTACTTGCTGATCGCCGTGATGCCGGTGCTGGCAGGCGCCATCACGATGACGCTGACCGATCGCCACTTCGGCACCTCGTTCTTCAGCCCCGCAGGCGGTGGTGACCCGGTGATGTATCAGCACATCTTCTGGTTCTTCGGTCACCCCGAGGTCTACATCATGATTCTCCCGGCCTTCGGCATCATCAGCCAGATCGTGCCGGCATTCGCGCGCAAGAAGTTGTTCGGCTACGCTTCGATGGTGTATGCGACGGCATCGATCGCGATTCTGTCGTTCATCGTCTGGGCGCACCACATGTTTGCCACCGGTATGCCGGTGACGGGTCAGCTGTTTTTCATGTACGCGACCATGCTGATCGCCGTGCCCACGGGCGTGAAGATCTTCAACTGGGTGGCCACCATGTGGCGCGGCTCGATGACGTTCGAGACGCCGATGCTCTGGGCCGTGGGTTTCATCTTCGTGTTCACGATCGGCGGCTTCACCGGGCTGATCCTGGCCATGGCGCCGGTGGACATCCAATTGCAGGACACCTATTACGTTGTCGCCCACTTCCACTATGTGCTGGTGGCGGGTTCCTTGTTCGGGCTGTTCGCGGGCTTCTATTTCTGGGGCCCGAAATGGACCGGCGTGATGTACTCCGAGACGCGCGGCAGGATTCACTTCTGGGGCTCGCTGATCGCCTTCAACGTGACCTTTTTCCCGATGCACTTTCTCGGTCTGGCGGGCATGCCGCGTCGCTATGCCGACTATCCGATGCAGTTCGCTGACTTCAATATGCTGGCCTCAGTAGGCGCATTCGTGTTCGGCTTCATGCAGTTGTACTTCTTCGTGTTCGTCGCCTTGCCGATGATGCGGGGCCAGGGCGCGACTGCGCCGCAGCGTCCCTGGACCGATGCGGACGGCAAGGGAGCCGAAGGCCTGGAGTGGGAAGTCCCGTCGCCAGCGCCTTTCCACACTTTCGAGACACCGCCCAAGCTGAACGCTGACGCGACCCGGATCGTCGCGTGATGAAAGAGGCAGGCGCAGCACTTATGAACCGCGAGCAACAACGCAAGAACAATCTGCGCATGGCGCTGACGCTGGCGTCGATTGCGGCGCTGTTCGCGCTCGGCTTCATGGCCAAGATCGCCTTGTTCGGCTTCTGAATCGGGCATCAAGCATGAGCGGCTTCAGTATCGGCAACAGATTGCGCGGCGACAACCTGCGCATGGTGGGCAAGCTGTTGGTCGTGACGGTGCTGATGTTCGGTTTCGGCTATGCGATGGTGCCGATGTACAAGTCGATTTGTTCGGCGCTCGGCATCAATGTGCTGTCGCTCACCGAGCGCCAGCCCGACAGTTCGACGGCAACCGGTCGGCAGAGCAGCCAGATCGACTACGGCCGCAGCATTTCGGTCGAGTTCGACGCCAACGCGCGCGGGCCCTGGTCGTTCAAGCCGGCGGTGGGTTCGCTGCAAGTGCATCCGGGCGAACTCACCACGGTAATGTACGAGTTCAAGAATACACAAGACCATGTCATGTCGGCGCAAGCCATCCCGAGTTATGCGCCCAAGCAGGCCACCGCGCATTTCAACAAGCTCGAGTGTTTTTGCTTCCGCGAATACACCTTGCAGCCGGGTGAGTCCAAGCGTTGGCCGGTGGTTTTTGTGATCGACCCCCAACTGCCGAAAGACGTGAAGACCATCACGTTGTCTTACACGTTTTTCGAGGTGCCGGGCAAGACGGTCAAGCAGGGCCAGGCGCCGAAGCTCGATGCGGATGCGCGCATATGAGTTCGGCGGCGAATGACTTGAAGGAAGCGGCAGGCCGCAAGGCTTCATTCCTGCACACCGCCAGGGCGGTGGCGTGGTCGTTTTTCGGCGTGCGACGCGGCGCCGGGCATGCGGAAGATGTGGCCAAGCTCAACCCGGTGCATGTCGTGATCGCCGGGGTGATCGCGGCGGCGCTGTTCGTGTTGTGCTTGGTATTGATAGTCAGCTGGGTCATCAGCAGCGGTGTGGCCGTTGGCTGACGAGTTTTTGTACTGATTGAGTAGCAGGTTCTTAGGTTCGAGGAGAAATCATGTCGGCAGTGACAACGCAAACGCCTTATTACTTTGTGCCCGCGCCTTCGCGCCATCCGGTGATGGCGGCGATCGGCTTGTTTTGCGTCATTCTTGGCGCAAGCCAGTGGATCAACGGGCACGCGTGGGGCGCTTATGCGCTGGCCTTCGGTCTGGTGTGGCTGGCCGTGGTGCTCAAGCAATGGTTTGGTCAGGCGATCGGCGAGAGCGAAGGCGGGCAATACGGGGAGCGTGTTGATCTCTCATACCGCTGGAGCATGAGCTGGTTCATCTTCTCGGAAGTGATGTTCTTCGCGGCCTTTTTCGGCGCGCTGTTCTGGGCGCGCGTGTTCGCCTTGCCGAGTCTGGGCAGCCCCGAAAATGCGCTGCTGTGGCCTGACTTCAAGGCCATCTGGCCCAGCGTCGCCGCGGGTTTCACGGCGTCTCCGGCAGGCACGGTGGAAGCCTTCACGACCATGGGCCCATGGCCTTTGCCCACCATCAACACGGGGCTGCTGCTGACTTCGGGCGTGACCCTGACGATTGCGCATCACGCCTTGATCGCCAAGCACCGCAGCCGTGCCATTGCCTTCATGTGGCTGACCGTGCTGCTGGGCGCGACCTTTTTGTGCGTGCAGGGCTATGAGTACAGCCATGCGTACAGCGAGCTCAACCTCAAGCTCAGCTCGGGCATCTACGGTTCGACCTTCTTCATGCTCACCGGCTTCCATGGCTTCCACGTTTTCGTGGGCATGCTGATGCTGCTGTTCATCACCTTGCGTCTGCAAAAGGGTCACTTCACGCCTGAGCGCCATTTCGGATTCGAAGGGGCTGCGTGGTACTGGCACTTTGTCGACGTGGTTTGGCTGGGCCTGTATTTCATCGTCTACTGGCTGTAAGCCAGGCATTGGCAGGCGCCTCGACCGAGTCTGCCGCCACAAAAAAGCGTCGCTGAAAGCGGCGCTTTTTTGCTTGATCAAGGGGCTCTGTCGTGGTCAGCGGCTGACCGGAATGCCGGTGGGTTGTATCCAGCCCAGCTTGTAGCTCAGCAACAGAAACACGAACAACAGCACCGACAGACCCACGCGCCATGCCAGCGCACGCGCCATATGGTTTGACTTGGACTTGCTGTCGCCCTTGAGCATGAACATGCCGGCAACGGCGAGCGCCCCCAGAATACCGACAAAGGCGAGAATGATGATGATCTTCATAGGCGGTGATTATTCCACCGCCACTGTGCATGACTGAGCTTGGACGACAAATACCGGTGGTGATGTCAAAGACCAGGCACCCGGTGCTGGTGTTGCTGGCGGCTGTGGTGGCGCTGGCGTTGACAACGCGCCTGGGTGTCTGGCAATTGGACCGCGCCGTGCAGAAGACCGCCATGCAGGCTGAAATCGACGAGCGTGCGCGCTTGCCCGAACTGCGCGAGCACGAGTTGGCCGTCGACGCAGCGCTCGCCCCGGCGCAGTTCGGACGATTGGCGCGCCTGCACGGCAGTTGGTTGTCCGACAAGACGGTCTATCTGGACAATCGCATGATGGCGGACCGGGTCGGTTTCTTCGTGGTGACGCCGCTGTTGCTGGACGACGGATCAGCAGTGCTCGTGCAGCGCGGCTGGGTGCCGCGCGACGCTGCGCAACGCACCCACCTGCCTGACATCCAGACCTCGAGCACCAGCGTCGAAATCTCAGGCCGGCTTGCTCCTACACTGTCGCAGCTCTATCAGTTGGGCGCCGCCGGGACCGGCTTGATCCGGCAAAATGTCGAACTCGTCGCATTTGCGCGAGAAACAGGTTTGGCTTTGCGGCCGCTGGTGCTGCTGCAGTTGGCAGTGGCCGGCGACAGCGCCGACGGGTTGGCGCGTGAATGGTCGCGACCGGCGGTCGATGTCCACAAGAACTATGGTTATGCGTTTCAATGGTTTGCGCTGAGTGCGCTCATCACAGGTTTGTATATTTGGCTCCAGCTCGTCAGGCCCAGGCTGAAACGAGGTCAGGCCGAGCTCCCAACGGAACACACAAGTGGACACTGACCCCGTATCGATGACCGTGCACAACCCGCCCTCGTCACAGGACATGGAGGCGCTCGAGGCGCCTGGGCGCACACGCGGTGGACGCATTCGCATGCTGCTGATCATGGCGCTCTGCGCGGCGCCGGTGATCGCCTCGTACTTCACTTTCTACGTGATACAGCCCAAGGGCAGAGCGTATAGCGAGTTGATCGTGCCAAGCGTCGATTTGCCGGTCGATTTGCCGCTACAAACGCTCGATGGCAGCGTGACCGACGCAGCCACGCTGAAAGGCCAATGGTTGCTGGTGGCGGTACAGGGCGGTGCTTGTGACGCGTTGTGCGACCGGATGCTCTTCATGCAACGCCAACTGCACGCCATGCTTGGCAAGGAGCGCGACAGGGTCACCAAGCTTTGGCTGATTCCCGACGCTGCATCGGTGCCTGAGGCGGTGCTGCAGGCGGTGAACGAAGGGTCGGCCACCACCGTGCTGCGCGTGCCCAAGCCCGCGCTCGACGCCTGGCTCGCTCCCGCCAAGGGGCATGCATCGAGCGAACATTTGTTTCTGGTCGATCCGATGGGCAACTGGATGCTGCGCACGCCCGCGCTTGCCGAGCCCGCCAAGGTCAAGCAGGACATCGACAGACTGCTGCGCGCCAGCGCCAGCTGGGATCGCGCGGGGCGTTGACGGCGATGTTGAACGCTGGTTCCTCTCTTCCGCCGCTGTTGCGCATGGCCTTGCTGGGGCTGCTGCTGGCCAGCGGCCCGCTGCTGTGGCTGCACTTGCGCCAGCGCGGCGCGGCGCCGACCACGCGCTTGCGCGCCTTGACGGTGCTGACCCTGTTCCTCTCGTTCGATCTGGTCATGTTCGGCGCCTTCACGCGCCTGACCGATTCGGGCCTGGGTTGCCCCGACTGGCCCGGCTGCTACGGCAGCGCCAGCCCCTTGGGTGCGAGCCTGCATATAGACGCGGCGCAAAGCGCCATGCCCACCGGCCCGGTCACACACGGCAAGGCCTGGGTGGAGATGATTCACCGCTACGTGGCGAGCGCCGTCGGTGTGCTGATCCTGGCCTTGTGCGTCATGACATGGCGCTTGAGCGCAGCGGCCAGACGTGGGGGTCAGGTCTTGCTGATTTCGCCCTGGTGGGCGACCGCCACGCTGGTGTGGGTGTGCGTGCAGGGCGCTTTTGGCGCGCTCACCGTGACCATGAAGCTGTTTCCTGCCATCGTCAGCCTGCATTTATTGGGCGGCGTATTGCTGCTCATGCTGCTGGCCGTGCAGGCGCATGCCTACGAGCCCAAACGCTTGAGCTTGACTATTGCGCTGCGCCGCGCCACTTGGCTGATGCTGGGCTTGAGCCTGGCGCAAATCGCCTTGGGCGCCTGGGTCAGCACCAATTACGCGGTGCTTGCTTGCGACACTTTTCCGACTTGCCAGGGACAGTGGTGGCCCGAGATGGACTTTGATCAGGGCTTCACCTTGTGGCGTGAACTGGGGGTCGGCAAGGACGGCGCCTGGCTGACCTTTGCGGCGCTGACGGCCATCCATCTGACGCACCGCCTCGGCGCGCTTGTGGTGCTGATCGGCCTGGTTTGGTTGGCCTATGGCCTGTGGGCGTCACGTGCCGTCGATCAGAGGCCCTGGGCGCTTCGTTTGCTGGCGCTGGCCGCTTTGCAGATCCTGAGTGGTCTGTCGAATGCGGTACTGGGCTGGCCGCTGCTGGCAGCGGTTGCTCACACCGGCGGGGCTTCGGCGCTGGCGGTGGTGCTGACGCTGATGCTCACCCGTGCGGGCGAGTCCCGCAAACTCATTTCGTAGAATCTTCGCTCGATGTCATCCACCACACTGACTCCCAACAACGCTGCGCCGACCGCGTCGCGCTTCAGGCAGTACTACGAGCTCACCAAACCGCGGGTGGTGCAGTTGATCGTGTTTTGCGCCGTCATCGGCATGGCGCTCGCCGTGCCGGGCTTGCCCAAGCCGGGCGAATGGGCTGTGGCACTGGCTGCCACGGCCGGCATCTGGTTGGTGGCGGGCGCTGCCGCGGCATTCAACTGTCTGGTCGAGCAGAGAATCGACGCCAAGATGAAGCGCACTGCCTGGCGCGCCACCGCCAAGGGGCAGCTCAGCCAGGCACAGGCGCTGTTGTTCTCGGCCGTGCTGTGCTCGCTTGGCATGGCGGTGCTTTATCTATGGGTAAATGCACTCACGATGTGGCTGACCTTTGCCACCTTCATCGGCTATGCGGTGATCTACACGGTGATCCTCAAACCGATGACGCCGCAAAACATTGTCATCGGTGGTGCCTCGGGCGCCATGCCGCCGGTGCTGGGCTGGGCCGCCATGCGTGGCGACGTGGGCCATGAGGCCATGCTGCTGTGCTTGATCATTTTTCTGTGGACACCGCCGCATTTCTGGGCGCTGGCCTTGTACCGCACCGAGGAGTACCGCAAGGCGGGTTTGCCGATGCTGCCCGTGACGCATGGGTCCGAGTTCACGCGCCTGCATGTCTTCCTCTACACGCTGATCCTGCTGGCTGCCACCTTGCTGCCCTTCATAACCGGAATGAGCGGCTGGATCTACCTGCTCAGCGCGCTGGTGCTGGGTTTGATGTTTTGCACCTATGCTTTCGTGTTGTGGCGCAATTATTCTGATCTGCTGGCGCGCAAGACGTTTTGGTTCTCGATCTGGTATTTGTCGCTGCTGTTTGCCGCGCTGCTGTTGGATCACTATCTGCTCTTCTGAGGATCGCCATGACGCAACGCCGGATGTTCCTGCAAGCCTGCCTGCTGAGTGCCTTGCTGGCACTTGTCGGCTGCGACAAACTGGGTCTTGGTGGCACCAGTAGCAAGCCGAGTTTCAAAGGCGTTGACATCACAGGCGCCGAATACGCCCGCACGCTCAGCCTGAGCGACCAGGACGGCCGGCCGCGCACCTTGGGGGACTTCAAGGGTAAGGTGTTGGTGGTGTTCTTCGGCTATACGCAATGCCCCGATGTGTGCCCGACCACCCTGGGCGAACTGGCCCAGGTCAAGAAGGCGCTCGGGAAGGATGGTGAGCGCGTGCAAGGCATATTCGTGACCATCGATCCCGAACGCGACACGGCCGCGTTGCTGAAGGCCTATATCGCCAACTTCGACGCGAGCTTCGTGGCATTGCGCGGTACGCACGACCAGACGGTTGCTGCGGCCAAGGAGTTCAAGGTGTTCTTCGCCAAGGCGCCCGGCAAGACGCCCGAGACCTACTCCATGGATCACACCGCGGCCAGCTTTCTCTTCGATGCCCAAGGACGGGTGCGTGTGTTCTCACGTTACGGTGCCGGCACGCAGGCCTTGACTGACGACTTGAAGACGCTGCTGGCCGAGAAGAGCTGAGCCGTGCGGCAAGCCGCGACGACGCCCTAACACAGAGCGACCTTGCGTCGGTGCCGGAAAGCGCTTGCGAACGGTGTGCTCATTCCATGAGCTTGCAGCGCTGCGGCGCCGCTGACGGGGCGACGCAGGCAATCAGTCCCCTCGGCTTTCCCGATGCAATGTGCAGCACCCAGCCGTTGTGCTCGCACAGAATGCGCGCCAATGCCAGACCGACGCCAGCGTGCTGATGCGCCTCGTCTCGGCCGGTCGGGTCGCTGCCGAATGCACGCAGGGCGCGCGCCATGTTGTGTGATGCGATGCCCGGGCCCTCGTCGGCCACACATAGGCACCAGTTTTCGTCCGCTTGCTGCCAGCTGATATCGACACGACCTTCGCCGTGCCGCAAGGCGTTGTCGATGAGGTTGGAGGCTATGCGCAGCAAGGCGGCCGAATTCAAAGCTGTTTGGAACGTGCCGGGTTCACCGGAAAACGACAAGCGAGGGTCGCGAAAAACAGATTGCAGGCGCGACCAGACCATTTGTGCTCCCGCCGCCACCGGAGGAGTTGCCATCGCGTTGGCGGCGCGCATGAACTCGTCCATGGCCTCCTGCATCTCGATCAGATGAGACTTCATCTCGGCGATGTCGAGCGCCATCACAGGCTGGACCGTGTCCAGGATCAGGCGCACACGCGTCAGGGGGTTTCGAAGATCGTGAGAGAGCCCCATCAACAACGCAGTGCGCGATGCCACGGCTTCGCTGGATCGTTCACGCAGCGCGTCCACTTCCAATGTCAGCTGATCGAGTTCCGCGATCCCGCTGGACTTGGCGATTTCTGGAGGCAAGCCCAGCGGCGTTGCGCGCACGTGAGAGACCAGGTGTCGCAGCGGCGCGTTCAGGGCGCGCGACAACCACGCAGCAAGCCCCAGCGCGCCAAACAGAAAACCGCCCAGCCAGGCCAACAAAGCCAAGTCGGGCGCCGCTCCCAACGCAATGCGCCGGTCCAGTGCGAGTTCCAACCCGTCGGCTCCGCAGCTCAGATGCAGATACAAGGCATCGACCGCGCTGCGTGCCTCGACCGGCACCTGGGCACGTTCGCGCAAGCGGCTTATCAACATCGCGTCAAACGGCAGCAGCCAGCCCGACGGCATTGCGGCGTCGGCAGGTCGAGTCTCAACGATCCGCACGCCTGAGCCGCTGTTGTTCAAAGCCAATTGTGCAATTCGTTCCCGGACCGCATTACAGTCGGGCCGCGGTGTAGGCACCAAATTGCTGGCCAGCGCGCGGGCGTGGCGTTCCAGCGCGGGCCGCGTCACCAGAAAATATCCCGCGCTGCCCATCATGAGCAGCAGGAGGATCAAGGACGCGGCGACGCGCGTGAAGGTGAAGCGCCACAGAGACCCGACGGGGCGCATCACGACAAATCCATCGGCTCGGTCGACGCCGCTTTGACCTCGGCGTCGAAGCGGTAGCCCTGGCCTCGCACGGTCACGATCCACTGTGCGGCGTCAGCGTCGTCATTCAAGCGCTCGCGCAGGCGCGCCACCCGCAGGTCGATGCTGCGCTCCAAGCGCTCGCCAAACGGGTCTCCGAGGAGTTCGAGCAGACGCTCACGCGTGAGTACCCGATTGGGATGACGAGCCAACGCCAACAACAGCGCGAGTTCACCCGCCGCCAGCGCGAAGGGCTGACCCGCGCGTTCCAGCTTGGCAGCACCCACGTCGAAGCTGAAAGGACCGAAATGCAAGACCAGCTCGCGCGGCCTGGAATTTGGCGCGCTACGGCGCAACAGGGCTTCCAGGCGCGCCAGCAGTTCGCTCACATCGAACGGCTTGACCAGATAGTCGTCGGCACCGGCGCGCAGTCCGCTGATGCGGTGCGCTGTCGATACATTGGCTGACAGCATCAGCACCGGCACACCGATGCCGGCGTTGCGCCAATCGGCCAGCAATTTCAAACCGTCGCGCTCCGGCAGATTCCAGTCGAGCACCACGACATCGGGCACACGCGCTGCCATGGCCCGACTCGCACTGGATGCGTCGCACGCCACGTCCACCGCGTAACCCAGGCGCGCCAGATGCTGCGACAGGCGGCGCAGCAAGGGTTCGTCGTCGTCGACGATCAGGATCGTTGCGCAAGGCGTCATGGCCTGCCTATCGGTAAAGCGAGGGCGGTATTGCGCGTCCCACCACCTCGTTGAGCCATCGCGCCAAATCTTCGCCGATGGCGTTGACTGTGAGGTCATGCCGAAACACCAGCCTGTCCTCTCCCAGCGCGTTGGAGAGCGCGAGCGTGGGAACGTCCAGCCCGAGCTTGCCGAAATATTGTTTGAATCCAATGGAAATGGTGCGAGCCAGACTCAAGCGTGCGATGGCGCTGCCGCGCGCCGCATTGATCTCGTCGATGGCGGCGGCATAAGCCGTCCTGAGTTGGCGCAGTTCCGATGCACGCGTTTTGTCATCCAGCGTGGCGATGCGTACCGCCAGGCCACCGTGGGGCAACTGGTTCGCCGGCCAGGCTTTGAAACCGCTGAAGATCGGTTCGATGGCGATGCGCGCATCGACCTTGGGCTTGAACGGCATATGGCTCATCAGCGTCAAGCCACTGACGGCCGGCTCGACCAGTAACACGCCTGCGGCAGGAACGTCCTTGTCGGGCTCACAGTTGGCATGGTCGCCCAAGGGTTTGCGTTGCGTGAGCCAGTCCACTCCGACCATGACGGGCAAGTAACATGTTTTCAGGTCGTCGGGTTTGAGTCCGTTGCGCGCCAATGCCGCCTGGAATAGCAGGTCGGGGCCGCCGTGTCGCCCTCCGGTGGTGGCACCGCTGAGGATGAAGCCCTGGCCCTTGAGGTCGGTCAGCGTGCGTGCCGGGTTGTCTGCCATCACCATGGCGGTCATACCCTTCCACATCGTCACATCGGTCAGGCGCAATGGTGGCATGGCCCCGTAGGCCATCTTGGACGCGATGGTGGTGGTCATCGCCAGCACGGCATCGGCGCCTTGCTGTGCGAAGGCCTGGTCCAGTTCTGCGCCGTCGGCGACGGCAAGCAATGTCACTGGCAATTGCGGTTGGTGTGCGAGCGCCAGCAGCAGGGGGAACACGTTCGGGTTGGGCGTGGCGACCACCCTGATGGCTGGGTTGGCAACGGCTTGTGCGCCACCCGGGGAGACCACGGACATGAGCAGGCCGGCCAACATCACAGCGATCCGGCGCCGAGCCGGGGGCGCGGACGCCGCTATTGCCTGCACTTGCATGTCGAGGGTTCCAAGGGTGGGGCTGAAGGGACAAAGGGGTGATGCTTGAACATATCAGAAGCCCTGCGTGCGGTAAAAACTGGCCGGCGGCGCGGAACCGACGACCTCGGTCAGGAAGCGATCCAGGTCTGCTTGAATCGATGTCAGGTCGAGGTCGCCACGCATCACCAGTTCCTGGTTCGTCAGCGCTGCGACGATCACCGGTGCCGGCAGCTCCAGGCCGAAGCTGCCGTAGTATCGGGTGATTCCATCCGACACGATCTGTGCGATTTTCAGGCGTTGCAGCGGCGTGGCTGTGGCGATCTCCTGAACCGCCGCGTCATAGGCCTGAAGCACCGAGTGCACCGTGTCTTGGCGGGCGGGGTCGTCAAGCACCTTGCCCAGGACAGCCATGCCGCCGTGCGGCAATTGCGTCGTTGGCCAGGCGGCGTAGCCGGTGAACAAAGTCTGCAGGTCAATCGCCCGCAGCAAGGACACCGAGCTACCCGCCGTCGGCATCAGGGTTTGCAACACCATTCCTGTTGCCGCCGGCTCCACCAGGGAGATGGCGCTGGGCGCGAAATCGAAGGTCGGATCGCAGGCTGCGTTGCTGTTCATTTTTTGCTGCTGCGCCATCATGGGCGCGGCCTGCATGACGGGCAGGTAGCAGACCTTGAAGTCGGCCAGCGTGTAGCCGGCGCGTTTGATCGCTGCCTGGAAGATGAGATCCGGGCCTCCTCCCTTGCCGCCTGAGGTCGGGCCCGAAACCAGCAACCCCTTGCCGACAAGTTCTGAAAAATTGCTGACGGCGGCGGACGTCGGGGCGAGCTCGGAGAATCCTCGCCACAGGTTCACCCGCAGCAATTGAAGATCGGCCACCTTGCCGCTGTTCACCTTCTTGGCCATGGTGTAAGTCATGGCCAGCAGGGCATCGCCTTGGTCGGCGGCGAAGGTGCTGTCGATCTGGGCGCCGTCGCCCACCGGAACCAGGGTGGCGGCCAATGCGGGCTGGCGCGCCAAGGCCAAGAGCAGAGGGAAAACGTTGGGGTTGGGGGTGGCGACGATGCGCAGAGGTGAGCCCGTCGACGCGACGAACTGCGGTGTGGCGCCGGAGGCACTGAGACTTGTCACGTCGGGACCGCTTGCGCCGCCGCCGCAGGCACTCAGCAACGAAGTCGCAGCCATTAAGAAGAGGGTTTGTAGGGAAAGGGCTTTCATGCTGTGGTGTGCGGAGAGTGGAACTGGATTTCATTGTTGATGCCCTCGTGTGTCCGCTTTGTTTCAAGTGCCGAGCTCATTGTTGATATCTGGCACGTTTCACCTGACAGGGCTGGGCAAGGCAGGCAAGGCAGTTGGGGGCCTCATGCCGGCTGCCCGATCGGATCCGCGTCATCGCGCGGCGCGGCATGGCCTTTGTGGTGGAAGGACGTCGGCGGTTTGCGCAAATGACGGTGACCGAAAACCTCGAGCTCGGAGGCTGGCTGATGAACCGGGCCGAGCGTGCACGCCGGCTCGAACTGGCGTTCAAGGATTTTCCGAGGCTGCGCGAGTGCTCACAGCAGATGGTGGCGGTGGCGCGTGCCATGATGAGCGCAGGCAAGACCGCCTCCGCTGACGTCGGCCGACCATCCGTTTCGCCGTGAAGCCGATCCCCTATTTCTACCCAAGGAGTTCTCCATGTCCGACTTGTCCATGCTCATCAACGGCCTGAAAGTGTCTGCCGAAAAAGGCGCGACCTTCGAGCGCCGCAACCCGCTCGATGGCTCGGTGGCGACACGCGCCCCCGCGGCATCGGCGGCAGACGCCGTGATGGCCGCCGACGCTGCAGCCGAAGCCTTCAAGACCTGGAGCCAGACCGGCCCCGGCACGCGCCGTGCGCTGCTGCTCAAGGCCGCTGATGCGCTGGAGGCCAAGACACCGCAGTTCATCGAGGCGGTGGGCGCTGAAACAGGCGGCACGGGGATGTGGGCTGGCTTCAACGTGATGCTGGCCGCCGGCATGATTCGCGAGGCTGCCTCGCTGACGACGCAAATCAGCGGCGAGGTGATTCCCTCCGATGTGCCTGGGAGTCTGGCCATGGGGGTGCGCCAGCCCGCCGGCGTGGTGCTCGGCATCGCGCCATGGAATGCGCCCATCATCCTGGGCGTACGCGCGATCGCCACGCCGCTGGCCTGCGGCAACACGGTGATATTCAAGGGCTCTGAAAATTGTCCGCGCACGCATTCGCTGATTGTTGAGGCATTTCAGGATGCTGGATTTCCTCCCGGCGTGGTGAACTACATCACCAATGCGCCGGCCGATGCCGGGACCGTGGTCGAGGCGATCGTCGCGCACCCGGCGGTGCGGCGCGTCAACTTCACCGGCTCGACCAAGGTCGGCAAGATCATCGCGATGACCTGCGCCAAATACCTGAAACCGGTGGTGTTGGAACTCGGCGGCAAGGCGCCGATGATCATCCTCGACGACGCCAATATCGAAGACGCGGTGAACGGCGCGGCTTTCGGATGTTTTGCCAACAGCGGCCAGATCTGCATGTCGACCGAGCGCATCATCGTGGATCAGAAGATTGCCGACGAGTTTGTCAAGAAGTTCGCCGCCAAGGCCAGTGCGCTGCCCTTGGGCGACCCGCGCAAGCCCGATCCGGTGGTGCTGGGTTCGGTCATCGGCATGAACACGGTGACGCACTGCAATGCGCTGATCGACGACGCGCTGGCCAAGGGCGCCAAGCTGGTCTGCGGTGGCAAGGCCGAGAACACGCTGATGCCCGCCACGCTGCTCGATCACGTGACACCAGCCATGAAAATCTACTACGAAGAGACCTTCGGTCCGGTCAAA
>Ga0315270_10000724_pt1 | contig 17708 bp, 17 predicted proteins | sample C1_bottom_MG_FD_204932 | JGI IMG/M metagenome (GOLD analysis project Ga0315270, IMG submission 204932) | Sediment microbial communities from Yellowstone Lake, YNP, Wyoming, USA - C1_bottom | ecosystem: Environmental > Aquatic > Freshwater > Lake > Sediment | place: USA: Wyoming | collected...
CATTTCCATCGCATAAAAATTGATATCTGCTTGCTCGCGTGCTTATTGAGGAGTTACGGTTGCCTGTTTCGCGTCCTCATGAAATATGCGGGCTAGCGGTTTGTTTTATTCAAGAATTTTTATTCGAGCTTATATAAATCAGTTTGGTGGTGTTCTCCATTTTTGTCGAACTTGGAGACAAAAAAATCGCGTGTTCCCATCAATAAATTGGTATCAAGTCCGCCAGTAGTAGAGCCTGCCACATATACATTGTCAGAGCGATCGGTAGCGACCCCATTACCGAGTGTGGTGGCCGATGCCACGCCGAGCTGACGGGTGTATTGCCTCTTACCAGTACTGTTGTACTTCGTGATGAAGAAATCTGTGATGCCACTCAAGCTGTTGCCATCCAGTCCTCCCGTGGTAGAGCCCGCCACATATACATTGCCGTCTGTATCGGTGGCAACACCATTACCCAGGGTAGTTTTCATCGCCACACCGAGTTGACGTGTGTATTGCTTGTCTCCCGTGCTGTTGTACTTGGTAAAGAAAAAATCAGTGATCCCGTATATTGAACTGCCATCCAATGCGCCATTTGTATTGCCCACTATATATACATTACCCGCTGCGTCGGTGGCAATGGCGTTGCCGATAGTATTTGCCATTGCCACACCAAGCAGACGTGTGTATTGCTTATCCCCCGTGCTGTTATATTTGGTGACGAAAAAATCGGTGGTACCGGTAAGCGGTATACCATCCAGGTTTCCAGTGGTATAGCCCGCAACATAGACATTGTCATGGATGTCGGTCGTTACAGCATTGCCGTGGGTGACGCCTCCCGTAACGCCGAGCAGCCTGGTGTATTGCTTCACACCTGAACGGTTATATTTGGTAACAAAAAAATCAGTTGTCCCGGTCAGCGTTTTACCATCCAAATTGCCTGTGGTGTAGCCCGCTACATAGACATTGCCATTACCATCCGTTACAACAGAAGTAGCACGTGTATTGGCTGACGTAACACCGAGCTGTTGAGTATATTGTAACCCTCCCGTACTGCCGTACTTGGTGACAAAAAAGTCTGTATTTCCAGTTTGTGTGTTGCCACCCAAACCACCATTTGTCTCGCCCGCCACAAAGATATTGCCTTCTGAATCGATGGCTAAAGCAGAGCCCACCGTAGTACCACCAGCTACCCCAAACTGGAAAGTCTGGTTATTCTTATCTTTGTGTTTATTATTGAAAACAAACCCAGAGCTATTATATTCGGTTAAGAAACAGTCTTCAGTTCCGGTCCGGCTGTTACCATCCAGTCCGCCTGTTGTCCCGCCCGCCACATAAACATGCCCACCGTAATATGCAATAGAAGTACTGTAGGAATTGGCCCCTGCCACGCCAAGCTGTCTGGTTTCCCATGGGTATTCATTCCCCGTCCTACAAGAAGAACCCGTCAACATTACAAAAAGGAACAGGATTATGACTATTCTTTTAGCCGCGACGATTAAATTCATTGTTATATCTCCTAACCTAACTCTCAGTTTAATATTAAATTTTCTACGAAATGATCTGCACCAGCAGTTCGCATTCATAATTCAGCTGAGATTGCTGCAACCTTTAACGATAATGCTATCGCTAAAAGAACCAACCAAAGCCGATGCTAAGTTCGGTCAAATTCTTTAAATTACTGTGTTCCGTATTTGCAGCTGACTTATGGTTTGAAATATCGGGAATTTTATTTAGATCGAAGTTATCACTAGACGAAATATAGGCAGCCGGTTGAATTCCTATATTAAAATAATATCCATTGTTACCTTGCCATCCCACCTCTGCCACTGCAAAAATTCCGTCTTGCTGTGATTTGTAATGAGTAGGAGTGCCTCCTGATATACCCGGAAAATCGTACGTCAACTCAGAAGCAGCGTAACCCCCACCTACTCCCCAATAATAACCTCTGTTTTCAGACCAGAAGGCACGATAGGTGGCAAATACCATCTCCCTAGTGCTTTCCAAAACCGGATTTACCAAAACCGTTCCAAACATACGCCCTTGGTTAAATTTTAGCTGAGAATGAATTTGTGATTGGCTACTCAAATTATGATCGTAAAATATAGATGTACCCATAAGATTGCCACAAACTACACATGCCCCCTCGTTTGTATTAAAATCAATTCCAATCCCCAACCCATCCTTTTCCTGTAATCTAAATTCAGCTTCTGTTTTCGTAGGTACGCTGGAAATTTCCTGTGTGCCTGATACCTGAATATTTGCCTGTATCGTACACCCAGAATTTTTTTTCTGTGCACCAAATAATTCATTTATCGCCTCAAAAGCTTGGCCTACTCCCCAATATTCCTTTTGTTGGTTACATAATTCTGTTTCTGTCTTGGCAGGCAACGCTTCACCAAGTCTCAGGATTTTTTCACCTTCTATGCTCATCTCTCCCTGAGTGGTAACAATTATTACCGAATGGGTCGTTATTTCTTTTATGGTGCCAATAACAGATGAACCATCTTTTAAATATATCGTTTCCGCATTCGCACTTGAATGAAAAAGGACGAATGAGACAATCAATACTGGTGATAAAAAAAATTTCATTGCTTCCCTTAATTTAAATTTTTTGCAAGCCCATTAGCCATTCAAGCAGGGCAATTCGCCATTTTACTATATTCCTTCAACCTGTAATCCGCCCATGGGCGAACACAACTCAATAAGCGATCCCTCTTTGTCACGAATATACGCAACCGTCTGACCCCATGGTTTTTCAACCGGCTTTTTGAGGGGTATCGCCCCCGCTGCTATCGCTTTGGTATAAGCAGAGGCGACGTCGTCCGTGACGAAAGCTAATTCAATACCTAGGGGGGCTGAATCGGGATTTGTTTTTTGATACTTGCCTTCAAGATTCATTTCACCCATTTCATGCGTGGCAAAGGCCAGCACTGTCTCACCCGTTTCCAGCTCTCCATATTGATTTGATTCGTGCAGAAAACGCGTTTCAAAACCGAAGGCTTCCTGATAGAAACTGAGTGCTTCGACAACCGATACGACATAAACGATGGTGTAACCGAATTTCACTTTTTAACTCCTTTGGCAGATGTTGCTGGTTTCTTGGTTTTTGGTTTTTTTGGCTTGGGCGCAGGTGTTTCGTTCGCGGTCACTTTAAATAACCGGCTCATCAGGTCTTGATCTTCAATGTTCGCACCAATCAGAAAGAGATTTTTTGCACCGGGATAAGGGGGAGCTTCGACGACCGTTTGCAATAGCGCGCGACCAGACTGCGTTTGTTTCACGAAAAGTTGGTTGTCACATACCAGCGAAACCACCTTTCCCTCCAGGTAAATCGCATATTCGCCAAACATTTTTTTGAACGATAATGTCCCGGCATTTTTTGCCTGATCACAAACGTATTCAACAAAATCCAAATCGGAGGCCAATTTATTTTTACTTATTCTGGAGAGTACTGAGGAGACTTATGACTAACGTCCAGGCAAACATATTTCAAATGATTTTCCACCATATCCAAATTTCATATCCCTGGCTTGAATCACAACTTGCTTGACTGCGGCAGGAATCGAGACATGATATAAATCACGGGTAAAGGGCTGTTCACCTGCATGATCATGCACAAGAATGCGCTCACCGTATATTTTACCGTCTTTATCCGTGACGCTAAATGCATCGGCATAACGTTGGGGAGTGTCATAGGGCGAAGAAACCGTTACATCAAAATCGAAAGTATCCAATCCGCGCTGCGAAACAGTTGCGCGTAGTACATCAGGATTTTTTTGTGTAACCATTTCTGAGGGCCATGCTGTATTATTAAAAATGGCCAAGCAAGACAACATAATCATGGCTACAATAAATATATTTCTGCTTAGGCTGAGCTTATTTTTCATTGTCGTTTCTTCCATTTCGATGGAAAAAATTACATCAATATGACGTCATATTGTTCCTGGTTGTACAGCGTCTCTACTTGAAGCGAAACCGGCTTGCCAATAAAAACGGATAACTGCGCCAGGCTTTGCGCTTCTTCATCCAGGAACATATCAATCACCGCTTGGGAGGCAAGAATACGGTATTCACGCGCATTAAACTGGCGTGCCTCCCGTACAATTTCACGATGAATCTGGTAACAAATAGTTTGCGCGGTTTTAACTTCCCCGCGCCCTTGGCACATGGGGCAGGGTTCGCATAAGACATGGGCAAGACTTTCGCGCGTGCGTTTACGTGTCATTTCCACCAGTCCCAATGACGAGAAGCCATTCACGGTAATGCGGGTATGATCAAAGGCAAGCGCCTTTTTAAATTCTTCCAATACGGCATTGCGGTGATCATTCGTTTCCATATCGATGAAGTCGCAGATAATTATTCCGCCCAAGTTTCTCAAACGTAATTGACGGGCAATAACTTGCGCTGCTTCAAGGTTGGTTTTAAAGATGGTGTCATCAAAGTTTCTGCCCCCGACAAACCCACCGGTGTTGACGTCCACCGTGGTCAGCGCTTCGGTTTGATCGAAAATGAGATATCCTCCCGATTTTAAATCAACCCGTCGTGTCAACGCGCGCTCTATTTCTTCTTCAATACCGTACAGGTCAAACAACGGACGTTGACCTACATAGTGTTCAAGTTTATCAATCGATGAGTCAATATAATCATGTGCAAAAGCATTCATGCGATAGTGTGTTTCGCGTGAATCGATCAACACTCTTGAGGTATCCGAATTGATAAAATCCCGCAAGACCCGCATGCTAAGATCCAGCTCCTGATACAACAGCACCGGGTTGGTCAGCCCCTTGGCTTTTTGTTGCAGGCTTTTCCACAATTTATCAAGGTAGGCAATATCCGCTGAAAACTCCTCGTCGGATGCATCTTCAGCCAACGTTCGAATGATGTAACCACCACGATGACCTTCGGGCAATAAATTCTGCAATTTTTCGCGTAGTGTTTTACGGTCAACGTCATTTTCGATACGCTGAGAAACACCAATATTATCTTCTTGCGGCAGATAAACCAGTAATCGCCCCGCAATGCTGATTTGTGTTGAGAGCCGTGCGCCCTTGGTCCCGATTGGGTCCTTGATAACCTGCACCATCAAGCTCTGTCCTTCAAACAATACTTTCTCGATGGGTTTGGCGGCATCACCATAGGTACTGCGGTTATCCCAAATATCGGCGACATGCAGGAAAGCAGAGCGTTCCTGTCCAATATCAATAAAGGCGGATTGCATGCCGGGTAACACACGTTTGACACGGCCAACGTACATATTACTGACCATACTGCTATTACTCACCAAGCTGCTGTTGGTTCCGCGCTCGATATACAACTCTTGCACAACTCCGTGCTGTATGACGGCTACACGTGTTTCCTGGGGGGTGACGTTAATTAGAATTTCGTCGCTCATACTATTTTGGCTCCAGAAAGTTATGATTTATTCAGCCAATAGCATACCCTAAAAATTCCACTCATTTGAAGTGTAAATGCTACTCACGATGATAGGGATGATTGTTCAAGAGGCTATGTGCTCGGTATAACTGCTCAGCCAGCAACACTCGCACCATACCATGCGGCAGCACCATGGAAGATAATGCCAACAACTGGTCTGCGGTGCCACGTATCGACTCGTGCAAACCGTCCGCCCCGCCAATAATAAATGCCACATCGCGCCCACTGCTTAACCATGTTTGCAAATGCTGGGTAAGTTGTTTGGTAGTCCAATGAGCGCCTCGCTCGTCTAACACGATGCGCAATACATCTTTGGGCAATGAAGACTGAAGGCGTAGCGCTTCAGCCTCCATTATTTGGATCATACTTTTACCCGTGGTACGCGGCTCGGGTTTGATTTCCACCAATTCAATTTTTGCCTCGCGTGGCATGCGTTTGGTGTACTCGTTGAAGCCATCACTTATCCAGGTTGGCATTTTATGTCCGACCGCAAGAATGATGAGCTTCATGATTGCAAATCTAGACTGCTAACTATCAGGGTTTTGCAGGTGCAACCGGGTGTTTATTCCACAACTCTTCCAGGCTGTAATAGGCCCGCACACCGGGTTGCATGACGTGTACCAACACCTCCCCCATGTCAATCAACACCCACTCACCGCTTTTCTCACCCTCGGTGCTATAGATTTTGACATCCAGCTCTTCCAGTCTTTTAACGACATTGTGGGCAAGAGCACGGGTTTGCCGATTGGAGTTGGCACTGGCAATGACCATACGATCGAACAGCGTGCTTTTTTTGCTGGTGTCGATCACGACGATGTCGTTCCCTTTAATTTCTTCCAGTGCATCGACGATGGCCTGGGTTTTTTCTTTCAAAGTTAGCATGTTTTATAGAGTTGATTAAATTTAATGTATTGGGCAACCGCTTCCGGTAACAGATAACGCAGGTTTTTATTTTGCGCTGCGCGGTTACGGATATCAGTTGCGGAAATTTCGAGTTGGGGCATGTCCAGAACGACCACGAGTCCACTGGGAGATTCATGAAGCAACTGGAGTGTAGGTGCCAGCCGACTTTGATATTCCTGGCGCAATGCCTCATCGGCTTGCGTTATCGCATTACCAACAGGACGACCCGGTCGTTGCATAACCAGGATATGTGTCAGCTCAAAAAGTTTTTTCCATCGGTGCCAGGTGTTCAGTTTTAAAAATGCATCACTCCCCAACAGCAGGCACAATGGTTGGTGCTCTCCCAACTCCGCCCGTAACGAACTGAAAGTATCAAAGCTGTAACATGGATCAGTTCGGCCAGCTTCACGTTCATCCAGCGTAAAACCCGGCTGGTTTTGTACCGCCAGACGCACCATCTGCACGCGATGTTCAGGAGAAGCCAGCGGAGTTGTTCGATGGGGTGGCGTGCCACTGGGAATAAATCGCACTTCACTTAACCTGCATTGTTCCAGTGCCTCTTGTGCCAACCGCAGATGACCGTGGTGAATGGGATCAAAGGTTCCACCAAAAATACCGATCGCTGCCAATCTGTTCACTTAACGGATACTATCTTAAAGCGCTAGACGACGGGTATCAGCAAGTACACTCGCCAAAAATTGTGTAAAGCGTGCTCCACTTGCTCCGTCCACTACCCGATGATCGTATGAGAGAGAAAGGGGCAATATGAGTCTGGGAACAAACACGCCATCCTGGTAAACCGGTTTCATACTGGCTTTTGAAACCCCCAGGATAGCGACTTCAGGTGCATTGATAATCGGGGTAAATGCGGTTCCACCGATACCGCCTAAACTGGAGATAGAAAAACAACCACCCTGCATCTCTGCAGCACTGATTTTCAATTCGCGTGCCTTAGTACTGATTTCACCCAGCTCTTTTGCCAGCTGAACAATGCCTTTTTTGTCCACATCGCGCAACACGGGCACCATCAGTCCATTGGGTGTATCTACCGCAACACCGATATGGAAATATTTTTTCAGAATCAGATTTTCACCGCTCACATCCAGTGAAGCATTGAATTCCGGAAATTGTTGCAAAGTAGCAACCACTGCTTTTAACATAAACGCCAGTGGCGTAATTTTTATATTCTGCTTCGCATATTCGGCGCCTATTTCCTTGCGGAAAGCTTCCATCTCACTGATATCTGCCTCATCAAACTGTGTCACATGCGGTATGGTGACCCAGTTGCGATGCAGGTTAGCGCCTGAGATTTTCTTGATGCGTGACAGGGGCTGACTTTCGATAGCACCAAACTTGGCAAAATCGATGACCGGCATTGCCAGCACTTGCATACCCCCCACACCCGTTCCGTTACGCGGTTGTGATAGCGCCATCTTTACGAAATTTTGTACGTCGTCTTTGCTGATGCGGCCTTTGGTTGCGGTTCCCCTCACCTGCGTAAGATCTACGCCGAGCTCACGCGCAAAGCTGCGAACTGAAGGACTGGCATGCGCTTTGCCTGTTGCACCGCTGGGTGGTACAGGTGCTTTTTGTACAGGTGCAGGTGATGCTGCAGCTATTGCTACCGGTGCAGCAACGCTTGCTCCAACACTATTAACGGGAGCCGTCTTGGCAGGTGTTTCTGCTGTGGAGGCTTTGGTGACCGCATCTGCACCGTTCGTCTCAATAACAAAGATCAGGCTCCCTTCCGAAATGGTGTCACCCACTTTGACTTTCACTTCTTTCACGACACCATCAAAAGGTGCGGGCACATCCATTGTTGCCTTGTCAGTTTCCAGCGTGAGCAACGATTGCTCTGCTTTCACTGTATCGCCCGCCTTAACCATGATTTCGATAACCGGCACATCTTTATAATTGCCGATATCAGGTACTAATACTTGTTTCTTGTCAGCCATGCTTGTTCTCCTCGCCGATTACACAGTAGTCGGATTCGGTTTTTCTGGATTGAGTTTATACAGCTTGATGGCGCGCGTTACTTCGGTAGCGGCAACCGTGCCTTCTTCAGACAAGGCTTTCAAAGCGGCTACGGTAATATAGTTGCGGTCCACCTCAAAGAAACCACGCAATTTTTTACGTGTATCCGAACGGCCAAAGCCATCCGTGCCCAACACTTTGTATCGCTTAGGAAGAAAAGCACGTATTTGGTCCGCATATGATTTCAAATAGTCTGTGGAAGCAATCACTGGGCCACTCCGCTTACCCAGACATTCCTCAACATAACTCACGCGTGGATTTGCTTCTGGATGCAACATATTCCAGCGCTCAACATCCAGTCCATCACGACGCAACTCATTGAAGCTAGTGACACTCCAGATATCAACCGCCACGCCAAAATCTTTCTCCAGCATCTCTGCTGCAGCAATAGATTCCCGCAGGATAGTTCCGCTGCCCAATAACTGCACCCTTGGTGATTTGTCTGATTTGTTTTTGGTAGAAGGCACCTTGCCCTCGCTGAAAAGGTACATACCTTTTATGATGCCCGCCTCAGCTCCCTGCGGCATGGCTGGATGGGCGTAATTTTCATTCATCACTGAAAGATAGTAATACACATCTTCCTGTTCCTGGTGCATGCGGCGCATACCATCTTGCACAATCACCGCAAGTTCGTAGGCAAAAGTTGGATCATATGAAATGCAGTTCGGTATGGTTGCGGCAACCAAATGACTATGGCCATCCTGATGTTGCAAACCCTCGCCATTAAGCGTGGTGCGACCCGCCGTGCCCCCAACGAGGAAGCCGCGTGCACGCATATCGCCAGCCGCCCAGCACAGATCGCCGATACGCTGAAAACCAAACATCGAGTAGTAAATAAAGAACGGGATCATCGCCACGCCGTGATTGGCGTAGGAGGTGGCTGCGGCGATCCAGTCTGCCATACCGCCTGCCTCATTAATACCTTCCTGCAAAATCTGGCCGGTCTTGTCTTCTTTGTAGAACATCAGCTGATCGGCATCCTGTGGGGTATACAACTGCCCCACCTGGGAGAAAATACCCAGCTGACGGAACAATCCTTCCATACCAAATGTACGTGACTCATCCGGTACGATAGGCACCACTTGCTTGCCAACATTTTTATCTTTTACCAGAATGCCGAGCAGACGCACGAACGCCATCGTGGTTGAAATTTCACGGGCTTCTGTGCTTTTGAGCAACACCTCGAAAGCTTCCAGTGGCGGTATTTGCAACGGCTGTGCCACAGGCTTGCGTACCGGCATTGTACCCATCACCTTACCACGTTCACGCAGATAGGCCATTTCCAGGCTGTCTTCCGCGGGTCGCACAAACGGCAAGTTAGGCAATTGCTCGTCGGTCACCGGAATATTGAAACGGTCGCGGAAATGGCGCAAGGCTTCAATATTTACTTTTTTCTGCTGGTGTGTGATGTTCTGACCCTCACCCGCTTCACCCATGCCGTAACCCTTTACCGTCTTGGCCAAAATAACGGTCGGTTGCCCTTTGTGTTTGGAGGCTTGTGCATAGGCCGCAAAGACTTTATGTACATCGTGACCACCTCGATTCAGATGCCAGATTTCATCGTCCGACATATCGGCAACCAGCTCCAGCAATTCAGGATACTGGCCGAAGAAATGTTTGCGCACGTAGGCGCCATCTTTTGATTTGTAGGTCTGGTATTCGCCGTCGACTACTTCTTCCATACGCTTTAACAGCAGGCCGGTTTTATCCTTGGCCATCAGGCGATCCCATTGCCCACCCCACACCACCTTGATTACATGCCAGCCCGCACCACGGAACACGCCTTCCAGTTCTTGAATAATCTTGCCGTTTCCGCGAACCGGCCCATCGAGCCGTTGCAGGTTGCAATTGACCACAAAGATCAAGTTGTCCAAACGCTCGCGACCCGCCATCGATATCGCACCAAGGGACTCGGGTTCATCTGTTTCACCATCGCCCAGATATGCCCACACCTTTCGTCCTTCGGTACTCGCCAGATTTCTGTGCTCCAGGTATCGCATAAAACGGGCCTGATAAATGGCCATTAACGGGCCGAGGCCCATCGATACTGTCGGAAACTGCCAGAAATCTGGCATCAGCCATGGATGCGGGTAGGAGGACAAACCACCGCCATCCACCTCCTGACGGAATTTGTATAATTGCTCCTCGCTAACGCGTCCTTCCATAAAGGCTCGTGCATACATACCAGGAGAGGAGTGGCCCTGGAAATATACGAGATCGCCGCCGTGTGTATCGGTCTTGCCGTGAAAGAAATGGTTAAAGCCTACGTCATACAAGGTAGCGGCTGACGCAAAACTGGCAATGTGACCACCGAGTTCTGAAGAATCTTTATTGGCATTTAACACAATCGCCATTGCATTCCAGCGCATCAAAGCGCGTAGGCGGTGTTCCAATTCATGATTGCCGGTAGACCGCTCCTCTTTATCCAAAGGGATACTATTCAAATAAGGTGTGTTTGCGCTGAACGGCAAATCTGTACCGGCCAGTCTTGCCTTATTGATCAGCTGGCTAATCAGATAATGCGCACGTTCTGGACCTTCATTGTCGAGTACGGACTCAAGCGCTTCTAGCCACTCCCTGGTTTCCTGCGGATCATAATCGGGTAAGTTTTCCATATCTCTACTCTCTTCCAATCTGGGAACGAGCTACCGCACCCATTATTTATAAATTAAGCCAAAATCTTAATTCGCACTGCAATCGATCACTTCATTTTCGGTTAACACCCATTGCACTTTGCGGTCCGTTGCTTCTTGTGGAATATCACTGACCAACTGCAAATCGAATGCTGCTGCCACCAGAGCAGGCTGCCCTTCGTTTTGTTCAATACGCGCCAACAACTTATCGTAAAATCCACCGCCATAACCCAAACGCGATCCCTGACGGGTAAATGCCACGCCAGGAAGCAGAATAAAATCGAGCTGCTCTAGTACATCCACCTTGACACAGCGCGTTGGCAAAGGCTCGGGTATATTCCACAAGCCTGGCGCAACATCAAGTTGTAAATCCTTTACCTGGTATAGATCCAGCTGTTTTGAACTACTGTTTACCTTGGGCAAAAATACCTGCTTGCCATCCCGTAATGCCTGTTGTACCCATGCTGTTGTCAAAAACTCTGCCCCAAAGCTCATATAACCGAGCACACAAACCGCGTTCCTATATGGGGGGAATTCCAGAATACGTGCCGCGATTGATTGACTATATTTAATACAATCTACCGCTGCCATGTTTTGACGGGCGGCGATTATACTTTGTCTTAAGCCCTGCTTCATAGTTTGTGCAGTCATAATTATGCAGTCATTATGCTATCAACCTCAAATATGCGCGCTTCTTGCATGTAACCACGTCTATCTTCGCTTTATTGTCAGCCATCTAACATAATAAAATAGCAACAAAATATCTGAACCGTTGCCGCTTTGTTATAATTTTTCAAACTAAAAATAATTTATACGCCGGATTATTTGTTTCATCCCAGTAGCGGTAGCCAAGTTGATTTAAGAAACCCTGCAAGGCCTTTTTATCGTGACGCGGTACTTGCATACCCACCAAGACTCTGCCGTAGTCTGCCCCATGATTGCGGTAATGGAACAAGCTAATATTCCAACTGTGATTCATGCTGGTTAGGAAATTTTTCAGGGCTCCCGGACGCTCTGGAAATTCAAATCGGTATACGATTTCATCTTTTACCTCAGGTGCACGGCCACCCACCAGATGTCGCAGGTGCAATTTGGCCATTTCGTTGTCGGTTAAATCCAGCGCGGGCAATTTGTTTTTTTTCAGGGTGGCGATAAGCTTGCCTGTTTCGGCTGGATCGCGAACTTGTATTCCAACAAATATTTGAGCCGTTCTGGAATCCGAATAACGGTAGTTGAATTCGGTGATATTGCGATTACCCAGCAAAGCGCAAAATTTACGGAAGCTGCCGGGTGTTTCAGGTATGGTGACCGCCAATATTGACTCGCGTTCTTCGCCAATTTCCGCACGCTCGGTGACAAAGTGTAAGCGGTCGAAATTCATATTCGCACCACTTAGCGTTGTCACCAAGGTCTGCCCTTTCAGCTTCTCGCGGGCGGCGTAGACCTTTGCGCCGGCAACCGCCAACGCACCCGACGGCTCAAGGATCGAACGCGTATCCTGAAACACATCCTTGATCGCAGCACATACTGCATCCGTATCCACCAGGATAATTTCGTCGACATATTTCTTGCATATGCGCAACGTTTCATTACCGACCAGCTTGACCGCAGTTCCATCCGCAAACAATCCAACATCATTCAACTGAACGCGCTTTTTTGCCTTGAGTGATTGGTACATCGCATCAGAATCCGAAGTTTGCACCCCGATAATTTTAATTTCCGGGCGTACTTGTTTAACGTAGGCCGCCACCCCGGAAATCAATCCTCCGCCACCGATGGCACAAAATATTGCAGCTATCGGCTGAGTATGTTGACGTAATATTTCCATACCAATTGTGCCCTGTCCAGCAATGACATCGGGGTCGTCAAACGGGTGAACAAAAATTAATTTTTGCTTTTCCTGCAACATTAATGCATGGCTATAGGCATCATTGTAGCTATCGCCGTGAAGGACTATTTTGACTGCATCCCTGCCAAAATGCCTCACCGCCTCAATCTTCACCTGGGGGGTTGTAACCGGCATCACGATGATGGCTTTGCAGCCCAGCTTATTAGCTGACAGGGCTACGCCTTGCGCATGGTTACCTGCCGAAGCTGCAATGACTCCGCGTTTCAACTGTTCTGGTGTGAGCTGCGCCATCTTGTTGTAAGCACCCCTCAGCTTGAATGAAAACACGGGCTGCATATCTTCACGCTTCAATAAGACGCGGTTACCAATTCGTGAAGATAGGCTGGGAGCCTCCTCCAATGGGGATTCTATGGCCACATCGTAAACGCGTGCAGTTAGGATTCGCTTGAGATAACTTTGCATAGGTCGAAAAAATTTACAGTATTAATCCCTAATCATAATGGCTTTTTGCCGTGCATGGTTCCTAAAATCAGCAATTCCTGCAATAATCACACGCTTAAATAAAGAATTTCAGTAAAAGAGAACATTATGGGCATGACACAAGATGAATTAAAACTCGCGGTTGCGAAAGCTGCCATTGCATATGTACCGGAAGATTGCATCGTAGGAGTAGGCACGGGTTCAACTGCAAATTTTTTTATTGATGAGCTGGGTAAAATAAAAAACCGGATACGCGGCGCTGTCGCGAGTTCCGAAGCCTCAACCAAGCGCTTAAAGGGACATGGCATCGATGTGTTACCTTTGAACGATGTCAGTGAGTTACCTGTCTATGTGGATGGAGCCGATGAAATTACGCGCCATTTGCATATGCTTAAGGGTGGGGGTGGTGCGCTAACCCGTGAGAAAATTGTAGCGGCTGTCAGTAAAAAGTTTATATGCCTTTGTGACGCCAGCAAACTGGTCGATGTCATGGGCAAGTTTCCGTTGCCGGTAGAAGTCATTCCGATGGCCCGGAGTTACGTGGCACGCGAAATTGTAAAACTTGGCGGGCACCCCAAACTACGTGAAGGTTTTACCACGGACAACAGCAATATTATTCTGGATGTACATGGCTTGGAAATATTGAACGCGGTTGAACTCGAGTCAGCTTTAAACCAAATTGCAGGCGTTGTAACGAATGGACTTTTTGCTCGACGCGGTGCTGATGTACTTTTACTCGGAACCACTGAAGGCGTAAAAACCATAACGCTCTGAGTAGCCTCAAACTGTCATAAAGTATAAATGAGACAGGCGTACAATTCTCTCGATGCAACATTAAGTTAAGGATACAAAATGGCCAGTAGCGAACACACTTCGAAACAGTTTGATACCGAACTTGAGGCAGTACGAGCGCGTGTACTACAAATGGGAGGGCTCGTTGAAAGCCAAATCAAACTGGCAATCGAGTCGCTCACAACGGGCGATGAAGTACTGATGAAACGCGTGATCGAGGATGATCATCGCGTAAATGCAATGGAAGTTGAAATCGACGAAAACTGCAATCATATTCTTGTACGCCGTCAGCCAGCCGCGGGTGACCTGCGCATGATTATGACGGTTATCAAAACCATCACCGACCTTGAGCGTATCGGTGACGAAGCACAAAAAATATCGCGTATGGCCTTACTGTTATCCAAGCGCGACAGCCTGATTCTCCCCCGCTATCACGAGATCAAACATGCAGCTGAATTGGCACTTAACATGCTGCACAATGCTCTCGATGCATTCGCACGACTGGACATCGCTGCTGCGGCAAGAGTTGTGCGCCAGGATGAACAAGTGGATGAAGAATTTCGTTCCATTATGCGTTATTTGATTACGTTTATGATGGAAGATCCCCGTACCATCTCTACTTCGCTTGAGATACTGTTTGTTGCGAAAGCGATTGAGCGCATCGGCGATCACGCTCAAAACATGGCTGAATATGTGGTGTATATGGTGAAAGGGCGCGACGTTCGGCACGTCACCGTCGAAGAAATCGAACGCGAAGCACGCGGCTAATCTTTGAAATTCCGGGGGTAATAATGAAAATTCTTAAAATGGTTTTATTCGGGGCATTTATCGGCATTGCGATAGGACTATGGTTGGGAATCAATATTGGTCGTGAAACACCACTACTGTCGAATCCTTTTTACAAAGAATCCCTTAATGAGAAGCTGAAACGCCTCGGTGGCGAAACACTCGAGAAGAGTGGTCGTGCGCTGGAAAAGACCGGACAGGAAATACAGGACAAACTGAACAAGTAAAATCGACGCGTACCCAAACAGATACAATGCTTACGGGGCGTTTTAAATCCAACCCATTCCTCATTAATTTTAATCCTCTCTCCGTATATAATGGCTGGCTTAACCAGCCACGTATAACATTCAAGCCGCCATGCAACAGAATTACACGCCAAAAGATATCGAATCCAGCGCACAGCAGCACTGGGACAGCAAAAAAACCTTCAAGGCAAAACACGAAGCCGGCAAACCCAAGTATTACTGCCTGTCGATGTTCCCCTATCCGTCAGGCAAGTTGCACATGGGGCATGTACGCAACTACACCATCGGTGACGTACTCTCACGCTGGCACAAAATGCGCGGCTACAGCGTGTTGCAACCAATGGGCTGGGATGCCTTCGGCCTGCCCGCAGAAAATGCGGCGATCCAGAACAAGGTTCCGCCTGCAAAGTGGACCTACGACAACATCGCTTACATGAAAAAGCAGCTCCAGTCGCTGGGCTTTGCGATCGACTGGGAACGCGAGCTGGCAACCTGCAAGCCGGACTACTACAAATGGAACCAGTGGTTGTTTCTGCGCATGCTGGAAAAAGGTATCGCCTATAAAAAAACCCAGGTGGTGAACTGGGATCCGGTGGACCAGACCGTGCTGGCGAACGAACAGGTGATTGACGGCCGTGGCTGGCGCACCGGTGCGCTGGTGGAAAAGCGCGAGATCCCCGGTTTCTACTTCGGCATCACCCAGTACGCGGAAGAATTGCTGGCTGACCTGGATAAACTCCCGGGCTGGCCCGAACGCGTAAAAACGATGCAGGCCAACTGGATAGGCAAAAGCTTCGGCGTGCGCTTTGCGTTTATTATCCCCGACACAGTCGCGGCCACTCTTCCCTCTCCCACCGGGGGAGGGATTGAGGGTGGAGGAGCACCCTCCAATAACAACCTACTGTGGGTTTACACCACACGCGCCGACACCATTATGGGTGTCACCTTCGTCGCCGTCGCGGCTGAACATCCGCTGGCTACACATGCCGCCAAGAGCAACAAAGAAGTCGCCGCCTTCGTAGAAAAGTGCAAACACACCTCGGTGATGGAGGCCGATATGGCGACAATGGAAAAGGAAGGTGTGGACACCGGCCTTAAAGTGACGCACCCGCTTACCGGCGAACAGGTACCGGTGTGGATTGGTAATTACGTGCTGATGGGCTACGGCGAAGGCGCGGTGATGGCGGTGCCGGCGCATGACGAACGTGATTTTGGCTTTGCCAAGAAATACAAACTGCCTATTACACAAAGTGTGGGCGTTGCAAGAAAACTATTTTCCACCGACGCATGGCAGGAATGGTATGGCGACAAGGAGCATGGCGTATGCGTGAACTCCGGCAAGTATGATGGCCTGAATTACCAGCAGGCAGTAGATGCCATCGCCGCCGATCTCAATGCCAAACAACTCGGCGACAAACAGGTGCAGTGGCGTCTGCGTGACTGGGGCGTGTCGCGCCAGCGTTACTGGGGTTGCCCTATTCCCATTATCCATTGCGACACCTGTGGATCAGTACCCGTGCCCGACAATCAGCTGCCAGTAGTATTGCCGGAAGATTGTGTGCCTGACGGTTCCGGCAATCCATTGTTGAAGCGTGCTGATTTCCTCAACTGTAACTGCCCCAAGTGCGGCAAGGCAGCCAAGCGCGAAACCGACACGATGGATACCTTTGTTGACTCCAGCTGGTACTACGCACGCTTTGCATCGGGACTTGGTGCCAACGGCTTTAAATCCGACGCGATGGTGGACAGCGAAACCAGCCGGTGGATGCCGGTAGACCAATACATCGGCGGCATCGAGCATGCAATTTTGCACCTGCTGTATTCGCGCTTCTGGTGGAAGGTTTTAAGGGATGTCGGATTGTTGCGGACGCTCCCTCTCCCCATCCCTCTCCCGCAAGCGGGCGAGGGAGCAACCGGCGCGCTGCGCGCGGCTCAAACCCTTGATGAACCGTTTGCCAACTTGCTCACGCAAGGCATGGTGCTCAATCATATCTTTTCGCGTCGCACCGCCAAGGGCGGCATTGAATATTTCGCACCGGAAGAAGTGGAACTGGTGCGTGACGACAGCGGAAAAATCACCGCTGCGAAGCTGATTGCAGACGGCTCAGTCATCGACTATCAGGGCATCGGTACGATGTCAAAATCCAAGCGCAACGGGGTAGATCCGCAATCATTGATAGAGCAATACGGCGCAGATACCGCACGCCTGTTCATGATGTTTGCCGCACCACCGGAGCAGACATTGGAGTGGAGCGATAGCGGTGTGGAAGGTTCGCACCGTTTTCTCAAGCGCGTGTGGGCATTTTCTGCCGAGTTTGCAAACATTGGCAAAGAAGCACACAACCTGAATAATCTTGGCAATGATGCAAAGGACCTGCGCCGCGAAATTCACGTTTCGTTGCGCCAGGCCAATTACGACCTTGGTCGCTTCCAGTTCAACACGGTTGTTTCTGCAGCAATGAAAATGCTCAACGCACTGGAGAAGTCCGGCAAAGAACCCGCCAGCCGCGCAGTCGTTGCCGAGGCATTATCTATCCTGTTGCGTGTGCTTTCACCAATCACACCTCACAT
>Ga0315270_10000725_pt1 | contig 17701 bp, 13 predicted proteins | sample C1_bottom_MG_FD_204932 | JGI IMG/M metagenome (GOLD analysis project Ga0315270, IMG submission 204932) | Sediment microbial communities from Yellowstone Lake, YNP, Wyoming, USA - C1_bottom | ecosystem: Environmental > Aquatic > Freshwater > Lake > Sediment | place: USA: Wyoming | collected...
GCGCCCGGTCGATGGCCTCGATGGCCACCTCGATGCCGGTGTGGGATGTCATGAGTACCCGCGCGGTGTCGGGGTAGCGGGCCGCCACCTCCTCGAGGAACTCGATGCCGTCCATGCCCGGCATGAGGTAGTCGGACACCACCACGTCGATCCGCTCCTGCTCGAGGGACCGCATCGCCGAGGCGGCCCCCTTGGCGAAGCGGAGCTGGAGCCCCAGGTCCCTCAGCGCGTGGCCGAGGCCGAAGAGGGAGCTTTCCGAGTCATCGACCAGCAGCACCGTGGCACGTTCCATGAGACCCCCGCCACGGGGCCATTGCACCGTCCGTGCCCGGGCACGACCTCCGGATCACGGGCATTTGCGCTCGTGGCGGTCACCCCTGGGTAACCCTTCGACCCGTGGCGGGCCGAGGCCGCCTTCCCGTCAGGGGCGCGGCGACTCGTACCAGGGGAGACCGGCCTCGGCGCTGGCCGTGAGCTCGGCGATCACCTGGGCGCCGAGCAGCACGATGATGAAGGCCCCTTCGAGGAGCAGCAGCACCACCACCACGGTCGCCAGCGAGCCGTAGAGCACGTTCACCATCGAGAGCGTGGCGAAGTAGTAGGAGAGCACCACGCCCACGAGCTTCCAGAGGATGGCGGCGCTCAGGCCGCCGATCAGGGCGAGCCGGGGCGGGATGCGCCCCACCGGCAGGACGCTGTAGACCCCGGTGAAGAGGAGCACCAGCCCTCCGAAGCCGGCCACCCGCAGCCCCAGCCTGGCCCAGGCCCCGGTGGGCAGCACCAGCCCGAAGATGGTCACCGCCGATCCGCCCAGCCAGTCGGCGAACGCCGAGAGGAGCGTGAGCGCCAGGATCGACATCATCAGCGCCGCCATGAACAGGTAGGGCAGCAGCGCCGAGAGGACGGCGTGGCGGCGCGCCGTGCGGCCCGAGTCGTGGAAGATGGTGTGGACTGCCTCCTCGAGCATCCGGAAGGCGAGCGAGCTGAAGATGAGGAGCGCCACCACCGAGACCACCGAGTTGGCGGCGTGGTGGGCGAGGAAGGCCTGTGCCGCGTCGATGACGGCCTCGGCCCGCTGGGGCAGAAGGAAGGCCAGCTCGTGCCGCAGGGCCTCGAGGATGAGCGCTTCGTCGACGAAGGAAGAGAGGACCACCAGCGTGAGCGTGAGGAAGGGGACGAGGGAGAGGAGCGCGTTGTAGCCGACCCCGCCGGCCATCAGGATGCCGCGGTTGCGGAGGAAGGACCTCAGGACCCGCCGGGCGAAGCGGAGCACCCGCCACCCCAGCCTCGCCGGGACCGCGAGCCCCTCGGCCGCCGGTTCCTCTCCACCCGGAGGTCTCACAGGTCGAAGCACTCCACGAAGATCACCTCGTCGCGGCGGGACCTGATCCGCTCCAGCAGCGCCGGGCTGGGGCGCTCGTCGAGCTGGATGGCGCAGCAAGCGGCGGCGGCCCCGTCGAAGACCGTGTTCTGCACCTCCTGCACGTTGATGCCGGCCTCGCGGATGGCCCCCAGCACGTTGGCCAGCACGCCCACCTTGTCGTGGTGGCGCACCATGAGGCGCGAGCGGGCCGGCGACTTCCGCGCCACGTTGACGACGTTGGGGATGGTTCCATCTCGCACGAAGCGGGCGAGGATGCGCACGGTCTCGGCCGCGATGGCGTCCTGGGCCTGCGCCGTCGAGGCGCCGATGTGGTGGGTTCCGTAGACGCCGGGGAGCTGGGCCAGCTCGCTCACGAAGGCGGCCTGCCCCTTCTCCGGCTCGCCGGCGAAGACGTCGGTCCCGACCCGGAGCCGGCCCGACCGGGCCAGCTCCAGCAGCGCCACCTGGTCCACCAGCTCGGCGCGGGCGGTGTTGATGAGCATGGCGCCGGGGTGGAGCGCCTCCAGCACCTCGCGGCTCACCACCCCGCGCGTCTCCTGGTTGAGCGGCAGGTGGAGCGAGAGGATGTCGACCTGCGCGGCCAGCGCGAGCAGCGAGGCGGCCCGCTTCACGCCCAAGGCCGCCGCCCGTGACTCGTCGAGGGAGCGCGACCAGGCGTGGAGCTCGAGGCCGAAGCCCCGGGCCCGCTTGATGGTCTCCTGGCCGATGGGGCCGGCGCCGGCCACGCCCAGCCTGCGGCCGAAGAGCCCATCGGCCTCGGAGAAGGCCTTCTTGTCCCAGCCCCCGGCGCGGAGCCTGGCGACGTTGTCGGGGATGCGCCGGTCCAGCGCCACCATCAGGCCGATGGCCAGCTCGGCCACGGCGATGGCGTTCTGGCCGGGGCAGTTGGCGACCGAGACGCCCACCCTCGAGGCGGCCGCCACGTCGATGGTGTTGACGCCGGCCCCGGCGCGGATGACCAGGGAGAGGGCGTCGGCCCGGGCGAAGACCTCGGCGGTCACCTGCTTGCCACGGACCACCAGGGCGGTGACGCCGGCCATGGCCCCGGGCAGCTCCTGCGGAGTCAACTCGGGGCGGTGCTCGACGGTGAGGCCGAGCGCCGCCATCTCGGCCATCCGCTCCTTCGGAAACGCATCCGCGACCAGCACCTTCATGGCGACCTCCACGGGTGGCGGGGGGAGTCTCGTCCCTTCCGGAAGGCCCGGCAATCAAACTTCCGGCACTTTTGGTAGCCTCTCCAGATGCCCTCCCCCCGCTCCCCCCGCTCCCTGGCGCTCGCCACCCTCCTCGCCGTCCTGGCGCTCTCCCTCACCGCCTGCTCCAACCCGGCCACCCCGGCCGGCTACGTCGGCTACCTGACCCGCGGCGCGGTGCTGGGGAAGACCACCTACGTCGGCCTGCAGACCGGCCCGACCAGCTACGGGATGGGCTGGATGATGCACGTCTACAACGTCTCGGTGACGCCCTTCACCTACAGCGAGGACTTCACCGGAGAGGGCGCGGTGCTGACCCGCGACAAGCTCACCGTCTCCTTCCGGGCCCACACCATCTTCCGGGTGCGCCCCGACCGCGTGAAGGACTTCATGGAGCAGTTCACCACCCTGGCCGACGCCAAGGACCAGGTGCAGTTCGCCTTCGCCAACTTCGTCAAGGAGCCGCTGCGGACCGAGATCCGCGTCTCGGTGGCCAGCTACGACGCCTTCGCCCTCAACGAGAACATCGGCAAGATCAACCAGGAGATCACCGCCTGGGCCCAGGCCCGCACCAAGGAGACCCCGTTCGAGGTGCTCAACGTGGTGGTCGGGAACATGCAGTTCCCGGCGGTGGTCACGCAGGCGGTCACCGCCAAGCTGGCTGCGGCCCAGGAGCTGGAGACCCGCTCCACCCAGGTGGCGATCGCCCGCAAGGACGCCGAGAAGCGGATCGTCGAGGCCGAGGGCATCGCCAAGGCTACCCAGATCATCCAGCAGCGGCTCACCCCGCTCTACATCCAGCACGAGGCGATCGAGGCGCAGAAGCTGATGGTCAACAGCCAGAACCACACCACCATCTACATCCCGGTCGGTCCCATGGGCGTACCCATCGTCAACACAGTGGGAGGGAGCGGCGGTGGGAGCGAGCCGAAGCCCTGAACCAGCCGCCGCACCGGCCAGCGCCGGTCAGAGCCTGAAGACCCCGCGCCCCAGCTCGATCACATCGCCTGAGACGAAGATATCGCAGGCGGCGTCCACGGCGAGGTCGAGCCTTGATGGGCGGCTCACCGCCTCCCCCTGCGAGATCGTCAGCGCCATCGGCCGCGGCGACCCGGTGGCGAGGTGCCAGCCGCCGAGGTTGGCGCAAGCCGAGCCGGTGGCCGGGTCCTCGGTCAGCACGCCGTTCTCCACCGAGAAGAACCGGGCCAGCGCCCGCCCCGGCCCGTCAGGCGCCCAGGCCAGCACCATCACCTCGCCGCCGCCCGGCTGCCGGCCGTGGCGGTCGAGCAGGGCCGGATCCGGCCGGATGGCCCTGACCTGCTCCAGGGTGGCGATCGGCAGGACCAGCTGCTCGACACCGGTGTCGACCCAGAGCGGCCGGGCCACGCTGCCCGGCTTCAGCCCCAGCATGGCCGCCAGTCGATCCGGGCCGGCCTCCGGCTCCCGCGTTGCCGGGGACCTGGCGGCCCGCAGTGTCCAGCGGTCGCCGGTCGCCGTGACCTGGACAAGGCCTGCCTTCATCTCCAGCACCACCCGGTCGCCGCCCGCCCCCAGGGCGCGCGCCACCTGGGCGGTGCCGAGGGTGGGGTGGCCGGCGAAGGGCATCTCGAAGGCCGGGGTGAAGATGCGGACCCGCGCCGTCGCCCCCGGGGCCACGGAGGGAAGGATGAAGGTGGTCTCGGAGAGGTTGAGCTGGCGGGCCAGCGCCAGCATGGTGGCGTCGTCGAGTCCTCGCCCATCCTCGAAGACGCAGAGCGGGTTGCCCGACAGCCTCGCGCCGTCGACCGTGAAGACGTTGAGGATCCGGTAGGCCAGTTCCATGGTGGCGCCGCCGAGGTTACATTGCCGCGAGGAGGATGCGTGAGCGGAAGCGAGAGCGAGCCGGAGACCCCGCGCGCCACCGTGCTCACCGGGCCCCAGGTCCGGTCCCTGCGCCAGGCCTCCGAGGCGCTGGCCTTCTACGCCTCCGAGCCGGCGGCGCAGGCCCGGCCCGGCCGGCTCGACCGGCTGCTCTGGGGGCTGGGAGCCTCCAGCCACGCGGCCAGCCTGCTCTGGCGTGACCGGGCGCTGCTGCGTGCCGCCGCCCTGCCGACCCTGCTCAGCCTGCTCGGCGCGGCGCTGGTCAGCGGGATGGTCGCTTCCCGGGCTGGAGGTGTCGAGCTGGCCCTGGGCGGTGACAGCCCCTCCCCCCGCGGCTTGCAGGCCTTCCTCATCACCTTCGTCGCAGTGACCTCGATGCCTCCAACCATCCTGCAGAGGCAGTGGATGCGCCTGACCCACGAGGCTCGCCGCGCCCTCGGATTGCCTCCCGGCGAGGATCCCTTCCCGGGAGAGGGTTACCTGGCGATGCTCTGGCGGGAGGGGCTCAAGACCGTCCGCCAGGGGCTGGTGGTCTCGCTTGGGCTCCTGCCGGTCATCCTCTTCATCCGCCTCCTCCCCTTCGGCGACGCCGAGGCGGCCGCGGTGGGCGGCGCCTGGGCCTTCTACTGGGTGGTGGTGGACGCCTTCGAGCTGCCCATCGAGGTCCTGCCAGGGCCGCGCCACGCCACGCCGGAGCCCTGGTTCGGCCGCGGACTCGGGTGGCTCGGGCGGCGGGCGTGGCCGCTCCGCCTCTTCGGCTGGGTCGGACGCATGCTGACGAGGCTGACCCGCCCCTGGGGAGAGGAGGTCCGCTTCACCGAGCGCCACGCCTGGGAGTCGGCCGGCTTCGCCGCCGGCGTCGGCGTGGTGCTGGCCATCCCGGTGGCCGGGCTCTTCTTCCGGTCGGTGGCCCTCACCGCCGCCACCGCCATGGTCGGCCGGCTCGGCTCTCCCGTGGAGGCACCACACGCGGCCGACCCTACCGCTTCGCCGCCACCACCCGGTCCATCGCCTTCCTGATCTTCCGCCCCAGCGCATCCTGCGTGAAGGGCTTCTCCAGGAAGAGCGAACCGGACGAGAGGACGCCGTGCTGGGCAATGGCGTCGTCGGTGTACCCCGACATGAAGACCACCCCGATGGACGGCGCCCGGGCCAGCAGGCGGCGTGCCACCTCGACGCCGTTTCCGCCCGGCATGACCACGTCGGTGAGGAGCACGTCGAACCTGAGCCCGCCGTCGACCAGGCGGACCGCCTCCTCGAGTCCGGTGGCCGCGGTGACGGTGTAGCCGAGCACCTTCAGGCTCCTGGTCGCGGCCCGCCTCACCTGGTCGTCGTCCTCGACCACCAGCAGGCTCTCGCCCGTGCGGGCCCGCAGCCAGGCGCCATCGAGGGCCGGACGCTGCTCCTCAGCGCCCTGCGCCGCTCGCGGGAGGTAGACCTTGAAGGTCGTCCCGTGACCCGGCTCGCTGTAGGCCCAGATGCTGCCGCCGCTCTGCTTGACGATGCCGTAGACCGTGGAGAGGCCGAGCCCGGTCCCCTTGCCACGCTCCTTGGTCGTGAAGAATGGCTCGAAGACCCGCGCCAGCGTCCCCGCCTCCATGCCGACGCCGGTGTCCGAGATGGCCAGCATGACCTGCTCGCCGAAGCTCGCCCCCACGTGGCTCTCCAGGTAGTCCGCGTCGAGCGTCACGTTGGCCGTCTCGATGCTCAGCGTGCCGCCACCCGGCATGGCGTCGCGCCCGTTGACGGCCAGGTTGAGGATCACCTGCTCCAGCTGGCTCGGATCCATGAGGACGTTGCGGACCTCGGGCGCGAGGTGGGTCCGCACCGCCACCTCCTCGCCCAGCAGCCGACCAAGCAACCCCTCCATGTCGCGGACCTTCTCGTTGAGATCGAGGACCTGCGGCTGGAGCACCTGTCGCCGGCTGAAGGCGAGCAGCTGCCGCGTCAGCGCCTGGGCCCGCAGCCCGGCGCCGCGGATCTCCTCGAACTCCTCGCCCAGGTTGCTCCCGGCCGGCGCACCGTCCAGGCCGAGCTCGGCGGCGGAGAGGATCACCGTCAGCAGGTTGTTGAAGTCGTGGGCCACTCCGCCGGCCAGCTGCCCGATGGCCTCCAGCTTCTGCCCCTGGCGCATCCGCTCCAGGCTCTCCTGGAGGGCCCGCTCCGACCGGCGACGCTCGGTCACGTCGTGGGCCACCACCACCGCCCCGATCACCTTCCCCCCGCTGGCCCGCAGCGGGGCATGGCTCACCTCGAAGCTGCGCCGGGTTCGCTCCGTGTCGCCGGAGAGCGCCTCCATGGTGAAGGCCTCGCCGGCGAAGGCCCGGCCGAGGTTGGCCCTGGCCGTGGCCCAGTCCTCGGCCACCCGCTGGTACTCGGAGAGTGGGTGACCCCGGGTGATCTCGGCGCCGTAGAGCTTCCGCATCACCTCGGAATGGGCGGCGTTGAAGCTGGTGTACCGGTACTCCAGGTCGACCGAGAAGATGGACGCGTCGATGGCGTCGATGACCCCGAGCAGGGTGTCGAGCCCCTCCACGACGCGCCGGCGGCTCTCCTCCAGGTCGAGCTGCGCCCGCTTCAGCTCGCTGTCGTCGGTCCCTGTGGCCAGCACCAGCGGCTCACCGCCCGGCCCCAGCACCCTGCGCTTGCGGACCACGACGGTGCCAGGGGCGCTCCCCAGCCCCTCGAGCGGCCGGTCGGCGTCGAAGTCCTCGCCCCCGTGGAGGACCCGGTCATCCTCGGCCCAGAGCCTCGCCACCACGTCGGGCGGGAAGAAGTCGGCGTCGGTCCGGCCGACCAGCCCGGCGGCCTCCCGACCGAGCGCCTGCGCCGCCTCGCGGTTGACGAAGACGAACTCATGCCTGGCGTTCTTCACGATGACCGGCGTCGGGATGGCGTCGAGGAGCCGCCGGATCGCCTCCAGCTCCCGCCACTGGGACTCGCCGACCTCGCTCGGACCGTGCTCCAGGACCACCGTCGGCCGAGTCGGCTCTCCGGGCTCGCCGAGCCGGGCGGGTGGCTGTTCCGGATGATCCAATCGGGGTGTGCCCCTTCCCTCACCAAAGGGGGGGAGCTTGGCCGTCGACACCCTGACATGCAAGGGGGTACCCCCTGCGGGAGTGATTCGACAGGGCACGACACTAGAGCCAGGCGATGGTCTCGACTCCGTCTGCCTCGCCGATGTCGCTCGCTCCGGCTCCGTTCCACGCGCCGGCCCTGAACGCCCAGCCTCCGGTGAGGCCCAGCAGCAGCGCCACCAGGGCCAACCTGCGGAGCAGATGCCGGCGGTAGGCCGCGCAGTCCCAGCACCGGCAGGTCAGGACCCGGTCCAGCCCCTGCCGCTCCTCGCTCCACCTCGTCGCCCTTGGCTGGACCATCTCGACCTCCCCGCCTGCGTGTGCTGGCCGCTTGCAGGGAAGACAGGACGCGGCCGGGTCTGTGACGGGGAGTGGCTTGCGCCCCATCGGTGACCTCAGCCGGTGCCCCCGACCGGGAGGGTGACGGTCACGGTGGTCCCCCGGCCGGCCACGCTCTGGACCTCGATCGAGCCACCGAGCCCCTGGGCGATCCCCTGCGCCACCGGGAGCCCGAGCCCCTTGCCCTGGCCGACCGAGCGGGTCGTAAAGAAGGGCTCGAAGATCCTCGGCATGTGCTCCGGCGCGATCCCCTTGCCGGTGTCCGAGACCTGCACCACCACCCTGCCTCCCTGGAGCCCCGCGGAGATCCGAACCTGGTTGGGCCCGTCGCCGGTCGCCTGCTCGGCGTTGACCAGCAGACAGGCGAAGAGCTGGACCAGCTCCGCCTCGCTGCCCGCGACAGGTGGGACCGGCTCGAGGTCGACCGAGATGGTGGTCCCGTCGGCGAGGGCGTGGTGGGCCACGCGCACCGCCCGCTCCACCGCGCCGGCCAGTTCGCACTGCGAGTCGGCGGCGTGCTGGCCGAGCGCGAAGGATCTCAGGTCGGCCACCAGATCGCGGACCCGGCGTGCCCCGCGGGCGGCATCGTCGAGCGCTCCCTGCACCTCGTCGAGGCTCGACAGGGCACTGGCCCGCCACGCCGCCAGGCAGCTCTCCGGGAGCGATTGGAGCTGACCCTTGACGAAGTCGATGCCGGCGAGCACCGGGGTGAGGGGATTGTTGATCTCGTGCGCCATCCCGGCTGCCAGGGTGCCGAGCGCCGCGCCACGCTGGGCCCGGGCCGACCGGGCCAGCAGCTCAGCCCGCTCGGCCTCGGCCGCCTTCCTGGAGCTGATGTCGAGGTGCGTCCCGGCCACCTGGAGCGGAGTTCCGTCGGGACCGCGGGCCACCACGGCGCCGCAGTCGAGCACCCAGACCCAGTGGCCGTCCTTGTGGCGCATCCGATGCTCGGACGAGTAGTGCGGTGTCTCCCCTTGCAGGTGGGCGTCGAGAAGCGCCCTGACCCCGGGCATGTCGTCCGGATGGACCAGCCGCTCCCAGGAAGACACCTGTGGCTCCACTTCGCCGACCGTGTAGCCGAGCATCTGGGCCCAGCGTTCGCTGAAGACCACCCGCCCGGTGGGGAGATCCCAGTCCCAGAGCCCGAGATCACCCCCCAGCACGGCCACCCGGAGGTGCTCCTGGCTGTCACGCACCGCCCGCTCGGCGCGCACCCGAGCGGTGAGGTCGACATGGGAAACGACCACCCAGGTGTCGCCTCCTTCATGGAAGCGGGTCACCGTGCCGAGGAACCAGCGCTCTTGCCCCGGCGCGTGGCAGGGGTACTCAATCGAGAAGGTCTGGGCGCGCCCGGCGAGCACCGCCGTCAGTCCCGTCCTGAACGGCCCGGCCTCCTCCGAGCCCGGCCCGCAGGCCCCGGCGCAGACGTCGAGGTAGTTGGCTCCGACGAAGTCGCATCCCTCCGCCGCACCGTTGGCTCGTCCGAAGGCCTTCCAGGCCAGGTTCACAGCCACCACCTGGCCGCGGTGATCCAGCACGCAGAGTTGTGCCGCCATGGCGTCGAGCGTGGCCTGCGCCTGGCCATGGGCGGCGCTCACCCGCCGCTCGGCCTCGACCCGCTCGGTGACGTCGAAGCAGGAGCCGATGAAGCCGCTGAAGTTCCCGGCGTCGTCCAGCATCGGCCGGCCAGTATCGGCGAGCCACCGGTACTGGCCGTCGTGGCGCCGCAGCCGGTACTCCATCGCGAACAGCTGGCGCCGATCGAAGTGGCCGGCGTAGACCTCGAGGAAGCGCGCGAGGTCGTCGGCGTGCACGCCCTCGGTCCAGCCGTTCCCCCTCTCCAGCTCCAGGCTCCGCCCGGTGAACTCGAGCCACTGCCGGTTGACCCAGGTACAGCCCTTGTCCAGCCCGGCCATCCAGATGAGCACCGGCGCGCCGTCGGCCATGAACTGGAAGCGCTGCTCGCTCACCTTCAGCGAGGCATGGGCCTCAAGCAGGCCGCGGTGCATGTCGAGGGCGCGCCGCTCGGCTCGGGCCCGCCCGCTCGCCAGCACCCAGGTGAGCGCCGAGAGGATGAGGGCCAGGGCGAGGCCGCCGATGGCGACCACGGGGCGCGTGGGGCTGGTGAGCCGGCTGCCGAAGGCCGGTCCGCTCCGGACCACCATGGTCCAGGTCTGCCCCGCCACCTGGAGGGTCGGCCGCGCCTCGAAGCGGGCCGTTCCAGTGGCTGCCGCGCCCCGGAACCGGTCCGAGTCGAAGAGGAGCCGGTCGCCCGTGCCCACGGCGCCGTCGTGGAGCTGGACCAGCAGCTCGGCCGGCCCGCGCTCTCCGAGGATCCCTTGCATGAGATCGCCCATGCGAAGGGGCATGTAGACCCAGCCGAGGAGCCGGGTGCGCCGCTCGAGCGGGGTCCGCGGAGGTGGGCCGGCCCGGTAGACCGCCAGGTACAGCAGGACCCCCGGCTGGACGTCGCCGTCGCGCTCCTGCAGGAGCGTGACCCTCCCCGAGAGCGACGCCGTCCCCTCGTCCCGTGCGCGCACCATCGCAGCGCGCCGCACCGGCTCCTGGAGCATGTCGAAGCCGAAGGCCCTCAGGTTGCGCCCGGTGAACGGCTCGATGAAGACGATGGCTGAGTAGGGGTCGCGAACGCCGGACGGATGGACGGCGTACGCGGGGAAGCCCTCTCGCCTGACGGCCTGGGTGTGGCGCTCGAGCTCCACCGCAGGGACCAGGAGCGAGTAGCCGACGCCCAGGTGCCCGGGGAGATACTCCTCGAGGCGGAGGGAGGCCACGTAGGCGCCGAACCGGGAGCGCTCCACCGTGGGCGGCCCCGCGACGAGGCCCGCCGCCCCGCGCAGCACCTGCTCGTGGGCCGACATGCGCAGCATGATGCGTCGTTCGGCGTCACGGACCCGGTAGTCGAAGTCGGACTCGAGCTCGCGGTCCGCGTCGATCCCGACCCGTACCCAGGCCAGCCAGGTGAAGACGAGCATCGCCGTCAGGACGAACGCGGCGGCGGGCCCTGCCGCGTTACCCCCGGTCCTACCCGCCGGCTCCGCGGATCCCGCGGGCCTCCCAGCAACCGACACCTTCACGCTGCTCCTGGCTTCGGCCGCGGCACGAGCCGGCCTGCGCGCGGCGCGCCCACGAAGGGGCTGCGACCGCTTGGTGCGAGCCTAGCAGTGCCGGGGCCTGGCGAGCGCCGGTATTCCGCTCATTCGGGGTGTGCGTGGCCGAACGTTCGCGTCGCGCGGTCGGCGAGCAGCTGCAACGGCCACGGCCCGAGAAGAGAACGCCGGCCCCGCGTGAGCGAGGCCGGCGTCTGGACCGGTTGCGGGGCAACGATTCCGACGGTCCCGCCGACTCCGTTGCTACTCGTAAGCGCCGAGATTTCGGCAGTTCGTGGTGTCTCGACGCCGGAGCGCCTGGTCCGCATCAACCCTCCACGCTGGATCACGGCCGCTGACCTGCCGGGGTACGCGGCATGACTGTGACGGACCGGGCTAAGTGATCGCCCGTGGTTCGGCCAAGCTGATCGCGGTTGGCTCGGCCAAAGTGATCTTCCCTGGCTTGGCCAATATGAAAGCATGTCGCGGAGCGGCTGGAGATCTACGTCCGTCTCTCGCTTCCTATTCCCAAACCAGAAGTCGTCGTAGTGGCTCTTCAACGCGACCCTCCATGAAACGTGAGCATCCCGTCACCTATCGGGCACGGATGGGCAACAAATGGCGAATCGTCCTCGGACCGACACCGCACTTCCTCATTGACGATCGCTAGACGATCTCCGCCACTTGCTATCTTCCACCAAGCGTCACCTCGTGCGTCACCTGGTCCCGGATCAACCTGGATGGACAAGTTGCCACCGTCCGCAGATCTGAGGACAAACGACTGGCCTGCGTATGGGGTCCCCCCTGGCGCCCGGCTCCGTCCGGCGACCAGTTCGCACGCGAACGTTCGCTCCTCGATCTTGGTGGTGGCTGACCGACTCGTGGCCCATCCCCGATGATTCGGTTCACGGTTGGTCCGGTACTGGCATCGTCGACCAGCATGCCCCTCTTCAAGCGAGCACTCGCACTGCTGACTGGATGGGTGCTGATCCTCTGGGGGCTCGGCATGGATGGGGCGGGCCACGCGTCCTGGCAGATGTTCGGGGCGAGCACCATCTACGTCGGCACGCTCGAAGCTGCCGCCTTGGACATTGCGGGAGACGCCATCTTCGCCGGTCTGCTCATCGCCAAGGGCGGGGAGACGTCGAAGATCGTGATCGGCTTCTTTGCCGTGGCCGGGATCCTTCTCAGCGTCGCCGCGTTTGGCGCGCTCCGCTCTTCCTGGCACGCGGGGATGTGAAGCATGCGGCCGAATCACATAGCGCCTTGCTCTGCCAGTCGCGCGGGCAAGGCATACCACCCACCGTTCGCGTCCGATGACGTCACATATGGTGACTTCGGGCTACTGCTTCACGTCGTCATGGAGCCGGCGTCGAGGTGAACGTCCAGCTGTAGACCATCTGCCCGTCGTCCGCCGACTCGCTCGCCACGACCCCGGACGCGGAGACCTGTGGGAACCAATTCGGGTCGGCCAGGCGCCCGGTCTGGAACCAGCTCACCGGCTTCTTCTGGGTGGAGGTCGTGGTCCCGCCGCTCCCGTCGGGGCAGGTGACGAGGTAGGACACGTCCTGTTCCTGCCCCGCGCCGCCGTACCCACGGTGAGCGGGACCGCCCGTGAACTGCGGGAAGAAGGCGAGCTTCGAGTAGGGCCCGACCCCCCACGTTTCGGAGCCTTCGTAGGTGCAGCCGTCGTAGGTCCCGCTGATGCTCCAGGTGACGGTGCCCTGCGTTGCATGGAACCCGAGCTGCCCGGCGGTGTCGAAGGTCGGGTCGCGTTCCCAGACCACGTCCGTCACGCTGAGCTCCTCGTCCGGCCCGGCGTAGGACGGGCTCTTCTGCGCACTCACCGAGCCTTGCCAGCGGTAGCACCCGACGTTGCTGACCCAGATGCGAGGCTTCAGCCCGAGGGGCTCGAGGAAGTGGGCCTTCTCGGGCTTGCCGTCGCCGAACGCCACGACCAGCTCGTCGAGCCGGCTGTCGGGATCGTCCTGGCAAACGAGCAACGAGTTCATGGCCGCGTCCTGCCGGGTCCAGGCCGTCCCGCGCTTGCCCAGCACCAGGGCCACGCTGTCGATGAAGCGCATCGGGTCGGGGAGGACGGTCGGGTCGAACAGGAGGAAGGTTCCGATATCCGTCACCTGCTCGACGAGCGGGTAGGTGAGCCCGTCGTAGAAGAAGATCACCCGGGCCGACGGGTCGGGGAGAGTGAAGTGGTGGTAGCGCGCCGAGAGGTGGTCGACCCTCGCCTCCAGCTCGAAAGCGTGCTCGAGCTCGGGCCCGGCGAGCCGCAGTTCCTGGGAGGTGCCCCCCTCCGGAGTCGCACCGATGGCGAGCTGGTCGACGGCCCAGAAGCCCTGCGCGGGGTCCCGGTTCCAGCGCGACTCCACGAAGCCCCTCCACTGCCACTCGAGGCCGAAGCCATTCGGGAATGCGTGATCCACCGCGGCGAGCGCCTTCTCCCGCTGCACATTGTCGATGGCGCGCCTCACGAAATCGTCGCCGCCCGTACGCGCGGCCCACTGGAAGAGCATGTAGGAGCCGTAGGCGAGGTTGCCGGAGGGGTCGTCGAGGGACAGGCGCACGTTGTCGAAGGCCTCCTGTGCGTACTCGTGCTCGGTGTTCGTGTCGGGGTAGACGAAGTCTTCTCCCCAGGTGGCCGTGCCCTCGTAGATCCAGGTCGCGCTTGCGTACGACTCGAAGCGCTTGTGGCTCGACTGGCAGCCGTGCGTCATCTCGTGCGCGGCCGTCTCGATGACGCCGCCGGCACCGGTGCTCCCGACGAGCGGCAGGGTCGACAGGATGCGGATGAAGACGGGGGAGGGCGGGTCGCGGCCCATGTATCGCTCGGCGACGCCGTAGGCGCCTGCCATGGGCTCCAGGATGATGTCGAGCCGTCCGTCTCCGCCGTTCTGGGCCTCTCCCGCGTCGTTCATCGGCATGTGAGCCGTGGTCCAGAGGGTGAGCAGCCTGGACCAGATCCAGCGGTCCACCTCGTCGCGGAGCCCCTCTGCCAGGGCCTGCTGGCCGGCGACCGCCGGGTCGTACCAGACGCGGACCTCGGCCCCGTCGGCAGAGTGCCAGCCGAGATCTGGCGCCGTCACCGCCATGCGTCGTAGCACTCTTGAAGGCCCGCTCGCCGCCGGCTGTGGGAAGGGGACCAGGAAGGGACGCAGGACCTCCTGCGCCTCCGGCGACAGCGTGGGGAACTCCGCCGAGACGATCTCCATCGCGCCCGTCCCCGACCGTTCCGGGTCGCCGGCCCACTCGGCCGGCAGGCGCGAGTCCCCGAAGACTGCGAAGGCCAGGTACATCGCGGCCGTCTCGCGGTCGAGCGCGCCCTCCGTCATCGCCTTGCGGATCTTGGCGATCGAGGTCTTCGCCGGTGCCCCGGCCCGCGCGCGGACCTGCACCTCGACCGAGGCGTTCGCCGTCGCCGCACCGTCACCCACCGTGATGCTGAAGGCGATCGCCAGGCTCCCCACCGCGGGAGCCTGGAATCTGGGGCGCGCGGTGTCCGCGCCCGTGATCGCGACGGCGGGGCCCGCGGTCTGGGTCCACGACCACGTGACGATGGCTCCCAGGGGCGAGCGCGAACGGGAACCGTCCAGCCTCACGTTCGCGCCGGGATCCACCGTCAGTCCCGGGCCCGGGTCGGCCACCAGCGCATCGACCGCCGCCGCGCAGCGGCCGGCCACGCACGCCCCGCTCATGCAGTCGGTGCCGGAGTCGCAGGCCTTGCCGTTTACGCAGGCCAGGCAGGTGCCGCCGCAGTCGACGTCGGCCTCGGCAGCGTCCTTCAGGCCATTGCCACATGTCGACGCCGTGAGGGCGATGCAGACGCCGGCCGCGCAGCTTCCGCCCGGGCAGGACTGGCCGTCCTGGGCCTTGGGATTGGAGCAGGTGCCGGTGGAGGAGTCGCAGGCCCCCGCGACGTGGCAGGCGTCGGAGGCGGTGCAGACGACGCCTGCGCACGCCGCGGGTCCCGTGCCGCCGTCCGATCCGGCCGTCGAACTGCAGGCGGCGAGCCACACTCCGAGCGTTCCGAGAACGAGACTCCGGATGGACGTCATGGCGCCTCCAATGTCGCGGGTCCGCGCCGGCCGTGCGGGCGCGCCCGGTCGCTCCTTGGATGTGAAGGAACCCCCGCAGCTTCGAGGCCAATAGGGACTTCCGGAAATACCTTGTCAAGGAGTCTGGTGGGAGTCACTGGATGTCACGACAGACGAGTTGACGCAGGTCAGCGCCGCCGCACCGGAACGTCGAGATTCGCCCCTGCTTCATGAATGCGGGCGGAGGATCGCATTGCCAGGCTCGACGAGAACCTGTGGCTCGCCAGAACTGCGTCCGCGCCGAAATCACTGCCATTCCGGCCCAGGGCCAGGATTCTCCCCAGCTCGATGCTCCGCCTCCTCTTGGCCCTCCTACCGACGCTCCGCTCAGCCATTCGTTCTCGACGCGATCTCATGGTCGAGAACCTGGCCCTTCGGCAACGGCTTGCCACCCTGGTCTCGCGCCGGCGCCCGGTCATCCGGCTCGCCAGCCGGCTCTTCTGGGCCCTGCTGCGCCGCTTCTGGAGCAGGTGGGCCGAGGCCCTCGCCATCGTCGAGCCGGATACGGTCGTGCGCTGGCACTGCTCCGGGTTTCGCATCTGCTGGAACTGGCCGTCCAGGCGGGGCATGCGCTCCGGCCGCCCTCCCCTGCCGGGCGAGGTCCGGGCTCTCATCAGGAGGATGGCTACCGACAACTCCTGGGGCGCGCCCCGCATCCGGGGGGAACTGCTCTGCCCTGGCTTCGAGGTCTCCGAGCGAGGCGTCCCGCCCTACCTTCGCAACCTGCCTCACGCCCCGAAGGCTGGCCAGATCTGGACGACGTTCCTCCGGAACCACCGGGAGGGCATCGCCTCCATGGACTTCTTCTCGGTGCCCACGGTTTCGTTCCGCGCCCTCCACGTGCTCTTCGTCATCCGCCACGGCCGGCGCGACGCGGTCCACGGCGCCGTCACGACGAGACCGACCGCGGGGTGGGTCGCCCAGCAGCTTCGCGAGGCCTTCCCCTTCGAATCGGCGCCGCGCTTCATGAGCTTCGACCGCGGCGCCATCTTCTTGGGGGGGGATAACCATACTTCGGTCGATGAAGGTCGAGCCGATGCGGACCAGCTTCCGGAGTCCTTGGCAGAACGGCGTCGCGGAGCGCTTCGTCGCCATCGTCCAGCGGGAACCGCTCGACCACACCATCGTCCTGAACGAGCACCACCTCCGCCGGCTGCTCGACTCCTACATCGAACACAATAATCGGCACCGGACCCGCCTCGGCATCAGCAAGGACTCTCCGCTTGCCGTCCGATCCAGCGGCGTCCAGCCGGCGCGACATCCATTGTCGTGAGCCTTCCCTGGGTCGGCGGCCTGCCTCACCCCTACGCTGGCGCCAGGCGGCGTAGCCAAGCACCTGGCCGGCGCCCTCGCTCTGCCGTTCGCCACTGGCGGGCGGACGAGAGAGTCTTCCCCGGAGCCCAATTCGGAGGCCCATTCCGAGACCTCGCGGCCGTCGCGTGGCTCGCTTCCCCGTCTCCCCTCGACCCTTGAAGCCACCGTAGCTCGGACGGACCGTAGATTGGCGAGCCACAGACCCTGAAAACGAAACCGGCCGCCCTTGTGGGGGCGGCCGGCCTGTTTCCCGAAGTCAGCGGGAACGTTGGTTGCGGGGCCGGGCTTTGGCGGACGGTCCACCTCGTGGTGGGCGGCTGCGGTCCCCCCCGTTCGACTGCACTTCTCCATCGACGTGAACCGCCGGCGGGCCCGGCAGGCCTGGCGCCCGCTCCTGACGGCGTGCTGCGCTGGAGCCGCCCCCGCCGCACCTGGACCTTCTCCCCTCCCCTCCTCGCCCCCCTCACCGAGGTCCAGGGCGAGGTTGAGGCCTTCGTGACTTGAGGCGGCCCGCCGCCAGCGCGACGGCGACCTCGATCTCCTTCGGCGCCACCCGCATGAACCGTGCCCGCTGCTCGCTGGCGGGTTCCCTGTCGAGGACGCTGACCCCGCGCCGCGAGAGCGCCGCCGCACCCACCTCGGCCTCGACGAGGAGCTGGCTCACTTGAACCCCGAGGGAATGGGCCGCGGTGCGTAGCTGGGGAACCGACAAGGTCGTCCGCCCGCGCTCAAGCCTGGACAGCGTCGCTTGGCTCAGCCGGAGCTCCGAGGCCAGGGCCCCCTGGGTCTTCCCCTGGCCCACCCGGCGCCGCGCCAGAACTGCGCCCAGGACCTCCGCGAAGGTTGCTGCGGACCTCGATGACCTTTTGCTTCCCATGGAAGATCCCCCGGGCGTAGCTTTGCATTAGCCGCATGAATGCAGCTTATGCATCAAGGGTACCACGTCATGACGCCACCGAGATCTCCATGAACAGAAACCCAGCAGGTGCGGAGCAGATGCGGGCGGAGCTCGCGACCCGCCCCCACGTCGGGCTCGTCGTCTTCGGCGTGGCCACGTTGGGTGCCACGCAGCGGCTCCTCTGCCACGCTGGCCGCCAGGTCGGCCACATGGCCAGGACGTCGCCCGGCCCGCCGCCCTGGGCCATCGAGCGCTCCGTTGAAGGATTCCTGGAGGAGCTGCGGGCTCTCCGATGGGTCACCGCTCAACCGGTCCTCTCCACCCAGGAACTGGAGGCCGAGGCAGGGAAGCTGTTCGGGGCGGGCAGGCCGGCTGGCGGCTGGGGCTCCTGGACGATACTTCTCAGAGCAGTCACCGCCT
>Ga0315270_10000726_pt1 | contig 17690 bp, 13 predicted proteins | sample C1_bottom_MG_FD_204932 | JGI IMG/M metagenome (GOLD analysis project Ga0315270, IMG submission 204932) | Sediment microbial communities from Yellowstone Lake, YNP, Wyoming, USA - C1_bottom | ecosystem: Environmental > Aquatic > Freshwater > Lake > Sediment | place: USA: Wyoming | collected...
CGCAGCTCGACGAAGCGCAAAAGCAGGTGTTGACCATCAAGCATGACGCCAACGAATTCGGCGTGCACGCTGAATTCGTCGCCGAAATGGCGCGCCAGATCGCCTACGAACAATTCCAGGAAGACACTTACAGCAAGGGTCTGCGCGTCATCACCAGCATCGTCCTGGCGGATCAGGAAGCCGCCTATGCCAGCCTGCGCAAAGGCGTCATCGACTACGACCATCGCCACGGCTACCGCGGCGCCGAAGCCTATGTCGATATGAAAGACATCCGCTCCGAGCAGGACGAGGAACTGGAGGAGTCCCTGGGAGACTACGACGATTCGGACGACCTGCTGGCCGGCATCGTCCTTGCCGTCGACACTATGCAAGTGCGTGTCTACCTGCGCGGCGGCGAAATCGTTAACGTCACCGGCGACGGCCTCAAGTTCGCCGCCCGCATGCTCGACGACAAGGCTTCCACCAACAAACGTCTGCGGCGCGGCGCGGTGATACGGTTGTCCAGGGACGACAAGCAGCAGTGGCAGATCACTCAACTACCGGAGGTCGAAGCAGCTTTCGTCGCCGCCAGCCCCATTGACGGCGCGATCCGCGCCCTGGTCGGCGGCTTCGATTTCAATCGCAACAAATTCAACCATGTGACCCAAGCCTGGCGTCAACCCGGTTCCAGCTTCAAGCCCTTCATCTATTCGGCGGCGCTGGAAAAAGGCTATACGCCCGCCTCGGTGATTGCCGACGAACCCATCGTCATTTCGGCGGCGGAGACCGGCAGCCAGGAATGGGCGCCGAAAAACTACGATGGCAAATACGAAGGCCTGATGTCCATGCGCACGGCGCTGGCCAGGTCGAAGAACATGGTGTCGATCCGCATACTGAAGTCCATCGGCACTCAGTACGCCCAGGACTATATAACCCGCTTCGGCTTCGATGCCGACAAACACCCGCCCTACCTCACCATGGCGCTGGGCGCCGGCGCGGTCACGCCCTGGCAACAACTTGCCGGCTACTCGGTATTCGCCAATGGCGGCTACAAGATCGAGCCTTACCTGGTGCGCCAGATACTCGACGACAAGGGCAATGTGCTGGCGGAGACCCAGCCGGCGGTGGCCGGTGACGAAGCGTTGCGGGTGCTCGACCCGCGCAACGCTTTCCTGATGGACAGCATGATGCACGACGTGGTGCGTCGCGGCACCGCCACCAAGGCCATGTCGCTGAAGCGCCGCGACCTGGCCGGCAAGACCGGCACCACCAACGACTATATCGACGCCTGGTTCTGCGGCTACCAGCCGACCGTGGTAGGCATTGCCTGGATCGGCTTCGACCAGCCCAAGCGGCTCGGCAATAACGAAACTGGGGGTTCGGCCGCTTTGCCGATGTGGATCGGCTATATGGGGAAAGCCTTACAAGGCGTGCCGGAGAGCTTCATGGAAGAACCTGCAGGACTGATCGCCGTCACCGCCACCGATCCCGCCATCAAGACCAGGAACACCGAGTACGTTTATAAGGAATACCTGCCGCCGGTGGAAGAACCCGAGCCGGTCGCCATGCCGGAAATACAGCAAGCGCCCGCGCCGGTGCAGGATGTAAAACCAAAAACGGTGGAGAAAAAGGGTGCGCAGTGAGGTCTAGCACCCCAGGAACAAAATTGGGCGCTAGAGCTTCACCGTAATACCCGCCTGCTCGCCGATACAACGCGATAACACGGCCAGCAACTCGGCCCCGTCGCGCGTGCCGAGCCAACGCAGCGGGTCGGACGAATCCGCTTTGAAATGGTAACCCCCGGATTTCGCCGCGACCCAGATTTCGCGCGCGGCGGTATGCCGGTTGATGATGATTTTGCTGCCGCCGCCATGCTCGAATTCCAGTTCGATCACGCCGCCCGGCTTGATCTCGAAGTCCAGATCGGCGCTACAGTTTTCCAGCGCCTGCTCGATGCGCGCCAGCATGGCGTCGGCCAGGGCGTTGAATTCGCGCTCATCCATGGTACGGCTCCATGTTGCTCCCTGTGTTAGGATTAAATTTTTCCATGTTTCCTCGTATCATGCGCACGCATCTATTGATTCTCAGCCTTGCTGTATTTTCCACACTCGCCGGCTGCGGCACTAAAACGCCTTTGTCGTTGCCGCCTGGCGCGGCCAAACCGCCCGTACTCGGCGTGCCGGCGCCCGTCACGCCGAGTGATAATAACAATAAAGCGGCGACGGTGATTCCACAATGACGAACTTTAACTATCGCCAGGAAGATCTCTGCGCCGAGGATGTCCCGCTGACCCGGATCGCCGAGCAATACGGCACGCCCTGCTATGTCTACTCGCGCGCCGCACTGACCGCCGCTTACCAGGGTTATCGCGCCGCCCTCGGTGAGCGCAAGGCGCTGATTTGCTACTCCGTCAAGGCCAATTCCAGCCTGGCCATTCTCAACCTGCTTGCACGCCTGGGCGCCGGCTTCGACATCGTTTCGGGCGGCGAGCTGGCCCGCGTCATCGCCGCCGGCGGCGATCCTACCAAGGTCGTATTCTCAGGCGTCGGCAAGACCCGCGCCGAGATGCGTACTGCATTGCAGATGGGCATCCACTGCTTCAACGTCGAGTCGGCCAGCGAGTTGGAGAGCCTCAACCAGATCGCCGGCACGCTCGGTGTTCAAGCGCCCATCTCCATCCGCGTCAACCCGGATGTCGATCCGAAAACCCATCCCTATATCGCCACCGGCCTGAAAAGCAGCAAATTCGGCGTACCCTTCGAACTGGCGCTACCGCTCTATCGGCAGGCGCAAGCGCTGCCGCATCTGGCGATCCGCGGCATCGATTGCCACATCGGTTCGCAACTGCTTGATCCTGCCCCGGCGGCGCAAGCGGCGCAAAAGATACTTGCGCTTGCCGACATCCTGGCGGCGGAAGGCATGCCGCTGGCCCATCTCGACTTTGGCGGCGGCATGGGCATCCGCTATCGCGACGAGGCAATACCGAGCATCGCCGAATATCTGGAGCCGACACTGGCTCTGCTGGAGGGCCGCGAGGAAACCTTGATGCTCGAGCCGGGCCGTTCGCTGGTCGGCAATGCCGGCCTGCTGCTGACCCGCGTCGAAGTGCTCAAGCACGGCGACGAGAAAAATTTTGCCGTCGTTGATGCGGCTATGAACGACATGTTGCGGCCCGCGCTCTACGACGCCTGGCTGGAGATGCTGCCGGTTCGCCGCAACAACGGCGCCGAGCGCATCTACGAGATCGTCGGCCCGATCTGCGAAAGTGGCGATTTCCTCGGCCACGACCGCAGCCTGTCCTTGCGTGAAAACGACTTGCTGGCGGTAATGTCGGCCGGCGCCTACGGCATGGCCATGAGTTCAAATTACAACTCCCGGCCACGCGCGGCGGAAGTCATGGTCGACCGGGACATGACACACCTGATTCGCCAGCGCGAAGAGGTGGCGCAGTTATTCGCCCTGGAAACGCTACTCCCCTGAGCAATATCGATGAAGCGAAAAACTCTAATCCTCTCCGCGATTGCCCTCGTGACGCTGGCCGGCGGCTGGACTGCCTGGAATAGCCAGCACTCCAAGCCGGGCGAAACAGAGAAGTCACTGGGAGCGCGTGGCGAAACTGCCGTCACGACCCAGGTGGTGCAGCGGCAAACTCTGCCCGTGGTGCTGGAAGTCAACGGCTATGTCGCTTCACTCAACAGCGTGGACATTCGTCCGCAGATCAGCAACGTGATCGCCCGGGTGCATATCAAGGAAGGCCAGTTCGTCAAGGCCGGCGAGGTGTTGTTCACCCTCGACGAGCGCGCTGACCAGGTCAATCTCTCCAAGGCGGCAGCGCAACTCGCCAAAGATCAGGCCACGCTGGCCGATGTCGAACGACAACTGGTGCGCAGCAAGGAGCTGCGGCAAAAAGGCTTCATCGCGCAAAGCGCCACCGATAGCGTGCAGACGCAGTTGGAAGCGCAACAGGCGGCGCTGCGCGCCGACCAGGCGGCGCTCGAGGGCGCGCGCGTGAGTCTCGGTTTCAATACCTTGCGCGCGCCGATCACCGGTCGCGTCGGGGCTATCGGCGTCTATCCGGGCAGTCTGGTGCAGCCGAATTCCGCCGCGCTGGCCAGCGTCACCCAACTCGATCCGATCAGCGTCGGTTTCACGCTACCCGAAAGCGAACTGAATTCACTACTGGCCGCAAGCAAAAGCGGGGCAGTCAAGGTCGTCGCTTACCTGCCCAACAGTAAATGGCAGCGCGAAGGCCGCCTCAGCTTCATCGACAACGCCGTCGATTCCCAGAGCGGCACCATCCGCGCCAAGGGGCTGTTTGCCAATCCCGACCAGGCGCTGTGGCCCGGCGCCTACACCGGCATCCGCATCGCCGTGCGGGAGTTGAAGGATGTGGTGGTGATCCCCTTGGCGGCGGTGGTGAATGCGGTTGATGGTACGCACATCTACACGGTTTCCGCAGACCAGACAGTGCAGCGGCACAAGATTGAAATCCTTCACAACTTCGGCACGCAGGCGGCAATCAAGGGAATTGAAGGCGGTGAGCGGGTCGTCGTGGATGGCACCCAGAACCTGCGCCCCGGCATGCGGGTGCGCGAGGCCGGCGGCGGCAAAGCGCCATGACAAAACGCCATGACGCTGCCTGAGCTTTGCATCCGGCGGCCAGTGATGACTGTGCTGCTGTGCGCCGCCGTCGTCGTCGCCGGCCTGGTGGCTTACACCAAGATCCCGGTGGCGGCACTGCCCAGCTACAACACGCCGATCATTAGCGTCTTCGCGACGCTGCCCGGCGCCAGCCCGGAAACCATGGCCGCGTCGGTGGCGCTGCCGCTGGAAAAGCAGTTCTCCACCATCAGCGGCCTGAACGTCATCAGTTCCTCGAACACCACCGGCAGCACCTCGGTGACCCTGGAATTCGCTTCGGATCGCGACATCGACACCGCGGCGGTGGATGTCCAGGCCGCCCTGTTCCGCGCCCAGCGCACCCTGCCGAGCGAGATGACGATCCCGCCGTCCTATCGCAAGGTGAATCCGGCCGACGACTCCGTATTGCTGCTGACGCTGACCTCGCCCTCGATGAGCCTGGCGGAGCTCAACGACTATGCGGAAAACCTGATCTCGCCCACCCTGTCCACCCTCGACGGCGTGGCCCAGGTGCAGGTGTATGGCCAGAAGCGTTATGCCGTTCGCATCAAAGTCAATCCTGACCTGCTGACGGCGCGCAACCTTTCGCTCGACGAGTTGATGAGCGCCATCCGCGCCGCCAACGCCAACACCCCGGTTGGCGTACTCGACGGCCCCAAGCAGATGCTGACCATCGAGGCCAACCGGCAATTGAAAAATGCCGCCGAGTTCGCCAATCTGATCGTCGCCAGCCGCAACAACATGCCGGTACGCCTGCGTGACGTTGCCGCGGTCGAGGACAGCGTCGAATCGGTGCGCAGCGCCAACCGTTACAACGACGAACGGGCCATTGTCATCGCCGTGCTGCGCCAGCCCAATGCCAACACCGTCGCGGTGGTCGACGCCATCCGCACAAAATTGCCGGTGTTCCGCGCGCAACTGCCCGGATCGATCAGCGTCAATGTCATGAACGACCGCTCGGTGTCGATACGTAACGCGCTGCATGACGTCGGCGTTACCCTGTCGATCACGGTGGTGCTGGTGGTGCTGGTCATCTTCCTGTTCCTGCGCCGCCTGGTCGCCACCCTGATCCCCGCGCTGTCCCTGCCGGTGTCGCTGATCGGCGCACTGTCGCTGCTGTTCGCCTTCGGCTACAGCCTCGACAATATTTCGCTGTTGGGCATCACCCTGGCCGTCGGGCTGGTGGTGGACGACGCCATCGTCATGCTGGAGAACATCGTCCGCCACATCGAGGAAGGCATGCCGCCGTTGCAGGCGGCCCTGACCGGTTCTCGAGAAATGAGCTTCACCATCCTGTCGATCTCGATCTCGCTGGTCGCCGTGTTCATTCCGGTGTTCTTCATGCCCGGTGTGATCGGCCTGCTGTTCCACGAATTCGCCGTGGTCGTCTCGCTGGCCGTGCTGGTCTCCGCCGCCGTTTCGCTGACCCTGGTGCCGATGCTGTGCAGCCGCTACCTGAAGAGTGGTTCCACCGACTCGACCAATGTTCTTACCCGCCTCTTCGAGCGTCTCTTCGCGGCCATGCTGCGCCGGTATACCGACACCCTCGACCTGGCGTTGCGGCATCGGCGCGGCGTGCTGTTCATCGCCCTGCTCACCTTCATCGCCACCGCCTGGCTGTTCGTCACCATCCCCAAGGGCTTCTTCCCGGAAGAGGACATCGGCCAGATCCGCGTCACCACCGAGGCGGTCGAGGACATCTCCTTCTATGCCATGCAGGCCAAGCAGAACCAGGTGGTCGATGTGTTTCGCGCCGACCCCAATGTCGACAGCGTCGCTTCCGTGGTCGGATTCGGCGGATCCACGGCGAACACCGGTCGCATGTTCGTCGCCCTCAAACCGCGCGGCGAGCGCCAGAACATGAATGCAGTGCTGGAAGGCTTGCGCAAGAAATTCCGCAACGTTCCCGGCATCGCCGTGTATATGCGTCCGGTGCAAAACCTGCAATTGGGCGGCAAGCTCACCAAGGCCCGCTATCAGTACGTGCTGCAAAGCGTGCGCGCGGAAGAGCTCAACGACTGGGCGATCCGGATGATGGAGCGCATGTCCGCCGATCCGGCATTTCGCGACGTGAATAGCGATTCCCAGTTGAAGGGTTTGCAGGCCAGCATCAGCATTGATCGCGACAAGGCCAACACCCTCGGCGTGCAGATCGACAGCGTGCGCAGCGCCCTCTACGACGCCTTCGGCGAGCGCCAGGTATCGACCATCTACACCAGCAGCAACAGCTACCAGGTGATCCTGGAGCTTGCCGAGCCGTTCAAGCGCGACGAGGCCGCGCTCGACAAGATCAGCGTGCGCAATCGCGCCGGCGTCCTGGTGCCGCTCACCAGCTTCAGCAGCGTACAACGCACCGTCGGGCCGACCTCGGTCAATCATCAGGGCCAACTCCAGGCCATCACCATTTCCTTCAACCTGGCGCCCGACGTGCCACTGGGTGAGGCCGCCGGCAAGATCGACCGCTTCAAGGAAGAGATCAAGATGCCGGCCAGCGTCATCGCCAGTTACGGCGGCGACGCCGCCGTCTTCAAGGACTCGCAAAGCGGCCAGGCGATCCTGCTGGTGATCGCGCTGCTGGTGATTTACGTGCTGCTGGGCGTGCTCTACGAGAGCTACATCCACCCGCTGACCATCCTCGCCGGTCTGCCCTCGGCGGCGGTCGGTGCGCTGCTGACCCTGCGCCTGTTCAACCTGGACCTGACGTTGATCGCCACCATCGGCATCCTGATGCTGATCGGCATCGTCAAGAAAAACGCCATCATGATGATCGACTTCGCGCTGCATGCCCAACGCAAGCAGGGCATGGCGCCGACCGAGGCGATCCGCCAGGCCTGCATCCTGCGCTTCCGCCCGATCATGATGACCACTTTCGCGGCGCTGATGGGTTCGCTGCCGATCTCTCTGGGATGGGGCGCCGGCGCCGAGCTGCGCCAACCGCTCGGCCTGGTGGTGACGGGCGGACTGCTGTTCTCGCAGATCATCACGCTCTACATCACGCCGGTGATCTACCTCGCTCTCGACCGCTACAGCGGCTCGGGGCCGCTGAAAATACAGGACAGCGGTGAGTAATCAGGCAAGCGGCGGCAGGCTCCAGTTGAGCGGTTTGCTGGTGCTTTGGTCGTTCCGACACCGAGTGCCGCAGGAGCGAAATGCCAAAATTGGACTGTTACTGAGATTCTTCAGGGGATAGAATACACATCAGGAGGTGTATATGCGAACCAATATTGTGATCGACGATCAATTGGTGGCGGACGCCATGAAATTATCCGGCATCAAAACTAAACGCGAAGTGGTGGAGTTGGCTTTGCGTCGGCTGGTGACTTCGGCCAAGCAAAAGGACATTCTCGACCTGGTGGGGCAAGACATGCTCGCGCCGGACTACGACGTGCGTGCCGTGCGCTCGCACATGGGTGCGCGCCGTGATCCTGGTTGATAGCTCGGTCTGGATTGATCTGCTGCGCGATGTAAAAACTCCGCAAACGCTCGCTCTGCACGAATTGTTGCCCCGGCGCGAGGCTGCGCTGACGGCGGTGATCTATCAGGAAATTCTGCAAGGCGCGGCTACGCCGGAGCGATTCACCAAGCTCAAACGCTATTTCCGTACGCTACCATTTCTCAATCCCGCCCATCCGGTCGAGACCTGGGAGGCGGCAGCAGAGCTTTATATGCGCTGCCGCCAGCGCGGCTACACTCCGCGCAGCCCGCATGATTGCCTGGTGGCGCGAATTGCGCTGGAACACAAGACATTCCTGCTCCACGATGACCGTGATTTTGTAGCGATAGCGGAAGTGGAAACGCGCCTCAAACTATTTCCGCTCACTTGATCTTGGTGCCAGCCAAGACGATCCGACAAGCGCGCTGGCAGCGGCGATTTTGATCAGCACATTGCCTGGTAAGTCTGTGCAGTGCCGAGGCGAGCAGTTTGGGTGTGTCCGTCGCGAAGGCTTTATCAGGCCACAATTGCGGCTGTAAACCGGGTCTATTTATTCGAGCTTGACGGACGGTTGACTACCACCACCAAACCCGAAGATACTCACGGTGTGCGATTGCACTTCCTATCTCTTTTTTGCGTAACTGTACTTCTCGATTCGCCGCCTGTGTTTGTCATCGACGCCTCAATCGAACCATGGCTGCTGGCCTGACCTTGGAGCGTCTGCGCCGCTACGCCATTGCGCGCAGCCTGTTCAAACCGACGAGCCTGGCGCGCGCCATCGCCAGGCTCGGCTTCGTGCAGGCCGACCCGATTCGCGCGCCAGCGCGCGCCCAGGACTTGACGCTACGCCATCGGGTCAAGGGCTACAAGGCCGGTGATCTCGAGCGGCGCTACCCCAAGCTGGCAATCGAAGAAGATTTTTTCATCAACTATGGTTTCCTGCCACGCGCGACGCACCACCTGATGCACCCGCGCACGCCGCAAACGGCGTGGAGCAAGGCGCGTTGGGTCCAGGCACGGGCGGTGCTCGACTTTGTTCGCGAACGCGGCGTTGCGCACCCGCGCGAGGTCGACCTACATTTTTCACACGGCAAGGTGCGCAACTGGTTCGGCGGCTCGAGCAACGCCAGCACGCAGTTGCTCGACGCCATGCACTACCGCGGCCTGGTGCGGATTGCGCGGCGCGTGGGCGGTGTGCGCTTGTACGCGCCGCGCGAACCGCAGCCGCTGCCAACGGTGCTCGATACGGCTGCGGCGCTGGACGCGCTGGTCGACGTGGTGGTGCAGAAGTACGCGCCGCTGCCGGAGCGCAGCCTGGGCGAGCTGGTGGGTCGCTTGCGCGGTGGCGCGCCACAATGGGCGCATCTGCGCGCGGCGACGCTGGCGCGGGCCAAGGCGCGGCTGCCCAATGCGCTGGTCGACGGCGTCGTGTGGTATTGGCCCGCCGACGAAAACCCGAATTTGAGGCAGCACGAAGCCGACGACGCAGTGCGCTTACTTGCCCCGTTCGACCCCGTCGTCTGGGACCGCCGACGTTTCGAAATACTCTGGGGCTGGGCCTACCGCTTCGAGGCATACACGCCCGCGCTCAAGCGCGTGCGCGGCTATTACGCGCTGCCGCTACTGTGGCGCGACACGGTGCTCGGCTGGGCCAACGTGTCCGGCGGCGGCGACGGGATCATCGTCGCCACCGGCTACGTCGCGGGCCAAGCGCCGCGCGGCCCGGGGTATCGCTCGGCGCTTGATGCCGAGGTCGAACGGATGCGCAGTTTTTTATCGCTGTAGCTGGTGCAAGTCGTTCGACCGCTACGCAGCGCAGGATTATTTATTTTCCATCCGGCTTTTCAGGTCTCTCTGCCGCATCGCGCGGCGAGCCGCCCCATTGCCGGTTCCAGGCGCGGCGCAGATGCAGGCCCGAGCGGAAACCCGCCGCCTCTGCCGCACGCGAGACGCTCGCGCCGTGTTTGAGTGACTGGTGCGCCCGTTCCAGGCGGAGGGTCTGTAGAAAGTGCAGCGGCGACACGCCGGCATACTGTACGAAGAGCCGCAGCAGATGACGCTGTGTGACATGGCCGAGCGCAGCCAGCGCGTCCATGTCCCAATCTCGTTCCGGCTCGGCGCTGATGGCGTCCTGTACCCTGTGCACGGTCGCATGCAGATGGCGGCGGTGGGCAAGAAATGGCGATAGCTCGGGGTCGCGCGGCGAACGCCTGAAGTACATCACCATATCCTCCGCGACACTGGCGGCCAGCGCCGCGCCACATTCATCGGCAATCAGGTGCAAGGCAAGATCGATGCCGGCGGTAATGCCGGCGCTGGACGCCAGCGGCCCATCGACCAGGAACACGCGGTTGTCCACTACCAGCGCCTGCGGTGCAAGCGCACGCAGAATATCCAGTAGCTCATGATGCGTCGTGCAGCGGCGATGGTCGACCAGCCCGGCACGCGCGGCGAGCAGCGTACCAGAGCAGATCGTGATCAGGCGGTGCGGTGTGTGATCAGCATATAGATGCTGGTGCAAGGCCCGGCTCAACCACCGCGCCGTAGCAGTGATCGCCGACGTGACCTGGCCCACGTACACGCTCGGCTGGCCGACCAGCACCACCCAGGTCGGCGAACTTGACAGCGACGGCAAGGGTTCCAGGTCGGCGATTGCCAGCCCGACGGAGGTCTGCACTGTCGGCGCCGGGCCGGTGAAGCGCAGATGAAAGCGCGGCGGCAGGCCGCGCGCCGCGCGATGCAGATTGGCCAGGCGGAATGCTTCCGCCGGCCCGGCAATATCGAGCAGCAGCGAATTCGGCGTGATGACGAATAGAAGCTCTATCAGGGACGAAGGTTCGATCATTTTTGGACATGTCCTGCTGACCGAAGTATGCAACATATTCGAGAAACAGGTGCGGGCGGCGGGCATCGACACGATGTCCGGATTTGATTCAAACGTGTCGGTATGTGGCGCGACATTGGCCCGCCACCCTCTTAGCATTGCAGCTTCATCGGCGTATGCCGTATGCGTGAGTGAATAAACATGACCATTCCCATCTTTACAAACAATCGCTTTGGCAGCGCCTGGCGAGTCCTATCCAGCGGCATATTTGCCGAGTCGGCACTGGCGGCACTGGCTGTTGCGGTTTTGTCGACGGCGACAACTGCGGCCAGTGCGCAAACCACCGCCGCGCAAACGGCTTCCGCCACCGAAGTGGGTGTGGACACCAGCATCCAACCGGGTAACGACTTCTTTGTCTACGCCAACGGCGCTTGGCTCAAGGCGACCGAGATCCCGGTTGGCAAGGAACGCTGGAGCGCCCGTGACGAGATCGTCGCGCTAACCCGCCAGCGCGTCATGCAACTGCTGGACGCCGCCGCCGCCGGGCCGACAGGCTCAACCGCGCGCAAGGTGGCCGATTTCCGCGCGGCTTACCTGAACGAAGCCGCCATCGAGGCCAAAGGGGTAGCGCCAATCAAACCGGCGCTGAATCGCATTGATCGCGTCCGGGACAAGGCGGGGTTGACACGGCTGCTGGGCAGCGGCCTGCGCGCCGATGTCGATCCGCTGAACTGGGGCGTCTACAAATCTTCCCATATTCTGGGTTTGTCGTCCGAAATAAGCATTCATGGCGAGAAGACCTACGTCGCCTTCCTGGTGCAGGGCGGGCTTGGCCTGCCGGATCGCACACACTATCTCAGCGCCGAGCCGCGCATGCTGACGCTGCGTACCCAATATCAGGAATACATCGGTCACATGCTGGCAATGGCCGGGTTCGGCCCTGCGGCATCGGCATCGAAACGTGCCGAAGCGGTGCTGAAACTGGAAACCGCCATCGCGCAAAGCCACGCCACGCGCGAAGAATCCGCCGTCGACCGGAACGCCGACAATCTGTGGACGCGCGCCGATTTTGCGCATCAGGCACCGGGGATGGACTGGTCCGCATTCTTCACCGCCGCAGGTTTGGCCAAGCAGGAGACGTTCGTCGCCTGGCAACCGACAGCGGTGAAGGGTGTCGCAGCATTGGTCGCGTCGCAACCCCTGCAAGCGTGGCAGGATTACCTGCGCTTTCATCTCCTCGATCACTACGCCGACGTGCTGCCGCGCGCTTTCGCCGAGCCAGCCTTGGCGCTGCATCGCGCCGCTGAGACCAGTCAAGCACCGTCACAGCCGCCTCCACGCGCCCAACGCGCTGTCGAGGCGACCCAATTGGCAATGAGCGACGCCGTGGGGAGAATGTATGCTGAACGCTATTTTCCGGCCGAGCAAAAAGCCCGGGTGCAAGCTATCGTCGCCAACGTCACTGCGGCCTTCGCCCGACGCGTCGAAGCGGTGACGTGGCTGTCACCCGGCACCCGAACACTGGCGCTGGCGAAGTTGAAGACCCTGTACGTCGGCATCGGCTACCCGGAACAATGGCAGAACTTTTCCGACCTGGCCGTAAACCCCTTGGACGCCTTGGGTAATGTGCAGCGCGTCGCGGACCGGAACTACCGCCGCGCCGTGGCCCGGATCGGCCAACCTGTCGATATGACGGAGTGGTGGATGGCGCCGCAGACGGTCGGCGCTATCCTCATGTTCCAGCAGAACGCGTACGATTTTTCCGCCGCCCTGCTGCAGGCGCCCAAATTCGATCCGACAGCGTCCGACGCCTCCAGCTACGGTGCGATTGGCGCCATCATCGGCCACGACGTTACTCACTTCGTCGACACCCTGGGCGCCGAATATGAGATCGACGGTCGGATGCGCCGCTGGTGGACAGCCGACGACCTCACAAATTACCAGGCCGCTACCGAGGCGCTGGTGAACCAGTTCTCCAGCTATAAACCGTTTCCAGACCTGGCGGTCAACGGCAAACTGACATTGTCGGAAAATCTTGCCGACCTCGGAGGGCTGGCCGCTGCCTTCGACGCCTTCCGCAACACGCTCGGCGGCAAAGTCAATGACAAGGATTACCTGCGGCAACAGGATCGGCAGTTCTTCATTGGATACGCTCGCGGTTGGCGCGACAAGATCAGTGAAAAAGGCATGCGCACACAGATCGCCACCGACAATCACGCTCCGGAAAGCTACCGTGCGGCTACTGTTCGCAATATTGACGCCTGGTATGAGGCATTCGACGTACTGCCGGGGCAGCGCCTCTATCTGGCACCCAAGGCGCGGGTACGCATCTGGTGAAGCTCCCGCACTCGCAGTCGCTTAACCAGCGCCAGTGACCACCGGGATGGGAGCACGCTAGTGCTGGTGTTCCATCCCCGGCATCGCGGTCAGATCGCGTACTTCGGCTTTGACTTCGAGCGTGCTGAGCTTCTTGTCCTTGCCCTCTAGCTTCAGCGTCAGCGGCACGGTTTCGCCCTTCTTCAAGGGCCGCTTCAGGTCCATCAGCATGAGATGATAGCTGCCCGGCTTGAGCGTCACCGTCTTGCCGGCGGGCAGTTCCAGCTTGGTCAGGGCGCGCATTTTCATCACGCCCTTGTCCATGCTCATTTCATGCAACTCGGCCACGCCCGCGACCGGGGTGGAAATGCCCAGCAGCACGGCATCTTCGCTAGCCTTCAATTCCATGAAAGCGCCGCTGGCCGACTGCCCAGTCACGGTGCCACGCACCCAGGCGCCGGAAACCTGGACACCCTGCGCCCAGACCGGGGCAGCCAGCAAGCAGGCGGTAAATGCGCCGAAGCGTACAAAACCGGCAATGCCATTGCGTTGATTCAACATGCAGAGCTCCTTTTCCCGAGGTTCAAAATGTTTGACTATAGCCGACCAGTGCAGATCATGGGCAAGACAGGTGGCCCGCGCCATGCGACGGATTGTCGCAGTCCCATACCAAGTTCCCAAGTCTCGCCGCCGGCGCTAGAATCCGGCTTCACCTCCGCAGCGCCTGCGAATGACCAAGCCGCAATCCAACCGAACCCCCGCTCCGCCCGCCGGCGCGGATAATCTGCAGCGGCTGATGTGGCTGCGCGGCCTGGCCATCGTCGGCCTGTCGAGCATGGTCGCGCTGGCCCGACCGTTGTTCCAGATCGTAGTTCCGCTGGCGCCGTCGGTTCTCCTGCTTACCCTCTGGGCCGCCCTGAATTTGTTGACCTGGTTGCGCCTGAAACGCCCGGCGCCAGTCGGCCATGGGGAATTGCTGGCACACTTGGTCGCCGACCTGACTATGCTGACCGCATTGCTGGCGTTTTCGGGCGGCCCCGCCAACCCGCTCACTTCGCTCTATCTGCCGCCGGTGGCGGTCGCCGCCGCGATCTTGCCGACACGGCAAGCCTGGGGCATAGCCGGTCTGGGCGTGGTGGGTTATTCGCTGTTATGGTGGTTCAGCGTGCCGCTGACGGTGGAGGATGTCGATCGCGCCATGCAGATGCACCTGACCGGCATGTGGCTGACCTTCGCCGCTTCCGCGCTGCTCATCGCCGGCTTCGTCGCTCGTATTACGGCTTCCCTGCGCAAGCGCGAACAACAGTTGGCGGCAGTGCGCGAACAGGCATTGCGCGACGAGCGCATCGTGGCGCTGGGCAACCTCGCCGCCGGCGCGGCACATGAACTCGGCACCCCTCTGGCGACGATGGCGGTACTTGCCGGGGAACTGGCCGACGATCCCGCCACGCTGGCCACTCAACGCGACGACCTGAAGCTGCTGCGGGAGCAGATCGCCGCCTGCAAACGCATCATTTCCGGTCTGGCGGCCAGCGCCGGGGTGGCGCGCGCCGAGGACGGCAGTAGCAACACCGTCGATGCCTGGATCGAGCGGCTTGTCGCGCACTGGCGTTCGCTGCGTCCGCAGATCGCGCCACTCCTGAGATTGACGGGCAGTACCGATGGCTCCCCGCCGGCGCGCATCGTCGGCGACGCAACACTGGAACAGGCGCTGCTGAACCTGTTCAACAACGCCGCAGACGCCAGCCCAGCCGACGTGGAAATCGTTGCGCATTGGACCCACCGGAGGCTGCACCTGGAGATACTCGACCGTGGCCCGGGCATGGCCACGGCGCTGTTGCAACAGGCCGGTCGGGAATTTTTCAGCACGCGTCCGGAAGGCGCGGGCATCGGCCTGTTTCTCGCCCATGCCGCCATCGCTCGCCATGCCGGCAGCATCTCCATCGAGGCGCGCGACGGTGGCGGCGCCCTGATTCGCGTTGAACTGCCCTTGCAGGCATTGCCGGCGGAACTCGCATGAATGCCGGGGCCATGACGCTGAGCATACTGGTGATCGACGACGATCCGCTCTTCAATGACGTCCTTTGCCGCGCACTGCTGCGGCGCGGCTATGCGGCGAGTGGCGCGCGCACGATTGCCGAAGCTTTGGCGCTGGCCGAACAAATGCAGCCGCAGATGATCGTGCTTGATCTGAACCTCGCCGATGTCGGTGGCTCGATGAGCGGCCTGACGCTGGTGGCGCCGCTCAAGCGCACCTGCCCCGAGAGCAGCATCGTTGTATTGACCGGTTACGCCAGCATCGCCACCGCAGTGGAAGCGATCAAGCTCGGCGCCACCCACTATCTCGCCAAACCGGTGGATGTCGATACACTGCTGGCGGCCTTTTCCGCCACACTGCCTGAAATCGGGCATGCCGGAAATTCGCCGCCAAGCGCGCCGCTATCGGTGCAACGCATGGAGTGGGAACACATCCAGCGCATCCTGCTGGAGCATAACGGGAACATCTCGGCCACCGCGCGCGCGCTGAACATGCACCGGCGCACTCTGCAGCGCAAGCTCGGCAAGCGACCGGTGAAATCCTGACCAGGTTTGGCGATCAGTAGCGGTACTTCAACTGAGCCGCCAAGGTGCGTTGCGGAAAGGGATGGAACAGGAAATACTTGTAGTTGTTCAGGTTGTCGATGCCGACCGCAGCCGACCAATGCCTGTCAATCTTGAATGAAACCTTGGCATCGGCCACGAAGAAGCCGGCAAAGCCCTGGTATACATTCGGATTGCCGTCGCTGTTGTCCATCGTGGAATACATCCTGCCGCTGTAGCGCGCAGCAACAGTGGTGGTTAACCTCTCATTGATCCGGTAGGTGGCAACCAGGGTCGCGCGCCAGTCCGGCACATAGGGCGCGCGCTTGCCGGTGGCGCTGCTGTTCAAGGGGTTGGTGGATTTCCAGAGCGGGTCCGAGACGATCTTCGAATCCACATAAGTGATGCTGCCGGACCAGGACAAGCCCCGCACCGCGAAGTTTTCCTGCTGCCCCGCCAGCTCGATCCCCTGCGAGCGCAGCTTGTCCACATTGACCACCACACTTTGCAGCGTCGGCGTGGCGTTGACCAGCAGCAGGCTGCTCTGGCTGACCAGGGCGGCGCCAACCACTTCCCGGAAAAGCGAGAGTCGCAACTTACCGTCCTTGAAAAACTGTTCGAAGGCGAGTTCTGTTGACAGGACGTTCTCCGGACGCAGATTCGGGTTGGGGTTGAGGGTCTGCCCCGCCACCGTGGCGATCTGGTACAACTCGGAGACCGTCGGAAAACGCACCGCCTTGCCCACGGAACCGGTAATCAGCCAGTTACGGCGGGTGTCCCAGGCCAGCGACAGCTTCGGCGAAAAATTGGAAGCATGCAGCGCCGGCTGGACCACCCCGCCGCCGCCGCTCCAGTTGTAGCCTTCGTAGGCTCGCCAGGTCTCCCAGCGGCCGCCCAGCGTGGCTTTGAACTGCGGCGACCAGCGCCACACATTCTGCAGCCACAGCGCCGATGTCTCGGTCTTGCCGGCGCCTGCCGTGGCCCGGTCGTTGCTGCTGGTGGAATCGTTGTCCGAGCCCCAGTGGGCCACATTCCATTTCACAGTAACCAGCCGGTACAGGTCGTGATGCAAGCCAAAGCTCAGTTCGTGCTCCCCGCCGCTGCCCTGCGGACGGTAGATCGCCTTGGCATCCTGGGTGGACCAGCCGCTGCCGTCGTTGCGTTGCACCTGGCCGTTGGTCTTGAAGACGGCGCCGCTCGCGGCGACGTCCGGGTTGCGTTGGAGGTCGGTGTCGAACTGGTAGCGGGTGGCGACGGCTTCCCAGTCCCAACTCCCCGTAGCGTCGGATTTCAGCGCCAGGCTGTGCATCGAGTGCTGCGCCCTCACATCGTAGTAGCCCGTGCCGAAACCGGCCTGGTTCGCGTAGGTGGGCGCGCCGCCGACGCCGTTGGTAAGGTAGCTCTGCACGTCGGAATGGCCGTTGTTGGCCCATAGCCCCAGCGTATAGGTCGCTGTGATGGCGGACTCGAGAGCGGCCTCCGCCTTGAGTTTCGCGTTGTCCATCCGGGTATGCAACAGGCCGCTGGCGCCCAGCACATTGCCGATCTGGGATGCCGCCGTCGCGCCCGCCGCGCCGAAGAGTTTGCTGCCCGTCGCATAACCCCCGCTGGTTCCCGCCAACGGCAGCGCGCTGGAGGTCGTGACATAGCTCAGCGGCTGCGCGTGGCTGTCCTGGTGGTTGGCGCTCAGCCGCCAGGACAGATTATCCGACCTGCCGCCGATCAGTGCGCTCAATTGCCCGCTGCGGAAGGTCCGGTGAGTTCCGTAAAGATCGTAGTTCTGCCAGGCTTCGGTCAAGCTGGCCGATGCCTCGAACTGCTTGGGCATGCGGGTGCGGATTTCCGCCACCGCGCCCATCGAATTGCCGGGGTAGGCCGCCGAGTAGGGGCCGTAGAGGATGTCGATGCGCTCGATTT